>Ga0209156_10001941_pt1 | contig 16513 bp, 13 predicted proteins | sample GraSoiAngelo_124_FD_185881 | JGI IMG/M metagenome (GOLD analysis project Ga0209156, IMG submission 185881) | Grasslands soil microbial communities from the Angelo Coastal Reserve, California, USA - 14_0927_05_20cm (SPAdes) (version 2) | ecosystem: Environmental > Terrestrial > Soil > Grasslands...
CCCGGCCACCCCAGCGTGCGCCGGGTTTTGGTTTTTGTACGCACCCTCAACCATTCGGGACGCGATGCATGCGACGCCAAGCGCGCTCGTCTTGATCCTCATCACGCTCCTCGCCGCCATCGTCAACGGCGCGCTGGGCTACGGATTCTCGTCGATCACCGTACCCGTGGCGCTGTTGTTCTACCCGAACCGGGTCCTCAATCCGGCGCTCGTGTGGATCGAGGTCGTGTTGAACGCGTACGTGCTCTGGGTCAATCGGGCGAGCGTGCCGCACGTGTGGCGCCGGGTCGTGCCCATCATCCTCGGGCTGGCGCCGGGCGTCGGGCTGGGGACATCGCTGGTGCATCGAGTACCGCCGGGCTGGCTCAAGCTCGCCACGTTCATGGTCCTGTTGCCGCTGATTCTGTTGCAGGCAGCCGGATTTCGCCGGCCCATCAAAGCCGAGCGCCCCGTCGGACTGGCGTTCGGCGGGGGCCTCGGTGTGCTCTACTCCGTTACCACGATCTCGGGGCCGCCCCTGGCTCTCATGTTGAGCAACCAGGGGTTCACGAAGCAGGACTTCCGAGCCGGTCTCGGGCTCGTGCGACTGGCCGAATCGACGTTCACCGCCGTCGCGTACTACTTCGCCGGCATGTTTGCGACCGAGAGCGTCGGTGTGTTCCCCTACATCATCCCGAGCCTAGTCGTGGGGATCCCGCTCGGCGTGCGGGTCATTCGCCACGTGCGGCCCGAGACCTTCCGGCGCATCTGCATGAGCTTCGACGCCTGGGTGGTAGGCTACGGCATCTCGACACTACTGCGACAGCTCCACCTGGTCGATGGCGCGGCGGCGTTCTCCGTACTCACCGCGGTAGGCCTGGTGGACACCTGGCTGTTGTACCGGTTCTTCGGTAAACAGAGGCCTGACGAGCACGCTCATCGTCAGTACAGGTACGCCACCCCGAGCGCGACCGTGACCTGATCTTTCTTGCCGTTGAACGTCCCCAACGTCGACCGGTCGTAGCGCACTTCGGGTCGCACGACGGCATTGGGCCAGGTACGGATGTTGAAGGTCGCCGTGCCGCTCCCGAACTTCTGCCCCGTGTTCGGAGAGAAGCCGAGCACCCCGCTGGTGCGGGCGCCGTTCTCGTCATCGACGTAGTCGCCGCGCAGGGCCAAGCCGAGGGTCGGGCTGAAGTCGTACGTGACCCAGCCGCCGAGGGCCCACCACTTCGCATCCTGCGTGGAATCCGGCAGCGCCGCGTTGGCCTGCTCCCGGCCGTAGTCGCCCTGTACCCACAGCGCCGCTTTGCCGAGCTTGCGCCACAACAGCCCGTCGACGCCGTAGCGATTGGCCGTGTTGCTGACCGCCTCTTCGGGCCCCCAGAACCCCACGACCCCGATAGCGGTGAGCGCGTCGGGATAGATTCCCACCCGTCCCATCAACGACTTGTGCGTGTTGTTGTCGGCCACCTGGTCCCAGCCGTTGATCACGCGGAACTGGGCGTCGACGTGGTCGTTGAACTTGGTCTCCACGCTCACGCCTGTGCCGGTGAAGTTCTCCACGTAAATGAACTGGTTCCCTTCCGACCAGTTGGGGTTGGCGTACGTCTCGATCACCTCGAGGCCCAAGAGCGTGGGAACGCGCCCCACCTTGAACTGCAGGCCGTTGCCGCTGGCCGTGGGCACGTTCAAGGTGACGTAGAGATGCGGCACGTCGACCGGGATCGGGGTAGTGGCGCCCGCGAAGAGCCCATTCGACTGGATGACGGTCGCATCCTGACCCACAAGCAACTCCGTATGGAACCCGGCGCTGAACTTCGCGGGGTCATATGGCTTGTCGAGCACGGCCGCGAGCGCGTTGAGCGTGAATCGGTTCTGGAACCGGTCATACAGCCGGCCGACGATCGTCGTGTCCGCGAGACTGTGGCCCGAGTACGCATACGACCCAGCTGCGAACCCGGTGAGCTTGAACCCGGCAATGGTGGTCTCCAGATGGTTGACCGGAGGCGTCGGCGGGTCCGGCTTTTTCGCCGCCGCTGTGTCTTTGGGCGCAGAGGATGCGCCCTGCGCGTACAGCACCCCGGGCGCGACGATCCAAAGGGCGAGGAATACGGCTGTTGCAGTTATGAGTTTCATTCCAATTCTCCCAGTGATGGTCCCCCGAGTGCCCCCTCTCCGCAGGGCGGAGAGGGGGACAGGGGGTGAGGCTAGATGGCTTCTGGTTCGGGTTCGAGCTGCCCCGCCCCAAACGATACGGCGGCCGACTCACTGAGAATCACGGCGGACGAGACTTCGGGCGTGTCGGGGTACGCCAATGCGCCCATCTCGGGCAGGTCCAGCCCGAGCTCTTCCACCTCGGCCGACACCCGGTGGCCACCCACGACCAGCTCCGTCACCTTGTACGCGGCGTATGCCATGGCACCGACCGCGACGAAGTTGGTGAGGCCGCCGATTGCCTGGGCCACGAACTGCCCCGGGTCGCCGTAGAACAGGCCGCGCACCGCGCCGTTGACGCCGTTCCAGCCGTCGCCATAGGTGCCGTCCGCGAGCAAGCCCAGCGCCAGGATGCCCCACAACCCGTTGACCCCGTGCACCGAGATGGCGCCGACGGGGTCGTCGATGTGGAGCTTCCCGTCGATGAAGAACACCGCGACGCACACGAGGACGCCGGCCACTCCGCCGATCAGCACGGCCGACGGCGCTGTCACGAACGCGCACGGCGCCGTGATGGCGACGAGCCCCGCGAGCGTGCCGTTCGCCACCATGGAGGGATCGGGCTTGCCGTACTTGAGCCACATGTAGAGCATTGCGGTGATGCCTCCAGCCGCCCCAGCCAGCATCGTGTTCGTCGCGATGACCCCGATGCGGAGGTCCGAGCCCGCCAGCGTCGAGCCCGCGTTGAACCCGAACCATCCGAACGCCAGGATGAACGTCCCGATCAACGCCATGGGAATGTTGTGGCCCGGGATCGCGTTGCTCGTGCCGTCGGCGTTGTACTTCCCGCGGCGCGGGCCCAACAGCGTCGCAGCGACGAGCGCCATGACGCCGCCCGTCATGTGCACGACCGACGAGCCGGCGAAATCCACGTGCCCGTGACCGAACCCGACGTTCTTGCCCAGCATCGCGAGCCAGCCGCCGCCCCACGTCCAGTTGGCATAAATCGGATAGATGAAGGCGCCGACGAACACGCTGAACACCGCGAACGCCGAGAACTTCCAGCGCTCGGCCAATGCACCCGTGGGAATCGTGGCGGCGGTGTCCATGAACACCATCTGGAACAGGAAGTACGCGAACACCGGGGCGGTATATGCGACGCCGGTGAGGAAGAAGCCGGTCCCGCCGAACAGCCCCCACTCCTTGCCGCCGATCGTGAGCGAGATCTCATGCGCCAGCTTGTCGTAGCCGCCGAGTGTGCCGAGCGCGCCCACACCGCCGGCCTGCAGTGCGAAGCCCACGACCCAGTACGCCAGCATCGCGATCCCGTAGACCATGAAGTTCATGGTGATCGTATGGGCGGCATTCTTGGCGCGCGTGAACCCGGTCTCGACCATGGCGAACCCCGCCTGCATGAACATCACGAGGAACCCGGCGACCAGCGTCCACACGAAGTTGATGGCGACCGTATTCGCCGCCGCGGCGGCGTTCGCGGCCTTAGCGAGCGAATCCGCCGGGACTGCTTGCGCCGCCAGAACCAGCGGGCAGGCCAACGCCAACAGCAAACCAAGACCGACCGAGCGTCTCATGCCGTCTACCGTCATACGGTCTCCCAGTGAGGTGGTGGAACGGTATCTGTGTCCATCGTTTCGTGCAAAATATGCACGAATCATGCTACAGCACGCTACTACCCAATCGTATTAGATAGGCCTAGTGTATCAGAGACTGTGCATAATATGCACGTTTTGATAGACACACCTGTTGCTACAACGCCCCATGAGGAGGCCCGCCGTGGCTGATCCCGTTGCCCCCGTGCTGCTCGCCCTCGCCGCGATCCTGGCGGGCGCCAAGCTGGGCGGCGACCTGGCCGAGCGCATCGGTCAGCCCGCCGTCTTGGGCGAGCTGGTGGTCGGCATCCTGCTCGGCAACCTGGACCTGGTCGGTGTCCCCTGGTTCCGGGGGGTGGCCTCCGACCACACGATCGACGTGTTGGCCCGGCTCGGTGTCGTGCTGCTGCTGTTCGAGGTCGGGCTCGAATCCACCGTGAGCGATATGCTGAAGGTCGGGGGGCGGTCGCTCCTGGTGGCCGTCCTCGGCGTGGTGACGCCCTGGGTGCTGGGCTGGGGCGTGGGGGCGGTACTCCTCCCCGACGCCAGCCCCTACGTGCACGCGTTCCTGGGTGCCACCCTCACCGCCACGAGCGTGGGAATCACAGCGCGTGTGCTCAAAGACCTGGGGCGGGCGCAGTCGCCCGAGGCGCGCATCATCCTCGGCGCCGCGGTGATCGACGACGTGCTGGGGCTCGTGATCCTCGCCGTCGTGGCCGGCGTGATCACCTCGGCCGAGCGGGGCAGCGGCATCTCGTATGGCGCCGTCGGGGTGATCGTCGCGAAAGCGCTGGTGTTTCTCGGTGGCGCGCTCGTGCTCGGCGTGGCCGTATCCCCCCGTTTGTTCGCGCTCGCGGGGCGGCTGCGTGGATCCGGATTGCTCCTCACCACCGCGCTCGTGTTCTGCTTCATGCTCGCCTACCTCGCCTCCGCCGTAGGCCTGGCCGCGATCGTCGGCGCCTACGCCGCGGGTCTCGTGCTGGAAGAGGCTCATTACGTCGATTTCGCGCGGCAGGATGAGCGCCGGCTCGGCGACCTGGTGCGTCCCATCGGCACTCTGCTGGTCCCCGTCTTTTTCGTGCTGATGGGCATGCGTGTGGAGCTCCGGTCGTTTGCACACCCGGAGGTGCTCGGTCTCGCCCTCCTGTTGACGCTGGCCGCGATCGCCGGGAAGCAGGCGTGCGCCCTTGGCGGCCTGGGCGCGCGTCTGGACCGGCTCTCGATTGGTATCGGCATGATCCCGCGGGGAGAGGTCGGCCTGATCTTCGCCAACCTCGGCCTGAGCCTCACACTGCACGGCGAGCGGATCGTCAGCCCGGCGATTTTCTCGGGGCTGGTGATCATGGTCGTCCTGACCACGCTGATCACGCCACCGGCGCTCAAGTGGAGCCTGGCGCGGGGGGCCGGGTGAACGGCTGCGCCGACTTGCGCCGACCAGGCCCGCGCTTAAGTTTCGGCGTCCATCATGCCTGCGTCCGCTTTCCTCAAGCGCCTCCCGTGTCGGGCTCCTTCTGCCGCGAAGCAGAAGAAGCCGGCGCCGGCGAGCGCGCGCGGGAAACGATCACTGTAGGGGGCTCGAGCCCTCGGGCGTAAGAGACAGATCGGCCGCGACGCGCAGCTCGCACGTCGCGGCCGATTGTGCGTTTTGGGGGAAGTCATGGTGCAGCCGCGGATCCTCAAGTTCGGAGGTACCTCGGTGGCCGACGCGGCCGCCGTGGAGCGCGTGACGGGCGTGGTCCGCGCCCAGGGGGGGCCGCGGCCGGTGGTCGTCGTCTCCGCGCTCGCCGGCGCCACCGACGCGCTGCTCGCCGCCGCGGATGCAGCGGCCGCCGGCGACCCAGGCGGGACCGAGCCGACTGTCCAGTCGCTGCTCGACCGGCACACGAACATCGCCCGGCGACTGGCGCGGCCGGAGACGCGAGACGCTCTGCTTGCCGAGTTCGAGGCGGCGCGCCGCGAGATACTCCAGCTGCTTGGCCGCGTCGCTGCCGAGCCAGATCGGCGACCAGCGCTACGGGATGAGATTGCGTCGCACGGGGAGCGCCTCTCCGCTGCTCTCCTCGCCGCCGCGCTAGCGGGGGCGGGCGTGGCCTCGCGCTACGTCGACTCACGCCACTGTCTCACCACCGATGCGACACACGGCCGCGCCAACCCGCTGCTGCCCCTGACCGTCGAACGCACCCGAGCGATTCTCACCCCGCTGCTCGATGACGGCCTCGTCCCCGTCTTGGGCGGCTACATCGCGGCGACAGCGGACGGGATCACAACCACGCTTGGTCGGGGCGGGTCCGACTACTCCGCCGCCCTCGTGGGCGCGGCGCTCGACGCTCAGGAGATCCAGATCTGGACGGACGTAAACGGCGTCCTCACCGCCGACCCGCGCGTGGTTCCCGGCGCCCGCACCGTCGCCAGCCTTTCCTACGCCGAGGCGGCGGAGCTCGCGTATTTCGGGGCCAAGGTGCTGCACCCCAAGACGATCCAGCCGGCGATGGATCGCGACATTCCCGTGCGCATCTGCAACTCTCGGGCACCCCGCGATCCGGGGACGGTGGTGACCGCCGTGGGAGAGGTTCGCCCCGGGGGGGTGAAGGCGATCGCGCACAAATGTGGCGTCACGATCCTGCAGATCACCTCCACCCGCATGCTCGGCGCGTATGGGTTCCTGCGTGCCTTGTTCGACGTGTTCGATCGGCATCGGACGGCTGTGGACGTCGTCACCACCTCCGAGGTCAGCGTATCGCTCACCGTCGACGACACCGCGTCGTTGGACGGCATCGTCGCCGACCTGCGCGGGCTGGGCACGGTGTCGCTCGAGCCCGACCGCGCGATCGTGTGCGTCGTGGGTGAGGGCCTGCGGACGACGCCCGGGATCGCGGCCCGCGTGTTCGCCACGGTCCGCGACATCAACGTCTCACTCATTTCCCAGGGCGCGTCCCGCGTCAACCTCACGTTCGTCGTGGAGGAAGCCCGGGTGCGTGAAGCGGTGTGCCGGCTGCACCAGGCGTTCTTCGAGCCTACGCGGAGCGTCGCATGAAGCTCGCGCTGCTCGGCTACGGCCCAATGGCCCGCGTGGTGGAGGCGCAGGCGCGCGAAGCGGGCCACGACATCGGCGCGGTGCTCACGTCCCGCAATGCGGGCGAAGCGCTGCGGCTGCTCCCCGGCCACACGGCGGCCATCGACTTCTCGGTGCCGACGGCCGTGATGGACCACGTGAAGGCCGCCGCCGCCGCGGGCGTTCCCCTGGTCGAGGGCACCACCGGCTGGCAACGCGACGAGGACGAGGTACGCCGGATGGTGGAAGGGGGCGGGGGCGCCCTGATCTACGGGGCGAATTTCTCGGTAGGGGTCAACCTGTTCTACCGGCTGGTGGCGCACGCCGCGCAGCTGTTCCGTGGCGTCGCGGCGTACGACCCGTTCATCGAGGAGGCCCATCACGCCCGCAAGCGCGACGCGCCGTCCGGCACCGCTCTCGCGCTCCAGACGATCCTCTCCCGCGGGTTGCGGCGTCCGAGCGTACCGGTGACGAGCACGCGAGCCGGTCACATTCCGGGCACCCACCGCGTGGGCCTCGACTCGGCGGCGGATCAGGTCCTGTTGGTTCACACCGCGCGCTCCCGGTCCGGCTTCGCCGCGGGCGCGCTGCTGGCCGCGCACTGGATCATCGGGCGGCGGGGCATGTTTGCCTTCGAAGCCGTGCTCGACGACATCCTGGCATCGGCGCAGCAGACCGAAAGGAAGGTTCCATGACGCAATACGTAGGCTGGCTGCGCGGCTGCGGGACCGCCCTCGTGACGCCCTTTACAGCAGCCGGCGTGGTCGATGAGAAGCGCTTTCGGGCGCTGGTCGAACGCCAGATCGCGGCTGGCGTACGCCTGCTCGTCCCCTGCGGCACGACGGGCGAGGCGGCGACGCTGACTGCACCCGAGCAGGAGCGCCTCATCGGCCTCACGGTCGAGACGGCGCGGGGCCGGGCCAAGGTGCTCGCCGGCGCCGGCAGTAACGCCACGGCCGGGACCATCGACCGTGCCCGCGCCGCCCGCGCCGCCGGCGCGGACGCGTTGCTCGTCGTGGCGCCCTACTACAACAAGCCCACGCAGGCGGGGCTCGCCGCGCACTTCCGGGCCGTCGCGCAAGCGGTGGGCGACACGCCGGTGGTGCTGTACAACGTCCCGGGCCGCACGGCCTCCAACGTCGCCGCTCCGACGACCCTCGCCCTGGCGCGCGAGGTGGAGAACATCGTGGGCGTGAAAGAAGCGTCGGGTGATCTGGCGCAGATCATGGCGATCCTGCGCGACCGGCCGGCCGGCTTCCGCGTGTTGTCGGGCGACGACGCCGTGACGCTGCCGCTCATCGCCCTCGGCGCCGACGGCATCGTGTCCGTGGTGTCGAACGAGGCGCCCGACCTGATGGTCAACCTGACCGAGAGCGCGCTGCGCGGCGAGTGGGAAGCGGCCCGCGAGCTGCACTACCGCCTGCTCCCCCTCATGGAGGCGAACTTCCTCGAGTCGAACCCGGGGCCCGTCAAGGCCGCACTGGCGGCGATGGGCCTGCTGGAAGAGCACGTCCGCTTGCCGCTGGTCCCGGTCCAGGAGCAGACGCGTGCCCGCGTGCGGGCGCTGCTGGGAACGCTCGGCCTCGTGCCGGGCGCCGCGCATGTCGCTGCGTAGCCGCGTCGAGGCGCTCGCCGCGGCGGCGCGGGACCGCTACGACGACGCCGACCGCGTCCTGTTCGCGGACTTTCGCGCGGCGCTCACCCGCGGTGAGATCCGCGCGGCCGAGCGCCGCCCCGATGGTGCCTGGTGCGTCAATGCCTGGGTCAAGCAGGGCATCCTGCTCGGCTTCCGCATGGGCGCCCTGGTCGACATGTCGGCCCACGCCAGCCTCCGGTTCTTCGACAAGGACACCTATCCCGTCCGCCCCACCACGCTGGCGGAAGGCGTGCGCATCGTTCCGGGGGGATCGAGCATCCGCGATGGGGCGTATGTCGCGCCCGGGGTGATCTGCATGCCCCCGATGTACGTCAATGTGGGCGCCTACGTCGACACGGGGACCATGATCGACAGCCACGCGCTCGTCGGCTCGTGCGCGCAGATCGGTCAGCGGGTGCACCTCTCCGCCGCCGCCCAGGTCGGCGGCGTGCTCGAGCCGGTCGGAGCGCTGCCCGTGATCGTCGAAGACGACGTGCTGGTGGGCGGCGGATGCGGCATCTACGAAGGCACGATCGTGCGGGAGCGCGCCGTGCTCGCTCCCGGGACCATGCTGACGGGCTCCACGCCCCTCTACGACCTGGTGCGGGAAGCGGTGTATCGGCGCGACGGCGAGCGGCCGCTCGAGATCCCGGCAGGCGCCGTGGTGGTCCCGGGAGCGCGCGCCGCGCCCGGTGCCGCCGCGGCGCGGTGGGGCATCTCCCTGTACACGCCCGTGATCGTGAAGTACCGGGACGAGAAGACGGACGCCGCGACTCTGCTCGAGGAGTACCTGCGATGAAGCAACAGCGTGTGGCGGTATTGGGGCTCGGGAAGATCGGGAATATCCTGCTGCAGGGACTCCTCAAGGCGGGTCTGCCACCGGGCAACGCGGTCGCGACCGTACGACACCCGGAGCGGGCGCAGGCGCTCGGAAAGGAGCGCCCCATTCCCGTGGGGACGGACAACCGGGCGGCCGCGCGCGGAGCCGACGTGGTCATCATCGCCGTCAAGCCGCAGAACGTGCGAGAGCTGCTCGAGGAGATCCGCGCGGACGTGACCCCGGCGCAGCTCGTGATTTCGGTGGCCGCCTCCGTCCCGACGGCCTTCATCGAGAATCTCCTTGCCACGCCGACGCCGGTAGTGCGGGCGATGCCCAACACCCCGAGCCAGGTGGGCGCAGGCATGACCGGCATCTGCCGAGGGAAGCACGCGACGGATGCACATCTCGACACCGCCCGGCGGCTGTTCGACACGGTGGGCCGGACGGTGGTGGTGGACGAAAAGCACATGGATGCCGTGACCGGTCTCTCGGCCAGCGGTCCGGCCTTCGTGTACATCATCCTCGAGTCGCTCGCGGAAGCGGGCGTCAAGGTCGGGCTGCCACGCGACATCGCGACCGTGCTCTCCGCGCAGACCCTCCTTGGCGCCGCGAAGGTGCAGCTCGACACCGGCGATCACCCAGCCCTGCTCAAGGACATGGTGACGACGCCGGCGGGCTGCACCATCGACGGCATCCTGGAGCTCGAGGAGGGCAAGCTGCGGGTGACGTTGATCAAAGCGGTCGTCAAAGCCACGCAGCGCGCCAAGGAGCTGATGTTCGAGAAGTAGGCGGCTACTTGTAATCCTGAAAGGGCTCCGTCAGGAGCCGCGCGCCCGTCGGCCTGTGCCGCAAGACATGGGTAAGGCGAACTTCCTCGCCCACCCGCTCGACCCGGGTCTCGAGCAGCTCGAAGTCCGGCGCGTTCCCCAGGCCCAGCTGATTGAGGCGCTCCGCTTCCCCCTTGCAGACATCGCCGGGCGTGGGCTTGGGGTTCGGATACGCGTCTTCGTGGTGTCCACGGAGCGCGCCCCAATGCTCGTCGCCGGCGCGCTCGACCGAATCGCGGATGTCGTCGCGGGTGAGCGCCACCGGACACGCCTCCCTATTTGAGCATCAGGGCGGGGATATCCTGCTCCCGCGCGGCCCGGTTGAACGCCGGAACGTCCGTCTCGATCACCGTCTTCAGGCGGTCGAGATAGCCCTGCAACTCGCCCGTGAGCTGGTCGAAGACCTGGTACGACTGGTCGGTGGGTGCGGCATCGGCGCTGCCCACCACCCCGCCGAGCGACGCCAGCTTGTTGTTGACCTTGATGGGGAAGTTGAGGGGATCTTCGGGGGCCTTGTTGCGGACCTGATAGATCGACTCCTGTACGGCAGCGAGCTTGCTCTTGAGCGAATCCCCCTGCCGCGCGAGGGCGGCGCCCTTGCCTTCGGGCAGCGCCCGAGCGCGCTTGGCGACCGCATCGACCTGGTCCTTGAGCTCCGCGATCTCCTGGACCGCATCGTTCGCCGCGCTCACGCGGTCGCGGATGCGCACCAGCAGCTCGAACTGCTTGCGCAAGTCCTCGGCCGTCGCCGCGACCCGGGGGTCCTTCACCACCGTGAAGGGTTGCGTCTCGGACCACGCGCCGACGCTCAGCCGCACCCGGTAGACACCGGGAGGCGCGAGCGGTCCGCGTGTGCCGCCGGCCCAGAACACCAGTCCTTTGAACCGATGGGCGTCGGCGTAGCGCAGGTCCCACACGAAACGGTTGAGTCCGGCCTCCACCTTGAGCGTGTCCTGCCCTTCCTTCGGCCTGCTGGAGATGCGTCGCACCAGCGAGTCGCGCGCGTCGAGGATCTCGAGTGTCGCCTCGGCCTCGGGTTTGCCCTTGAAATAGGCATAGATGATCGCGCCGTTCGGCGGGTTCGTGCCGACGCCCGTCAGGGCGCGCTCCGGCGTGAAGCCGGGTCCCTGGAAGCGCACGGCGTCCCGGGGGGTGAACAGATGGTTGCCGCCCCGCGCAATGTCGTCGGTCAGCTGCTCGAGCGGCGTGATGTCGTCGAGAATCCAGAACGCCCGCCCATGGGTCGCCGCCACGAGGTCGTGGTCCTTGAGCGTCAGGTCGTGGATGGGGACGACGGGAAGGTTGAGCTGAAGCGGCTGCCAGGCGGCGCCGTCGTCGAGCGACATGTAGACGCCGAACTCGGTCCCGGCAAACAGCAAACCGCGATGCGCCGGGTCTTCCCGCACGACGCGCACGAAGTGATCGGCCGGGATCCCGGCGACGATCTTCCGCCAGGTCTTCCCGTAGTCGGCCGTCTTGTAGGCGTACGGCCGCCCATCGTCGAGCTTGTAACGCGTCGCGGCCACGTATGCGGTCCCCGGATCATGCGGCGATGCTTCCACCGTGCTCACGAGAGCGCCTTCCGGAAGGTCTTTCGGCGTCGCGTTTTGCCAGGTCCTGCCGCCGTCCCGCGTCACCTGCACCAGGCCGTCGTCGGTCCCCGCCCAGATCAGCTGCGAATCCCTGGGACTCGGCGCGACGGTGAAAACCGTGTTGTAGTACTCGATACTGGTGTTGTCCTTGGTGATCGGCCCGCCCGAGGGACCCTGTTTCGCCGTCTCGTTGCGGGTCAGATCGGGGCTGATCACCTGCCAGCTCCGGCCGTCGTTGACCGACTTGAACACCACCTGCGCCCCGATGTACAGGTCGTTCGGGTTGGTGGGCGAGAGCACGATCGGGAAGGTCCACTGGAAACGGTACTTGAGCGCCGCCGCTCCCCACCCCATCGGGTTGTCGGGCCAGGCGTTCACCGCCCTCGCCTGTCCGGTTCGCCGGTCGAAGCGGGTGATGTAGCCGCCGTAGCTCCCGGCGAACACGACGTCGGGATCGTCCTGGCGCGCCGCGATCCACCCGCTCTCGCCTCCCCCCACCTCGTACCAGTCCTTGTCGCTGATCCCGAGCCGGTCGGTGCGGCTCGCGATGCAGACCGTGCTGTTGTCCTGCTGCGCCCCGCACAGCCGGTACGGAAAGTGGGTCGTCGTGATCACGTGGTAGAACTGCGCCGTGGGCTGGTTGTCCAGGGTGGTCCAGGTCGCTCCGCCGTTCTGGCTCACCGTGGCGCCGCCGTCGTTGCCGTTGATCATGCGCTGGGGGTCCCGCGGATCGATCCACAGCGCGTGGTGGTCACCGTGCGGAGCGTGCAGGTTGGTGAAGGTCTTGCCCCCGTCCACCGACTTGAGGAGCGTCACGTTGAGAACGTAGACGCCGTCCACGTTACCCGGGTCCGCGACCACGTGCGTGAAGTACCAGGCGCGCTGCCGGATCTCGTTGTCGCCGCTCGAGCGGGTCCAGGTGGCACCACCGTCGTTCGAACGGAACAGGCCGCCCGAGTCCGCCTCCACCAGCGCCCACACCCGATCGTGGCTCACCGGCGAGACCGCGAGGCCGATCTTGCCGATGATCCCCGCCGGAAGCCCCCGGCTCAGCGTGATGTCCTTCCACGTGTCCCCGCCATCGGTTGACTTCCAGATCCCGCTGCCCGGTCCGCCCGACACGAGCTCCCACGGCCGGCGCACGGCCTGCCAGAAACCCGCGTACAGGATGCGCGCGTTGGTGGGGTCCATCGCGAGGTCGATCGCCCCCGTGCTGTCGTTCTTGAAGAGGATCTTCTCCCACGTTTTGCCGCCGTCCTTCGAGCGGAACACGCCGCGCGTCGCGTTGGGCCCGAACGCATGACCCACGACCGCCACGTACACGAGGTCGGCGTTCCGCGGGTGCACCGCGATATGGGCGACCTGACCGGCGTCGGCGAGCCCGATCTTGATCCACGTCTTCCCGGCGTCGGTCGAGCGATACATCCCGTCGCCGGGCGAGAGATTGCCCCGGATGGGCGACTCGCCTGTGCCGACGTACACGACGTTGGGGTCGGAGGGCGCGACGGCGATGGCGCCGATCGAGCCGGCGGTGAAATCCTTGTCCGACGTCGCCTGCCAGGTGAGACCGCCGTCCGTCGTCTTCCAGACGCCGCCCCCGGTCGCCCCCATGTAGTAGACGAGCGGCTGGTCGACCACGCCGGCGACGGCGGTCACACGCCCTCCCCGGAACGGCCCCACCGGCCGCCAGACGAGCGCGCGGAACAGGCTGGTGTCGTACTTGGCGGCCGCCTGGGCCGAGAGCGACACGGGGACGATCAGCGTGAAGAGCGCAAGACGCGCGAGGCTGGACATGGGCCTAGAGCTGCGTATCGAAGTGGGGACCGGGTACGGGTCTCCGGGAGACGCTGCCGTTGCTCACCGCACCGGCAACTCCACGTGCAGGTGGTCGGCGGTGCCTACGTGACGCAGCGTCTCGAACCCCATACTCCAGAAGTACGCCTGGACCAGCCGGTTCTTCACGAAGCTGCGGCCAGTGGTGCGCAGGTCCACGGCGTGCGCGTAGCCGTCCTGTTGGATGTAGTGCAGCGAGCCGTCGTTCCCGGGGAGGCCCATCGTTCGATAGTCCGCCGGACGGCGGATGAGGTCCGTCACCACCAGATCGCGGTCGACGAGGATGACGGTCGACAGCGCCACGCGGAGCAGCGGGTGCAGCGACGCGTAATAGGCCCGCACCTGCGGCGACTTGGCGTTGCCGGCCGACAGGTAGACCAGCGCGTACGCGCTGTACGCGACCACGAGCGGCAGGGCCACACTTCGCGCCACGAGCGCGAGCCGGACGCGACCGGTGAAGCGATGCCACGCCCACGCCGCGTATGCCGTGACGACGAGCGTGGTGCATGCCACACCGCCGGCGAGAGCGAGAGCAGTCGGATAGCCGCCGCGCTCGTACAGCACCACCGCCACCTTCACCAGGGCGAGGAACGGCAACGAGGCGACGAGCAGGGCCCATGCGGCGAGGCGCGTCACGCGCAGCAGCCTCGCCCGCCACGGCCTCCCGGCCCGGGCGGCACCGGCCGCCACGGGCTCGCCGGCGAACCGCTCCCACCGGTGAAGCGCGCTCGAGTCGAGTCGCTGGAGTGTCACGGGCCACCCTACGGTACGCCCAGGCGGTGGGTTGCGCGCACGACCCCGAAGTCCACCGGCATCGTCACCATCTTCCCGACCGCCTTGCGCCCCACCCGGGCGGGCGCGAAGCGACACGCCGCGGCCATGGCGATGGCCGCCTGTGAAAGCCCGGGATGCGGGCTCTCCCGCACCACGATGCGGTCGCGCGGTACACGCCCCAGCGTGTCGACGACCAGATCGAGCACCACGTGCCCGCCGATGGCGCGCCGCTTGAGCGAGTCGGGATACTGGGTCGCGGGACACGAGAGCAGCTGAGGCGCGTGATACTCGAAGCGCCGCGGTAGAACGGGGTCGAGCGGCTTCACCACAGTGATCTGAGCGGCGACCGGGAGGCCCGCGGACGCCAGCGCCAGCGCCAGGAGCAGGGTCGTGTGCATGGCGGTCTCCTTCATGCGTCTCTCATGGGACCCCGACTCCCCGGAGACACGCTCATGCGGACCCTGCTCCTCGCCGCCGTCGCCCTCGCCGCCCTCGCCGCCCTCGCCGCGTGCCGTGACGTCGCGCGCCCGGAGCGACGGCCGTACTCGTACGGCCGGGCGGTCGCCGACAGCGCGGCGGCCTTCGCGCGCACGGACTTCGTGGCCAAGGCGGCGGCCGCGCAGGAGCGGGCCGTGGCCGCGCCCGGAGATGCCGTGCTGTTCTCGCGCTCCAGCGTCGCGGCGAGCATGGTGATCCGCACCGGCCAGGCGAGCATCGAGGTCGACTCGCTCGAGGCCGCGGTTTCCCGCGTGCGCCTGCTCGCCGGCCGCATCGGCGGGTACATCGCCAACACGACCATGCAGACCGGTCGCGGCCAGCTGCGATCGGCGAATCTCGAGGTGAAGGTGCCGGCCGAGCGGTTCGATGAAGCGCTCGAGGGCCTGGCCCCGATCGGCAAGCTCGAATCGGTGAACGTCAACGCAGAGGACGTCGGTGAGGAGTTCACGGACGTCACGGCCCGCATGGGGAACGCCCGCCGACTGGAGTCACGCCTGATCGACCTGCTCGCCACCCGCACCGGCAAGCTCAAGGACGTGCTCGACGTGGAGCAGGAGCTGGCGCGCGTGCGCGAGGAGATCGACCGTTACGAGGGGCGGCTGCGGTACCTGCGCGCCCACGCCGTGCTCAGCACGTTTACCGTTTACGTCCACGAACCCCTCCCGGTCGTGGGGCACGCCGGATCGAGCGTCATGGGCGAGGCGTTCAAGCAGGCGTGGCGCAACTTCGTCGATCTCGTCGCCCTGTGCGTCCGCTCCCTCGGCGTCGTGCTGCCGCTCGGCCTGGTTGCCCTCGCCGCCTGGCTCGCCGTGAAGCGCCGCCGCAAGGTGGGCGTGGCGGCTTAACGCGACACCACCTTCACCACTTTCACCTCGATCGGCTCGCCTGCCACCAGGACGGGCGCCCGGCGCTCCTCGGCCGTCTTGTTGAACCCGGCCACGTCGGTCCGGACCAGGGCGTTGAACCTCGCGAGATAGTCGTCCAGCGTGGCGCGCAGCTCCTTGAACCGCGCCGCCACGACCTCGCTGGGCGGCTGGGCGTAGGCCAGGGCAAGGGCGAAGCCGAGCGCCTGCAGCCGGTCATGGAAGCGGTTGAGGTAATGGATGTCGTCCTGCCCGGCGTCGCGCTGCACGTCGGAGTTGTACAGGCTGTCCTTGAGCTCCTTGAGCTTCCGACCCAGCTCGCGCCCCTGCCGCATGACGGGCCCCACGGTCGCCGTGTCGCCTTCCCCGCCCGCCCCGCCCGCATTGTCGCGCAGCGCCTGCTGCGTGTTCTTGAGCTGCGTCTCGAGGCTCACGATGCGATTGAGCATGGCGTTGAGCGCGGACAGCGCGTTACGCCATTCGAGTCCGGCAACGAGCTGCGCCGCGAACCGCGCGGGATCGCCGCCCAGCACTGGGTCGGGCTCCACTCGCACCGTCGTGGTCTCGGTCCGGCCACCCGCCGTCACCGCGACGCTGTAACTACCCGGCACGGCGCGCGGGCCGACGACCGTGCGGAACGGATTCTCCTCTTCCTCGGCGCCCGCGGGACGGTCGAAGGTGAGCCGCACCGGCCCGGCGTGGCGCAGCGTCCAGATGTAGCGGTTGACGCCCTGCTTCCCCGGTCCGCTCGAGTCCACGACCACGGTGTCCCCGCGGGCGTCCGTGACCGTCACGATCACGCGACCGCGGCGGGAGCGCTCGCCGCGACGCTGCTCGCCCTGCCCCGACGTGGCCGTGCCGAGGGCCGTCCTGAG
>Ga0209156_10001943_pt1 | contig 16512 bp, 14 predicted proteins | sample GraSoiAngelo_124_FD_185881 | JGI IMG/M metagenome (GOLD analysis project Ga0209156, IMG submission 185881) | Grasslands soil microbial communities from the Angelo Coastal Reserve, California, USA - 14_0927_05_20cm (SPAdes) (version 2) | ecosystem: Environmental > Terrestrial > Soil > Grasslands...
GAGCACGCCGCGCCCCGCCAGGCGGGCGACGAACGGGACCATGTTGGCCCGCTGGATTGCGAGCACGTGCCCGGCCTGGCTCTGGGTGATGCCGGGCGAGGACTCGATCAACATCAGCATGGCCACGTCCGCGTGCCGCAGATCAAGTGGTGCGAGCCGCTGATTGAGCTCGGCGAGCGCCGCAGCCGAGGCGCGCCGCAGGACGTAGCCCGGGAGCTTGAGCAGAGGATCTTTGATGCGCGCGCGTGGCAATTGTCAGCGGAGCCGGTGATGAGCTAAACTGCTATATAGTATAGCAATCGTGCCAGAAGTGGTCCGCCGGTGACCCGAGAGACGACTCATGAGCGAAGGAGCTGAAGCCGACACCGTTGCCGTCGACGTCCAGGACCGAATTGCCTGGGTCAGGTTCAATCGCCCGGAGAAGCGCAACTGCATGAGCCCGCAGCTCAACCGGCAGATGCTGCGCATCCTCAACGAGCTCGAGTTTCGCGACGACGTGGGCGTGCTGGTGCTCACCGGCGAGGGCACTGCCTGGTCGGCCGGCATGGACCTCAAGGAGTATTTCCGGGATACCGAGGTGCAGGGGCTGAAAGGCGTGCGCCATTCGCAGCGCGAGGCATACGCCTGGTGGGAGCGGCTGCGCTGGTACCAGAAGGTCACGATCGCGATGGTCAACGGCTGGTGCTTCGGGGGCGCCTATGGGCCGCTGTTTGCCTGCGACCTGGCCTTTTGTTCCGAGGATGCGCAGTTCGGCCTCTCGGAGATCAACTGGGGCATCCTTCCGGGCGGCGGCGCCGGCAAGGTTGCCGTCGAGCTCATGCCCATGCGCAAGGCCATGTATCACGCGCTCCTCGGCGAGACTCTCACGGGCAAGCAGGCCGAGGCCGCGGGGCTGGTCAACGAGGCGCTTCCCGCTGAGCGGCTGGAGGGACGCGTGACCGAGGTGGCGCAGAAACTCCTGAAGAAGAACTGGGAAGCGCTCAAGGCCACCAAGGACGCCCTGCGGCGCGTACGCGAGATGAACTACGACAGCGCGGAAGACTACTTGATCCGCGCCCAGGAGGCGCTCAACTGGCACGATAAAACGGACGGCCGGCACCATGGCATGAACCAGTTTCTCGACGACAAGACGTACAAACCCGGCCTCAGTGAGTACGACAAGTCGAAGTGAAAGCGCCGCGCTCGGACAGCGCGCCTCAGTCAGCCTCGCGCACCCTGAGCGCGAGCAGGGCCGCCGCTGCCATCAGTGAGCCGCTCGCCATCGCGAGGGCCACGGTCTGCAGAGCGAAGCCCGCGTGAAAGAGGTAACCGGCGGCGACGGGCGCAAGCACCGCGCCGCCGCGGCCCACGCCGATGGCAAAGCCGGTGCCGGTCGCGCGCACGTGCGTCGGGAACACTTGCGCGAACAACAGGTAGAGACCGGCGATCGCCGAATTGGTGAACAGGCCGGTGATCGCGAGCGTGGTCTTGAGGCTGGCCAGATCTGCCGAACCGTGACCGAACCAGACGATCATCACCGACGTGGCGAGGAGCACGCACAGGGTCAGCGCCTTGAGCCCCAGGCGCGTCGCGATCAGGCCGAAGATCGCGCCCCCGACCGCACCGCCGACGTTCGCCCAGGTGAGCACGCCGGCTGCCGCCCTGGGCTCGAACCCCATGTCGACGACGATCTTGGGGACCCATTTAATGATGAAGTAGAAGCTGGTGATGTGGGCGAAGTACACGAAAGTGATCAGCACGGTCGTCGTCAGGAGTCCCGGCTTGAACAGGTCGGCGATCGAGCGCCGCTCGGCCCCGGGGCTTGCCTCGCTCAGCACGCTCACCCGTGGGTGACCGAAGCGCACCAGAATGCGATTGATCCGCTCCAGCGCCCGCGGCGGGCGGCGGCGGTCGAGAAACGCCACGGATTCCGGCACCAGCAGCCACACCAGGGGCAGCAAGCCGGTCGTGGCCCAGGCACCGTAGAGGAACACCTCGTGCCAGGTGGCGCTCGCGAGCGCTCTCTGCACGAACATGCCGCCGACGATTCCGCCCAGCGGATACCCGATCACCATCAGCGCCATGGCGAAGTTACGCCAGCGGCGATTGGAAACTTCAGCGGCGGCGGCATTGATCGCGGCCAGCGTGCCGCCGATGCCGAGGCCGGTGAGCAACCGCCAGAAGAGGAGCCCGGCGACGCCCTGCGCCTGACCCGCCCCAAACATGCCGATGGCCATGGCCGCGAGACACCCGAGGATGGTCGGGCGCCGCCCCACCTTGTCGGCCACGCCACCGAGGAGGAGCGACCCCAGCGCCATGCCGAACAACTCCATGGAGAGAACCCAGCCGAGCGTCGCCTTGTCGATGCCCCAGTCCCGCGCGATGCCGGGGGAGGCGAAGCTGATCGACAGGACATCAAACCCGTCCACAGCGTTCAGTCCCAGGGTGACGAGCACGGCCAGCCATTGACCGACCGCCATGGCCCCAGCGTCGATGATGGATTTCGGGTCCCTGCCCGTCATGTTCCCCCCGGTGCTCGGTGACGCATTTCTTTATTGGTGAATGCGGGTCAGGAGCTCGACCAGCTTGGCGACTTCTTTTTCGGTAAAGCGCGACTTGAGCCATTGCTCGTGTTGCCGAATGGCTCGCTTGGCCGTCGCCAGCGTCCGGCGGCCCGCGCGCGTGAGGTTCAGTTCCTGCTTGCGTCCGTCGCTGTGGGACTTGCTGCGCGCGAGGTAGCCCTTCGCTTCGAGGCGGTTCACGATCGCCATCGTCGTGGCCCGATCCATGCGCATGCGCTGGGCGACACCGATCTGCGCGATGCCCGGGTGGTCCGCGACCAGCCAGAGCGCGGCAACCTGCTTCTGGGTGAGGTCCAGCTCTGCGAAGGTCTCGGTGAAGTGCCGGTAGACCGCGCCGTGAGCCAGGCGGATGTGAAAGCCCACGATATCGCGGATCTCGCCGATGTCCTCATCGACCGGGACGTGCGGGGTCGTGATGGCAACCGTCTCTTTGCGCTGTGCTGACATCGGCCTATCCGGGATGTAATTGTTAGTATAACTTACAATGACCGCCGACGAGGGGACGTGCCATGGCCCATTTTCCCAAGACACCCGGCTTCACGGATTTCAACACCCCCTCGCGCATCGAAGCGGACATTGTAGATCTCGCGCACGAGGGCGCAATTCCCCGCGAGCTCAACGGCGCGTTCTTCCGCGTGCAGCCCGATCCACAGTTCCCGCCGCGGCTCGACGATGATATCGCCTTCAATGGCGATGGCATGATCAGCCGCTTCCACATCCACCACGGCCAGTGCGATTTCCGGCAGCGCTGGGCCCGTACCGACAAGTGGAAGCTGGAACGGGCGGCGGGCCGGGCGCTGTTCGGCGCCTATCGCAACCCCCTCACGGATGACGAATCGGTCAAGGGCAGGATCCGCGGCACGGCCAACACCAACGCCTGGATTTACGGCGGGAAGCTGTACGCGCTGAAGGAGGATTCGCCGGCGCTCCTCATGAACGCCGCGACCCTGGAGACGGAGGCCTATACTACATTCAACGGCAAGATGACCGGTCAGACCTTCACCGCGCATCCGAAGGTCGACCCGAAGACCGGCCACATGATCGCCTTCGGCTACGCCTCGTCCGGTCTGTGCAGCGACGACTGCACTCTTTATGAAGTCACCCCCGAGGGCGAGCTGGTCCGCGAGCTGTGGTTCAAGGCGCCCTACTACTGCATGATGCACGACTTCGCGATCACCGAAGACTACGCCCTGTTCCATATCGTGCCATCCATCGGCAGCTGGGAGCGCCTCAGGAAGGGCTTGCCGCACTTCGGTTTCGATACCACCCTGCCGGTGTACCTCGGCGTATTGCCGCGCCGCGCCGACGCCACCGCGAAGGACATTCGCTGGTTCAAGCGCGACAATTGCTTCGCGAGCCACGTGCTCAATGCGTTCCAGGACGGCACGAGAATTCACTTCGACACCCCGGAAGCGAAGAACAACATGTTCCCTTTCTTCCCCGACGTGCACGGCGCGCCCTTCAACGGTGAGGAGGCGATGAGCTACCTGACGCGCTGGACGCTCGACATGCGCTCGGATTCGGCCGCTTTTGCCCGCATCGAGCGCCTGACCGACACCGCGGCCGAATTCCCCCGCATCGACAACCGCTTCACCGGTGTGCCGTATCGCCACGGCTGGCTGCTCGAGATGGACCTGCGCCGCCCGGTGGAGCTGCGCGGCGGCAGCGCCGGGGGCCTGCTAATGAACTGCCTCTTCCACAAGGATCTCTCGACCGGGGCCGAGCAGCATTGGTGGTGCGGACCCGTCTCGAGCCTGCAAGAGCCGTGTTTCATTCCGCGCCACAAGGCGGCGCAGGAGGGTGACGGCTGGATCGTGCAGATCTGTAACCGCCTGGAAGAGCACGGCAGTGAGTTGCTGCTGTTCGAGGCGCTGGAAGTCGCCAAGGGACCGATCGCGACGATCCAGATTCCGATCCGGATGCGCTTCGGCCTGCACGGCAACTGGGTGGATGCGTCGGATATCGGACTTGCAGCCTAGTCAGAGCCCGGCGCCGCAGGCCGGCGCGCCGCGAGCCTCAGGCGGTGGGTGTGGCGCGTGCTCCAGCGAGGACCTCCCCGCCCCGCCGCGCGCGCGCGATGAGCTGTTCCTCATCGCCTCTCACACGCAGCGCGAGGGCGACGAGCATCACGACGATCGCAGGGGCCACCCAGTTGATGGCGAGGATCGCGGCCGCGAGATTCCCGCCGTTGGCGTCGGAGATCATGCCCACCACGAACGGCCCGATGCCGATACCAAAGAGGGTCGTCACGATGATGTATAGGCTCGAGGTAATGCCGCGCATGCGCGGCAGCACCTGTTCAAACAGGATGGCATAGAGCGGGGGGTACCACGCCGTCAGCACCAGACTGTAGGGCACGAAGCGCGCGTAGAAGGTCGCAGGATTTGGGGCGTGGTAAACCCAGATTGCGATGAGCGGCGAGACGCTCAGCGAGACGAGCGTGACGCACGCACGCCCCGAGCCCGGGAAGAGCATGTTGATCCGATCCGAGAGCGGCCCGGCGAGCAGCGGCCCGATGATCCCGAGTGCGCCGGCCAGCACACCGAACTCAAGGCCAGTAGTGGCCGGCGACAGGCCGTAGTGCTTCATCAGAAACGAAGGCGTGAAGCCCATGATGCCGTAGTTGATCATCATCTGCAGCGCACCGACGCCCATGCACAGCAGCAGCGCGGGCGAGCGCGTGATGACCTCGAAGGTGGGGCGGTCCGCGAGCCGCAGCCGCTGCAACAGGTTGACCACCACGAGCGCGCCGAAGCCCACGACACCCCACTGCAGCGCATGCGGATTCACCGCCAGGGGACCGAAGTGCAGAAGTGGGCGCGGTGAAAAAGCCGACGTGATCCGGGTGAGCGCGGTAGCGGCCGCAATGACGAGGATCGTCGCCACGAGGTTCACGCCCCAGTACCGTGCGCCCGCGCGGCGCCCGGCCATCGCCAGCCAGTTGGCGCCGGGAGTCACCGCGGCGAGGAGCGCGAGACTTGCACGAAACGGCTGCGGATCCGGGGGTGACTCGATGCCGTCGAGCCGCCCGCGGCGCGGCTCGGGCAGCCGCCACAGGAGCGCAGCGAGGATGAAGCCGGGAAGCGCGGCCACGAGAAAGGCGAACTGCCAGCCCTTGAGCCCGAGGGGGGCCGCGCCGCCGGCGTACAGGTGGTCCCACCAGTCCGCGGTCACGCCGCCGAGCACGAAGGAACCGCCGAGGCCGAGCGCGATCGCGGCGGCGATCACTCCGGTAGCAAAACCGCGGCGCGGTTTCGCATACTGGTCGAATACCAGGGAGAAGCCCGCCGGTTGCGCCGCGCCCTCGCCGATACCGACGCCGAGACGCGACAGGGCGAGCAATGCAAAGCCCTGCGCGGCGGCTGCGAGCGCCGTCGCCACGGACCAGAACGCCAGCGTGATAGACAGCAGGCGCGTTCTCACCCAGCCGTCGGCCAGCCGCCCGAGCGGCAGCGAGAACAGGGCGTAGAAGAGCGCGAACACCGTGCCGTACAGCAGTCCCATCTCGGCATCGCCGATGCCGAGATCGTGCTTGATCCGCGGCGCGAGGATCGCAAGGATGTTGCGGTCGAGGAGGCTGATCGCGTTGGTGAGCGCGACCAATGCGAGTGCGTACCCGGCCGTGTGTGCGAGTCGCGTGCGGCTCACAACCTGAACCAGCGCTCGGCGTTGGTCTGCATCAGTTTCTTCTTCGTCGCGAGCGGGATGTCGAGCGTGTCGTGGGTGCGCACCTCATCCGCGTGGAACTGATACGGGTAATCCATCGCGTACATGACGCGGTCCTCGCCCACGACCTGCTGCGTGAAAAGAATCGCCGGTGCCCACGCCATGCCGCTCGTGGTGATCAGCACGTTGGTGCGCAGGTACTCGAGGATCGATTTCTTCAGCGGCTTCATGCGCTCGTAGCGCTGCGCGCGCACGCTCGCCTGGTGCATGTAGTCGAGCCGGTAGACCCAGAAGGGCAGTGCCTCGCCCATGTGACCGACCATGATCTGCAGGTCCGGGTAACGGTCGAAGATGCCGCTGGTGATGAGGCGCAAGAGGTGCAGCCCTGTCTCGACGCCGAAGCCGAAGATGGCGCCGTCGAGCCCGGCCTCGAGCATCGGTCCGATCATCGAGTCCGGCGGAGTGGCCGGGTGGATATAGAGAGGGTGGCCAGTGTCGGCGAGCGCGCGGAAGATCGGGTCGAACCTGGGATGATCGAGATACTCGCCCTGGGTGTGACTGTTGACCTGTACGCCCTTGAAGCCGAGCTCACGGGCGCCGCGGACGATCTCGCGCGCCGACCACTCGGGATCCTGCGGGGCGACGGTGGCCATTCCGACGTAGCGGTCCGTGTAAGCGGCGACCTGCTCGGCGAGGTAGTCGTTGGCTCGCTGGGCGAGACCTCGGGCTTCCTTGACATCCAGCAGCGGCTGCGCACCGGGCGATGTGAGCGCCAGGATCGCCTTGTCGATCCCGGTCTCGTCCATGTGGCGGATGCGCTGCTCGCCGAGATCGAGCAGTCGCTCGATGATCTGGGTGGCGCGCTCGGCGGGGCTGCGCGCGTAAAACCCCCAGAGCGACACCATGCCTCTGTCCGCCGTGCCGTCCTTCACCATGCGCAGGTAGCAGTCGATCTGCTCGCGGGTCGCGAACGCTTCTTCGGTCGCGATGCGCAGGTAGCCGCGATCGCCGCCGGTCTTGAGTTCGTGGCTCACGCCTCACCTTCGTGGACGGCCTTTACGACCATGCACGACATCACCCCTTCCGGCCCGTTCTCGGACCCGTGGCCGGACCATTTGACGCCGCCGAACGGCGCATCGGGGCCGCCCAGCACGATGGTGTTGATACAGAACATGCCGGTCTCCACCTCGCGCGCGAGGCGCTTCTGCCGTGCCGCGTCATTCGTCCAGCTGTAGGCGGCCAGGCCGTAGGGCAGTCGGTTGGCCTCCGCAATCATCTCCTCCTCGGTGCGGAACGAGTTGACGAGTGCGACCGGACCGAAGGGCTCCTCGTTCATGATGGCGGTGCTGAGCGGGATCTCCGACAGCACGGTCGGTGCGTAGTAGTACCCCTGCGTGCCAATGCGCCGGCCGCCGGTGTGCAGGCGCGCCCCCGCACTCACGGCGCCCCCGATCAGGCGCTCCATCGCCTCCGGGCGGCGCGGGTTGGCCATCGGGCCCATCTGCACGTCGGCTTCGAGTCCGTTACCCACGCGCCACTGCTCCGCACGCGCCGTGAAACCGGCGAGGAAACGCTCGTACACACCCTCCTGCACGATGAAGCGCGTCGGGGAGATGCAAACCTGCCCCGCGTTGCGGAACTTCGCGGGCACCATCGCATTCAGCACCTGCTCCACGTCCACGTCGTCGAATACCAGCACCGCGCCATGCCCGCCGAGCTCCATGGTGGTGCGCTTGCAGTCCTCCGCGGCCAGCTTCATGAGGTGCTTCCCCACGACGGTCGAACCGGTGAAGCTCAGCTTGCGAATGATCGGCGAGCCGAGAAGATGGCGCGACACCTCGTCGGGCACGCCGAACACGGCCTGCCCGACTTCCTTCGGCAACCCGGCATCGAGCAGGCATTGCAGTACGGCCAGTGCTGAGGCCGGCGCTTCCTCGGCCGCCTTGAGAATCACCGAGCAGCCGGCGGCGATGGGCGCGCCGAGCTTGCGGCCGGGATTGCCGATGGGGAAGTTCCAGGGTGCAAAGGCCGCGACGGGCCCGACCGGCTCCCAGGTGACCGTCGATCGCATGCCGGCGGGGCGCACGAGCTGGCGTCCGTAAAGACGGTGACACTCGCCGGCATAGAACTCGAACAGCGTGACGTTCATCATGACTTCGCTGCGCGACTCGGCGAGCGCCTTCCCCTCCTCGAGCGTCGCGATGCGCGCGATCTCCTCCTGTCGCTCCCGGAGCAGCCGCGCGGCGCCCGCCAGGACCGCCGCGCGCTGCTGCGGTGCGGCATCGCGCCAGAGGCGGAAGCCGCGCTGCGCGGCAGCGAGCGCGCGGTCGAGGTCGGCCGCGTCCGCGAGCGGCAGTGCGCCGAGTGCGGCCCCGGTCGCGGGGTTCACGACCGTGTGCACACGCCGGTGGCCGACGGGGATCTTTTCCCCCTCGATGATCATGTGCAGTTCGGGGTAGGACACGGTGTTACGCACTTCGTGCCTCGAGCGTCTCGAGCCGCTCGACCTCGCGGCCGTAGGGCCTGATGCCGCGCGAGATCGTGAGCGCGGCGAGCGGCATCAGAATCGAGGCGTTTAGTGCCAGGCTTTTCCACAGATCCTGATCGGCGCCGAAGACTCGCTGCGTGATGGACCCGACCAGCTGCCCGCCGAGTGCCCCGAAGACGATGAACATGAAGAGGTAGATGGCGGTGACCTGGCCGCGCATCTCATTCGGTGTGATGCGTTGAATGGCCGCATTCTGCGGCACCGCCGACGCCAGACCACACATCAGAGCCACACCGATGCACAGCAGCGCCAGCTCACCCGAGGGCATGAGCGGTGCGAGGATCTCACACGGTGCGGCGAGGGCGAAGAGTATCGTTGCGGCGCGCACGTTGGCGTCCCGGTAGCGCTTGCCCAGCCACTCGGTGAACAAGGTACCGAACACGACGCCGACGAGTGAAGCCACCAGGAATACCAGGCTCAACCATCTGCCGATCCTCGCCTCGTCCCAGCCGTACGTGCGGATCAGGAACGGCGCACGCCAGGCCTGGAAGCCAAACACTTCCGTCGCGCTGAAGGCCAGGCCGATAAACAAAGGCAGGTAGATCGCCTTGCGTGCCCAGATCTCACGCAGCACGGCCTTCACCGGCAACGCCCGCCCCTGCACCATCGCCCCGCGCCGCGGCGGCTCCTGCGCGAGCAGCAGGAGGCCTGCGATCAAAAGCCCCGGTGCACCCACCATCATGAGCACCCACTGCCAGCCGTGCAGGGTCAGGCCCATCCAATGGCCGACCGGCCAGGCCGTGACCAGGCTGAGCAAGAAGCCGCCGAGGTAGATGCCGAGCGTATTGCCGCCGATGAAGCCCAGCTGCAGGAAGCCGATGGCCCGCGGGAGCCTCGCCGGCGGGAAGTAGTCCGCCAGCATGGAGTACGCGCCCGGGGCATGCGCCGAGCCGCCCGCGCCGACCAGCATGCGGCTGCAGAACAACTGTGCGAAGTTCTGTGCGAGCCCGCCGAGCGCAGTGATGCCGCCGGTCAGCGTGATGCCGCCGGCCAGCACGTACTTGCGCGGGTAGATATCCACCAGGCGCGCCAGCGGGATGCCGACCAGCACATAAAAGATGACGTTAGCCGGCCCGATCAGGAATCCGAGCTGCTCATCGGTCAGACCCAGATCGATCTTGATGCGCTGGGCGAGCATGCCGAAGACCTGCGCGTCGAGAAAATTCAGCGCCGTGGCGAGAATGATCACGAAGAGGCCGTAGTAGGCGGCGCTGCGTGCAGGCCACCCCTGCACGCCCGGGGCCACCTCCGCCACCTGACCGATCGCCCCGGGTACCTCCGCGACCATGGCTCTCCCTTCTGTCCGCTGCGCTCGGCAAGCGCCAGACTGTATGTGTTCGATACAATATGACTTGCGGCGGTTTGTCCAGCGCTTTGTTCGCCCGCGCCGGTGCGCCGCCGCCGACTCGAGGAGGACCGCGGCATGCAGAACCTGCCAGGCAAAACCGCATTCGTAACGGGGGGCGCAAGCGGCATCGGGCTCGGCATTGCCAAGGCCTTGCTCGGCGCCGGGATGAATGTCGTCATCGCGGACATCCGCGCGGACCATCTCGCGGCCGCGACCGCCGAGCTCGGTGCGGCCGAGCGCGTGCTGGCCCTGAAACTCGACGTGACCGACCGCGCGGCCTACGCCCGCGCCGCGGACGCCGCCGAAGCGCGTTTCCGCAAGATTCACGTCCTCTGTAACAACGCCGGCGTCGCGGTCGTAGGTCCCAGCGAGCTCGCGACTTTCGCCGACTGGGACTGGGTGCTGGGGGTCAATCTCGGCGGCACCGTCAACGGCATCGTCATCCTCCTGCCGCGCATCATGCGGCACGGCGAGGGCGGGCACATCGTCAACACGGCCTCGATGTCGGGGCTCGTGCCCCATCCGGGTGCCACGCTCTACGGAACTTCCAAGGGCGCGGTGGTGCACATGATCGAATGCATGCGTGCCGAGCTCGAGCCCCACGGCATCATCTGCTCGGCCTTCTGCCCGGGAGCGGTGCAGTCGAACATCGCCGAAGCCGGCAAGACCCGGCCGGCGGCGCTCGCCGATACCGGCTATGCCGAGACCGACAAGCGCCGCCAGCAGGGCGGCAACTTCTTTCACCTCTACCGCACGAAGGAAGAGGTCGGTCAGCGGGTGCTGCAGGGGATCCTCAACGACGAGCTCTACATCATGACCCACAGTGAATTCCGCCAGGGGGTCGAGGATCGCGCGCGGGCCTTGTGCGCGGCCGTGCCCGATCTCCCCGAGAACGAGGAGTACAAGCGCGCGTTCAGCTTCCTGTTCCGCAATCCGATCCACGCCGCCGAGACGGCACGCCGGCAGAAAGGTAAAACATGAAGGACTTCGCAGGCCGCACCGCGTTCGTCACCGGCGGCGCAAACGGCGTCGGCATCGGGCTCGTGCGGGCGCTCCTCGCCCAGGGTTGCAACGTCGCCATCGCCGACATCCGCCCCGCCTCCATCGACGCCGCGCTGAGAGCGCTCGACAACCCGAGAGCCATGGGCGTTGAGGTGGATGTGTCCTCGCGCCAGGATCTGGCACGCGCCGCGGAGGCGGTGGAGGCGAAATTCGGCATCGTGAGCCTGTTATTCAACAACGCCGGCGTCAATCTGTTTCAGACCGTCGAGGAGTCGAGCTACGACGACTGGGACTGGCTCATGGGGGTCAATCTCCACGGCCCGATCAACGGCGTCATGACCTTCGTGCCGCGCATGATCCGCGCGGGCCAGGGCGGCTACGTGGTCAATACGGCCTCGATGGCCGCTTTCCTCGCGGCCGGCGTGTGCGGTATCTACAACACCACCAAGTTCGCCGTGCGCGGACTGTCCGAATCACTGCGCGCGAGCTTGGCGCCCCACGGCATCGGTGTGTCGGTGCTGTGCCCCGGGCTCGTCAAGTCCTACATCTACGCGAGCGACGAGGTGCGGCCGACGGGACTCAAGGCGGGCGCGAAGCCCGTGAACACGGAGAATGTGAAGCGCCTCGCGGCGGTGCACGAGTTCGGCATGGAGCCGGACGTGATCGCCGCGCGCGTGCTCGAGGCGATGCGCGAGGATCGTTTCCACATCTTCACGCACCCCGAGTTCAAGGACGAGCTCAGCGAGGTGTTCGGCGAGATCATGCAGGACTTCCGCGACTATCCCGTCGATCCCGGCCACGGACAACGGACCGATTTCGAGAAGACGCGCCGTGAGAGCTACCGCAAACAGCGCCGCGGCCTGAAGGCGAGTTAAGCACGCGCGTCGTTGCACTCGATCACGTGAACATCATCGCCTCCGATGTGGAGAGCAGCGCGCGCCCCGAGGCCCCGCGCCACTACGACCGCGAGACACGCCCGGGGCCGACCGGGGCGCTGCACCATTTTTTCGGCGAGTGAGGTCTAGCGATGGGGCACCGACCGCGTCACGGCGGTCAACACTTCCGCAGTCGTCATGACATCGGCGAACAACATCGCCATGTTTTCCAACGTCGCAGTATGGGCAGCGTCAGTCAATGCCGCAGTGGCGTCCGCCACGAAGATGACTTTGTAGTTCATCTGCATGGCATCTCGCGCCGTCGATTCGCAACAGCAGTTTGAAAGAGTGCCGCTGATGATCAGAGTATCGATACCGTGCCTTTGCAGGAGTTCATGCAGGCGGCTCGCGCCGGGCACAAACGCCCCGAAGCGGGTCTTCTCGACGATATGGTCGGATTCGGCGACATCGAGCTTGGGCCACAGCTGCCAGTAATGCGCATTGCGTGCGAAGCCTTGCGTCACGGCCGCACGGTTCTGCGGGGTATGCATGTACGCAAACCAATTCGACCAGCTCGACTGGGAATCGGAGTCGACCGTCATGCGCAGAAAGACATTCCGGCCGGCACAACGGCGCACCGCCGCCGAGATCGAATTGACGTTCGGGACAATCTCGCGTGCCACCGGCACCTCGATCGGAGCGCCCGATTCCATGAAGCCGTTCTGCAGGTCGACGATGACGTGCGCGGTGCGCCGGATATCGAGTCGTTCGAAGGGATGGAGTCTGCCGCGCTGCGACTGGATCTGACTCAACAGATCAGCACTGAGGCCAACCTCGTGCATGCTCCCCTCCTGAGAAATAGGCAGGTCGATCCGATCTTCAGGCGATGCCGCGCGTGCGCCACCCTTGCTGGTAGGTTTCGCGCACCACGCGGCTGTAGGGCACGGGGCTCACGATGGCACGCACTTCGATCTGCCGGTGGGGCTCGACCGTGGTCTTGCGCGTGCCGCCGTTCTCCTCTCCCCACACGACCCGCAGCTCGGTGCCGAGCGGAATCTCCGGGCGTACCGTGGCAAGGCTCAGGGCCTGCTTCTCGTTGTAGCTGTAGCCGGTGAACATCGACAGGCCCACCGTCCTGCCGTCGGCATCGATCACGCGGTCGTAGTTGGACGAGGCGTAGTTGGCGAGCGGGACATCGAAGAACTTGTACTGCTCACCGTCCGGATTAAAGAGCGAAGCCATGATCTTGGTCATGTCCTGCGGATTCCAGGCGAGCGTCACCTTCTTGCGCTGCGCCTCGGGCTTGAGCCGCTCGAGCGCTTCGCGGCCGTGGAACTGGTGATCGAACCGCACGAACGAACCGTAGCCCATCTCCCAGGGATTCAGGTAGTAGTCTTCGATGTTGTCGGACACGAAGCTGCCGCCGATTGAGCCGGTGGCCTCGTAGCTGTCGGCACCGAGCCACTGGCGATAGGGCTTGAGCTTCTCGCCCGTATAGATCGCCGGAAGGGGCGACGGAATCCAGCCCGATTCCAGGGTGTTCGAGGGGTAAGCGCGACCCCCGCAGGGCACCATCCCAAACTCCTTGCCGGCCTCGAGAATGGCCGTGCGGATCTCCTCCTGCTCCGCGTACGGACCCCAGATCTCAAGCCCCGGCGCTCCCGACATGCCATGCCGCAGCGTGCGCACGGTCTTGCCGGCGATCCGCATGGTGGACATGTTGAAAAATTTCAGCTGCTCGAGCGGGCCGCCATTGAGCTTCTCGATGATGGGCCAGGCCTTCGGCCCCTGAATCTGAAAGCGCCACACGGAACGGGTCACGGGCTTGCCCATCGGGCGCATCGGCGAGCGGTCATCGAGCTCGACCTCGACATCGTAACCACCGGTCGCCGCGTGAAAGCGCAGCCAGTTCGAGGCCGGCGCCCGGCCCACGTACACGAACTCCTCGGGCGCGAGATAAAAGACGATGCCGTCGCCGATCACGTGGCCGTAGGGCGTGGTCGGTACGTACTGCTTCGCCTTGTTGGGGGTGAAGCCCTGCATCGAGTTGACCGCGGTATCGCTGAGAAGCTTGATCGTGTCCTTGCCGCGCAGGTACAGATTCACCATATGGTGTGTCTGGTCAAAGAGCACGGCGCTGTGCTGCCACGCCCACTGCTCGCTGCGCCAGTTACTGAATTCCGACGCGACCACCGGGTAGACGTAGGCGCCGAGCTGCGAGTTGCGCAGCATCTTCACGGTATTTCCGGCGGCCGCCAGGATTTCTTCCAGATTGCGCGCGCCCATTATTCATCCCCCGTTGCTGGATCCCGCATCATATCGCATTTTGTATGTAACACAAACGAATCGCCGGGTGCCGCTCCGGCGTGGCGGCGCGCACGCACGTGCCCCGGCGAGGGCGTACGGGGGGGTGCGCTTACGGCGGATTCGCGATCACGACCTTCCCGAACAGTTCGCCCGAGGACTGATACCCGTAGGCCGCCTTCGCGTCGGCGAAAGCGAAGACGCGGTCCACGACCGGCTTCAGCTGATGCGCGTCCACAAAGGCGTTCAGATCACGCGCCATGGCGGCGGAGCCGACGAATATCCCCCGCAGACTCGCGCCCTTGATCATGAGCGGCATCGGGTTGGCATCGCCCTGCATCGACAGCACGCCGATGAGCGCAATTTCGCCGCCGAAGCCGACGGCCTGGATGGATTGCGCGAGCGTCCCGAGCCCGCCCACCTCGACCACGTGCTGGACGGTGCCACCGGCAAGCTCGGCCGCCTTGGCGCCCCACTGAGGCTCGGACTTGTAATTGAGCGTGGCGTCGGCGCCGAGCTGCCTCGCGCGCGCGAGCTTCGCGTCGCTCGAGGAAGTCGCCACGACCCGCGCGCCGGCGGCCTTGGCGATCCGCAGCGCGAGGAGCGACACGCCACCGGTTCCGATCAACAGCACCCACTGGCCGCGCTCGAGCGGTCGCAGGCCCGCCATCAGCGCATTCCACGCGGTTACCCCGGCGCAGGGGAGCGTCGCCGCCTCCTCGAAACTCAACGAGCCAGCGAGCTTCACGACACCCGTCTCGGGAAGCGCCACGTAGTCGGCGAGCATTCCTTTGGCGGGCGGACAGCCGAGCGCCTCGCCCTTCGCCGGCGTCGGCGGCCCCTCAAGCCACGCCTGGAAGAAGGTTCCGGCCACCCGATCTGCGGGAGCCAGGGCCTTCACCCCTGCACCGACAGCCTCCACGACCCCGGCGCCATCGGACAGCGGAGTCCCGGCCACCTTGATGGCGGCGCCGAAATAGCGTCCCTGGGCAATGGCCTGATCGCGGTAGTTGAGGGACGTGGCGTGCACGCGCACGAGCACCTCCCCCGGCGCCGGATCGGGCCTCGGCCGTTCCACGAGCTCGAGCTGCTCAACGGAGGTGCACCCCGCGGGCAGCTGCCAGGCGCGCATTCTCAGCCCGCCGCTCATCGCGCCTCACCCGTCCAGGTCCTCAGGCCCGGCGCCGTGCGGTCCTCGCCCGCGAGAGCGCGCGCCACTGCCGGGCGCGCCTTCATCTTTTCCCGCCACTCGATGAGGCGCGGGCAGCGCTTGGCGATCGCCAGCTCCGGAAACATGCGTTCCACCGACATGCCGCAATAGGAATAGAAATTGATGTCTGCGAGCGTGTACTCATCGCCTGCAATCCAGGCGGTTTGCGCGAGCTGCTTTTCCACCTTGTCCACCGCAAAGAGGATCTTCTCCGTCGCGTTGGCGAGCTCCGCCTCGCTGAAGCCGGAGCGTGCCGCGCGCCATTTCTTGCGCTGGTCGGGCAGCGGAATGTGCTGCATCAGCCGGTCGAACTCGTCGCTCTCGATACTGCGCGCGATGATGCTGACCATGCGGTGCCAGCCGTGTATCGAGACATAGTTCATCACCTGCTCGTCACAGAACTTGTTCCAGTAGCGCATGCGCGCCGCGCCAACCGGGTCGCGCGGCCGCAAGGGAATGTCGGGAAAGACGTCTTCCAGGTACTCGTTGATGACGGTCGTGTGAGTGATGATGACGCCGTCGTGATCGAGCACCGGCACCTGCCCCTCCGGATTGATCGCCACGAACCAGTCCGCGTGCTGCTCGAACTTGTGCAGGTCGACGTAGACGCCCTGAAACGGCAGGCCCTTCTCGATGAGCGGAATCATGGATTTCAGCGAGTTCGCCGCCGGCTCCGCATGGTAATACTTGAGAGTCATGTCAGCCCTGCCGTGACGCCCGCGAACTCGCTCAAGCCAGCCCCAGGAGCCGCGCCGCGTTGTCCTTCATGATGCCCGGCAGCACCTCGGGCTTGAAGCCGACCTGCTGCGCCGCCTCCAGCCATTTCTCGGGGCGAATCAGCGGAAAATCCGAGCCGAACAGCATCTTTTTCTTCAGCGGGCCGTTGGCGTACTGGATGATCTGCGGCTGGAAATACTTCGGGCTCCAGCCGGAGAGGTCGAGGTACACGTTCTCCTTGTGCAACGCCATCGACAGGCTCTCGTCCACCCAGGGCCAGC
>Ga0209156_10001945_pt1 | contig 16504 bp, 14 predicted proteins | sample GraSoiAngelo_124_FD_185881 | JGI IMG/M metagenome (GOLD analysis project Ga0209156, IMG submission 185881) | Grasslands soil microbial communities from the Angelo Coastal Reserve, California, USA - 14_0927_05_20cm (SPAdes) (version 2) | ecosystem: Environmental > Terrestrial > Soil > Grasslands...
ACCAGTCGGCCATGTCGAAAAAGTTGATGCCGAGGTCGAGGGCGCGCCGCAGGATCGGAACCGAGTCAGGCTCGTCGAGCACCCAGCTCTTCCAGGCGGAGCTGCCCATCGACATGGTGCCGAGGCAGAGCTGCGACACCTTGAGGTCCGTTTGCCCGAGCTGGATGTACTCCATGCGAGACTCACTCCGCCACGTGGTTTGAGTCCGTGACGATTTTGCATTCTGGCACGGGTCGGGTCACCCGGCGAAAGTGGCTGGAAGGATAACCGATCGCTCTGATCAGTCTCCTCAGTCATACCAGCCGGGAGACTTGATCGCATTCTTGAAGAATGCGGTGCTGTGGCCGATCCAGAGCTGCGCGTTCTTTTCCTTGAGGACCCGCTCGATCAACTCGCGCGAGTTTCGGAGTGGCTGTGCTCTTTTTCCTCATTCGGCATACGGTGCAGCGTCCGCTCCTGCCGTCGGCGAATACGTCGTGATCGCCGTCGAACACCACCGTGCGGGCATGGGCGAGCACGCCGATGAGCACCAGCGGCGGCCCGACCACCGACGCCGGTCGCCGTGAACGAGGTCGCGAGCAGGCCCGTCGCCGTGCTGCTCTGTAGGAGCGCCGTTATCCCAAGACAGGGGAAAACGCCAGAAAGCGACCGCCGAGGTTCGGGCCAAGCCAGCGCCTGAGGACGTTACCGAACCCACGTTGCACGCCCGTCCCGGCAGTGTCAGCGCCCGCACATCGCCAAAAGCAACAACGATCCCGGCCCGTCTAGGGTCTCGACCTCATTAGAGTCTACTGAATTCAATCCAGGAATGCAGACTTCCCCATGGGCAGGGGCGGGTTTCGTGTGAGCTACATCCAGGGACCGATACGAGTGAACTACAGCTCCAATCAGCTATCGGAGTACCCAGACGGGCGAGCGCGACAGCGCTCCTCATGGATCTGAATGGTATGTCGCGCGTCGCGAGTAGTCTGTATGGGCTATTGGACGACAGCGCTGCCGTCTCACAACCTCGATGACATAGCTAGGCGGTGGTCACACAATCCATGATTCCAGGCGCGGCGATTGGGCTTGTGGTCAAGACCCACCCCAAGATTTCTGAAACGTTCATCCTGGAAGAACTAGGGCTGGAGCGCCAGGGCCTGCAGCTGCACATCTTTTCACTGGGCCAACCCACGGACGCTGTTTCTCACGACGCGAGCCGCACCGTGCGGGCACCGGTTACCTACCTGCCCTCGGCTGGCGTGTCGAACGCAATGCTCGGCGTCAGAGCACGTTCAGTCGCGCCAGGCGGGCTTGCGCATGAATGATTGGCTTGCACCGGTGCGTCGCGTACTCGATCGGTCACCGGAACCGATCAGGTTTTTCTTCCGCGATAACAACGTAGGGCGGGAGGACGAGCGTTTATACGAGATGCTCGATGTGTTCGCGGCGCATGAAATACCGATTGACCTCGGCGTAATTACCGATCTGCTCAGCGACTCCCTTGCCAGGAACCTTCAGGCCCGGCTGGTTGCGAGCAACAGAAGGCTGGCGCTTCATGCGCACAAAGTCATCGGGCGCAGTTTCCCGGCAAGAGCGCGGACCCTGGCGGATCACAAGGCCGCCCGGGAGCCGATTGTCGATGCCACAGCCGGCGAAGGCGCGAGCCTTTGCACCGAGGCGAGCGCAGCCCTGAATTTGATCTCGAGCGATGTCACGGAGCTTGCGGCGGTGGCCAGCGCGGATTCCGCCGGCTCGCCGATACGCGTTCATTGGTGTCGTTACGGGCCGGGCGGGCGGGAGATTCTAGGACGGCGCATCGCGGTGGCAGCCTCGCGTCGTCAGCCGATACAGTTCGTTCTCAATCATGCCAGTATCTTCGGCAGCGAATTGGTGGCGCTTGAGGAGCTGCTTCTCCTGCTGGCCAACCATCACAAAGCGCAATGCCTACTGATGCGTGAGCTGACGGGATCCTCCAGCGCGAACGATGCGGGACAGGACGTCGCCGTCCGTGCTCCGATTCAAGCACCTGAGATCGGGACGGCCACCGCGCGTTGGTGGCCCGAGCGTTTCAGCCGCACCGGCAGGCGGGTTCGTTGGCTGTGGCTCGCGGCCTGTGTGGCCGTCGCGTGCGCAATCGGCTGGTATCGGCTCGCCGACGTCGGACCGAGGTCCCAGTTTCTCACCGCCCGGGTGTTGCGGGGCAGCATTGAGAACACGGTGCTGGCAGCGGGCACGCTTCAGCCGTATGCCTACGTCGATGTCGGGGCGCAAACGTCGGGACAGCTCAAGAGCTTGCACGTGCAGTTGGGCGATAAGGTCAAGAAGGGACAGTTACTGGCGGAAATAGACCCGCTGATCAGCGCCTCGAAAGTGGCCGAGGCAACTGCGACGCTGGCAAATCTTCAGGCTCAATGGGAAGGCAAGAAAGCGCAGTTTGAGCTCGCCCGTCTGCAAAAAGCGCGCAGCGATGACTTAACGCGTCAGGGGGCACAGGCGACTAGCGAGTCGGAAATCGCACAGTCCAATTACAAACTGGCGCACTCCGCACTGCAGGCGCTCGAGGCGCAAATCAAGCAGGCCCGGGCCGAGCTCGAGACCGCGCAGGCCAATCTCGCCTATACACGCATCATCGCTCCCATGGACGGTGAGGTGATATCGATCAGTGCGTTGGAAGGTCAAACGCTGAACGCGACTCAACAGACTCCGACTATCCTGCGCATCGCTCAGCTGGACCCCATGACTGTTTGGGCGCTGGTTCCCGAAGCCGATGTCTCGCGTCTGACGGCGGGGCAGGACGTTTATTTCACCATACTGGGTCGCGGCGAGCGCCGCTGGCACGGCCGGTTGAGGCAAATTCTGCCGTCCCCTCAGGTTATCGGCAACGTTGTTTTCTACAACGCATTGTTCGAGGTCCCGAACCCGCAGCGAGAACTCAAAGTTCAAATGACCGCCCAGGTGTTTTTTGTCCTGGCGCAGGCGAAGGATGCACTGTACGTGCCCCGGTCGGCCTTGGGGAAAACTCACTCGGGGCGAGCCGGCCCTCACACTGTGCGAGTCCTGGGGGACCACGGCAGCATCGAAACCAGGAAGGTAGAGGTTGGTATAACGAATGCCGTCTCCGCTCAGATTCTCTCGGGCTTAAGCGAGGGCGATACCGTCATTATCGGTGCCGCAAGTCTCGCGCCGAACCACAAGGCCGGTTCCCTTCACAGCGTAAAGCCGCCGCGATGAGCCAAGCGTTACTCGAGCTCTGGCAAGTCAGACGGGAATTCCCATCGGGCAACGGGCGCATCACTGTTCTACGGGACATCTGCCTGTCGATTCATGCGGGCGAGTTCCTCGCCGTCATGGGACCGTCCGGTTCCGGTAAATCCACGCTGATGAATGTGCTCGGTTGCCTTGACCGACCCACTGCAGGCAGCTACCGGATCAATGGGATCGACACGGCGCTGTTGGGTGCGGACGCGCTGGCGCAGCTGCGCCGCAATACCTTCGGCTTTATTTTCCAGCGCTACAACCTGATGGCGGACTTGAGTGCCGTCGAGAACGCTGCGATCCCCGCGGTGTATGCCGGGATGCCCCAAGTCAGACGCACCTCGCGGGCGGTCGAGTTACTCAAGCAGCTTGGATTAGGGGATCGCCTGCACCACCGTCCCAGTCAGCTCTCCGGCGGGCAGCAGCAGCGGGTCAGCATAGCGCGCGCCTTGATGAACGGTGCGCCGACGATTCTCGCGGATGAACCGACCGGCGCGCTGGATAGTCACAGCGGGGAGGAGGTTCTGCGAACTCTCCACGAGCTGCATCGCGCCGGGCATACGATTGTCCTGATCACCCATGATGAGCAGATCGCGCAGCATGCGGGGCGAATCATCCGGCTGCATGACGGGCGCATTGTCGCGAATCGGGTGCGCACTGCGGGATCTGTCGCAGCGGGTGTAGTGGTACCCGACAATGTTCCGCCGAATTCGGCGCACCCTCCGGCCCCGGTAGTGTTCGCGGAGGCGCTCAGCATGGCGCTGCGCTCGCTGGTCCACAATCGGTTGCGCACCGCGCTGACCATGCTGGGAATCGTCATCGGCGTCGCATCGGTAGTGGCGATGTTGGCCGTCGGTAATGGCGCAAAGAAAGAGGTGCTGGAACGAATCCAGGCGATGGGAACCGACCTGTTGGACATCAAGCGAGGGTTGGCTGCCGTGCGCGGCTCCAGCAGAGGTGTGGTGACGTTGACTCCCGAGGATCTGCCGCTGCTGAGCACCCTGCCGGGCGTGGTGGCGGCCGTACCCGAGTCGGACGGCATTGCAGTGATCCGCTACGGCAACAAGGATCTCCAGGTACCCGCCGTTGGTACCAGTGAGACGTTTCCCGAGGTCAGAAACTGGCCGTTGCAGAGCGGGACGTTCTTCACCTCCGCTGACGTCACCGGCTACCGTTTGGTGGCAGCGCTTGGCCTCAGCGTGGCGCAGGAGTTGTTCCCCGAGGATGAGAGCCCCCTTGGCAAATACGTCATGATTGGCACGGCGCCTTTCCAAGTAGTCGGCGTCATGAGTTCAAAGGGCGTCTCCAGTCGGGGTTACGACCTGGATTACCAGGTGTGGATCCCCTATACGACGGCCAGCTCGCTGCTGTTTGGACGTCGTTATTTCGAGGATGTCAGCGTCAAAGTCACGAACGCGTCCCTCATGAAGCCGGTTGAGCAATCGATCCATGCAGTGCTGGTCAGGAGTCACGGCGAAGAGGACTTCAACATCCGCAACATGGCGGACCTCATAGATACCGCCAATCAAACGCAAAATACCTTCACCAACCTGCTGGGCGCCGTCGCCGTGATCTCGCTGATCGTCGGCGGAATAGGTGTCATGAACATCACGTTGGTGTCCGTGACCGAGCGCACGCGTGAGATCGGCATTCGGATGGCGGTAGGCGCCCGCAGCTTCGATGTGTTGGTGCAATTCTTGACCGAGGCGGTCGTGGTGTGTGCGATCGGGGGAATAATCGGGGTGGTTCTGGGGGTTGCAGGCGGGCTAGCAACGTCGCAGGCCATGGGGTGGCTCACCGTGATCAGCGCCACACCTTGCGTGCTGGCTTTTGGGTGCGCGTTCCTCACCGGCTTAGTGTTTGGTTTCTTGCCGGCCAGGAAGGCGGCGCGTCTTGACCCGGTGGAGGCGCTCGCGCGGGACTGATCGTGGGCCTGATAACAAACATGCGATGGTGGCTTGTGGCGCTCGTCTTGAGCGGCTGCACCATTCACCCCACCTATGTGAGGCCGCGCGTGGCCATGCCGGCGGGCTGGCATGGCACGCAAGCCCTGGGGAATACGCAGCCGGTATGGCCGGCGCACGACTGGTGGCGGTCATTCGATGACGCTACGTTGAATGAGCTGGAGCAGACAGCGCTCGCGAGCAACCACGACCTGCAGGCCGCGCTGAGTCGCGTGGCCCAGGCCCGCGACATCGCCAGAATAGCCGGAGCCAGTCTCTATCCAACGCTGGACGCCAGCTTGCACGGTAAGCGCGGCCAGAACATCCACAAGTCATCATCCGGGCGTGCCAATGAGGCCCAATTGAATGGCGCCTTCGATCCGGATGTATGGGGAGCGCTGCACGGTGTCAAGCGGGCCGCGCAAGCACAGGCACTGGCCGCGTCCGAGGCCAGCGCCAACACAGCACTGGAGGTGGCCGCGAATGTGGCCAGTTCGTACTTCCAGCTGGCCGCGTTCGACGAGCGTGTTGAGCTGGTCCGCCAAACGATCGAGACGGCGAGCAGAATTGACGTGCTCATCGAGACGCGCTACCGAGCCGGTGCCGTGTCGGATCTGGACGAAGCTCAGTCCAAGACCAGTCTCGCCAATATTCAAGCGGGCCTCCCAGCCCTGGAGCAGGGCCGGGAGCAGACGTTGCACGCCTTGGCGATTCTGCTCGCCAAGAGCCCGGCTGAGCTCACCGTCCAGCCGCGCCGCTTAACCGGGTTTTCCTTTCCCGCCACTTTGCCTGTGGGACTGCCGTCAGAATTGCTGCAGCGTCGGCCGGATGTCCGCCAGGCAGAAGAGAATCTCATCGCGGCGAACGCCGATATCGGCACTGCCCGTGCGAGACTCTTCCCCAGCATAGCGCTCACCGGAGACGGCGGTTACGCCAGCGACCAGTTGAGCACCCTGCTCAGAAATTCCAACAGCACACTCTCTTTTGGTATCCAGATGCTGGCCCCGATTTTTCACGGCGGCGCCCTGCGAGCGGACGTTGACCGCTCCACCGAGCGCTACAATGAACTGCTGCAGGCTTACCATCAAACGGTCCTGGGGGCCTTGCGCGACGTAGAAGACGCCCTGATAGCTCTGCAGAAGCTCAGCGCGCAGGAAGAGTTACTCGATGAAGCCCAGCTGCAAGCGAAACGCGCGTTCAACCTTGCAGAAATACGTTATCGCGGCGGCGCAAGCGACGCCTTCACGATGCTCACTGCTCAGAACACCTGGCTCAACACGCAAAATTCCGTGCTGCAGACGCGCTTTGCGCGGATGAACGCGCTCGTGAGCCTGTACAAGGCGCTTGGTGGCGGTGGTCAAGAGTAGGGGTGGGCGGTGGGCGCAGCATCGCTCATCGGCGACGCCGAGACGGTCCATTGCTTGGAGTTCCAGGTGTCGAGATGCCGGACCTCGGGCGAGAATGGCCGACCCTCCGTGAGTTCGCCACCGTCCACAACCTATCGGCGAATGACCTGACCGACGCATGGATTGCCGCCGCTGTTCGAACGATCGGCACTCACCTTGTGACGTTCGACCGCGGTTTCGTGCGACTACTCGGTCGCAATGAACTCACGGTACTCAGTCCGACGTGAACGCAGGGGTCATAGGCCGGCCGTGATTGAAGATCCCGCGGGTCGGCTCCCATCGCACGCTGAGTACCCTCACAGCAGGCTTTGTGCGGTGCTACGACGTGATACGTGCTGAGCGCCCTCACTCCATAAGGACGCTAACCGCGGCGACGCTGCCTTATCGCGGTGCGATGATCGCATCGACCTGCTCGCGCGCGGCGTGGGGACTTCACACCGTCGCCGCGAGCTCGATGGACGCAGCGGCTCTCATCCCGTGACAGGGCAGCAGCGAGCGCGAAGAGGGGGACCGCTTTCTGGGTGATTTCCTGCAGAAGCCGTACACGAGCCGGGGTGATTACTTCCAGGAAGTCCGCCGGGTCCTCGAAAGATAGATTCAGGCCTGGCGCCGGCCTTTCGTCACGGTCCAGCTTACGAGCGTTAGCCCGCATGCGGGAAAAGAAACGATCCAGCGACTCGATGCCGATTCGGATCTTACGTTCTCGGCTTAGGCTCATGCGTTTCGAGGTACTGCCTGACTTCGGCCTCGAAACGCTTTTCCGTGCTTTCATAGGATTCAAACTCCACAGGTTCCACTTTTCCCAGGTAATGGCGATGGTGATATGCGCACTTGCGCCCCCGGGCTTGCGTCGGGCTACTGATTGGGGGCGTTTCCAGAAGAATGTGGCCGGCTCGAGCGTGTAACACTCTAGAAGGGACATTAAATATTAGTGTTATCACACTGATAAATAAAATAATGGCTCTCCGGGTTGGAGCCAGATCACCAAGTAAGTACCGGTTCTAACAGAGGAATTTCCGCGGTCGCTCGTAAACTTACCCCTTTCATACCCCGGAATTCACGCGCTGCGACGAGACAGCTCGGGACGCCCTGAACGGTGTTGTGGTAAAGTGAATATGAGAGATCGCTTTACCCAGGGGATTCGATGAACTCAACCGTCAAACTCAGCAGCAAGTATCAAGTGGTCATTCCGCAGGCTGCCCGCGAAGCGCTCGGCCTTGAAGTCGGCGATGAGCTGTTGGTGCTCTGCAAGAGCGATCGCGTCGTCATGATGCCCAAGCCGAAGAAGTTCTCTCGACGCACCGCGGGCCTGCATCGCGAGGTCTGGGAGGGGGCGCGCGCATACCTGAAAGACGAGCGGGGAAGCTGGTGACGCCGCAGGCGCTTCGTGGGCATCGCAGGGTCCTGATCGACAGCAGCGTCTGGATTTACCATTTTGAGCAGCATGCTGAATTTGGAGTGGCGGCAGGTCGGGCCGTCGAGGCCTTGGAAGAGGGTGCCTTCCGAGGCGTTACCTCGGAGCTGACACTGCTGGAATTGACCGTCCGGCCATTGCAATTGGGTCGCCAGGACGTGGCAGACGAGTACGAACTGCTGCTGAGCTATTTTCCAAACTTAGAACTGGAGCCGGTCACCAGAGAAATCTTACTGGATGCCGCTGCCTTGCGCGCTCGTCACCGCCTGCGGACACCGGACGCGATACTGCTGGCGACAGGAATTCGTACGGGTGCTACCGCAGCAATTACAAATGACGACGGCTGGCGAGTCTGCGAGCCGTCGGGCATCAAGTCCATCCTGCTGTCAGACCTGAGCTAACTTTCAAATGACCCTTCTGCCACCAGCGTTCCGTTCACCGACTACCCGGTTCACCAACATGTTGGCGAACCAGCAGGCCGTCGCTGACGACGGTGTTGGAATGGAGCACGCTCCCGAGCATTACGCGAGCGAAGGCTTCGGGCTGAGCAGCATGCGTCAGCGCGCGGGTGGGATCGACCGAGAGTGGGAGATACAGAGCTGTCCGGGCGCTCGATGACGCGCTGGCCCACGCGCGGCCACGGACCAACCAGCGCTGAGCACCGGGCTCACACTTCCGCACATCGAGGATGTGATTTCGCGTGAACTTCCGGCGCCGGTCAGGCCCGCAAAGCCGTCGTTGTCGTTGGTGACAGGCAGGATAGGGTTGCAGGCGTTGTTTTGCGCCGGCCAAAGCGCGAGGGACACGGTTTAAAGGCACGAGCTTGGGCCGCAAAGCCGCGTTGTTCCTTGTCGATGGACGGCTTTCCCGGGTGCAGCCTGGCGGCAGGGCTAACTCGTTGAGTGGAAAAACGGACGAGGCTGAGTGCGTGAGGGGTCTACCCCTGACCATATCCCGCACATCACGGTGTACGGCGCTGTGCCTCGCCGCTCGGTCTTGGGCGTGCTGCTATATACGGCGTGCCACGCAACCGGGCGACTGGCCGCGACTCGGCCCATCCTTCAACATCGGACTCAAGCCACGCCACAGAGTTTTTGCTTAGCTGGCGCCGCTTGGGGAACCTCCCCGCGAGCTCGAGTCGATAGATCGTCATCCGCGACAGCCCGGTGAGCTGTCAAGTTACCGTCTGGGACCGAGTGGTCACATATCTTATTGATTCTTAATGAATACGAGACGAGATGAGAGCGTGCTGAGACGACCTGAGACGCGCTGATTAGGTGCGTAATGGCCTGCGGGTTGGCTCCCCGGGTTGGAATCGAACCAACGACCAACGGATTAACAGTCCGATGCTCTACCGCTGAGCTACCGGGGAACAGGCGGGACTCGCGAAGGGCGCGAATTCTCAGGCAACGGCGTCGGCGGAGTCAAGGAAACCCCTCTCACCGCGAAGGGCTGCGCGCCAGCAGCCGGCCGTAGGCGAGGGCGTTGATCGCGAGCAGCAGGCCGGCCAGGACCCACTGCACGCGCCACGTCAATGCCGGCGGATAAAGCACCGCGACCAGGTAATGGGCCAGGAATCCGCCCCGATAACCGGCCTCTCCGCCGAGGTAGCGCAGGTGGTTCTCCAGCGGTGTGAGCGGGCAGATCGCGCCCGAGACCTCCACCCAGCATCCCCAGGCGAGCGCGGGCAGGTGCAGCAGCGCGATCCAGCGCCAGCGCCAGGTGAGAAAGCCGCCGAAAATGACGAACGTCGTGAACGTGAAGTGGACGACGACCACAGCATCGGCGAGCAGCGACCAGATCATTGGCCGCCGTGTGAGCGCTTCAGGCAGCGTCGACGCGCGCAATGAGAAGGCGCGCGATACGGTCCAGCGCCTTCTCGAGCGTCGGCATGCCGCAGGCAAACGACAGGCGCACGTGGCCGGGCGCGCCGAAGCCCGAGCCGGGAACCACCGCGACGCCGGCTTCGTTCAGGAGCAGCTCCGCGAACTCGCCGTCGTCGCGACAGCCCAGCGCGCCGATGGCGCGCGAGGCGTCCGCAAACGCGTAGAAGGTGCCCGAGCCAGGCAGGCAGCTCACGCCCGGCAGTGAATTGAGGGCTCGCACCACGTAGTCGCGGCGCTGCTTGAACTCCTCGGTCATCCGCGTGACGCAGGTCTGATCTGCGTTGAGCGCGGTGGTGGCGGCCTTCTGCGAGATGCTGCAGGCATTGGAGGTCGACTGCCCCTGGATGGTGCTCATGGCGGTGATGATTTCCTTCGGCCCGCCGCAGTAACCGAGCCTCCAGCCGGTCATGGCGTAGGCCTTGGAGACGCCGTTGATCGTCACCGTGCGGTGGTAGAGCTCCGGGACCGCCGTCACGAGACTGCAGAACGGCTCCGGCTCCCAGTAGATCTTCTCGTACATGTCGTCGGTGCCGATGAGAATGCGCGGATGCTCGAGCAGCACTTCCCCGAGCCCGCGCAGCTCGGCGTGCGTGTACGCCGCGCCGGTGGGGTTGCAGGGGCTGTTGAGCAGCAGCAGCCGGGTCTGCGGGGTGATGGCCGCGGCCAGCTGGCGCGGGGTGATCTTGTACCCCTGTGCCATCCCGGCGAACGGCATCACCGGCAGTCCGTCCGCCAGCAGCACCATGTCCGGATACGACACCCAGTAGGGAGCCGGAATGATGGCCTCATCGCCCGGATCGATCACCGCCATCGCGAGGTTGTAGAGGATCTGCTTGGCGCCGGCGGAGACCAGGATCTGCGAGCGCTCGTAGGTGAGCGCGTTGTCGCGCTCGAATTTCGCGATGATCGCGTCCTTGAGCTCATCGATCCCCTCGACGTTGGTATAACGGGTGAAGCCGCCCTGGATCGCATCCTTGCCCGCCTGCGCAATGTGCGCGGGCGTGGCGAAGTCGGGCTCGCCCGCGCCCAGGCTGATCACGTCCTTGCCCTGCTCGCGCAGACGCGCAGCCCGGGCGGTTACGGCGAGGGTCGGCGAGGGCTTGACGCGCTGGACGCGACGTGCGACGGGCAAGGGCACTGAATTTCCTGCATTTCGCTTGAGATCGGACAGTCCCGCTATATTAAGAGATTGTGTCCGCCCCGGCCATCGACAATACATCCGTCGTGGAACAGCAGCCTTTCAAGCTCGAAGCCGATTACGCCCCCGCGGGCGATCAGCCCCAGGCCATCGAGAAGCTCGTCGAAGGGCTCACCGAGGGGCTCGCGCACCAGACGCTGCTCGGAGTCACGGGAAGCGGCAAGACCTACGCAGCGGCCTGTGTGATCCAGCGGGTGCAGCGCCCCACCATGGTACTGGCGCATAACAAGACGCTCGCCGCGCAGCTGTACGGGGAGTTCCGGGAGTTCTTTCCGCACAATGCGGTGGAGTATTTCGTCTCCTACTACGACTACTATCAGCCCGAGGCCTACGTACCCTCCTCGGACACGTACATCGAGAAGGACGCCTCGGTCAATGAGCACATCGAGCAGATGCGGCTCTCGGCGACCAAGGCGCTGCTCGAGCGCTCGGATTCGATCATCGTCGCGACCGTGTCCTCGATCTACGGCCTGGGCGATCCGCAGGCCTACCTCGCCATGGTGCTGCACCTGAAGCGCGGCGACCGCCTCGAGCAGCGAGCGCTGCTGCGGCGCCTCGCCGACATGCAGTACACGCGCAATGAGCTCGATCTCACCCAGGGCACCTACCGGGTGCGCGGGGATGTCATCGACATCTTTCCGGCCGAGTCCGAGCGCGAGGCGGTGCGGGTCGAGCTGTTCGATGACAGCATCGATTCGATCACGCTGTTCGATCCGCTCACCGGGGCGATCGCCCGCAAGGTGCCGCGGTTCACCGTCTACCCCGGCACTCATTACGTGACGCCACGCGAGCGGCTGGTGGGCGCGGTGGACCAGATTCGCGAAGACCTGCGCCTGCGCCTGAAGGCGCTGCGCGATGCGGGACGGCTGCTGGAAGCGCAGCGGCTCGAGCAGCGCACCCGCTTCGACATGGAGATGATCCAGGAGGTCGGCTACTGCGCCGGCATCGAGAATTACTCGCGCTATCTGTCGGGGCGCGCGCCGGGGGAGCCGCCGCCGTGCCTGTTCGACTACCTGCCGCGCAACGCGCTGCTGTTCGTCGATGAGAGCCACCAGACCATCCCGCAGCTCGGGGCGATGTACCGCGGGGATCGTTCACGCAAGGAGGTGCTGGTCGAGTACGGGTTCCGGCTGCCCTCGGCGCTCGACAACCGGCCGCTGAAGTTCGAGGAGTGGGAGCAGCTCGCGCCGCAGATGATTTTCGTCTCCGCGACGCCCGGCGGCTACGAGGCCAAGCGTTCCTCGCAGGTGGTCGAGCAGCTGGTGCGTCCCACCGGTCTGGTCGATCCGCAGGTCGAAGTGCGCCCCGCCGCCACGCAGGTGGACGACGTGCTGTCGGAAATCGGGCGCTGCGCCGCGCGCGCTGAGCGGGTGCTGATCACCACGCTCACCAAGCGCATGGCGGAGGATCTGACCGATTATCTGAATGAGCACGACGTGCGCGTGCGCTATCTGCACGCCGACATCGAGACCGTGGAGCGCACCGAGATCATCCGCGATCTGCGCCTGGGCAAGTTCGACGTGCTGGTGGGCATCAACCTGTTGCGCGAGGGACTGGACATGCCGGAGGTGGCGCTGGTGGCGATCCTGGATGCCGACAAGGAGGGCTTCCTGCGCTCGGACAACTCCCTCATCCAGACCATCGGGCGCGCCGCCCGCCATATCAACGGGCGCGCCATTCTCTACGCGGACCGCACCACCGGCTCGATGCAGCGCGCGATCGATGAGACCAACCGCCGCCGCCGCAGGCAGCTCGAGTACAACGCGACCCATGGCATTACCCCGCGGGGCATCCACAAGGGCGTCACCGACATCATGGAAGGGGCACGTTCGGAAGCGCCGGCGCCGGGGCGCAAGCGCGGCACCCGGCCCGTCCCCGCGGACCTGCGCCCCGAAGTGCTGGTGAAGGAGATCAAGAAGCTCGAGGCCGAGATGTTCAGGAAGGCGCGCAACCTCGAGTTCGAGGAGGCGGCATCGCTGCGCGATGAGATCGAGCGCCTCAAGCAGCTGGAGCTCGGATTGCCGGTTCCCTTGATGCAAGCGTAAGTGCTTGGAATGTCACGTAATAGCTTGCTTCGATCGCCTCTCTCTTGTATCGTTCGCGCCCCTCAACGCAGGAAGGGCCTTCAGGCGCGTAGCTCAGTGGTAGAGCATCACCTTGACATGGTGGTGGTCGGTGGTTCGATCCCACTCGCGCCTACCAGATGAGTGAAGAGGGCGTTCCCGACAGTGCAGAAGCGGGAGCGCCCTCTTTTTTGGCGCGCGCCCAAGCGGCATGAGTCCCGAGTACGACTGGAATTTTCCGCTATGCCCGTTGTCACCTTGCCCGATGGCAGTGAGCGCCGCTTCGACCACCCGGTGACCGTGGACGAGGTCGCGGGCGGCATCGGCGCGGGACTGCGCAAGGCGGCGCTCGCCGCGCGCGTGAACGGCAAGCTGGTCGACACCTCCTACGTCATTGCCGAGGACGCCACTCTCGCCATCGTGACCGACAAGGACGCGGAAGGGCTCGAGGTCATCCGCCACTCCACGGCGCACCTGCTGGCGCAAGCGGTGAAGGAGCTGTTCCCGGAGGCGCAGGTGACCATCGGCCCGGTCATCGAGGACGGCTTCTATTACGACTTTGCTTACCAGCGTCCCTTCACCCCGGAGGATCTGGCGGCCATTGAAGCGAAGATGACCGAGCTCGCCGCGGCGGACCAGAAGGTCACCCGGCGCGTCCTGGCGCGCGATGAGGCGGTGAGGTTTTTCAAGAGCCTCGGTGAGATCTACAAGGCCGAGATCATCGCCAGCATTCCGGACAAGGAGCAGATCAGCCTCTACGGGCAGGGCAACTGGGTCGATCTGTGCCGCGGGCCGCACGTGCCCTCCACGGGGAAGCTCAAGGCGTTCAAGCTCACCAAGGTCGCGGGAGCTTACTGGCGCGGGGATTCGCGCAACGAGATGCTGCAGCGCATTTACGGCACCGCCTGGCCCGACAAGAAGCAGCTCGATCAGTACCTGCAGCGGCTCGAGGAGGCCGAGAAGCGCGATCACCGGCGCATCGGCAAGGATCTCGACCTGTTCCACCTGCAGGAAGAGGCGCCGGGCGCGGTGTTCTGGCACCCGCGGGGCTGGACGGTGTTCCAGTCACTCATCAGGTATATGCGCGAGCGCCAGCACGCCGCCGGCTACGAGGAAGTGAGCGCGCCGGAACTCATGGATGTGACCCTGTGGGCTCAGTCCGGGCACCTGGAGAAGTTCGGCGAGAACATGTTTCTCACTCAGACCCCCGATCAGCGGCGCTACGCGATCAAGCCCATGAACTGCCCCGGGCACGTGCAGATCTTCAAGCACGGCCTGCGCAGCTACCGCGAACTGCCCGTGCGGCTTGCGGAGTTCGGCAAGGTGCACCGCTACGAGCCCTCGGGCGCCCTGCACGGACTGATGCGCGTAAGGGCTTTCACCCAGGACGACGGCCACGTGTTCATCACCGAGGATCAGATCACCTCCGAGTCGGTGGCCATCACGAAACTCATCCTGGACATCTACCGCGACTTCGGTTTCGAGGACGTACGCATCAAGTACGCCGATCGCCCGCCCAAGCGGGTCGGGAGCGACGACATCTGGGACCGCGCGGAGGCGGCGCTCAAGGCGGCCTCCGCCGCCGCGGGCATCGAGTACACCCTGAACCGCGGGGAGGGCGCCTTCTACGGGCCGAAGCTCGAGTTCGTGCTCCGGGATGCCATCGGGCGCGACTGGCAGTGCGGCACGCTGCAGGTGGACCTGAACATGCCCGAGCGGCTCGGGGCATACTACATCGATGAGCACAGCGCCAAGCGCACGCCGGTGATGCTGCACCGGGCGATTTTCGGCTCGCTGGAGCGCTTCTTCGCGATTCTGCTCGAGCATCACGCGGGGAAACTGCCCGCGTGGCTGTCGCCCGTACAGGCGGTCGTGCTCAGCATTACCGACCGGCAGGATGAATATGTCCGTCGCGTCACGGAAACCCTGAAAAATCAGGGTTTTCGGGTAGAGTTCGACTTGCGCAACGAGAAGGTCGGCTTTAAGATTCGCGACCATACGCTGAGGCGTGTTCCGTATCTCCTGGTGGCGGGCGACAAGGAAGTGGCCGCTAATCTGTTGTCAGTGCGCTCACGAAGCGGCAAGGACCTGGGCACGATGGTCCCGGAGACGTTCGCCGAACGGCTCCGTGTCGAGCTCGAAAGCCGCGGGCGCGAGGTAGTGGAGGGTTGAGGAATCGCTAGTGCAATAAAGCGGGTGCGGCGCAATGAAGAGATCAACGCGCCGCAACTGCGTGTGATCGCGGCCGATGGGTCGCAAGCCGGAGTGATGTCCCGCTACGACGCCCTGCAGATGGCGTCCGCCGCTGAGCTTGATCTGGTCGAGGTGTCGCCGACCGCCGAACCGCCGGTGGTGCGCATCATGGATTACGGGAAGTTCCTGTTCGAGCAGAACAAGAAAGCCCACTCCGCGAAGCGCAAGCAGAAGCAGATCCAGGTCAAGGAAGTGAAGTTTCGGCCCGGCACGGGGGAGGCGGACTACCAGATCAAGCTGCGTAATCTGACGCGCTTCCTGACCGAGGGCGACAAGGCCAAGGTGACCCTGAGGTTCCGTGGCCGTGAGATGGTGCACCAGGACATCGGGCGCAAGCTCCTTGATCGGGTCTCGGGCGACCTGGCCCCGCATGCGGTGGTCGAGCAGAACCCGCTCATGGAAGGCAAGCAGATGGTCATGGTGTTTGCACCGAAAAAGAAGTAACGCTCACGCAGGCCGCAAGGCCTGCGGAGCGTTCGCCCGCAGCGGCTGCGCGAGCAGCCAGCGAACGGGGCTACACAACAGGAGTGATACGATGCCCAAGTTGAAAACCAACCGGGCCGCGGCCAAGCGCTTTCGCAGGACGGCGAAGGGCTTCAAGGGGTACGCGGCCAACCGTCGCCACAATCTCGGCCACAAGGACCGCAAGGTCAAACGCCAGGCGCGCTCCGGCGGCTCGAGTCTCGTGCACGACAGCGATGTCGGCCGTCTCGAGCGGCTCCTCCCCAATCACTAAGTAAGCGGCACCACCATGGCACGAGTGAAGCGTGGCGTGACGGCCGGACGGCGTCACAAGAAAGTTCTCGGCAAGGCGAAGGGCTACTACAACGCCCGGCGCAAGGTCTATCGCGCGGCCAAGCAGGCCGTCATCAAGGCAGGCCAGTACGCGTACCGCGACCGGCGGCAGAACAAGCGTGAGTTCCGCGCCCTGTGGATCACGCGCATCAACGCCGCGGCGCGCCTGTACGGGCTCTCCTACAGCCGCATCATCAACGGCCTGAACAGGGCCGGAGTCGAGATCGACCGCAAGGTGCTCGCGGACATCGCGGTGCACGACACCGCGGCATTCGGCGCGATCGCGCAGCAGGCAAAGAGCGCTCTCGG
>Ga0209156_10001947_pt1 | contig 16501 bp, 19 predicted proteins | sample GraSoiAngelo_124_FD_185881 | JGI IMG/M metagenome (GOLD analysis project Ga0209156, IMG submission 185881) | Grasslands soil microbial communities from the Angelo Coastal Reserve, California, USA - 14_0927_05_20cm (SPAdes) (version 2) | ecosystem: Environmental > Terrestrial > Soil > Grasslands...
GGGGGGCCACGATATGGCCCCCCTCACCCCCCACGCTCGGATCGCCCCGGGATACCCGTGGCGCTCCTCGACCACCCGCGCGTCGCTCATTGTTGTCGCGGGCGCCGCCCCGCTACCACGCCCAGACCGGCTGCTCGAAGTGGGCGACGCGGGTGGGACGGCCGTGGACGACGACCTCGCGCAGCTGATAGATGACGGCGGCCGTCGGCGCGTGCACGAGCGACGAGAGGATCGGCACCTGGATGACGGGCCGGTCGCTCTCGGGAATCGTCACGAGCCGCGGCACGTCCGGCCGGTCGAGGTCGGCGAGCGGCACCCGGTAGACGCCCGCGACCTCCTCGGCGTTCGGCCGGAGCTCGACGTCGTCACCGCCCCAGACGACGACAGGGGTGATGACGAAGCCCGACCGCGTCGGATAGTCGTCGAGCAGTCCGAGCACCGACGCCGGGGCGCGCGCGAGGCCCAGCTCCTCCTGGAGCTCGCGGAGCGCGGCCCGCTCGACGCTCTCGCCCGGGTCGACGCGGCCCCCCGGCAGCGCCCACTGGCGCGCATGAGTGCGGAGCCCCGACGCCCGGCGCGTGAGGAGGAAGCAGGCGCGCCCGGCCTCGTCGGGGACCAGAACGACGGCGACGGCCGCCGGCCGCCGGCCGTCGGCGGCGACCGCCCGGCGCTCGAAGGCGGCGAGATGGGCGCGCGACCGCGCGCGGAGCGCGTCGCCGAAGGGATGCGCGGGGTCGGTCACGCCTCAGTACGCGGGGAGCTTGCCGGCCTTCACGCCGGTCTTCCGCACGGCGGCGACCTCCTCGGCGGCCTTGGCGGCGAGGAACCGGCTGTCGCTCGCGAGCGTGACGAACTGGTAGCCCGCGGCGATCATCTTGAGGGCGTACGCGGCGGTCGCGTTGTGGATGCCCGCGACGACTCCGTGACGCTTGCACGCGTCGACGATCCGCTGCTGGGCCTCGACCACCGGCGGATCGGTCTGGTCCAGGCGCGGCTTGCAGCCGAGGGTCAGGGAGAGATCGGACGGGCCCACGTAGACCGCGTCCACGCCCGGTACGCTCAGGATCTCGTCGATGTTCTTCACCGCCTCGGCCGTCTCGATCATCGGCATGACGATCAGGTCGTCGTTCGCGTGGTCTCCGTAGTCGCTGCCCGCGTAGATCGACGCCCGGACGGGGCCCCAGCTGCGATAGCCGCGCGGCGCGTACTTGCACGCCGCCACGAGCGCCTCGGCCTGGGCGCGCGTGTTGATCATCGGACAGATGACGCCGTAGACGCCGGCGTCGAGGATCTTCATGAGGCGCGCCGGATCGTTCCACGGCACGCGAGCCAGCGGGATCACCGGCGTCGTGGAAATCGCCTGGAGCATCGTGACGGCGACCTGGTAGTCGACGACGCCGTGCTGCATGTCCACGGTGAGCGAGTCGAAGCCCTGGTGGGCCATGACCTCCGCCGAGAAGCCGGTCGGGATCGACAGCCACCCGTTCACGACCGCCTCGCCCGTCTTCCAGATCGCCTTCAGCGTGTTCTCTCTCACGTCGCTCTCCTCCTGGTCACGAGCTGAGCTCCGGCCGGCAGACCGCCCGGAAGTTGCACCAGCGGCAGATGCGGAGGTCCTCGGTCTTCTCGAAGTCGGCGAGCATCGCGACGTTCGCCTCCGGGTCCACGAGGTACGCCTTCATGGAGCGCACGGACAGCCGGAGCTGCTCCTTGATCTCCTCGAGGCGCTCGGCGCTCCACTGGTGGGGCGTCACCACGGGCTCGCGGAGGTTCGCCTCCACGAGGTCCACGCGCGCCGGCTCGACGCCGAGGACCTCGTTGGCGTAGAGCGCGTAGCAGCCGAGCTGGAAGGCGGCTCCCTCGGCATGGGCGCCGCCCGTCTTCCAGTCGACGAGCACGAGGCGGCCGTCCCCCGTCCAGTAGCCGAAGTCGGGCGCGACCCAGACCGAGGTGCCTTCGAAGCCGAAGACCTTCGACCAGTGCTCGATGGACCAGTGCTCGGGCTCCGTCTTGCGGATCTCGGCGAGGAGTGGCAGGCGGAAGAAGTTCCGGAGACACTGGGCGACGTTCCGGCTGAGCGCCTGCCAGGCCTCGGGCTTCAGGTCGACCCGGTACTCGTGCTCGAAGAGCGCCGTCGTCTTCGGATTGTCGCGGTAACGGCCCGCCTTGGAGGATCGCCACTCCCCGCGCATCCGCTCGACGACGTCGCCGATGAAGGGCTCCACGGGGATGTCGCGGCCGTGGGCGAAGGCGTGGAAGGCCATCTCGATCGCATCGTGCACCGCGCGGCCCGCCCACTGCTGCCGCGACGCGAGCTGCTTCAGGATGTAGAGGCGGCGGACCTCCTCGGCGGCCGCCGCGTCCCAGCCGCCCCACGCGCCGTAGTAGTGGTAGAAGTACTTCCGCTTGCACTCCTGGAAGGTGTTGTCGCGGCTCCGTGACCAGGAGAAATCGTTCGTGAGCTCCGCCATCGCCGGCATTGTCGCACGACGGCTCCGCCCCCGCCCGCCGACCTCCCTCGGGCCTACTTCGCCGGCAGGGCGTCGACGCCGGCCTTGGCGACCTGGCCGTCCTGCGCCGCCGACCCGCCGCTGACGCCGACGGCGCCGAGGAGCTTGCCGTCGAGCATGATCGGCACGCCGCCCTCGATGGGCACGGCGCCGGTGAGGCCGAGGAGCGCGTTCCGCCCTCCCGCCACCGCGTCCTCGAACACCTTAGTCGGCCGCCTGAACATGGCCGCGGACTTGGCCTTCTGGACGGCGACGTCCACGCTGCCCGCCTGGGTCTCGTCAGTGCGCTGCAGGTAAATCAGATAGCCGCCGTCGTCCACCACGGCGATGACCATCCGCCAGTTGTTCTTCACCGCCTCGGCCTCGGCGGCGGCGGCCATCTTCTTGGCAGCGACGAGCGTGAGCGCCTTCTTGTCCGTGAGCTGGGCGGACGCGGTCGCCGCCAGCGCGAGCGTGATCAGGAGGGTCGCCAGGAGTCTCCGCATGCTCGTGTCCCCTTTGTGGTGAGAGAGATGTGGTGAGGCGGCGCGAGTCTACCGACGCCTCCCTGCGTGGTCAAGTCCAACCGCGCCGGTCCAACCGCGCCGGGACGAACCCGGGACGAACCACGGGACGAACCCGGAATTGACGAGCCCGCCGTCCTCGCCTACCTTGGGGCGAGCATGAGCACCCAGCGCGCGTTTCACGGCGTGATCCCGGCTATGGCCGTTCCCTTCCGTGACGACGCCAAGCTCGACGCCGAGGGGCTGGCCCGCTTCGCCCGATGGCTCGTCTCGTGCCGCGGCGTGACCGCCGTGATGACCAACGGCCACACCGGCGAGGTGGGCTCGCTCCTGCCCGAGGAGCGGGCGGAGGTGACGCGCGTCGTCGCCGACGCCGTCAAGGGGCGGGTCCGGGTCATCTCCGCGGTGTGCTCGGAGGGAACGTTCGAGGCCATCGAGCACGCGCGGGCAGCGGCCCACGCGGGCGCCGACGCCGTCGACGTGATGCCGTGCCACATGTGGCTCCGCTTCGGCGTCCGCGAGGACGCCGTCCACGAGTACGTCAAGGCCATCGGCGCCGAGAGCGGCCTCGACATCGTCGTCCACGTCTACCCGGCGAACACGCGCGTCTCCTACTCGACGCGCCTGATGGTTCGCCTGGCGGGCCTGCCCCAGGTGAAGGCCTTCAAGATGGGCGAGCGTGACCTCGGCAAGTACGAGCGTGACATCCGGGCGCTCCGGGCGGACGCGCCCCACGTCGCCCTCCTCAACTGCATGGACGAATACCTCTTCCCGACCCTCGTGCACCGGATGGACGGCAGCCTCGTCGGCTGCGCGAGCCTCATCCCCGAGCTGACGAACGACCTGTTCGAAGCCATGCGGGCCGACGACCTCCCGCGGGCCCGCGAGCTCAACGACGCGATCTGGCCCATCAAGGAGGCCGTCTACGGCGCCGGCGAGCCGTCCGGCGACGCCCACGCGCGCATGAAGGAGGGTATGGCCCTGCGCGGGATCTTCAAGAGCGCGCTCGTGAGGCCGCCGGTCCTCAAGCCCTCGCCGGAGGAGATCGAGGCGATGCGGCGGGCCCTCCGGACGAGCGGCGTCCCGACGGTCGATCTCGGCTGACGGCCCTCCCTCACGCCCCCGGATAGAGGTGACACGCGACGAGGCGACCGCTTTCCGGAAGAAGGCGGGGCTCGTCCCGCGCGCACCGCTCCATCGCGTAGGGACAGCGCGGGTGGAAGCGGCAGCCCGACGGCGGGTCGAGCGGGCTCGGGACCTCCCCGGCTAGGATGATCTCGTCCGTGCCCGCGCCGGGCCGGAGCGGCAGGGCCGCCGAGAACAGCGCCTGGGTATAGGGATGCTTGGGACGCCGTGCGACCTCGGCGGCCGCGCCCAGCTCGACGATCTTCCCCAGGTACATGACCGCGATCGTGTGGCTCATGTGCGCCACGGCGGCGAGGTCGTGCGAGATGAAGAGGTAGGACACGCCGAGCCGCCGCTGGAGGTCGCGGAGCAGGTTCAGGATCTGGGCGCGGATCGAGACGTCGAGGGCCGAGACGGGCTCGTCGAGCACCACGAGCTTCGGCGAGAGCGCGAGCGCCCGCGCGATGGCGATGCGCTGGCGCTGGCCCCCGGAGAACTCGTGCGGGAAGAGGTCGCGTGAGCGCGCGGGGAGTGAGACCAGCTCGAGGAGTGCCGAGACGCGCTCGCGGAGCGCGCTCGCCGACGGCCGCTCGTTGATGACGAGCGGCTCGCCGATGATCGCGCCCACGCGCATCCGCGGATCCAGGGACGCGTAGGGGTCCTGGAAGACGGCCTGGACCGAGCGGCGGTACCAGCGCAGGCCATCGCGATCGAACCCGTCGAGCGCGCTCCCCTCGAAGCGGATGACGCCGTCCGTCGGCGCCTCCACGCGGAGGATCAGCCGGGACGTCGTTGTCTTCCCGCAGCCCGACTCGCCGACGAGCCCGAGGGTCTGGCCCGCCTCGATCGCGAACGAGATCGAGTCCACGGCCCGCACGAGTCCGACCTGCCGTCCGAGGACACCGCGCCGCACGGGAAAGTGCTTGGTGAGATCCGTCGCCTCGAGCAGGCTCACGGCGGCGCTTGGAGCCAGCAGCGGCTCGTCTGCGCCGGGCCGGCGACGAACTCCGGGGGCGCGTCGGCCCGGCAACGGTCCATCGCCTGCGGGCAGCGGGGCGCGAAGGCGCAGCCGGGCGGCAACGCGGCGAGGTCGGGCGGCTGGCCCTCGATGGCCGTGAGCCACTCGGTCGTCTCGCCGAGCCTCGGCACCGACTCGAGCAGCAGGCGGGTGTACGGGTGCGCCGGCGCGCCGAAGATCGCCGCGACCGGACCGGCCTCCACGATCCGTCCCGCGTACATGACCGCCACGCGGTCGCAGATCTTCGCGACGATGCCCAGGTTGTGGGTCACGAAGATCATCGCCAGCCGGTGGCGCATCTGGAGATCCTTCAGGAGGCGCAGGTACTGCGCCTGGATCGTGAGGTCGAGGCTCGTCGTCGGCTCGTCGGCGATCAGGAGGCGGGGCGGGGCGGCGATGGCCATGGCGCCGACCACGCGCTGACGCATGCCGCCCGAGAGCTGGTGGGGGAAGGCGCCGAGCCGCGTGGCCGCCGACGCGATGCCCACCGACGCGAGCAGCTCGATCGCCCGCTCGGTGAGCGGCCTGCCCGAGAGTCCGCGATGCAGGGCGAGAGGCTCACGGACCTGCATGCCGACGGAGAAGACGGGGTTCAGCGAGCTCATGGGATCCTGCAGGATCATTGCGACCTTCTTGCCGCGGATCCGCTGCATCTCGCGCTCGCTCTTCGTCAAGAGCTCCTCACCGTCCAGCAACACCGAGCCGCCCAGGATGCGGGCCGCGGGCCGCGGCACGAGCCTGAGGATCGAGAGGCACGTCATGCTCTTCCCCGACCCCGACTCACCGACGAGGCCCAGCGTCTCGCCCTCGGCCACGCTGAAGGACACGCCGTCGACCGCCTTGATCGTGCCCCAGCGCGTGACGAGACGGGTCTGGAGGTCCCTGACCTCGACGACCGGCGCCGTCATGCCCGCCGGCCCACGCGGAGCCCGCTCCAGAGGTGTGCCAGGGGCTCCCGCCCCAGACCGAGCCGCGCGAGGACGTCGCCGACCACGGGCGCGAGCGCGAACCCATGGCCGGAAAAGCCGGCCGCGACGAGCAGCCCGTCGGTCCCGGGGACGGGACCGAGCACCGGCAGCCCGTCGGGCGTGAAGGCTTCGATACCCGCCCAGCGTTCGGCGACGACGCAGCCGGCCAGGGGCGGGTAGACGGCGCGCGCCACCTCCAGGCTGCCGCGGGCGCTATCCTCCTGCACCTCCCAGCGGTTCGCGGCCTCGTCGAGGATGAGCGCGGGCCAGCCGCCGCCGATGAGATAGGCGCCGTCGGTGAGCTGCTTCAGGCTGAGTCCGCCCGCAAAGCGACTCAGCACCGGCGAGAGGCGGGGCGGCGCGGGATCGGTGAGCAGCATCTGGAGCGCGCGCGCCTGCAGCGGGATCCGCACGCCCACGCCCGCGAGCAGCGTTCCGCTCCAGGCGCCCGCCGCGACGATCGCGAGGTCACAGGCCTCGCGCCCGCCGTCCTCCCTCACGACCGCGGTGATCCGACCGTTCGCCGTCTCGAGCGCCGCCGCGCCCACACCTTCTTCGACCCGCGCGCCGAGACGGCGCGCCGCCGTTGCGAAGGCGCTCACCGTGGCCATGGCGTCGGCTTGGCCGTCGATCGGACAGTGGATGCCGCCGGGACAGTCGGGCGAGAGGCCCGGCGCCAGGCGCTGCGCCGCGGGGCCATCCACCAGCTCCACCGGGACCCCGCTCGCGCGCTGCTCGGCGACTGCCGCGGGCGCCCGGGCCCACTGGCCGTCGTCGAGCGCCACCCTCAGGCCGCCCCCGCGGCGATAGCCGGTCGCGGCCTCGAGCTCGCGGTCGAGCTCGGGCCAACGCCGCAGGCTCTCGAGGGCGAGCGCGCGCTCGGCGGGCTCGCGGCCCATCGCCCTGACGCCCGCGGCGCTTGCCCCGGACGCGGCGGCGCCGACGCGGCGGCGCTCGAGCACGGTGACGGAGAGCCCGGAGTCAGCGCGGCGCAGGTGAAACGCCGCGCTGAGCCCGACGAGGCCTCCTCCGACGACGACGGCCCGCGCCACGGACTGGGCGGGCACGCTCAGAGCTGGCGGAGCTTCGGGTCGAGCGTGTCGCGGAGCCAGTCGCCGAGCAGGTTGAAGGCGAGTACGACGAGCAGGATCGCGAGCCCGGGAAAGAACGACACCCACCAGGCGCTCGTGACGAAGTCGCGCCCCTCGGCGATCATCGAGCCCCACGCGGGCGTGGGCGGCGGGATGCCGGCGCCGAGGAAGGAGAGCGACGCCTCCACGATGATCACGTAGCCGATCTGCAGCGTGATCAGCACCACGAGGGTGTTGAGTGTATTGGGCAGGAGGTGACGGGTGATGATCCGCCACGCGGAGGCGCCCGCGATGCGCGCCTGCGTGATGAAGTCGAGCTCCATCAGCGTGAGGACCTGGCCACGCACCACGCGCGCGTAGCGGGCCCACAGGATCACGGCGATGGCGATCACCACGTTGGTGAAGCTCGGCCCGACCGTGACGGCCAGGATCAGCGCCAGCAGAATCACGGGGAAGGACATGGTGGCGTCGGTGACCCGCATCAGGGCGGCGTCCACACGCCCGCGGTAGTAGCCGGCGACCAGGCCGACGGCGGCGCCGAAGGCGCTCGCGAGGAGCACTGTGAGGACGCCCGCCATCAGCGAGACGCGGGCGCCCCAGATGACCCGCGCGAGCAGGTCCCGGCCCAGACGGTCCGTGCCGAGGACGTGCGCCCAGGTCCCCCGCGCGTCCCAGACCGGCGGGGTGAAGCGCGCGCGGAGCGACTGCGCCTCCGGGTCGGCCGGGCTCAGCACGTCCGCGAGGAGCGCGACGAGCACGAAGCCCCCGATGATCGTGAGCGACAGGAAAGGCAGCCGTCGACCCCGCCCGAGCGGCGGGGCCGCGCCGAGCACGGGAAAGGGCCGGGCGAGCGCGTCCGGGACGGCCGACTCAGCCGGCATAGCGGATGCGCGGGTCGATGAACGCGTACAGGCAGTCCACCGAGAGGTTCACGAGGGCCACGATGGCTGCGGTCGTGAGGACGACGGCCTGGATGACCGGGAAATCGCGCGAGGTGATGGCCTCGTAGGCGAGCCGCCCGAGGCCGGGCCAGGCAAAGACCGTCTCCACCACGATGGCGGTCGTCACGAGGATCGAGAAGTAGATGCCGGCGAACGTGACGACGGGGATGAGCGCGTTCTTGAGCGCGTGGAGCCACACGACGCGGTGCTCGGCCACCCCCTTGACGCGCGCCAGCTTGACGTACTCGGAGTCCAGCACCTCAAGCATGCCCGAGCGGAGCAGCCGCATCATCCCGGCGACGACGAACCAGCCGAGCGTGAACCCGGGCAGGACGTAGCTGGCGAGGCGCTCGTTGCCGGCCGCGGGGAGCCACTGGAGCCGTCCGGCGACGACCTCGATCAGCACGATCGCGACCCAGAACGTCGGCAGCGACTGGCCGAGCACCGCGATGACCTGGGCGGCGCGGTCGATCGCCGTGCCCTTGCGCACCGCCGCGAGCACCCCGAGCGGGAACGCCATGAGGAGGCTCACGGTCATCGCGAACGCGGCGAGCTTGAGCGAGTTGGGCAGACGGTCCCGGATCAGCTCGATCACCGGGCGGCGGGCGCGCAGCGAGTTGCCGAAGTCGCCCGTGAGCGCCTTGCCCACGAAGGAAAAGTACTGCTCGACGTACGGCCGGTCCAGGCCGAGATACTGGCGCGCGTTGGCGTAATCCTCCTCGCTCGCCGACATCGGCAGGATGAGCTGGAGCGGATCGCCAGTGGCCCGGGCCAGGACGAAGACGACGACCGTCAGGATGGCCAGGGCCACCAGCGACTGAACCAGCCGCGCCAGGACGAAGCGGAGCACCGGCGCCCGTGCCCTCCGCCCCTACTTCGACGAGGCCAGCTCGTCGATGAAGAAGTCGTACATGACCGTGCCGATGGTCCACTTCCCGAGCTTCTTAGACGCGGCGTAGGGCGAGTGCAGATAGACCACCGGCACGCCGTAGTGCTCGCTGCGCAGACGTGTGTAGACGTTGCGCATGAGCACGGCGAACTTCTCCTTGTCCGTCTGGCGTGGGACCTGCTCGAGCATGCCGTCGATCTCGGGGTCGTTCACGACGTCGCTCCCCTTCGACTTGGAATAGGCCATCTTCTCGATCAGCGCGTACGTCCCGATCCAGTCTCGGTTGGCGATGTTGTAGTAGCCGACCGCGCCCGGCGTGGCCCGGTCGAACCAGTTCTTGCGGAAGGCCGGATAGTCCACCGGGATCACCTTGATCTTGACGCCGATCTTCTGCCAGTAGCCAGCCATCGCCTCGGCGAAGGCCTTGCCCTCGGGCAGCCCCGGGAGCTGATACGCGTAGACGTCCATGCTGAAGCCTCCGCCGTAGCCCGCCTCGGCCAGGAGCGACTTCGCCCGCGCCGGGTCGTACGGGTAGTGCATCTCGGGCGTCACCTTGAAGCCGAGGTCGCGATACGACCAGGAGAGGCCCATCGGGACGAACGCCGGATCCGCCCTGCCCGCGAAAATCGACTGCGCCAGCTCGCTACGATCCACGGCGAGGTTGAGCGCCTCGCGCACCCGCTTGTCCTTCGTCGGCATGCCGTCTCGCGGCAGGACCCACCACATGGTCAGGATCGCCTCCTCCCTGCGCATGTGGATGGGGAAACCCTCGCGCTCGAGCTCCGCCACGCGGTCGCGGCTGACATCGGCGATGTCCACCTCGCCCCGGCGCAGCAGCGCAACCCGCGTCGTCTCCTCGGGCACGAGCTTGAAGGTGACCGTCTTGTACTTGGGCGCGCCGATGCGCCAGTGGCTGTCCACGGCGGTGAGCTTGATGTGCGAGCCCGTCACCTGCTCCACGAATCGGTAGGGCCCGCTGCCCACGGGTTTGCGGGCGAAGACGTCGTCGCCGTTGGCCTCGAGGTATTTCTTCGGCAGGATCATCCCCTCCGTGGAGAGCGAGCGGGAGAGGTAGGTCGGGATGATCAGCGTCGGCTCCTTGGTGACGATCACCACGCGGTCCGGCGCCGGCGTCTCGATGTCCTGGATGAGCGTGCGGAGCGGCCCGGCGTACCCCGTCGTGGAGCGCTTGCCGATGGCGCGCTGCAGGCTGAACTTGACGTCCTCGGCGGTGACCTCCTCGCCGGTATGGAACTTGACACCGCGGCGCAGGTAGAACGTCCACCGCCGGTGATCCGGGGACGGCTCCCAGCGCGTGGCGAGCCCGCCGTCCTTCGACGGCTGCCCGTCGGGCGTCACTCCCACCAAGTAGTCGAACATGAGCGACAGGTAGTACTTGACGATGTGGCCTCCGAGGACGGGGTCGAGCACCTCGGTGGAAAAGCTCGACAGGGCCACGGTGAGCTCTGGCTTGCCTTGCGCGCCGGCCGGGCCCGTCACGAGCGTGAGCGAGAGCAGCGCGACGACGAGGGCGCGGGTGGTCTTCATGCCTGGCTCCTTTGCCCTGACCCTAGATCGGTCCCTCGGTGATCGCAAGCCCCTATTGGTCCCGCGGGCCGGACGACGGCCGCGGCGCAGACGACGGCCGCGGCGCTTGACGCCCCCGAGTGGCGCTGATAGCTTGGGCGCGTGGCGAAGGAATCGTTCACCGTCGAGTGTCCCTGCTGCAAGGCCAAGCTCACGCTCGATCCCGAGCTGCGCGCCCTCATCGCGCACGAGCCGCCGCCGCCGACGCGCACGGTCGCCGACCTCGGGGCCGCGCTCGACAAGCTGCGCTCGCGCTCCGCGCAGATCGAGGAGCGGTTCAAACAGGGCGTGGAAGCGGAGGGCCAGAAGGGAAAGGTTCTCGACCGGAAGTTCCAGGAGGGCCTCAAGAAGGCGAAGGACTCGCCCGACCCGCCGAAACGTCCGTTCGACTACGAGTAGGATGGCCGACGACCTGCTGGGCGGCCTCCTCCGGCAGGTCAGCCGGAGCTTTTTCCTGTCGCTCGCGATCCTCCCACGCCCGCTCCGCGAGCCGATCGGCCTCGCCTACCTGCTCGCGCGCGCGGCCGACACCGTCGCCGACACGCGGGGCATCCCCCGCGCGGCACGCCTCGCCCACCTCCTGACCCTGCGGCGCGCCTGCGCGGGCGAGGCGGCCGACGTCGTCGCGGTCGCGCGCGCGTGCGCCCCCCATCTGGGGCGCGCCGCGGAGCGCGCGCTGCTCGCGCGTGTCGGCGAGGCGCTCTTGCGTCTCGACGCGCTACCGACGGCGGATCGGGCGGAGGTCCGCGCGGTCCTCGCCACGCTCACCTCGGGGATGGTGTTCGACCTCACGCGCTTCCCGGGCGAGGACGCGGCCAGGCTCGTCGCGCTCAGCACGCTCGAGGAGCTCGACCGCTACGTCTATCTCGTGGCGGGCTGCGTCGGGCCCTTCTGGACCGCGCTGCACGTGGCCCACCTGCGGCGGCTGTCGCGCTGGAGCGTCAGGGAGAAGAGCGAGCAGGGCATCCGCTTCGGCAAGGCGCTCCAGCTCACCAACGTGCTCCGCGACGTCCCGAGCGACCTCAGGCTGGGGCGCTGCTACGTGCCCGCGGACGAGCTGGCGAAGCTCGGCCTCCGCCCCCGAGACCTGCTCGACCGCGACGCGGCGGCCCGCGCGCTCCCGCTCTACCGCCGCCTCCTCGGCACGGCCCTCGAGCACTATGACGTCGCGTGGCGGTACACGCTCGCGATCCCGCGGCTCGAGTGGCGGATGCGTCTGGCCTGCGCGTGGCCGCTCCTGATCGGCCTTGCGACCGTCGCCGAGCTCGCGGCCCATCCGAACCCGCTCGCAACGACGGCGCCCGTCAAGATCGCGCGCGGCGCCGTGCGCGCGCTCCTCGCGCGCTCGGCGCTCACCGTCTGGTCGAACCGTGCGCTCGCGGCCGACGCCGCGCGTCTGCGCCGCCGCGTCGCGCTCTAATTTCCCGCTTGCGCTCGCGCCGACGGCGGGGTATGGCAGGCGCGAGCTACTCATTCGCTCACGGAGGACACGATGGAACGCACGTTCGGTGAGCCCCAGCCCTGGACGCCCTCGCCCGTACCACCCCCCTCGCCGATGGCGCCTCCCGGGCCGATGACCCCGGCGCCCGCGCGCAAGGCGGCTCCGCCCAAGCCCAAGGCGAAGGCCCGGCCAAAGGCGAAGGCGAAGGCCAAGAAGGCCAAGGCGACGTCGAAGAAGGTCCGGAAGGCGAAGAAGGGCAAGACGAAGGCGCGGCGGCGCCGTTAGTCGAGGACGGAGAGGTTCAGGAGGGCGGCGGGGTCCACCCGTGCCGTCCCCACCTGGGCGCCGAAGTGCAGGTGGGGGCCCGTCGCTCGTCCCGTCGCCCCGACCGTCCCGAGCGTCTGACCCCGCTCGAGCCGCTGGCCCTCGGTGACCGCGACCGAGTCGAGGTGGAAGTAGAGCGTGTAGAGGCCCAGCCCGTGGTCGACGATGACGAGGCGACCCGGGAAGAAGAACTCGGCCACCAGCGCGACCCGCCCGCCGTTGGCCGCAACGACCGGCGTCCCCTTGGGCGCCGAGTAGTCGGCGCCGCCGTGGGGCGCGCGGGCGAGGCCGTTGATGATCCGGCGCGCGCCGAAGCCGGTGGCGGGCTCCGTCCCGCCGACCGGCCGCGTGAAGCGGCCGCGCCAGAGTCGCTCGGGAGTGATCGTCCGGTAGAGTGTCTGCATGCGCTGGCCCTCCAGCACCGCGCGTCGCTCGGTCTCGGGGTCCGGCTCCACCATCGCGGGCGGGAGCTGGAGGCGTTGGACCGGGAAGTCGCGCCGGCGAATCTGTACCTGCCCCCGCGCCGTCCGGGGCTCGCGCTCCCGGTCGAGGACCGCGACGCGCCACGTGTGGGCGCCTGGCTTCTGCTCGAGGTCGAGCCCCACCAGCGCCGCGTGGCCGCCCGCGTAGGCGAAGAACGTCAGCGGACGGCCGTCCAGCGACCCCTCGACCGTGGCGCCCTCGGGCACGTTCTTCACGTGGAGCCAGGCGACGTCGCCGATCCGGGGTCGGGCGGGATGCCAGGCGACGTCGGCGCGCTCCGCCGCCGTCGCAGGGCCGAGCAGCGCGACGACGGCCGCGCAGCCGGCCAGCGCGGACCGAAGGACGACGGAGAGCCTCAGAGGTCCTCGGTCACTCGGAGCGCTGCTGACGCAGGAACTGCTCGATCTCGGCGACCAGCTCGGCCGCCGGCGGAAGGTCGCTTCCCTGGCCTGGCTCGACGCCCCCCGGCTCCTCGGCGTCGCGCGACTCGAGCTTCTTGACGTAGGCGGCGATCTTCGCGTTCTGGGAGACGATCTCGGTGAGGTTCCGGTCGAACTGGCGCACGGCCTCGTCGAGATCCGAGAGGTCGAGCGTGACGCCGAGGAGCGGCAGCACGCGCTTGACGAGCGCCAGCGTCGCCTTCGGGTTCTCGATGCCGGAGATGTAGTGGGGCACGTTCGCCCAGAGGCTCGCCGACGCGAGCCCGTGGTCCCGGCAGATGGTGTTGATGACGCCGACGATGCCGGTGGCGCCTTCGTAGCGCGTCGGCCGGATGCCGAGGCGCGCCGCCAGCTCCGGATCCGTGGCGCCGCCGGCGAGGCGGACGGGGCGCGTGTGGGGCACCTCGGCGAGGAGCGCGCCGAGGGTCAGCACGAGCGCGACGTCGCACCGCCGCGCGAGCTCCAGCACGGTCTCGCAGTAGGCCTTCCAGCGGAGATGCGGCTCGCTGGCCACGCCGACGATGACGTCGCGCGCGAGCGAGGGCGACTGCGCGATCGAGAACTCGGTGGTCGGCCAGACGATCTCGCGCTCGGTCTCCGAGCCGGTCTTGAACCGGACGTGGGGCCGGGTGAGGCCGAAGTGGTAGAACTCCTCGGGGTCGATCTCGGCGAATTTGTCGGCGGAGAGCGAGGTGGCGACGTAGCGGACGGCCGTGGTCGCGGCCTCGGCCGCGTCGTTCCAGCCGCTCCACGCCATGATCAGGACGGGCCGCCGCAAACCCTCGGGTTGCGCGTGGATCGTCAGCATCGGCAGGGCCTCCTCGGCGTGCTCGGTTCGAGTCTAGCACGAACCGCGGGTTGACCCCTCCCCGGCGGGACGGTAGCATGATCGAAACCCGACTCGCGTGAGGAGGTCATCGTCATGCGTGGAACCACGCCACGTGCGCTGCTCCTCGGCGCGGCGCTCCTCGGCGCCACCGGATGCGCGACCGGTGAAGAATGGGAGGTCTGGAAGTCGAACCCCGCCCACTTCGCCTCGGGCGAGCACCTCAAATTCTCGATGAAGAACCGCGAGGGCAAGCCGGCGGCGGTGAGCCGCGACGACGTCGAGCACGCGCGGCAGCAGAACTGGTTCGGGAAGGCCATCACCGTGCGCCAGGAGGAGATCCTTGAGCAATAGGCTCGTCGTGGCGGCCCTGGCCGTCGCTCTCGCGGGAAGCGCCTTCGCCGCGCCGCCCGAGAGCCACCTCCTGCCGCCCGACCAGCACTCGTCCGAGAAGGCCCGCGGCCTCGCCCGGAAATACGCGGACGCCCTCCGCGAGCTGAACCTCGGCATCTACCACTGCCTGCCCTGGCTCGTCGTGCCGAACAACTCCATCGGCTTCTTCAAGCCGAAGCACCTCGCGAGCGACGCCCGTTATCTCTCGCTGCGCGTCTTCGTCGAGCAGGACGCGTCGCCCCAGTTCACCGCCCTCGACTTCGAGGGGCGCGCGTCGGCGATGTACTCCCGCTACGTCGGCGAGATGCTGCGCCGGATGACGCGCGACGCCTCGCTCCGGGCCGACGCGGACGTGGACGGCTTCAGCGTGATCATCGGCTGGCTGAAGCAGACGACGCAGGGCGGCCAGCCCGTCCACGAGACGATCGCGATCTTCGCCGACCGGGCCACGGCGGCCGACTTTCTCGGCGGGCGCGCGAAGATCGCGGACTTCGCAGGGCGCACGGTCGTGCTGGGCTTCGACGGCCAGCAGGCGCTCGGGCCCGTCAGGCTCAAGGCCTGGGAGGACAACTTCGTCAGCAACTTCCAGGTCGCGAACTACCAGCCCGCGCCGGGCGTCACCTGCCGCTGAGGTCAGGCGACCCCTCACGCGACGCGCGCGGCGAGCGCCACCCGGATCTCCGCGGCGATCGCCGTGAGCGCCCGCGCGGCGGGGCTCTCGGGCGCCAGCGCGACGAACGGCGTGCCGCGGTCGCACGCCGCCGCCAGCGCCGGATCGAAGGGCACGCGGCCGAGGAGCGGGATCCCCGCGTCGCGGGCCAGCGCGGCCGCGTCGGGCCCGGGGAAGAGCCCGGCCATGTTCTCGACGAGACCCAGGACCGGCGCCCCCGTCTGGGCCGCCACCGTGATCGACTTCCGCACGACGAGGTGCGAGACGTCCGACGGGATCGTGACGACGACAGTCCCCGTCAGCCGCTCCACCAGCGACGCGATGGTGACGAGCCGGTCGGTGCCCGGCGGCAGGTCGAGCAGCAGCGCGTCGAGCTCGCCCCAGTTCGTGTCCGCGAGGAACTCGCGGAGCGCGCTCGCCTCCATCGAGCCGCGCCAGGTATGGGCCTCGGCCTGGGTCTCCGCGTCCCACGTGAGCGGCGTCGAGTCCGACGGCAGCAGCAGGTCCATCGACATCACCTTGACGCCGAGCGACGTCCGGGGCGGCTCGACGCCGCCCGATGCGAAGACGAGGCGCTGGCCGCGCACGCCGAGCATCTTCGCCATCGTGGGCCCGTTGAGATCCGCGTCGAGGACGCCGACCCGGAAGCCACCGAGCGCCAGGCAGCAAGCCAGGTTCGCGGTCAGCGACGACTTGCCGACTCCGCCCTTGCCCGAGACGATCGCGACGACGGCGTGGACGGCGGCCAGGCGCTCGCTGAGCCTGGCCTGCTGAGCCTCGACCTGGCCGACGATGTTCGAGCCGCCGTCGCCCGCGATGTCCTTGTACTTTTTCATGCGGCGCCTTCGGCGGCGTTGGTCACCGCTCGCCTCGCGTCGCGGCGGCGATTGGGCTCGCCCGACTCACCTATCATCGCTCGCCTCGCGCCGCTACGTCGACTCGGCTCGCCCGACTCACCTATCATCGCTCGCCTCGCGCCGCGGCGGCGCTCGGCTCGCACATCCACGCGGCGCGCGCCAGCATGGCGGCGGTCACCGCGGCGACGAGCGCCATCGGCCAGGCGCCGGCCGGGCTCGGTGGCACCCCGCCGCCGAAGCCCGGCATGCGCATCGACTCGGCGCCCACGAGCGCCAGGCGCGCGACGTACACGGCCCGGACCGCGACGAGCACCGCGAGGATCCGCGTGAGGTCGCGCCGGGAGAGCACCCAGCGCTCGAACCACCGGCGCGGGCGGTAGAGGAGCCACGGGACGCCCACGGCGATCAGCGCGCCCGCGCCGAACCAGAACAGCG
>Ga0209156_10001949_pt1 | contig 16492 bp, 18 predicted proteins | sample GraSoiAngelo_124_FD_185881 | JGI IMG/M metagenome (GOLD analysis project Ga0209156, IMG submission 185881) | Grasslands soil microbial communities from the Angelo Coastal Reserve, California, USA - 14_0927_05_20cm (SPAdes) (version 2) | ecosystem: Environmental > Terrestrial > Soil > Grasslands...
CGTCCTCCATCAGGGGATGCTCGGCGTCTCCGCCGCGCGCGGCATCGTCCAGATCCTCGAGGCCGAGCCCCGGGTCCGGGACCCCGAGGCGCCGCTGTCGGACGCGCGCACGCTCGCGCCCACCGTGAGCTTCGAGGCCGTGACGTTCTCCTATCCGGGTGGCCGTCGCCCGGCGCACGACGGCCTGTCCTTCGAGGTGAAGGCCGGTGAGCGGGTCGGGATCGTCGGACCGAGCGGCGCGGGCAAGTCCACGGTGGCCCGGCTGCTCCTGCGCTTCTACGATCCGGAGCGCGGGCGCGTTACCGTCGGCGGCCACGACCTGCGCGAGCTCACCCAGGACCAGCTCCGCGGCCTCATCGCGGTGGTGAGCCAGGACACCTACCTATTCCACGGCACCGTCGAGCAGAACCTCCGCATGGGGAAGCCGGACGCGACGCCGGCCGAGCTCCAGGCCGCCGCGCGCGCGGCCAACGCGGAGGAGTTCATCGCGCGGCTGCCGCATGGCTACGGCACGCTCGTGGGCGAGCGCGGCGTGCGGCTCTCCGGAGGCCAGCGCCAGCGGATCGCGATCGCGCGCGCGCTCCTGCGCGACGCGCCGATCCTGATCCTGGACGAGGCGCTCTCTTCGGTGGACGCCGAGAGCGAGGCGGTGATCCAGCAGGCCCTCGAGCGGCTGATGGAGGGCCGGACCACCCTGATCTTCGCCCACCGGCTCTCGAGCGTGATCGGGGCCCACCGGATCCTCGTGCTCGACGACGGGCGCCTCGTGGAGAGCGGCAGCCATGCCGAGCTCATGGCTCGCGGCGGCCCGTATCACCGGCTGATGGCCGCCCAGGCTCAGGATGGCGCGGGTCACGGCGGAGAGCCCGTGCGTCCGGGTCCCGTGGCCGAGGAGGGCCGCGTCGAGGGCGAGCCGTCGTCGCCGTCCCAAGCTCCCGAGCCCACGGACGCGATTCTCAGGGCGGAGGGGATGGGCTGGCCCGCGCTGCTGCGCGTCCTGCTCGGAATGGTCGCCGGCTACCGCGCCCGCCTCGCGGTCACGTTCGTGCTCGGCGTCGCTCGGGTGGTGGCGCTGATCGGCGTGGGCGTGCTGAGCGCGCTGGTCGTCCGCGCCGTGAGCACCGGGATGGCCTTCGACCGGCTGCTGGTCGCCCTCGCCGTCGCGGCGCCGCTGGCGGGGGTCCTGCACTGGCTCGAGTCGTGGCTGGCCCACGACATGGCGTATCGCCTGCTTGCCGACATGCGTCTCGACATGTTCAGAAAGCTGGACGCGCTGGCGCCGGCGTACCTCACGCACCGGCGCACCGGGGACCTGGTCTCGGTCGCCACCCACGACATCGAGCTGATCGAGTACTTCTTCGCCCACACCGTCACCCCCGCGTTCGTCGCCGTGCTGGTGCCCGTCGGGGTCCTCGTCACGCTCGCGGCCTTCGGCTGGCCGCTGGCGGTCGCCCTGCTCCCGTTCCTCGCCTGGGCCGCGCTGACGCCGGTGCTCGGGCGCTCGCGCATCGATCGCCTCGGCTCGCGGGCGCGCGAGGTCGCGGGCGATCTCACGGCCCACGCGGTGGACTCGGTGCAGGGACTGGCCGAGATCGTCGCCTTCCGGCAGGTCGGGGCACGAGGCGTGGAGTTCGCGGCCAAGGCGCAGGCGTACCTCCGGGCGCGCGTGCCGCTCCTCCACGACCTGGCCGTGCAGACCTCGCTGCAGGAGATCGCCACCGGGCTCGGCGGGCTCGCCGTCGTCTGCGCGGGCACGGTGCTCGTCGGCGCGGGCCGACTCGACAGCGCCATCCTCCCGCTGCTCACCCTGCTCGCGATGTCCGCGTTCGTGCCCGTCTGGGAGATCGCGCAGGTGGGCCGCCAGCTGGCGGACACGCTGGGCGCCGCGCGGCGCGTGTACGCGGTGCACGACGAACCGGTACCCGTGACGGATGGCGGGGGTATTGGCTCGCCCGGCGCCCTCTCGGACGGGCCGGCGCTCGAGCTTCAGCAGGTGACCTTCACGTATCCGGTCCGCCGCCGGCGAGCGCTCTCCGAGGTGAGCTTCACCGTGCCGCGTGGCGGCACGGTGGCGCTCGTCGGGCCCTCCGGCGCCGGCAAGACGACGATCGCCAACCTCTTCCTGAGATTCTGGGATCCCGACGCGGGCGCGGTCCGGCTTCAGGGTCATGACCTCAGGGAGTACGGGCTCGACGAGCTGCGCCGGCGCATCGCGCTGGTGGCGCAAGACACCTATCTCTTCAACGACACCCTGAGGAACAATATCCTGCTCGCCCGCCCCGGAGCGACCGAGGCGGAGCTGGCGGCAGCGGTGGAGCGGGCGGCCCTCGGCGAGCTCGTCGCGGCGCTACCCGAAGGGCTCGACACCGTCGTGGGCGAGCGCGGCGCCCAGCTCTCCGGGGGCCAGCGCCAGCGCGTGGCCATCGCGCGCGCCTTCCTCAAGGACGCTCCCATTCTCATCCTCGACGAGGCGACCTCGCATCTGGACGCGGTCAGCGAGCAGGCGGTGCGGGGGGCCCTGGCCCTCCTAGCGCGGAACCGCACGACGGTCGTGATCGCCCACCGACTCTCCACGGTGCGCGACGCCCAACTGATCCTCGTCCTCGAAGACGGGCGACTGGTGGAGAGCGGCAGTCATCGTGAGCTGCTGGACAAGGGCGGGCTCTATGCGCACCTGATCTCGCGACAGCTCGCCGGCGCCTCCGGCGCCACGCTCAGAACGCGAAGCTGAGGCCGAGCCGAACTCCGCTGTCGCTGAGCTCGAACAGGTTGTCTTCCTTGGAGCTCGTCTCGTGCTGGAAGAAGTAGGTGTAGTTGTAGCCGGCCTCGAGCAGGACGTTGCGCGCGAGCGCGTACGTGACGGCGAGTCCGCCGTCGACATGGATCTGGCTGAGGTGGACGCTCCCGCCTTCCTTGCGCAGGCTGTCCACGGCCGGGATGCCGCCGCCCGCCAGGGACGCCCGGGCGGCGAAGCGCTCACTCATGGGAATCTCGATGCGCAGCCCGGCGATCGGCACCGGCAGCTCGTGCCGGTAGAAGTCCTCTCGACTGCTGTGGCCCCGACTCGAGAGCTTCGGCTCGAGGTGGACGTAGGTGAGTCCCGCGGTGCCCGTCAGGAACATTCCGTACCCGTCCAGCAGCAAGCGTTCGTAGGCGAGGCTCAGCCGATAGAAGTCCACGTTGGCGTGGATATGGCCCGGACCGAACGTATCGTCGTTGTAGCGAATCGCCTCGCGGAAGGTCGCGCTGTTGTCGAGGAAGTAAGAGAGCCCGGTGACGCGCACCGCGTCCCGTGGCGTGAGGTGAAGCGCGAGACTCGCCTCCACGGCCTCGGACACGTCAAGGCCGAGGTCATCGGCGAGCCGGAGCCGGGTTCCATGGTTTCCGCCCTCGCCGACTCTCAGGGAGCCGTCAGGGAACCCGAGCCGCGTGTCGAGCGTCACTTCCAAACGTGCGTCGGTGGAACCCAGCCCGACGAAGAGCGGGGCGCGGCCGGGAGCGGCGGGGGGCGGGCTCGCCTGGGCCTCGCTGCGCCCCGGCCAGGCCAGCGCGAGAAACACGGCGAGCGCAGCGACGAGGCGCAGCGGTGGTGCCGTCAGGAGTGATCTCATGGCCGTTCCACGGCGCGGGCCCGGAACACTGCGATGATAAGCCATGTTCGGCGGTCGCGGCAACGATCGCGATCGTCCCTCACACCGCGAGGTAGCCCCCGTCAACGACCAGCTCGGTCCCGGTGATGTATGACGCCTCGTCCGACGCGAGGAACAACACGGCGTAGGCGACCTCCTCCACCCGTCCCTCCCGTTTCATCGGGACGGCCCGGAGCGTCTTCGCGCGCCAGTCCGGATCGGCGGAGACCGTGGAGGTCCGCATCGGGGGCATGATGCCGGGATGGACCGAGTTGACCCGGATGCCGTCCTTGGCGTACTGCACGGCGGCCGACTTGGTCATGAGGCGCACGGCGCCCTTCGACGCGTTGTACCCCATGTGGATCCGGTCCTGGCCGACGAAGCCCGAGATGGACGAGATGTTGACGATGGCACCGCCGCCGGCCCGCTGCAGGGCAGGGATCGCGTGCTTCATGCCGAGGAAGACCCCCTTGGCGTTCACGTTCATGAGGGTGTCCCAGGCCGCCGTGCTCTGGGTATCGGGATCGAACGTGCCGCTGATGCCCGCGTTGTTCACCAGCACGTCGAGCTTGCCGAAGCCCGCCACAGCGGCGGCGACGGCCTCGCGCCAGGCGGCCTCGCTCGTGACGTCGAGCGTCACGAAGCGCGCCTGTCCACCCGCCGACGCGATCTTCTCGACCGTCTGGCGTCCCTCCGCCTCGAGGAGGTCGCCCACGACTACCTTCGCGCCCGCCCGGGCGAAGATCGTCGCCTCGCTCTGACCCATCCCGCTGGCGCCACCCGTGATGAGCGCAACCTTCCCGGCGAGTCTCATGCGGCCTTCTCAGGTCGGGAGGCCGAACAGCGACGTCATCCGCCTCGAGGCGAGCATCGCCGTCATCGTCTCGTCCGGGGGACGGCGCTCGAAGCGGCTCGCGGCGTCGAGCACCTTGGGCAAGAGCGCCAGGTCTCCCGCGGTGTTGAGGAAGACGCCCGGCAGGTCGAGGACCCAGTGCACCGCCTGATCGATGTCCGCCTGCGCCTCGAGCGGCTGGTACCAGGTGGTGTGCGTGCGGTCGGCCGTCGCCCACGGCCCGCGCGCGATCGACTTGATGATCTGAACCGCGACGTTCCGTTCCCGGCAGATGGCTAGGACCTCCTCGAAGCTCTCCCGGTACCGCGCGTTCTGCGCCATGAAGAAGTTGTACGGCAGCAGCACCGCGTCGAAGTCGAAGCGCGCGAGGCTGCGTCGGTGCATGGCGGCGATGGTCCAGCCGTGACCGGTCACGCCGATGAAGCGCGCCAGTCCCTGCTGGCGGGCCTCGATCGCCGCCTCGAGCGCGCCGCCGGGCCCGAGCGCCTGATCCCAGTCGTCGGGATGTCCGAGCGAGTGCAGCTGGATCAGGTCGACCTGGTCGACGCGCAGCCGCTCGAGCGAGCGGTGGATGTCCTCGCGGGCCTCGCCGGCCGTCCGCATCCCGGTCTTCGTTGCGACGAAGAAGTCCTTCCGGTGGCGCGCCATCCACGCGCCGATGCGCAGCTCGGAGTCGCCGTACCGCGCGGCGGTGTCGATGTGGTTGACGCCGTACCGGAGCAGGAGCTCGAGCGTCCGATCGGCGTCCGCCTGACTGGCCTGGGCCAGCGCGGCTCCGCCGAACAGGGTCACCGAGCTCCGGTGGCCGGTCCGTCCGAACGGTCGTCGTTCGAGCATGGCGCGCGCGGCCGAATGATACAGGCGGCGGCGGCGCTCCGCCAGCCCCAGGGCGTCCGATCGTGCGGACCGCGCGCATCGAGGGACCACGGCCGGCGAGAATTGTCTCGCTCGGCGAGGTGCGGCGCCGACCTATACTGGTCTCCACGCATGAACCCGTCAGGCGACGCCCTGCGGGTCCTGGTGGTCGAGGACGAGCCCGGCGTGCTCACGGCCCTCCAGGACTTCGTGCGGGAGCTGGGCTGTCAGCCCGTGGGGGCGCTCACGGCCGAGGAGGCGCTGCGCCTCGTCGAGAGCGAGCCGGTCGACGTGGTCCTGCTCGATCTGCGCCTGCCGGGCATGAGCGGGCTCGATTTCCTCCGGCTCCGCGCCTTCCGCGACCGCGGCATCCCCGTCGTGGTCATCTCGGGGATCGCGACCGAGCCCGAGGCCCACGAGGCGCTGGAGCTCGGGGCGATCGACTTTCTTCGCAAGCCGATCGGGCTCGACCGCCTGGCCGACGTGCTGTCGTTTCTCCAGGTGCACACGCTGAAGGGCCGCCTCTACGAGCGCCGCGCGCCGCGTGCGGCGGTGACGTTCCCCGTGCGGGTGGACACCGACTGGGAGTGGAAGGTGCTCGACCTGAGCCCGCTCGGGGTGAAGATCGCCCCGCAAGCCTGGCTCCGCGCCGGCGCGACGGTGCAGCTGCTCCTGGCCCTCCCCGACGGGGGGCCGCCCCTCGCGGTCGACGCGGTGCTCGCGCGAACCGAGGAGAACGGCGACGTGCTCTCGTTCGTCGATCTGAAGCCGTCGGACTTCGCGCGCCTCACCAAGTTCGTGAACCAGGTCCGGGGGCAGGGCCTGGGGGAGCCGGGCGCCCCCTGAGCGCGCCGCGAGGTCCACGCCTCGTGGCTCAGCGCATCGCCGCTTTCCCGAGCTTGGCGGTGAAGTCGAGGAAGGCCGCGGCGATCGTCTCCGCAAGCGCCGGCGCGCGCATGCGGAAGAGATCGTGGCCCGCGCCGTCGAGCGGGAGCAGCTGCGTGCGGGCGGGGATCAGCGCGCGCGCGGCCTCGACCTCGTCGAGCGTGCCGAACGGGTCCGCCGAGCCGTGGACGAAGAGCGCGGGCGTTCGGAGCTCCGGGAAGTGCGCCGTCCGCCGCTCGCCGGACTTGCCGGGGGGATGGAGCGGGTAGGAGAGGAGCAGGAGCGCGTCGACGAGCCCGGCCTCACCGGCCGCCAGGATGCTGGCCTGGCGGCCGCCGTACGACTGGCCGCCGAGCCAGAGACGTCCCGTCGCCCGGCGCCGCATCGCCTCGACGGCCTCCCGGAGCCCGGCGCGGTCGCGCGCGGCCTCCTGGGGCCGCGGCGGCCCCTTCGGCCGCGCCTGACGGTAGGGCAGGTCGTAGCGCTGCACCGTGAGCCTGCGCCCCTCGAACAGTCGCGCGAGCGCCACCAGCAGCGGCGCCTCGGCGCTGCCGCCCGCACCGTGCGTGAGGACGAGCCCGTCGGCCACGCCCACGCTCGGTCAGGAGATGCGCCGGTAGAGGACGTGCCGCCGGTTCTTCGTGTACGGGCGGACCTGGCCCGGCCAGCGGCCCGCGTCCACCGCCTTCGCCCATCCGGGGCTCGTCAGCACGTCGGGGCTCTCGAGCTCGTAGAGCGCGTTGTAGGCGGGCTCGTTCTCGATCACGATGGTCTTCCGCTCGCCGCCGATCACCATGGTGAGCTCCTGCTTCTTGAACCGCGCCACCGCGATGACGCCGGGTACCTTGAGGAGCAGCGGCACGTGCTCCGTGTCGTAGACCTCGTTGAAGACCTTGTCCTGCGCGGGCTCGACGTCCATCGCGGCGGCGAACAGGTAGCGGCTCTGGATGGGCATGTGAGGTCTCTCCTTTGATCGGGGACTAGCTGGCCCCGGCGACCCCGCGGATGCTGAGATCGTCGAAGGCGGTGACCGAATCCGCCTTGGTCCACAGGCCGACCCGGCCGCCGGCGCGCACGCGCGTGTCCCGGTGATCGAGGAGCAGCTTACCATCGGTAGCGGGGTCCGCGAGGCCGGCGTGCACCGTGGGTGGCCTGAGACAGACGCGCGTCGTTCATTCGAGCGAGCCCTGGATGCGGTCGCCGACCACGACGACGCGCAGCGTGTGCCAGTGCCCGAGTGCCTGCGCCGCGACGCGCGCGCTCGCGAGCTCGTGGCGGCCGCGGTCGTAATGGTAGAGGCCGAAATTATCCTCGAGCGCGTTCGCGCACGAGATAGTAGCGCCGCCCATCGGCGAAGCGGAAGACGATGCCACCGGAGGCGTCCTCGCGTCCGGAGATCGGCTTGAACCTCACCGAGACGTCCACGTCCGTCCACGGGCCGCCCGGCGCAACGATCACGTTGAACGCGTTCCGCGTCGCGCGCTGGACGAGCACGCGCGCGCCGCTCGGCGCGTCGGACGCCTCCTCGCCGGCCCACTGACCGTCCACGGTCGTCCAGCCGTCGAGCGCGCCGTGCTCGAAGTCGACGCGCGTGACGGGCGCCCCGGCGGGCACGGCGAGCGAGAGCAGCGACGCGAGGATGCCCAGGAGCGTCAGCATGCGCACCTCCGTCTAGCGGCGCTCGAGCGCCAGCCGCAGGCCGAGCGCGACGAGCACCGCCCCGGTCACGCCCTCGAGCGTCCGCCGCACGCGCCGGCGCTCGATGAACGAGCGCAGCGTGGCGACGAACACCGACACCAGCGAGAGCCACACGACGCCCATCCCGACGTGGATCGCCGCGAGCAGGACGGACTTGAGGAAGACGACGTCGGTGACCCCGACGAACTGCGGCAGGAACGCGAGATAGAAGATCGCCACCTTGGGGTTGAGGAGATTCGTCAGCAGGCCCTCGACGAACGAGCGTGACCCGGGCCTCCCGGGGCCGGGCCCCGGGCTCGCAGCGCCGGCCTCCCGCCGCCGCAGCCTCCAGAGCGACTGCGCGCCGAGGAAGATCAGGTACCCGGCGCCCGCGAGCCTGACGGCCTCGAACGCCATCGCCGAGCGCGCCAGCAGGAGGGAGACGCCGAGGGCGGACAGGGTCGCGTGGATGAAGATCCCTGTGCTGATGCCGCCCGTGGTCAGGAGCCCCGCGCGCCGGCCGCGCGCGAGCACGTTGCGCATGACCAGCAGCGTGTCGGCGCCCGGCGTGAGCGTGAGCAACGCGGCCACGCCGACGAACACGAGGAGCGGCGGGGTCATTGGTAGCGGGTCATCTCCGATCCTCCGCCTCCGCCGGGAGCAGCAGGACCCGGGTGCGCCGGACGCTCATGCCCTCGCCGCTGACGAGGTCGGGCCTGGCGATGACCAGCCGGAGACCACGCCGAGCCGTCACGAGGACCACGTCGGCGTCGCGCGCGCGCACGTACCAGGCGCGTGCGCCCGGGCGGAGACCGCGGCTCACCGCGAGGCCGACGGCGCCCGTGACGGGCCTCCAGCGGACGCGGATCGGGCGGATCGCGAGGCCGAGGCCCAAGAGCCCCAGGGCCAGCAGGGCAGCCGCCCGCGCCCGTCCGACGCCGGCGAGGCCGACGACGCCTCCCCAGAGGATGAGCCCGGCCAGGGCCGCGTCCAGCGCGCGCAGCCAGCGGAGGCGCAACGTCCAGCGCACGACCGCCTGAGGCATCGGCTTCGGCACGGGTCCCATGAGTCCATGGTAACGGGGCCCGCGAGGCCGGCGCGCATCGTGGGTGGCCTGAGCCGGCGTTAGCGGGCCTTGGCGCGGCAGAACGCGTAGAGGGCGTCGTACACCGGGAACTGCCTTGCCATGTTCTCGTGGTCGTCCCGCGAGATCTCGCGGAAGCCGGACGCCACCGCGTAGAGACCGGCCGCCTCGGGCGCCAGGTGGCGCGCGTCGGTGTCGGCACCCCGGACGATCAGCGCGAGCGCGCCGAGGGCCGGGTCGTCGAGGCGGTACTTGTCGAGGAAGGCGTCGAACGAGCAGCGCTCGCCCTTGTGACCGAGCTCGACGCCGGGCACGTCGTAGGGGATGGCCCCTTCGCGCTCGGCCACGGCCATGACCTCACGGTCGGGCACGAACAGGAAGGTGGGAGCCTTGTCCACGAAGCGGCTGACGAGCCACGGGCAGGCGATGCGATCGACCCGGGCCTTCTCGCGCGTGATCCATTTCATCGGGAGTCTCCTCTCTCGGATTTGATGTTGCATCTCTATGTAACATACGTTACATTGCGATGCAACTGATGACGCAATGGCTGGTCCTCCTGGTCGCCCTGCCTCCGCACCCGTCGAGCGTGCGGGTCCGGGTGTGGCGGAAGCTCCGGGCGCTCGGCGCCGTGGCGCTGAAGAAGGCCGTCTACATCCTGCCGTTCACGGCCGAGAACCTCGAGCAGTTCCAGTGGCTCACGCAGGAGATCCAGAAGGCGCGCGGGGAGGCGACGCTGCTGAAGGTCGACCAGATCGAGAACATGACGCGCGCCGACGTCGTGCGCCGGTTCCAGGAGGCCCGCGAGCAGGATTACCAGGCGCTCGCGGCCGGGTATCGCAAGGTCGCCCAGCGGCTGGAGCGCGCGACGTCCGGGCGCGGGCGCGCGGCGGTGCTCACCGAGCTCGCCCGGCTCGCGCGCGAGCTCGAGCGCGTGCACGAGATCGACTTCTTCGACGCGCCGGGCGGGGAGGAGCTCCGGCGTCTTCGCGACACGCTCGAGATGCGGCTGGAACCCCGCGCGACGGCCGCGCCCGGTGGCGGCGACCTCGTGCCCGCCGCGCTGCGCGGGCGGCGCTGGGTCACGCGCCCGCGGCCCCACGTCGACCGGCTCGGCTCGGCCTGGCTCATCAAGCGCTTCATCGATCCGGACGCCGAGTTCGTCTTCGCCCGCCCGGACGAGTTCCCGCCGGACGCGATCCCGTTCGACGCCCTCGGGGCGGAGTTCGGGCATCAGGGCGAGGACTGCACCTTCGAGACCCTGATCAAGCGCTGCGGGTTCCGCGACGAACGCCTCCGGGAGCTCGCCCAGATCGTGCACGAGGTGGACCTGCGCGACGACAAGTATCGGCGCGCCGAGGCGCGCGGCATCGACCTCGCGATCCGCGGGCTCCTGGCGGCGCTCAAGGACGACCACGAGGCCCTGGCCCACGGCCTGACCCTCTTCGACGGGCTCTACGCCGCCATGCGCGCGGGGCGGCGCTGATGACACGGCCCTCCACGGCCGAGCTCCTCCGCTACTTCCTCTATCTCGGGAGCCTGGGCTTCGGCGGCCCGGTCGCGCTCATCGGGTACATGCAGCGCGACCTCGTCGAGCGCCGGCGCTGGTTCACCCGGGAGGAGTACCTGAAATCGCTCGCGCTCTCCCAGCTGGCGCCGGGCCCGCTCGCCGCCCAGCTCGCGATCTGCCTCGGCTACGTCCACTCGCGGGTCCGCGGCGCGACCCTGGTGTCCCTGGCGTTCGTCCTGCCCTCGTTCCTCATGACGGTCGCGATCGGCTGGCTCTACGTGCGCTTCGGCGGCCTCGCCTGGATGCAGGCGGCGTTCTACGGGGTCGGCGCGGCCGTCATCGGAATCATCACGATCGCCGCCTGGAAGCTCGCGCGGCTGACGCTGTCGAAGGACCGGCTCCAGTGGCTCATCTTCTCGGTGATGGCCGTCGTCACGGGATGGACCGAGTCGGAGCTCGTCTCACTCTTCGTCTTCTGCGGCGTGGTGGCGCTGGTCGCGAAGGCGCCGCCGGCGTTCCTCCGGCGCGCGAAGGCGGCGTGCCTCGTTGTGGCGACGCCCGACCTGCTTCTCCAGCTCTTCTGGTTCTTCGCGAAGGCCGGCGCCTTCATCTTCGGCAGTGGTCTGGCCATCGTGCCCTTCCTCTACGGCGGCGTCGTGCAGGAGTACCGCTGGCTCGACGACAAGCAATTCGTCGACGCCGTGGCGGTCGCGATGCTGACGCCGGGGCCGATCGTCATCACGGTCGCCTTCATCGGCTATCTGGTCGCGAGCTTCCCGGGGGCGCTCGCCGCCGCGATCGGCGTCTTCCTGCCCGTCTACCTCTTCGTCGTGATCCCGTTCCCCTGGTTCGACCGCATCGGCGGCAACCCGCAGGTGAAGGCCTTCGTCAGTGGCGTGACGGCGGCCGCCTCGGGCGCGATCGGCGGCGCCTGCTTCGTGCTCGCGCGGCGCGCCGTGATCGACGTGCCGACCGCGCTGATCGCCGTGGCGGCGCTCGGCGTGACGTGGCGGTTCAAGGTGCCCGAACCGATTCTCATCGCGGCCGGCGCCCTCGTCGGCCTGCTCATCGTCTGGCTGAGGGGGTAAGCGTCATGCCGACCAAGACCGTTCTCTTCGTGTGTCTCCACGGCGCGGCGAAAAGCGTCCTCGCGGCCGCGGACTTCGAGCGGCTCGCGCGCGAGCGGGGGCTCGACGCCCGTGCTGCGTCAGCGGGCACCGAGCCCGACCCCGAGATCGCGCCGCGGGTCCTCGCGGAGCTCCGCGCCGAGGGCGTGGACCTTCGCGGCCGCCGCCCGCAGCGGGTCACCCGCGCTGACGTCGAGCGCGCCTGGCGCGTGGTCGCCTTCGCCTGCGACCTCGGCGAGCTGGCCGCCGCGGGCCCGCGGGTCGAGCAGTGGGAGGTGCCGGCCGTCGGCGAGGACTTCGGGAAGGCGCGCGCGGCCATCGATGCGCGGTTGGTTCGGCTGCTCGACGAGCTCTCGGCCTGAGCGCTCGCAGGCTGCCGTGCTTCCGCCGGCCGGATGCTAAGATAGCGCGCGGGAGGGTCTCTCGATGAGCACCGGCGGCTGGATTTTTCTCCTCGTCGTCGCGGGGCTGATCATCGCCGCCGTTGCGGGGTACAACAAGCTCGTCGGGCTCCGCCAGCGATCCGAGGAGGCGTGGTCGGACATCGACGTGCAGCTCAAGCGCCGCACGGACCTGATCCCGAACCTGGTCGAGACGGTGAAGGGCTACGCCGCCCACGAGCGCGGCACGCTCGACGCGGTCGTGCGCGCGCGGGGCGCCGCCATGACCGCGCAGACGCCCGACACGCGCGCCCAGGCGGAGAGCGCGCTGACCTCCGCCTTGCGCCAGCTCTTCGCGCTCGCCGAGGCGTACCCGGACCTCAAGGCGAACCAGAACTTCGCGCAGCTCCAGGCCTCGCTCGGCGAGATCGAGAACGCCATCCAGGACTCGCGCCGCTACTACAACGCGGTCGTGCGCGACTTCAACACGACGATCGACACCGTTCCCACCAACGTCATCGCGTCCGTGTTCCGCTTCGCCAAGCGCCAGTACTTCGAGCTCGAGAGCCAGCAAGACCGCCAGGCGCCGCGCGTCGCCTTCGGGAGCTGAGCGCGATCGTCGTGAGGTCTGTGCGGCCCGCCTCCACTGGTAGCGGGGTCCGCGAGGTCGGCGTGCATCGTGGGTGGCCTGAGACCGGCGCACGTCGCTCATCCGCGGGTGGCCGGCTGTGGGCGCGCGTGGCTCCGCTCGTGTTGTTCGCGGTCGCGGTCATATCTCCCTCGGCGGAGGCGCGCAGCTTCGCCATCGACAGCTTCGTCGTGAGCCTCCAGGTCGACCCCGACGCGAGCCTCGTCGTCCGCGAGGACATCACCTTCGACTTCCAGGGCGCGCACCAGGGCGTCTTCCGCACGATCCCCATCCGCTACGATCGCGGCGGCTATGAGTTCACCCTCCGGCTGGAAGGCATCGGGGTCTACGCCGACGGCGGGGCGCCGCTCCGCCACGAGATCGCCTATCCGGGCCGCTACGTGAAGATCAAGGCCTGGGTGCCGGGCGCCTCCGACACGAAGAAGACGGTCACGATCGTCTACCGCGTCCGCCGCGGCATCCTGACCTTCGAGGACCACGACGAGCTCTACTGGAACGCGACGGGCAACGAGTGGGAGGTCCCGATCCGCCTCGCGGAGGTGTTCGTCAAGGTGCCCCCGGGCGTCGCCGACGGCGCCGTGCGCGCGGTCGCGTACAGCGGCCCGCGCGGCAGCGGCGGGCAGGACTACACGCTCGACCGCGTCGAGCGCTTCTGGCGCTTCAGCACGATGCGCGGGCTCCGGCCACGCGAGGGCCTCACCGTCGTCGTCGGCTGGCCCCCCGGCCACGTCGGCCGGCCGTCGGCCATACGGCAGGCGCTCTGGTTCGTCGGCGACAACTGGCCGCTCGGCCTCCCGCTGCTCGCCGTCGTCGCGGGCTGGCTCGCGTGGTGGGCTTACGGGCGCGACCCCGCGGCGGGTCGCTCCGTGAAGCCCGAATACGAGCCGCCGGCCGGGCTCATGCCCGCGGAGGCGGGCGCGCTCGCGGACGAAAAGGCCGAACCGCGCGAGGTGCTGGCGACGATCGTGGACCTCGCGGTGCGCGGCTACCTCCGCATCGAGGAGATCACCACGCTGGCCGGCCGCAAGGACTTCGTCTTCCACCGCCTGAAGCCGATCGCGGGCGACGCGAGCCTCAAGCCGTTCGAGCTCTTCGTGCTCGCGAGGATCTTCGGCGCGGACTGGACCCTCTCGACGTTCACGCTCTCGGAGATCCGGCGCGACTACGATCGCACCTTCCCGCCGATCCGCGACCGCCTCTACCGGCTGATGGTCGAGAACGGCCTCTTCCCCGCCTCGCCCGGGCGCATGCGCGCGGACTGGCTCATCCCGGGCGGCGCCCTGGTCGCGGTCGCCTTCGTGCTGCCGCAGTGGTGGCCCTCGTGGCTCGACGCCTACGGCGTCATCCTGCCGGTCGCGATCGCGGCGAGCGGCGTCGTCCTCATGGTGTGGTCGCGCTTCATGGCGCGCCGGACGTGGGTGGGCGTGCAGACGCTCGTCGCGGTGCGCGGTTTTCAGGAGTTCCTCGAGCGGGCGGAGAAGGATCGGCTCGAGCGGATGCCGGCGAACACGCTTCACCGGTTCCTGCCGTGGGCGATCGCGCTCGGCGTCACCGAGCGCTGGATCTTCAGCTGGGAGGGCCTCAAGGTCGACGAGCCCGTGTGGTACACGGGGTCGTCCCCGTTCTCGCTCGACACCTACCACTCCGGCGTCTCGACCTTCGGCCGGCGGACGACGGAGGCGCTCCTGACGACCCGCACGGGCAGCTTCGCGGGCGGGACGAGCGGGTTCGGGTCGGGCGGCGGAGCTGGCGGCTCGTCGGGCGGCGGCGCCGGGGGCGGCGGCGGCGGGACGTTCTAGCGGCTGAGGCACTCCCCACACCCCGGGGTTTCCCCTGATTGACAGGCTCGCAAGGACGCGTATGTAGGCTCCAGCCCCTTCATGAAAACACGTGGCGGAAAGGAGGATCGATCGGAAGAGGTGCTCGACGAAGCGCCGGACTGAACACCCGACGGAGGAGAGGAGACGATGAGTCGACGGAAGATGGCGCTACTCGGGATCGTCGCGGTCGCCCTCGCGGTGACCGCCGGGTGGAGCGTGAGCGAGGTCGCCTCGCAAGGCGGCAGGCTTGGCCACGCAGCTCAGCACAAGAACATGCAGCTGGTCGGCCACGACGACCTACAGGCAAGGTCGGCCTACCAGCCGATCGTCCATCAACATCCGGGTGGCCGTTGGATCGCGTACGTTGGCCACCACGGTGGGACGGCGTTCAACCCGACGACGGGGGTCGTGGAGTCGAACGGCACGTCGATCGTCGACGTGACCGATCCCCGGCATCCGGTGTACCTGAAGCACCTTCCCGGCGGGGCCGGCGTGGGCGAGGCTGGCGGAGCTCAGATGGTCCGCGCCTGCAACGGCAGCGATCTTCCGCGGGGCGCAGCGGGCGCGGTCTACATCCTCCGGGCCACGGCCTCTGCGCATGAGGTCTGGGACGTCACCGATCCGGCCCACCCGAGCCTGGTGAAGACCGTCATCAGCAACCTCGGCGCGACTCACAAGAACTGGTGGGAGTGCAACACCGGCCTCGCGTACCTCGTGTCCGACGGACGGCGCCTGGACCTCTCGGTCTCCGATCAGACCTACACGACGGCCGACAACTGGCGGACCAACCGGATGACGCAAGTCTACGATCTGAGCAATCCGGCCGCCCCGGTGTTCGTCCGCAACTACGGCTTGAGCGGCCAGGAGCCCGGCTCGTCTGGCGCGGTCCCGACGGGCGTTCACGGAATGATCTCCACCGGCCCGCCGCCGGGCATCAGGGGGATCAGCGATCGTATCTATGCCGGTCACGGGACCGGGTCGGACGGTATCATGCAAGTCGTCGACCGCCGGAAGCTGCTCGATCCGACGCTGTGCTCCACGCCACCCTCGGCCAACTACCGCAAACGGCCGACGGCGGCTGACTTGCTCTGCCCGCAAATCGGCCGAATGGACACCTCGCCCACCATGGGTGCCCACACCACCTTCCCGGTGCTCCAGCAACCGGTGCCAGAGTTCGGAAGAAACGCAGCCCCTGGCAATGCGCCCCGCGACCTCGTCATCCTGGTGAACGAGGCCGGCGGAAACACCGCGAACGGCGTGTGCGAGCAGAATCGGCAGCTGGTCTACGTGGTGGACGTCACGATCGCGACCGGGAGCGAGGCCAGGCCGATGGGGGTCGCGAACTTCCAGGTCCCCGAGGCCAGCGAGAACTTCTGCAGCCGCGGTGGCCGCTTCGGCTCCCACGCCAGCAACGAGTCGTTCACGGAGGTTTTCTACGGCAAGCTCGTCTTCGTCTCCTGGTTCAACGCGGGCGTCCGGGCGATCGATATCCGGGAGCCGTGGAGCCCCCGCGAGGCCGGGTTCTATGTCCCGGCCACCACGGCCAACACCGACCAGCGATGCGCGACGATCGGAGGGCAGGAGATCTGCAAGATCGCGATCCAGACCAACAACGTCGAGGTCGACGACCGCGGCCTGATCTACGCCGTCGATCGCGCCAACACCGGGCTGCACATTCTGGAGCTGACCGGGGACGCCAGGAATATCATCGAGTCGTAGCCGCTTCGGAAGGACGGAGGGGGCCGTCGCGGCCCCCTCCACGGATCTCCGTGGTATGATCGGGCCTCTTCCGCCACGCTCTTGGAAAAGTCGATACGGGCTCGTGGTGCAGCCTGGTTAGCACACTGGACTGTCAATCCAGAGGTCGCGGGTTCAAATCCCGTCGAGCCCGCCATTCTTACAGCGACTTACGCAACACCTTTTCCAGCCGAGACGGCCGAACGTGACGGAAACGTGACCGACGCTGCCGCACGGCCGATCCGCAGCGCCGCCTCCTCCAGGTCCGAGTCACTGACGATCGCGTACC
>Ga0209156_10001952_pt1 | contig 16485 bp, 17 predicted proteins | sample GraSoiAngelo_124_FD_185881 | JGI IMG/M metagenome (GOLD analysis project Ga0209156, IMG submission 185881) | Grasslands soil microbial communities from the Angelo Coastal Reserve, California, USA - 14_0927_05_20cm (SPAdes) (version 2) | ecosystem: Environmental > Terrestrial > Soil > Grasslands...
TTTGAACAGCTTCTCGATGTAGGCGTCCTCGGCCCTGCGCGCTCGTTCTGCGCTCGCGCGGCGCTTTCGCCACTCGGAGACAGACAGCTCACGGTCCCGGCGCAGCCAGGAGAAGAAGGCCTCGTCCGCGGTGGCTCGCTCTTGGATCGCCATCTCCAGACCGGCGAGCTCTTTGCCGGTCAAGCCCCGCTCGATCTTGGCCGGCTCGGGCGCACGCTTCACCTTCGGTTCGGCCAAGTCCTCTTGTGACTTCGCGCCGCCCTTCACCGGGTTGATGAGGAAGGCCGCCTCAGGAGAGTCGCTCACCAGCGGCGCGAGCTTCGCGATGATCTTCGGAGTCACCTTCTTCGCGGCATTCCAGACCGCCTCCGTGCCGGAGTCGACCGCGTCGAGATCGCCCCACGGGACGTCGAGCGCGTCGCGCTGGGACGAACTCAGCCGGCGCGCGGCGTCACGCATCGCCTCGAGCCGTTGGCGCAGCGCCTTCACGTCGGCGGGATCGTCGAGCACCTGCTTCTTCGGGTATCGGCTGAGGCCGTAGACGAACTGCGCTTGCCGCAGCGTCTCGAGCGCGGCTCTTCGATCGGCGTCGCTGATGGCCACTCCCGGAGAACCCTATCGCGACTTGCCACATAAAGAAGGACGGCGACCTTGCGGCCGCCGCCTCCTCGCCTTTGTCCCAGCCCGTTGTTAGTTGGTTGCGAGCGCGTCCATGACGGTCCGCTCGATGAGGCCCGCCGCAAGGTCGACCTTGTAGGCGTTGAGGCTCATCGGGCGCGCGACGGTGCGGATCTGCGCCGCTGCCTGCTTGATGTTGGACTTGATGTCCTTGCCCTTGAGGGCGTCCTCGATCACCGTGGCTCGGTACGGCACCGGCGCGACGCCGCCCAGAACGATGCGGCCGTCCTTCCAGTTGTTGCCGTCCATCGTGAACGCGACCGCGACCGAGGTGAGTGCGAAGTCGTACACCTGGCGGTCCTTGAGCTTGTTCCAGGCCATCTTCGTGCCGCCCGCCGGGTTCGGGATGGTGACGTGGGTCATGAACTCGCCCTTCCCAAGGACGTTCTCGCGGAGGACGTCCTCGCGCGGGCCGATGAAGTACTTGTCGAACGCGACGGTGCGGTCACCGTTGACTCCGGCGATCTTCGCGCTCGCGTTCAGCGCCAGGAGCGCGGTCGAGGTGTCGGACGGATGGACGATGTAGCAGAGCTCGCCGCCGATGATCGCGTGGTAGCGGTTGTCGCCGGTGACGGCGTAGCAGAAGTCGCCACCTTTCTTGTAGCAGTTGAAGTCCTCGCCGCGGAAGTACCAGCAGCGTGGCCGCTGGTTGACGTTGCCGCCGAGGGTCCCGAAGTTACGGATGAGCGGTGACGCGACGGTGAGCGCGGCGGCGGTGAGGAGCGGGAACTTCGATGCGATGTCCTTGTGCTCGATGACGTCGGTGAGCGTCGCGGTGGCCCCGATCGTGGCGCCGCCACCATCGACGGAGATCGTCGAGAGGTCCTTGATCGTCGTGAGGTCGACGATGACGTCCGGGAACGGGAGGCCGGCTCCGTGGACCCAGTCCTTCAGGATGCCGCCGATGAGGTCGCTGCCTCCACCGACGACCTTCGTGGCCCGGCTGGAGTTCTGCTTGAGAAGATCGACGGCCTGCGCGACCGTCGTGGCGTCGTACAGCTCGAAAGCTCTCATCTTCTTCCTCCCTCCTAGCCGGCCTTGAGCGCGGCGAGAAGCTTCTCCCGCGTCAGCGGCATGTCCGTGACCCAGACGCCGACCGCGTTGTAGACCGCGTTCGTGATCGTCGGCGCGGGGAGAGCCATCGGCGGCTCGCCGATGCCATGCGCGCCGAAGACGCCGTACTCCTTGGGCTTCTCGATGATGATCACGTTCGCGAGCGGCGCGTCCTTGATGGAAAGTGGCTTGTAGTCGAGCAGGTTCGGATTGAGCGGTAGGCCCGTCGCCTTGTCGATGAGCAGCTCCTCGGTCGTGGCCGACGCAGTCGCCATGACCACGCCACCCTCGATCTGCTGCTGCACCGCGAACGGGTTGATCGCCTTACCGAGGTCGTGAGCCGCGACGTAGTTGGTGATCTTGATCGAGCCGAGCACCGTGTCGACCTCGACCTCGGCGGCGTGCGCCGCCCAGGCGGTCCGCTGCCACTTCGGGTCCTGGACGTAGTCCGCCCGGCCGACGATCGCGCCCGAGGTCTTGAACGCCATGACCTCGGCGAGGGTGTGCGTCTTGTTCGCAGCGTTCTTGTTGAAGACCTTGCCATCGACCATATCCATGTCGGCAGCGGTGTTGGTCGCGGGCTGGCTGGCCTTCGTCGCATCGTCGTTGAACTTGCGGGCGCCCCAGTCGAGGATCTGCTTGCGCGCGTCCGTCGCCGCCTCGAACTGGCCGCGGCCGCCGGTATTGGTCTGCTGGCTTCCGAACGTGCCGCTGGCGTCGGTCGTGAGATCGGTGTCGACGTATGGCGTGATGGTTACCGAGGTGAGCGGCACGCCGAGCGTCTCGGCCGTGATCATCATCATCTCGGTCCGTGCCGCTGGCGTCGGTCGTGAGATCGGTGTCGACGTATGGCGTGATGGTTACCGAGGTGAGCGGCACGCCGAGCGTCTCGGCCGTGATCATCATCATCTCGGTCCGCTGGCCGTCGCCGATGTCGTTGTTGGCGGAGATGCACTGCACCGTGCCGTCGCTGTTGATGACGACCTGGCCCGATGCGGGGTTGCCGCCGGCGCCGTGGCTGCAGGCGTGCGCCGCCATGCCGATGCCGTGGTAGACGCCTGGACGGACCTGGTTCGCCTTCGGCGCGTGCCACTTCTGGGCCCAGCCGACCTGGTCGCGGACGGCGGTGATGCAGTCGCGGATGCCCGGGTTCGAGAAGGGCGCCTTGGTGTCGGGGTTCCCGACCTCGTTCAGGTTCATCAGCCGGAAGGCGATGGGGTCCATGCCGATCGCGTAGGCCGCCTTCTCCATGGTGATCTCGAGCGCGAACGTCCCGTTCGGGTGCGACACGCACCGGTAGGGCCCCGACTTGAAGCTGTTGGTGAAGACATCGATCGCTTCGAGCTTCAGGTTCGGGATCTTGTAGAGGTTCTGCATGTTGAACCACGCGCCGTTCGCGGCGCCGGCGCGTTGCGCGCCGACGTTCGCGATGACCTTGAACTGGCCGAACGCGAGGGTCCCGTCCTTGTTCACGCCGAGCTTCATCTCGTCGCGGAACTCGTTGCGGTGCGTCCGCGTGACGAAATCCTCGTAGCGCGTGTAGTTCATCTTGATCGGGCGGGCCGTGAGCTTTGACAGGATCGCGGCGTGGACCTCGGCGAGGTCGATGCCGCTGCGGTAGCCGTAGCCCGATCCGACGTAACCGGGCTGGACTACGCGGACCTTGTTCTGCGGGATCTTGAGCGCGGTCGAGAGATTTGCGCGCACACCGTGCGCCCACTGGCTCGTGTAAACCGCGTTCAGCTTGTCGTTGTCCCACCAGAAGAGGCCGTTCGTCACTTCCAGAGCGACGTGCTGCTCGACCGGCTTGTGCGCGATGACGTCGACGACCGCGTCCGCGCGCGTGTTCGTGGGATCGCCACGCACGAGTGGCGGGGTGACGGCGATCGTCGTGCCGTCGAGGTTGCTGGTGAACTGCTTGGGCGTCGTCGCCTTCATCGCCTCGAGGAAGTCGAGCGCCGCCGGCAGGACCTGGTACTGGACGTCGATCTGGCGAAGCGCCTCGTCGGCGACGTGCTCGCTCTCGGCCGCGACGACCGCGATCGGCGAGCCGACCTCGAAGACTTCCTCGTTGAAAAGGAAGCGCGTCGGATTGGCCGCGCCGAGGAAGACGTCGGCGTACTCCGCCGGGAGGTTTCCGCGGTGGAGGACAGCCTTCACCCCCGGGAGCTTCTGTGCCTTGCTGATGTCGACGCTCGTGATCTTCGCGTGCGGGTAACGGCTGCGGAGCGTCCGCATGAAGAGCATGCCCGGCATCCGCATGTTCTCGGTGTACTGGCCGAGATTCGTGACGATGCCGATGCCCTGCATACGCGCGACGTCCGTGCCGGCGATCTTGAATGCGGTGCGCGGCGCTTCCGGCTGCGTCGGGCGGGCACTTGCCGCCGCGGAGAAGCTCGGAAGCTTGTGCCCGTGTGTCGCGATGACTCCCGCGACCATCTCGGATTGCTCGGCCACGAGCTGCTGCCAGTCAGGGTCGAGAGAGAGCTGGTGCCAATCGGCGTCGCTCAGGCTTGCCGCGTATTCGGCGTCCTGGGCGACACGGATCGCTTCGATACGAGCCATGTCCTTTCTCCCTCCCTACTTCACGCCGTGTCCGGCGGCTGCGAGCAGCGCGCGGACCTTGGCTTCATCGAGCTTCGCGGGGTCCCACTTGACGGTGATCTGACGCTCGCTACCCGAGACGTCGATGATGCCGTCGGTCTTCTTGACGGCCGTTGCGAACGGCTCGAGCTGCTCGATCGTATCGAGCGGGGTCGCGAACTCGAAGTCCTTCGACGCCGCGGCCGCCGTCGGTGACGTTGTGGCGACCTTTTGGACCTCGACGACCACCGGGGTCGCACGGTAGGTCACCTTCTCGCCGCGCATCTCGGCCGCCGCGGTGTTGACCGCCTTGAAGATTTTCGCGTATTCGCCGCACCGGCAGATGTTCCCCGAGAGCGCCTCGGAGATCTGGGCCGTGTCCGGCTTCGGGTTCGCCGTGAGGAGCGCGAAGGTCGACATGATGAAGCCGCGCGTGCAGATCCCGCACTGGAAGCCACCTTCGAGCCAGTACGCGCGCTGGATCGGGTGGAGTCCTGCGACCCCCGGTCCGGTCGCGAGGCTCGCCACGGTCTTGATCTGCTGACCGCGACCGAGCCGCGCCGACAGGATCGTGCAGCTGTTCATCGATCGTCCATCGACGAGGACCGCGCACGCGCCGCACTGGGCGCGGTCGCAGCCGAGGTTCGCGTTCGAGAGGCCGAGTTGGAAGTTCATCGTCTCCCAGAGGCTCTCGCGTGTGTCGACGACGACGGTGTGCTTCGCCCCGCTTCCCCCATAGGTTCACCCCCTTGGCTCCTGGTCGGAAAGCGCGCCCAAATGTAGCAGTCTGCGAAAGTGGCCGACGCTCGGTCGGGGTCCGCGTAAGGGTCCGCCGGAACGTGACGATGCCGGCGTTCCGCGGCGCGGAACGACCAAGCGACCGGAAAGACGGCGAACCGCCGCCGCCGTCAGCGGATACTGAGGTAGATGAGGGAGATCTACGCGCGGATCGCCGAGCTCGAGCGGGAAGGCCGCCGCTTCGCGGTCGCGACGGTCGTCCGGACAACCGGGAGCACGCCGCAGGTCGTCGGGGCGAAGCTGCTCGTCGACGACCTCGGCCGCCTGGTCGGAACGCTGGGTGGCGGCTGCGTCGAGGGAGACGCCTTCGTCGAGGCCAAGCGCGTCATCGAGACAGGAGACTCGTCGCTCCGCGAGTACGAGCTCACCGAGGAGCTCGCCTGGGACACCGGCCTCGTCTGCGGCGGGACGATGTGGATCTCGATCGAGCCCGGCGAGCGGGTCCTCCGCTTCGCTGGGCGGGACCTTCTGGGCGACGTGCTCGCTGCCTCCGCCGGGGGGCGGCCGGTCGCGCTCGCGACGCTCATGCGCAAGCGGGGCAAGGACCTCGTCGCGGCCGGCAAGCTCTTCGTGGAGACCGATGCGAAGGGGGGCGGCACCCTTGGCGACGCCGCGCTCGACGCCCGAGCGCGCGAGGCGGCGCGGGATGCGCTACGGCAGGGGACCGCGCGCACGGTGGCGCTGGACGACGAGACCGAGCTCCTGGTCGAGCCGGTGCTCGCCAAGCCCCGTCTGGTGATCGCGGGCGGCGGCCACGTCGGTCTGGCGATCGCGAACCTGGCGGCGCAGCTCGATTACGACATCACCGTGATCGACGATCGAGCTGAATACGCGAGCCGTGAGCGCTTCGCGGGCGCGGCGCCCGGCCGCGGACCGATCGAGGTCATCAACATGGACATGGTCAAGGCGCTCGAGACCATGCCGATCGGGTGGAACACCTTCATCATCGTCGCCACGCGAGGCCACAAGCTCGACGCGCACTGCCTCCGTGCGGCAGTTAGGACCGAGGCGCGCTACGTGGGACTCCTCGGCAGTAAGCGCAAGACCATCCTTATCGCGCAGATGCTTCGCTCCGAAGGGATCTCTGAGGAACGGCTTCGCGCGGTTCATGCGCCGGTCGGTCTCGACCTCGGCGGCCGCACCCCCGCGGAGATCGCGCTCTCGGTGATGGCGGAGCTTTCCATCGAACGTTACGGCGGCTCGGGCAAAGCGCTGCGTCTCTCGGACGAGCTCCTCGATCGATCGAACGTTACGGCGGCTCGGGCAAAGCGCTGCGTCTCTCGGACGAGCTCCTCGATCGGACGATCGGCCGACGCGCCACGTAGCGCCGCGCGAGGGCTTCGCGACCATCCCAACGGAGCGACTCGACCTCGTGCTCATGAGCCCGGCGCTCCTGGATGCGTTCGCTCGCGATGATCGCGACGCGATCGCTCGCCTTGCTCCCTATAGCGTCCCCGCTGAGTTTCCGGGCGATGCGATCGGGCTCATACGGTTTCGGCGCGAGCAGCTCGCCAGCGATCCGACGCGCGCTCCCTGGCTGCTCCGCGCGATCGTGCGCCGGTCCGACGCGCGGATGGTGGGATACGTGAACTTCCACGGGCCACCTGGGGTGAACGACACGGGAACGCGCGACGCGGTGGAACTTGGCTGGACGGTCTTCCGCGAGGATCAGCGTCAGGGGTACGCGACCGAGACCGCGACCGCGCTGATGGAGTGGGCTGCGCGGGAACACCACATCGATCACTTCATCTCGAGCACGACCGAGGACAACGCCGCGTCGCTGCGCGTGCACGAAAAGCTTGGTTTTCGGCGGACTGGCGAAATCGTCGACGGCGAGGTGATCTTCGAGCTACGCCGCTAGCCTTGCTCGGCGATCTCGTTGACGTCCTGCGGATGTGGCGGCGCGTTCTCCGGGCGATCGCTCGGCGCAGCGGGGCTGCCCCGACGATCGGACGCGATCCCTTCGCGACGCTCCGCGGGCCGCTCTCGCTCTAGCTTCTCGGCCTTGTCAGGTTCCATGGCGTGCGGTCGCGCATGTCCCATGCCATCTCACAGCTGAGGGCTGCTCGCCGTTCTATCGTCGTGAGACCGTCGTGGTGACCTTCGGCGAGCTCCTCGAGCGGCATGAACGCGAGATCTTCGCGTACGCGCTGCGGCTCACCGGGGATCGCGACGACGCCGACGACCTCTATCAGGAGACCTTCCTCGCCGCGTTCCGAGGATGGCCACCGCCGCGCTCGGGCAACGAGCGGGCGTGGCTCTACAAGATCGCGACGAACAAGGCGATCGATCGCGCGCGAAAACAGCGCGGGCTCGTGTCGCTCGCGGATTTGCGGCTTGCCGCGCCCGAGCGCGACGGCGTGACCCTCGCGGACCTTCGGAACGCTATCCGCTTGCTCCCTGGCGGACAGCGTGCCGCGTTCGTGCTGCGGAAGATCGAGGGCCGCCCCTACCAGGAGATAGCGGACACGCTCGGCTGTAGCGAGGAAGCGGCGCGGTCCCGCGTGGCGGAAGCCATGAAGAAGCTCAAGGAGGCCATTCGATGACCCTCGAACCATTGATGAGCGAAGCTCGCGAGCGCTTGATCACACGGGCGCGTCGAGAGGATCTCATCACCGTCGGCTACGACACGATGGATTCGCCGCTCGGCCCGCTCTGGATCGCCGTCGGACCCCGCGGGGTCGTCGCCATCCACTACGGCAAGCCCGACGAGCGCGAGCTCGGGCGCATCTCGCGCACATACGGGCCCGCTGTGCTGCCCGATCGCCGGCGCTGCGATCGCATCGAGATCGAGCTCGATCAGTACTTCGCCGGCCGCCGGCGTGCGTTCGACGTCCACTTCGATCTCACGCCGCTCACGCCGTTCCAGCGAAGCATCCTCGCCGCGACCGCCAAGGTCCCCTACGGGGAGGTGACGACGTACCGCACCGTCGCGCGAAAGGCCGGCAACGAGCAGGCCTCGCGCGCCGCCGGCGGAGCCCTCGGCGCGAACCCCATCCCGATCGTCGTGCCCTGTCACCGCGTCGTCGCGACCGACGGAAGCCTGGGTGGATACGCGGGCGGGCTCGACGCTAAGCGGCGCCTGCTCGCTCTCGAGCGCGGCGAGGCGCGCGTGCCCGCCGGCGGGTGGCCGCCCGCGCGGAAGGTGTAGCCCGCCGTACCCTGTCGAATCGACGGGAGGCGGTTCGTCGTATCGACAAAGAACGGCAAGGGAGGCCGAAGAGCATGGGCAAGTACGCATTCCTGTTCCTGGACGACGGTGTGGACTACCAAACCGCACCGACCCCGGAGCAGCAGCGGGTGTATGCCGACATCTTCAAGTGGTTCGAGACGAACGGCCCCAAAATCGTGGACGGCGGAGCGGAGCTGCAGCCGACTCGCACCGCGACGACGATCCGTCACGCGGGCGGGAAGGCCACGGTCGTAGACGGACCGTTCATCGAGGCAAAGGAATCGATCGGGGGCTACACGATCTTCGAGCTTCCCGACAAGGACACGGCGATCGCGCTGGCGAAAACATGGCCAGGCCACGGAGTCGAGATCCGTCAGCTGGTCGAGGCGCGGGACGAGCAGAACGTGCCCGCCGACCTCGCCGCGCGCTAGGAGAACGACGATGACGCAATACGTTCTGATGTTCGTCGGTTCCGACGAGTGGCGTGAGACCAGTAGCAAAGAGGAGATCGCGCGCGGATACGCCGCCGTCGGCAAGTGGTGGGACGAGCTGTCGGCCAACGGCGTCCTCAAAGGCGGCGAGGAGCTCGCGAAAGGTCCGGGGACGGCGACGACCGTCCGCCGAGTCAACGGTCAGATGAAGGTCTTCGACGGTCCGTTCATCGAGTCGAAGGAGCAGGTCGGGGGCCTCGCCCTGATCGAGGCGCCGGATCTCGACGCGGCGATCGCCATCGCGAAGAGCTGGCCGGGCGGCGACGTCGAAGTCCGCCCGATCGTGGTGCACTGACCGCGAAGATCACCCCCGACGTCGTGGCGGCCGTCTTCCATCAGGAGGCCGGCCGCCTCGTCGGGTCGCTGACCAAGTCGCTCGGCAACTTCGATCTCGCGGAGGAGTGCGTTCAGGACGCCCTCGTGTCCGCTCTCGAGCACTGGCCGCGCGACGGCTTGCCCGACAACCCCGGCGCCTGGCTGATGACCACCGCGCGCCGCAAAGGCATCGACCGAGTCCGGCGCGAGAAGCGCTACCAGGAGAAGCTCGCGACCCTTGAGGGGGCTGTGCCCCCTCAGACCCCCGAGGTGCCGAACATGGAAATGCCTGACGAGCGGCTCGAGCTCATCTTCACGTGCTGCCATCCAGCGCTCGCTCGCGAAGCGCAGGTCGCGCTGACGCTTCGTTCCGTTGCGGGTCTCACCACCCCGGAGATCGCCCGTGCGTTCCTGGTGCCCGAGTCGACGATCGCACAGCGGCTCGTCCGCGCGAAACGAAAGATCGTCGACGCGCGCATCCCCTTCCGAGTTCCGGAACGCGAAGCGCTGGCGGACCGCGTCGAAGAAGTGCTCGCCGTCCTCTATCTCATGTTCAACGAGGGCTATCTCGCCACGGGCGGACGCGGCGCGCAAGATCGCGACCTCGCCGCAGAAGCCGAGTGGCTGACGAACCTACTCTCGGGCCTTCTCCCAAACGAGGCCGAGATCCTGGGGCTCCTCGCGCTCATGCGGTTCAACCTCGCCCGCAACGCCGCCCGATTCGACGACCAGGGTCGGATGGTGCTTCTGCGAGATCAGGACCGCTCGAAGTGGGATCGCCGCAAGATCTGGGATCGCCGCAAGATCGATGAGACCTTCCAGGTCGTCGGGCGCTTTCTGCGGTTCGGACGTCCCGGCCCCTACCAGCTGCAGGCCCTCATCGCGGGCGCGCATGCCTCCGCGCGCACGTGGGAGGAGACGCGCTGGCCCGAGATCCTGCGCTCCTACGACGCGCTGGTCGAATTCAACGACTCGCCGGTCGTGCGGCTCAACCGTGCCATCGCGATCTGGCACGTCGCCGGCGCCGAGGCCGCGTACATCGAGCTCTTCGATCTTGCCGGCGCGCTCGATCGGTACCACCTTTATCACGCGACGCGCGCGGAGCTGCTGCGGGCTCTCGGGCGTCCGGAAGATGCACGCGCTGCGGATCAGCGCGCGCTCGAGCTCACCGAGAACCCAGCGGAGCGCGCGCTGCTCACCGCCCGTCTCGCCTGATACTCGACATGTGCCCGCACCCCATGAAGAGCTCCGGCGTGCCCCCCTGCCCAACGCGATGGGACACGTCGTCCTCGCCTTCGCCGAGCGAGTGCTGAGTCCCGGCGACCTCGCCGGACTTCGCGAGCAGCTCTGGAACGCGATGGGACACGTCGTCCTCGCCTTCGCCGAGCGAGTGCTGAGTCCCGGCGACCTCGCCGGACTTCGCGAGCAGCTCTGGCGATCTCGTACCTATCTCTATGTGACGCCCGGGCCGGCGCTCGTGCAGCGCGCCCTCGAAGGCTTTCCTCCGGACGTGCGCGCGCTCGGCGAGCGCTGTCCGTTTCATCGCTACGACGCCCGGGGCGGCGGTGGCTACTGGCCCGACCGCAACGAGATCTGGCTCGCCGCAGGAGTGGAGACGTACGAAGGATTGCGCCAGGTCCGCCTGTCGGCGTGCCACGAGCTGTTCCACTTCGTCTGCTGGAACGAGCCGCGCTATCGCGCCGACGAGGATCGAGGCTTCGCGCGCCTGCGGCGCGTCCTGGCGCAGAGCCGCGAGGTCATGAACGCTTACCCGCGTTACCGCGACTGGATCACGGGCTCGTTCCTGCGGCAAGGCGACCACGCCAACGTGGTCGAGTACTTCGCCGACATCCCGACGAACTTCCGCGACGTGGCCGAGCTGCCGCCCGCGATCGCAACACACTTCGCGCCGCTCATCAGTGGCGGACCGTTCAGTCCGGACTTCGATCGCGACCTGATCGCGGAGCCGTACGACCTCGCAGCGTTCCAGCGTTCGCTCTCGCCTTAGCGCGGATCCGCGCGGCGATACCCCTACTCGGTCGGCTCGAGGGTGACGACAGGGATCCGGCGACTCGTGCGCCGCTGGTATTCGTCGTACGCGCGGTCGCGAGCCACGATGCGATCCCAGAGCAGCTGGCGCTTCGCGCCGTCGCACAGCCGCGCACGGACGCCGATCCGCCTGCCGCCGACGAGGATCTCGGCATCGGGATGCGCTTTGAGGTTCAACCACCAGCCGGGATCACGGTCCTCGCCGGCGTACGAGCCGATCACCACGTACGCGTCGTCGTCGCGGATGTAGTTCAGCGCGACATCGCGGCGCTCGCCGCTCTTTCGCCCGCGCGTCGTGAGAAGCAGGACGGGGAGGGCGCCGACGCGTCCGAAGCGGCCGCCGGTGAGGCGCATGAAGGCGCGATGGATGCGCCAGAGGACGCGGAGCCGCGTGCCAAGCCGGGCTGCTGGCATCAGCTCGCCTCGCTGATCGAAGCGAACATTTCGAGACCGCAGAGCTCCTTGAAGCCGAGCTTGGCACAGATCGGAGCGGACGTCGCGCGGTCCGCCTGGATGACCGCCGCGGTCCGGCCGTCGGCGCGGGCGTCGGCGAGACGGCGCGCGACGAGCGCGGTGTACAGACCATGCCCGCGATGCTCGGCCAGCGTGGCGGCGCCGCCGAGGAGAACGATCGGCGAGTCGGGAAGGTACACGAGGTAGCTCCAGGCGAGGGGCGGGCCACCATCGAGATGGCCGAAATACGTGCTGGACTTGATCCGCGACGCGTTGGCCGCGAGGACCTCGACCATGTCCGCGATGCTCGGCCAGCGTGGCGGCGCCGCCGAGGAGAACGATCGGCGAGTCGGGGAGGTAGACGAGGTAGCTCCAGGCGAGGGGCGGGCCACCGTCGAGATGGCCGAAATACGTGCGGGACTTGATCCGCGACGCGTTGGCCGCGAGGACCTCGTTGAAAAAGCGTATGACCTCGAAGGGGCTACCGTACGCGTCCGCCATGAGGTCGCTTCGCGAGAGCGCATCGGCGGCGGTGACCTCGTCCACGCGCACGCTGGGGTTCACCTCGATCACCCGTGTGAGGTCGCTGAGCGCCATGCCAGCGAGGCTCTCGGCGTGGGTGAGGCCCGCGGCCTCGAGCCGGAGCGGGAGATTCGTCGGCCGGCTTGAGGGTCCGGTGACCCACCCGAAGGTCATGCCGCCGTAGCGGTCGCGGACCTTGGCGATCTTCGCGTCCGCCTCGAGATCGCCGGAGCGGGAGATTTGTCGGCCGGCTTGAGGGTCCGGTGACCCACCCGAAGGTCATGCCGCCGTAGCGGTCGCGGACCTTGGCGATCTTCGCGTCCGCCTCGAGATCGGAGAAGCGCGCGTCGCCCGCGAGATTCGTCAGCGGATGGGGGATCTTCGAGATCCGCCCTCGCAGACCGGGAACGCCGAGCTCCTGGAAGAGACCGGCAACCGGCGGGTACAGAAAGAGCGTGGATTCGATCGCGTCGACCAGGTCGCGCTCGGAAATTGCCATTTTGTCGATTCTGCCTCGGCGCCGGCGTCGTTAGCGTGAGCCTCGGAAAGAGGCAGGAGGGCGAAGTGCGCTACATGCTCACCTTCTACGCGGTCGAAGCGGAGTGGATGGCGCTCCCCGAAGCCGAGCGGGAGGCCGGGATCGCGGATATCGGCAAGTGGTTCGCGGAGCACGCGCGCGCTGGGAAGATCGTCGAGGGCCATCGCCTCGGCCGCGGCACCAAGACCGTGCGCCACGGGCGCGTACGCAAGAAGGATCTCCCCGTCGTGAGCGACGGCCCGTTCATCGAGGCGAAGGAGACCGTCGGCAGCTTCGCGATCGTCGAGGTCGCCGACGAAGGAGAAGCGGTCGCGATCGCGAAGCGCTGGCCGGCGGGCGGGATCGTGGAGATACGGCCGGTCGCGGATTGAGCAGATAGAGCCGAGCGACGAGCAGTTCACCTGCGAGGAGCGAGACCGACAGTCCTGAGCGCGTCTCCTGGGCGCAGCCCAGAGATTGATCAGCTGACGAGGGAGCGCAACGCGCGACGGACGAGCTCGCGGGCGAGCGTGACCTTGTAGCCGTTGTCGCGCAGTGGCGTCGCGCCGGAGAGGATGCGCTCGGCGGCATCGGTGCACGCGGCGTCGTCGAGCGCGCTGCCCTCGAGGCCCTTCTCGGCGGCGAGCACGCGCCAGGGCACCGGCGCGACGCCACCCATCACGATGCGCACGTCGCGCGCCACCCCGCGATCGATCCTCGCGGCCGCCGCGACCGAGACGAGGGCGAAGCTCCAGGCCTTGCGGTCCATTGCTTTGAGGTACGTGCCCTTTCGCGCGAGCGCAGCCTCGGGCACGCGCACCTCCACGATCAGCTCGGCCGGGCGAAGGGTGTGCTCTCGGCGCTGACTACCGTGTGGCGCGACGAAGAGGTCGGCGAGCTTCATGCGGCGCTCGCCGCGCGAGCCCGTCAGCGAGATCTCCGCGTCGTACGCGATCAGCGCCGGTACCAGATCCGAGGGCGAGACCATCGCGCATTCGCGTGCGCCGATGATCGCGTGGTAGCGGTTCTCACCATCGACCGCGAAGCACCGCGTGCCACCTTTGAGCCAGCACACCGTCCCCTCGTCGCGGAAGTACCAGCAGCGGTTGCGCTGCAGCAGGTTTCCGCCGACCGTGCCCATCGTGCGAAGCTGCAGCGTCGCGGCATCGCGCAACGAATCGCGCAGGATCGGCATCGTCTTCGCCAGCGTCTCGTCCGTCTCGAGCTCGACCAGCGGTGTGAGAGCGCCGATGCGCAGGCCTTTGCCGCGCGCGTGCGACCAGCCGCGCAAGCCTTCGATCCCCGTGAGGTCGACGAGCGCGTCCGGTCGCGCGAGCCCATCCTTCATTAGCCCCAGTAGGTCGGTGCCGCCAGCGAGCGCGCTGGCCGCGCCGGTGCGGAGCATGCGCAAGGCGTCGGCAAGCGCGCGCGGGCGCGCGTAGGAGAACGCGTTCAAGCCCGCGCTCCAGCGACCGCGAGAGCCTCGAGCACGCGAGCGCGGGTAAGAGGCGCATGTCGCACCCGCGCGCCGGTCGCGTTCGCGACCGCGTTCGCGATTGCCCCGGCGGTCGGGATGATCGGGGGCTCGCCCAGCCCCTTGACCCCGAGGTTGTTCGCCCGACGGTCCGGACGATCCACGAATTTCACCGTGATCTTCGCCGGAACGTCGCGCACGGTCGGCACCTTGTAATTCTCGAGGTTCCCATTCATGACCCGACCGGTCGCGCGATCGAGGAATCGCTCCTCGGTGAGCGCGAAGCCAACGGCCTGCAGGACACCGCCCTCGACCTGCGAACGCGCGGTGAGCGGGTTCACGATGCGGCCGATGTCATGTACGGCGACGACGTGCTCAACGGAGATCTCGCCGGTCCGCACGTCTACCTCGACCTCGGCGAAGTGCGCACCAAAAGTGCGCTGCGATAGATCGGGATCGTTCGGATGCCGGCCGCCCTTGCCGATCACCGTGTTGTTGTCGACCTTCCCGAGGATCTCGCCGAGCCGCGTGCGCGCACCCTTGCTCACGATCATGCCGGCCTCGAGCCGAAGCTCTGCCTTCGGCGTCTCGAGCACGCCGGCCGCCGCGCCAAGCAGCTGCTCCTTGGCATCGCGGGCCGCGATTCGCACCGCGGGACCGACCGACGCGAGGGTGATGGAGCCCGCGGAGATCGGGCCATAGGGGGTCTCCGTATCCCCAATGCGCACGTCGACGTCCGCGAGGTCGACGCCAAGCTCATCGGCGCAGACCTGCGCGAGCACGGTCCGCGTCCCGGTGCCGATGTCCTGGGTGCCCGCGGTGACGACGGCGGTGCCATCCGGGTTGACGTGCACCGTCGCGTACGCGGGCGGCCCACCGCCGCCGCCCCAGATCTGCGTCGCCATGCCGATCCCGCGGCGCCGGTAGAGCGCGGAGCCGCGGAGGCCGCCGGATCGCCGGCGCTCCCAGCCGATCTCCTTCGCGCCGATGCGGTAGCACTCGAGAAGGTGCTTGTCCGAGTAGCGCTTGCCGCCCATCGGATCCTTCGGTGAACCGGCGTGCTTGCGCCGCAGTGCGAGTGGGTCGACGCCCATTTTGATCGCGAGCTCGTCGACCGCGGACTCGAGCGCGAAGGTGCCCTCGACGTAGCCCGGTGCGCGGAACGCCGAGAGCGCGCCGGCGTTGGTGATGACCTTGTAGGACTTCGAGGTCAGGTTCGGGACGTCGTAGATCGTGTTCGTCGGGCCGGTCGGGTTCGCGACCCACTTGCCCTGTCCTGCGTTCGCCCAGGAGGTGTGCTCGATCGCCGTGATGCGGCCGTCTTTGCCCGCGAGGCGGAGCTGCTGGAGCGTCGCCGAGCGATTCCCCGCCGCGAGATTCTCCTCGTCTCGGGTCAGGATGCAGCGGATCGGGCGTCCGAGGCGCATGGCGAAGAGCGACGCGACGATCGAGTACTTGCCAACGCCGCCCTTCGAGCCGAACCCACCGCCCATGTAGTCGCAGATCACGCGGATCTTTGAGAACGGAAGCCCAAGCGCGGTCCGTAGGCCCTGACGCACGCCGAAGACGTGCTGCGTGGACTCGTAGACCGTGAGCCGCTCGCCGTCCCAGGTCGCGACGGCCCCGTGCGTCTCAAGCGAGTTGTGTAGTTGCGTAGAGGTCCGGTATGTGGCGTCGATCACGGCATCGGCGTCGCGGATGGCTTTGCGCACGTCGCCCCGCTTGTGCGTCGCCGATTCGGCGACGTTCCCGTCGGTCTCGAGCGGCGGCGCCATGTCGCCGATCGCCTCCTCCAGGTCGACCACATGCGGCAGCAGCTCGTAATCGACCTCGACGAGTCGGAGCGCCTCGGCTGCGGTGTCTTCGTCGTCCGCGGCGATCGCGGCGACCTCGTCGCCGACGAAGCGCACCTCCTCGCGGAAGATCGTGTCCTCGCCGCGGAATGCCGCCTTCGGCGCGTTGAAGCGATGCAGGACGCCGCGCACGCCCGGCAGCGCTTCGGCCTTCTTCGTGTCGATCCGACGCACCCGCGCGCGCGGATACGGGCTGCGCAGAACGCGGACGAACAGCATGCCGGGGAGATAGATGTCCTGCGTGTAGCGTGCGTGCCCGGACACGCGCTGCGTGCCGTCGATGCGACGGCGTGCGTGCGCGATCTGGGTGTGCTCGGCGCCGTCGAGTTGAGGGAGATCGCTCCCCTCCACGAGGACGAGCGACTCGTAGACCTCGCCTTCGAACTCCTCGCGGCTCTTGACGACCCTGGGCATTACTTCTTGCGCCTTCCCGCGTTCACGCCGGCGGAGACGATGTTGGGATAGGCGCCACAGCGGCACAGGTTGCCGGCCACGGCGCGACGTACGTCGTCCTCGGTCGGCGACGG
>Ga0209156_10001961_pt1 | contig 16455 bp, 15 predicted proteins | sample GraSoiAngelo_124_FD_185881 | JGI IMG/M metagenome (GOLD analysis project Ga0209156, IMG submission 185881) | Grasslands soil microbial communities from the Angelo Coastal Reserve, California, USA - 14_0927_05_20cm (SPAdes) (version 2) | ecosystem: Environmental > Terrestrial > Soil > Grasslands...
AGGAGCGCCACCCGCACCATGCGGTTGAACAGCCGGCTCAACAGGTGGCGTGTGTAGAGGTAATGGAAGAACGACGGGCTCATGAGGTAACGCGAGTCGGGGAGCACACGGCAGGCGATCGCCACGTCGGCGCCGCCGTCCAGCTCCCGCACCATGGTGTCGATCTCTTCCACGGGGTAGGCGAGATCGGCGTCGGTGAACACGCGCCGGGCACCCTGCGCCGCCGTCATGCCACGCGCCACCGAAAAGCCCTTGCCCCGGTTGGCGTCGTTGCGCAGCAGGGTCGCGCCGGTGAGCGTGCGGGCGAAGTCGGCGAGCAGCCGCGCGGCGCTCGGCTCGCTGTGGTCGTCCACCAGCACCAGCTCGGTGGGCCGGGGCTGGGAGCATATGTAGCGGCGCAACGTTTCGAGGTGGTCCGGCAGGCGGGCCGCACCGTTCCGCACCGGCACCACGACAGACAGATGGATCGGGGACTCGGCCACGCCGACAAGATACGAGTCGCCGCGGCCGCCTGGGTATCCTTATCCTCTTTACGGTCGTCCGAGACCACCCCGAACCGGAGCCCATCATGCGCGCCCAAACCCTGCTCTTATCGCCTGTCTTTCTGGTCGCGGTCGTTGCCCCGATATCCCGTGCACAGACGCCGCCGGCCGCGGCCTGGGATTCCGTGGCGCAGATCCTGAAGGCGCCGGCGAGCGCCACGGGCGGCTACTACCGGTACGGCCTGCCGCGGCGCGACATCACGCTCAGGATCGGCGATGTGACGGTGTCCCCCGCGCTCGCGCTCGGCGGCTGGGCGGGGTTCAGCGGAGCAGCGAACGACGCGACCGTCATGGGAGACCTGGTGCTGCTCGCGAGCGAGGTGAAGCCCGTGCTCGCCGAGCTGGCGCACCAGCGGCTCGACGTGACGGCGGTGCACAACCATCTCGCGGGAGAGGAGCCGCAGCTCACCTACGTGCATTTTCACGGTCAGGGTGGAGCGACCGAGCTTGCGACACGCCTCGACCGTGTGCTCGCGCACACGGCGACGCCGCGTCCGGTGGCGGCCCAGCCCGCCGCGCCACCCACGATCGACACCGCACTGGTGTTCCGCACGCTCGGGCATTCCGGCACGGCGCGAGGAAACGTCGCGCAGGTCGGGTTCGTGCTCGTCCCGGGGGCGGTGACTCTGCACGGCCGCACGGTAGTGCCCGCGATGGCGTACGGGAGCCCCGTGAACGTGCAAATGGTCGACGGCACGCGGGCGGTCGCGACCGGAGACTTCGCGGTCGAGGGCGGCAAGGTCAGCGCCATGCTCGCGGCCCTCGCGGCGCACGGCATTGCCGCGACGGCGGTGCACACGCATCTGATCGACGAGTCGCCGCGCCTCTATTACATGCACTTCTGGGCGGACGGTCCGCTCGCCGAGGTGCTCGCGGGGCTCCGGGCGGCGCTCGACGCGGCGCGTTGAGGACCTCACCCCCTGACCCCCTCTCCGCCATGCGGAGAGGGGGTACCAACGTTACGTTTCCGGCCCATGAGCACCGCCATCGAGCACGTCTCCGACACCGCCCGCTGGGTCGCGCTGTACCGCGCGATGGAATCCGAGCGGGCCGACGCGCTGTTCCGCGATCCGTACGCGCGCAGGCTGGCCGGCGAGCGCGGGGAGCGCATCCTCGCCTCGATGCAGAAGGGTCAGGCGTGGGCGTGGCCGATGATCGTCCGCACGGCGGTGATGGACGAGCTGATCCTGCGAGCGATCGAGCGCGACCGGGTCGACACGGTGCTCAACCTGGCCGCGGGGCTCGACACCCGGCCGTACCGGCTGCCCCTGCAGGCGACGCTCCGCTGGGTGGAGGTCGATTTTGCGGACGTGATCGCCTACAAGCAGGAGCAGCTCGCCGGGGAGCACGCGGCCTGCGGGCTGGAACAGGTGGGGGTCGACCTCACAGACGTGGCGCGCCGCCGGGCGCTGTTCGACCAGATCGGCGCGGCGGCGCGGCGGGTGCTGGTCGTGAGCGAGGGGTTGCTCATCTATCTCACGCCCGAAGCAGTCGCCTCGCTCGCGGCCGACCTCGCGGCCCCCGCGCCGTTCCGCTGGTGGCTGATCGACCTGGGCTCTCCGCGGCTACTCAAGATGATGGAGAAAACGTGGGGGCGGGCCGTGGCCGCGGGGAACGCGCCGTTCCGGTTCGCACCGCCTCAAGGGACGCGATTCTTCGAGCCGCACGGCTGGCGCGAGGCGGAGTACCGGTCGATGTGGGAGGAGTCGCTACGGCTGAAGCGGACGATGCGGGGGGCCTGGCTGTGGGGCCTCCTCGGACGGCTGTACCCTAAGGCCAAGCGGGAGGAGTTCCGGCGCATGTCCGGGATCGTCCTGCTCGAGCGCAGCTGAATACCAGAGGAGCCTGCATGCGCATGCGCCGATTGGCGCTCGCCGGCCTGGTCGGGGCCGTCGCGTGTGCCCGGCAACGCCCGCCCGCCGCCGGAGCGAGCGTCGTGACGATCACGGCGACGGATTACTCGTTTGGCGGGCCCGACACGATTGCCGCCGGGCTCGTGACGTTGCGCCTGGTCAACGTCGGCAGGGAGCCCCATCAGGCCGGTCTGGTCAGGGTGGACAGCGGGAAGAGCAGCGCCGAAGTCGAGGCGGCGATGAAGGCGCCTGGACCACCGCCGGCGTGGGCGGTGTTCGTGGGCGGCCCCGATGTCGTGCTGCCGGGTGATACGGCGAATGCCACGCAGCCGCTCACATCGGGCCGTTACGTCCTCGTCTGTTTCTTCCCGAGTCCGGACGGTACGCTGCACCTCGAGAAGGGGATGTTTCGCTGGCTCGTGGTGCGGGGGCCGGCTGCGGCAGCCGAATCGGACCCGGCGCGCGACGTGACCGTCACCCTGAACGACTACGGCTTCGAGATCGCGCCGCTCACCGCCGGGACGCACACAGTGCGCGTCGTGAATGCCGGACCGCAGCTGCACGAGCTGATGCTGCTGGCGCTCGCGCCGGGAAAGGGCGCGGCCGACGTTGTAGCGTGGGACCAGGGAGGCATGAAGGGCGTCCCGCCGGCTCGCCCGCTCGGCGGCATCGTGGGGCTCACGCCGGGTCGCCGCGCGGCGTTCACGGTGACGCTCGCGCCCGGCACCTACGTGCTGGCGTGCTTCGTGCCCGACGCGAAGGACGGGAAGTCGCACGCGGTGCACGGGATGGTGCGGGAGATCCGCGTAACCTAAGTCGCTGGAGGTTGGTGGAGGTCAGGCCGTCGACGGCAACCTCCACCGACCTCCACCGACCTCCACAACCTGCCGTTCAGAACACCCACCGCACTCCCGCCTGCAGCTGGCGCGGGTCGCCGAGCCCAGACCGGATCGTGCCGTCGAAGTTGAAGAGCAACCCCCCGTAGGCGGGGTCTTTGAAGTTGTCGGTGTTCGTGACGTTGAAGATCTCGATCAGCGCTTCCACCTGACCACGGGGGCCGGCTGGGAACGGCCGCGAGATGCGAATATCCCACGAGAAGTACGCGTTGTCCTTGCGGAGCGTGTTGCGCAGCAGGACCCTTCCAGAATCCGGGGCGGTTCCGTCTGTACAAATCCGATCCTGCGGACTCCCGGCCCGCTGCCCGGTGCCGACGTTGCCGGCGCCGCACTTCTCCGACACAGGTTGTGCCGAGTAGTAGCTCACGCGGTTGTTCAGGTAGATCTCGCCTGGCAGCTTCACCAGCGCCTAGCCGTTGAATCGGTGCCGCTGGTCGCGGTCGCTCCAGTTGTACTCGGGCACGAGGTTGTTGGCCTTGGCGTAGCGGAACGTAAAGGGATCGCGCTCGTTGTCGTCGTCCGACTTGTCGAACGAGAGGGTGTAGTTGAGCTGAAACTGGAGCCGCGGGTCGAGCACGCGCTTCAGCCCGACGGTGATGCCGTTGTAGCGAGACTTGGCGCTGGACTGTACGACGGTCAGCGTGCCGAGCTGCCGGGGGCCGGTGCCCCAGGGCCCGATCGTGTCGTTGTTGAACACGGGGTCGTTCGCGTTGACGAAGCGCGTGAGGAAATCGGTGCGCGCGTGCGTGTAGCTCAGCGACACACCCAGGTCCGAGCCGATCTGTCGCTCGTAGCCGACCGTTGCGCTGAACGTCCGTGGGTTACGGAAGTTCTTGTCGAACACGAATACCGACGGGAGGAAGACGGAGCTCGCCGGGATCGTGGACGGGAACTGATGGGGGAACGAGGGCGGCGGCAGGAACCCGACGGTCGCACTCGAGCCAAAGAGCGTCGCGCCGACGGAGCCGTTGGTGCTGCGGCTGGACGCGAGATTGAGGCCTGGAATGCGCGCGTAGTAGAGCCCCGCGTTGGCCCGGAACACCTCTCGGCCGTCCCCCTGCGGATCGTAGGCGATCCCGAGGCGCGGCTGAAACATCTTCCAGTCAGACGGGATCGTGCCGTCGGATGGGAACGTGAACCTGCCGCGAGGCGTGGTCACCGTGGAGTCGAAATACACGTGGTAGAACACGGACGCGGGCGGTGTGATCGGGTCGGGCTCGATTTGCGCTTCCCACCGCAGGCCGTAGTCGATCGTCCACCGGGGATCCGGCTTCCAGGAGTCCTGGATGTATAATGCGAGCTCGTTCTGTGGGATGCTCTGCGTCCCTGCGTCGCGGACCGAACGATCCACTCCCGCTTGCTGCAAGTACAGCAGCACGGGCCCGCCGATGTGTGTACCCGCCCGGCACGTGCCGTTGGTGCTGTCGTGCACGAACGCGTTGTTGGTGTTGTTGTAGCACTGCACATACATCGAGTCGTTCGCCAGATACTTGAGGAACCCGCTCACCGAGTTGAAAATGTATCGACTATTTGCGAATCCAATGAACGTCTGCACCGAATTCACCCGGTTCCACTCGGCACCCAACTTGAAGAAATGATTGCCGCGGACGTACGAAACGTTGTCCAGGATCTGGATGCGTGTGTCGTAATAGTCGATGGGAAGGAAGAACGGCATGCCGAACCGGAAGCCGTTCACAAAATCCATGGCGACGTCCGGGAACGGCCGGAGCCCAGTTTGGGTGGGGTCCGGGCCGAGCAGCGACGTACGGGGGCCCTCATAAGGCCGCGGTCGATCTTCCCGGGAGTACTGGAACCGGAGCTCGTTCGAGGTGCGCGACGACAGATACGACACGAGGCTCCCGTTCACGGCGTTCGAATAATCCTTCTCGAGCCCGTTGGCGCTGCGCGCCCATGCGTCGACGTCGAAGGTGCCGTTCTCCTGCTGGGACCACGTGTGGTTGTACTTGACCGAAACGTTGTGTCGGTCCGAGAGCCGCCAGTCGATCTTCACGAGTCCCGCGCGGGCGTCGTTGGTCCGGGAGATCGGCCCGAAGTCCCCGCGCAGCGCGCCGGCAAACGCCGTATCCATCCAGCGCGTGAGCGAGTCGAGTGCGGGACTCGACGGCCGCGTCTTCTGCTTTATCTCGTCGTACACCTCCTGATCGTATGCGATGAAAAAGAATGCCTTGTCGCGTTTCAGGGGGCCGCCGAGCGTGAACCCGAATTGGTGCTGGCGGAAATCCGGCGTGAGCGTCTGCGTGCCGTGAGCGAGGTCCGCCGAGAGCCAGTCGTACTTGCCGAAGTAGTGCAGCGAGCCTTTGAGCTCGTTCGTCCCGGACTTGGTGATCACGTTCACGAACCCCGAGCCCGAGCGGCCGAACTCGGCGGTGGCCCCGCCGGCCGTGACGACCACTTCCTGAACGGCGTCCAGGTTGAAGGTGAACGGCGGTCGCTGCCCGCCGCGTTGCTCCCCGAAGAACGGATTGTTGAAGTCGGCCCCGTCCACCGAGACGTTGTTGTGGATCCCGCGCTGGCCCGCGATCGTGAGCTCGTCGCCGTCCGGGCCCTGCACGGTCGCGACGTTCGGCGTGAGCAGCGTAAGGTTGAGGAAGTTACGTCCGTTGTTCGGCAGGCCCCCCACGGCCTGGTTGGGCAACCTGGTGGACGACTCGACCTTGCTCACATCGACCACCGGTGTCGCCGTGACCGTCACGGCGGCGAGCTCCACCGGCTCGAGCTTCAGGGCGAGGTCGACCGTCTCGCCTACCCGCAACACGATCCCCGTCTGCCGCCGCTCGCCCAGCCCCACGGCGCGGGCCCTGACCTCGTAGGTGCCGAGCGGGAGCAACGGCGCCACGAACACGCCCTTCTCGTTGGTGGTCACGGTCCGCTGGAACCGCGTCTCCACGTCGGTGACGGTGACCTGCGCCCCCACGACGACGTTGCCGGACGGATCCGAGACGATGCCCCGGATCACCCCGGTCGTCGCTTGTGCCTGCGCCGCGAGGGAGGTGGACCAGCACGCCAGCGCCAGCGCCGCGCCGACCGCCGCGAGGCACGGGCGCCACCAGGTGCGAATGCCGCAGGTCATGGTGTAGGGCCTCCGGGAGGTGGTGCGCAAGGGCGGGGGTGAATTAGCACCCAAAAACAAGGGCGGCAAGGGGCCAGCCGCAGAGGGCGGTAGAGGTTGACCTCTACCGTCTTCTACCGTCTTTTACCGTCCTCTACCGTCCTCTTATGCAAAATCCCGACATCGCCCGCCTGTTCGACGAGGTGGCCGACCTCCTCGAGATCCAGGACGCCAACCCATTCCGGGTGCGGGCGTACCGCAACGCCGCCCGCACCATCCGCGACTTTCCCGAGCCGCTCACGGACCTGGTGCGCGCCGGCACCAAGGACCTGACCGACATCCCGGGCATCGGCGACGACCTGGCGGAGAAAATCACCGAGATCGTCACCGGCGGCGTGCTACCGCTGCAGCAGCAGCTCGCGCGCAAGCTCCCCGCGGGCCTGCTCGACCTGCTCCGCATCCCGGGGCTCGGCCCCAAGCGCGTGAAGCTGCTCTACAAGAAGCTCAAGGTGAAATCCGCCGCCGACCTGGCGAAGGCGCTCGACGCCGGCAAGGTCCAGAAGCTCAAGGGCTTCGGTCCCAAAATGGAAGAGAAGATGCGAGCCGGCCTCGGCCAGGCCCAGGTCACCGAGCGGCGCATGCTCTTGAACGAGGCGGAGACCCAAGCCACAGCGGTCGTGGCCTATCTCCGGGCCGGCGGCGGTGTGCACGAGATCGAGGTCGCCGGCAGCTACCGGCGGCGCCGCGAGACGATCGGCGACCTGGACATCCTCGTCACGTCGGACTCGAGCGCCCGGGTCATGGACCGCTTCGCCACGTACGGCGACGTGGCGGACGTGGTCTCGAAAGGCGAAACTCGCGCCACGGTCAAGCTGCGCGGCGGGCTGCAGGTGGACCTGCGGGCCGTGGAGCCGGCCGCCTACGGCGCGGCCCTGCAGTATTTCACGGGGTCCAAGGCGCACAACGTCGAGCTCCGCAAGATCGCCCAGGAGCAGGGGTACAAGCTCAACGAGTACGGCCTGTTCAAAGGGACGCGGCGGGTCGCCGGAAAGACCGAAGCGGAGATCTATACCACGCTCGGCCTCGACTGGATGCCGCCCGAGCTGCGCGAGGCGCGCGGCGAGATCGCGCTCGCCCGCGCGCATCGCCTGCCGCGGCTGGTCGAGCTCAAGGACATGCGCGGCGACCTGCAGATGCATACGTCCGCCACCGACGGCAAGGGCACCCTCGAGGAGATGGCGCAGGCCGCGCGGGCCCTCGACTACGAGTACATCGCGATCACCGATCACTCCCAGCGGGTGACCATGACGCACGGCCTCGACCCCAAGCGGCTGCGCGCCCAATGGAAAGCGATCGACGCGTGGAACGCCGCGGCGCGCGGCTTCACCATCCTGAAGAGCGTCGAGCTCGACATTCTCGAGAACGGCAAGCTCGATCTGCCCGACGACGTGCTGGCCGAGGCCGACTACGTCGTCGCGACCATTCACTACGGCCTCACGCAGCCCGAGAAGCAGCTGACCCGGCGGCTGGTGGACGCGGCGGAGCATCCGTTCGTGGACGCCATCGGACATCCGACCGGCCGTCTCGTCGGGAAGCGCGAGCCCTACCCCGCGGACTTCGAGGCGCTCAGTCGCGCGTGCGCCGCCACCGGATGCCTGCTCGAGCTCAACGGCCACCCCGAGCGGATGGACCTTCCGGACACTCTCGCCGCCGCGGCGAAGCAGCACGGTGTCCGGTTCGTGCTCTCGACCGACAGCCACCAGCCCGGCAATCTCCCGTTCATGCGCTACGCCGTGGACCTGGCGCGGCGCGCAGGGCTCGAGGCCCGAGACATCCTCAATACCCGTCCGCTTGCCGCGTTCCAGCGCGAACTGAAGCGCGCGCCACACTAGCGCCGCACCATGACGGCTCCGCACGACGTCCACTGACGCGCGCGCGCCGCTCGCGCTCGCACCAGCCTGAGGCTCGTGGGGATGCACACGTGCATCAATTGTGTGCCCCGCCCCGCCCCTGCCGCCTCGTGCAGTTCGGGCACAACTGACACTCGGAGGCGGCACACGCTTTGCCCCCCGGCCCGCGCCCGATGGGAGACGACGTGTGAAGCATCCAAGGTCCGAGTCCGACTCGCTCCGTGAAGCACCGGTCCTGGTGTCCGACGACCGGGGCGCCATGCGCGCGTGCGTCATCCGCTCCACCGGTGGTCTCGATCGCATCGAAGTCGCCGACGTCGCGGCCCCGGGGTCACCGGCCTTGCTGGGTGGGCGCGACGTGCGCGTCGCCATCCGGGCGGCGGCGCTCAACCATCTGGACCTGTTCGTCGTGCGCGGCCTGCCCGGGGAGTACCAGTTCCCCCACGTCCTCGGGTCCGACGGAGCGGGTGTCGTGGAAACCGCCGGCCCCGACGTCACCACGGTCAAGCCGGGCGACGCCGTGATGATCAACCCCGGCATCTGGGACGGGACGTGCGACTACTGCCGCGCCGGGGAGCATTCGCTGTGTGTGAATTACCAGGTCTTGGGCGAGCACCTGCCGGGCACGCTCGCCGAGTCGGTGCTGGTGCCCGAGGACAACCTCGCCAAGGTGCCGGCACTCGACCCGCCCCTCTCTTGGGCCGAGGCGGCCGCCTTCTCCCTGGTCTCGCTCACCGCGTGGCGCATGATCGTGACGCGCGCCCGGGTCGAGGCCGGGGAAACCGTGCTGGTGTGGGGCATCGGCGGGGGGGTGTCGCTCGCGGCCATGCGGATCGCCAAGCTGCGCGGGGCACGCGTGATCGTGACCAGCTCGAGCGACGCGAAGCTCGCGCAGGCTCGCCAGCTGGGGGCCGACGTCACGCTCAACCACCGAACGCAGTCGGTCGCCCAGGAAGTCCGGGCGCTCACGGCGCGGCGCGGCGTAGACGTCGTCGTCGAAAACGTCGGCGAAGCGACGTGGGAAGACTCGCTGCGCTGCCTCGCCAAGGGCGGCCGCCTGGTCACGTGCGGGGCCACCACGGGCCCGCGCGTCGTGACCGACGTGCGCCGGCTGTTTTGGAACCAGTACACCATTCTCGGCTCGACGCTCGGGAACGCGACGGATTATGCGGCCGTGGTGCGCGTGCTCTCGGGCGGCGCGCTGCGCCCTCTCGTGGATCGGGTGTACCCGCTCGCGGAGGTGCGCACCGCGTTCGAGCGGCTCGCGCGCGGCGAGCAGCTCGGAAAGGTGCTGGTGGAAGTCCGCGGGTCAGCCGCGGATCCCGTTGGACCCTGACATGGGAAGACAACCATGACGACCATGATCGATATCCCAGAGCGTGACCAGGAGCAGAAGCTCGTCGACTACCGGGTGGAGGACGGCATCGCGTTCATCGAGCTCGACAACCCCCCGGCCAACACCTACAGCTACGACCTGATGCAGCAGCTCGATCAGGCCATCGTGCAGGCGCGGTTCGACGACGATGTGTACGTGCTCGTCGTGAGCGGGCACGGCGACCGGTTTTTCTCCGCCGGCGCGAACATCGCGATGATGCAGCGGGTCACGCCGCGCTTCCTGTACCAGTTCTCGCTGTACGCGAACGAGACGCTCAACCGGCTGGAGCATACGCCCAAGCTCACGATCGCCGCGCTCAACGGCCACACCGTCGGGGGTGGGCTCGAAATGGCGCTGGCGTGCGACGTGCGCCTCGCCAAGGAGGGCGCCGGCCGGATCGGTCTGCCGGAGGTCAACCTGGGGGTGCTCCCGGGGCTCGGGGGGACGCAGCGGCTCGCCAAGGGGGTGGGCAAGGCGTTGGCGATCGAAATGATGGCGAAGGGCGAGACGTTCTCGGTCGACCGCGGCAAGGAGCTCGGACTCGTCAACGAAATCTTCCCGGCCCAGCGATTTCGCGAGTCGGTGGCGCTGTATGCGCAGCAGTTCTGCCCGCCGCACAAGGCGGCCCGGGCGGTGGGCCTGATCAAACGCGCCGTGCAATCGGGGGCGGAGCTGCCGCTCGCGTCCGGCCAGGCCCTCGAGCGGGAGCTGCAGCAGCAGCTGTTCCAGAGCGCGGACGCTCGGGAGGGCATCGCCGCCTTCAACGACAAGCGCGTCGCGCTGTTCACCGCGGAGTAGCCGGTCTCGACCGCGCCATGCGCAGGGCACTGGTGTTGTCGGGCGGTGGGGCGAAGGGAAGCTGGCAGGTCGGCGCATGCCAGCATCTCATCGTCGAGCGTGGACTGTGGTTCGATGTGATCGCCGGCGTCAGCGCCGGTGCCGTCAACGCCGCGACGCTGGCGCAGGCCCGTGATCAGGACGAGCTGGCCGCGGAAGTCGAGCACCTGCGATCGGTCTGGCTCGGGCTCCGGGGCAGCAACGACATCTACCGCCGGCGCTGGCTCGGAGCCCTCGGGACCGTGCTGGCCCGGCGGACGAGCTTGTACAACGCCGCGCCGTTGCGAGCCATCCTGGTGCACCACATCGAACCGGCCCGGGTGGCGGCTTCGCCGATCCGGCTCCGGGTCGGGTACGTCGACCTGCTGTCGGGCACCTATCGAACGGCCGGCAACGATCATCCGACCATCGCGGACGCGGTGCTGGCGAGCTGCGCGCTGCCGTTGATCTTCCCGCCCGTCCCCCTCGGCGACGGACACGAGCTGGGCGTGGACGGCGGCCTGCGGCGTGTCACGCCGTTGGCGGACGCGCTCCGCGTCCTCGCCGAGGGTCGCGCCCCGGGGGACGAGCCCGACGAAGTCTGGGTGCTCGCCCCTCACGCGGCGGGACCGATCGCGCGACCGCCCCTCCACAACTGGCTGTGGGTCGCCTTGCGCTCCATCTCCGTCCTGACGAGCGTGCCGGTGTCCGCGTCCGGCGAGCCGCCGGGCGTCGACAGCCCCGGGACGCCGGCCGCGGTCGCCCTCCGGGTGCTGCGTCCTCGCGAACAGCTGCGCGGGCCGAGCCTCAACTTCCACCCGCGCAAGGTGCGGACGTGGTACGAGGACGGGCTCGAGACCGCGCGCCGCGACGCCGACGCGGCCGAGCTGCCGCTCGAGCCCGAGCTGGTCCGGGAGAAGGCGGTAGAGGATGGTGGAAGACGGTAGAGGGCTACCGCCCGATCAGCTCGAGCTGCAAGACGGGCGCGAAGCTCCGCCGGTGATGAGCCGTGAACCCGTGCAGCGCGAGCGCTGCCAGGTGATCCGGGGTACCGTAGCCCTTGTTGCTCTCCCACGCGTACGACGGATGGTGCCGCGCCAACAGCTCCATCAGGCGGTCGCGCACGGTTTTGGCGATCACGGACGCGGCGGCGATCGAATGGCAGTGCGCGTCGCCGTCGATGATCGCGTCGTGCGCGCAGCCCAGCTCGGGACAGGGCAGGCCGTCCACCAGAACCAGGCCGGGCGTCACGCGCAGGCGGGCGAGCGCGCGCCGCATGGCGAGGATGGACGCTCTGCGGATGTTGACGCGGTCGATCTCACGTACGCTGGCGGCCCCGACGCCCACCGCCAACGCGCGCGCGCGCACCACGCCGGCCAGCCGCAGGCGGCGCGGGGGCGGGAGCAGCTTCGAGTCGCGCAAACCCCGGATGACCGTGCAGTGCGGCGGAAACACGACGGCCGCGGCCACCACCGGACCGGCGAGGGGACCGCGGCCTGCTTCATCGACACCGGCGACGAGTCCGCCCCCCGCTTGCCAGAACGCGATCTCGCGCTCGAGCGTGGGGCGGGGACCTCTCACGCCTCTTGCTTCTCCGTCGTTTCGGGGACCACGACGCCGCGCTTCTCGCGGATTCGCGCCGCCTTGCCGGCGAGGCGGCGCAGGAAGTACAGCTTGGCGCGCCGCACCCGACCCTTGCGCAGCAGTTCGATTTCCGCAATCGCGGGTGAGTGCAGCGGAAAGATCCGCTCCACGCCCACGCCCGCTGAAATCTTGCGTACAGTGAACGTCTCGTTGATGCCGCCGCCGCGGCGGCCGATGCACACACCTTCGAACGCCTGCAGGCGCTCCTTGTCTCCCTCGCGCACGCGTACCATCACTCGCACCGTATCGCCAGGATCGAAGGCCGTGAGGTTCGTCCTCAGCCCCTCCCGCTCGATCGTCCGCAATCTGTCCATAACCCTCTCCCTCGATCCCCTGTGCGTCTACGCGTCTGCGCGTCTAGCCTTTTCCCACAAGTCGGGTCGCCGCTCGCGCGTCAACCGCTCGGCCTGCGCCGCGCGCCACCCCGCGATCTGCTCGTGATTCCCGCTCAACAATACCGCCGGCACATCCATTCCGCGATAGCTCGGCGGCCGCGTGTAGCTCGGCGGCGACAACAGCCCATCGTAATGCGAGTCCGTGGCCGCGGACTCGTGGTCGCCGAGCGCGCCGGGCAGCAGGCGCACCACCGCGTCGAGTACGCACAGCGCCGCCGGCTCGCCACCCGAAAGCACGAAATCGCCGACCGACAGCTCTTCCGCTCCGAGACCGTCGGCCACCCGCTGGTCCACGTCCTTGTAGTGGCCGCACAACAGCGTCAGCTCCGTCCCGACCACGAACCGGACTGCGTCGCGGTGCGTGAACGGCCGCCCCCGCGCCGACAGCAGGACGATGGGCGGCCCCGCCCGCAGGTCCTCCACCGCTTCGAAGAACGGCTCGGGTTTGAGCACCATCCCCGCGCCGCCCCCGTAGGGGTAGTCGTCCACCGTCTTGTGGCGGTCGTGCGTGTAGCTGCGCAGCTGCACGACCCGGTAGCCCACCAACTGCTGCTCCGCCGCGCGCCCCAGAATGCTGACGGCGAGGGCCGTCTCGAACACCTCGGGGAAGAGCGTCACCACGTTAATCCGCAGCATCGGTCTCTTCCACGGCCACGAGATGGTCGCGCCACGACTCCACGACCGCCCGGGACGTGACTCCCACGAAGCCGAGCAGCCACCCCCGGTGGTAGGCACGGCGTCGCGCGACCACGAGCGGTCCCGCCACGACCTGGCGCTCCTCGTTCACGACGAGCAGCCGGGCCTGCGGCGTGAACACCGCGCCCGGATTCTCGACGAGGGGCAACACCGCTACCTCGCCCCGTTGCCCGTGCGGCTTACGCAGCCGCCCGACTACGCGGGGCGTTGGCCCAGCACTCCCGCCTTCTTGAGGAGCGAGCGCACCGTGTCGGTGGGGAGGGCGCCCTTCTCGAGCCATGCCCGTGCCCGCTCCGCGTCCACCTTGATGTCGGCCGGGTTGGTGCGCGGGTTGTAGTGGCCGAGCAGCGCGACGAACCGACCGTCGCGGGGCGAGCGTGAGTCCGCCACCACGATCCGGAAGTAGCTCTGCCCCTTGCGCCCCTCACGCCGCAGCCGAATGCGAGTTGCCATCGCCTAGATCCTTTTCAAGAGCTTCCGCATCTGCTGGAACTGCTCCAGCAGCCGGTTCACGTCCTGCACCGAGCGTCCCGCCCCCTTGGCGATCCGCAGGCGGCGCGAGCCGTTGAGGATCGATGGATCGGCTCGCTCCGCCGGCGTCATCGACAGCACGATCGCCTCCACCTGCTTCAGGCGCTTGTCGTCGGCCGGTACGGCGGCCAGCGCCTTGGCGTTCACGCCGGGCAGGAGGCCCAGCACCTGCTTGAGCGGCCCCATCGCCTGCATCTGTTTCAGCGCGACCAGGAAGTCCGCCAGGTCCATCCCGTGCTTCGAGCGCGCCTTCTGCTCGAGCCGCTGCGCCGCCGCCGCGTCCACGGTCGCCGCCGCCTGCTCCACCAGCGCCACCACGTCGCCCTGCCCGAGGATGCGCCCCGCCATGCGCACCGGATCGAAGGGCTCCAGGAGGGGCGCAGCATGCTGCGCGCCCAGATTTTCCCCTGTGCCGATGAATTTGATCGGCACGCCGGTCGTCCCGTAGATCGAGAGCGCCGCGCCTCCCCGCGCGTCACCGTCGAGCTTCGTGAGGATCACGCCCGTGAGCCCGACCCCCTCGTGGAACCCCCGCGCGATCCGCACGGCGTCCTGCCCGGTCATCGCGTCCGCCACGAGCAGCACTTCGCGCGGGCTTACCGCCGCGCGCAGCGCCTTGAGCTCGTCCATCATCTCGGCGTCGATCTGCAGCCGCCCGGCGGTGTCGACGATGACGGTGCGGCAGCGCGCCTTCTCGGCCTCGCGCAGGGCGTCCCGCACCACGTCCGGAACCCCCTTCCCACTTCCCTCGTCCCTCGTCCCCGGGAAGACCGGCACCCCGACCTGCTCACCGAGCTGTCGCAGCTGCTCGACGGCCGCCGGCCGGTACGGATCCGCCGCAACCAGTCCCGGCGCCTTCTGCTCGATCTTGAGCCGGCGCGCCAGTTTGGCCGCCGTCGTCGTCTTGCCCGAGCCCTGGAGACCGACCAACAGAATCACCGTCGGCCCCACTGACGCAAACTGTAGGGGCGCGGCATGCGGCGCCCCTCCCTCGCGCCGCAGTGCATCCTCCGAGGCGCCGAGCATCCGGGCGATCTCGTCGTGCACCAGCTTCACCACCTGCTGGCCCGGGCTCACCGTCTTCAGCGCGACCGCTGCGACCGCGCGCTCCCGCACCCGCTCGACGAACCCTTGCGTCACCTCGAAGCTCACGTCCGCTTCGAGCAGGTGGCGCCGGATCTCGCGCAGCGCCTCGGTGACGTCCTGCTCCGACAGGACGCCGCGTCCCGTGACGCGCTTCAGGACGGCGGCGAGCTGCGACGCGAGGGCCGTAAACATAAGCCCAGAAAACTACTTAGCGACTTGGCGGAATCCAAGTGGGGGGATTTACCGTGCTGCCCGACCGACGCGGATCGCCGGCACGTGCCGCCAGCCGGACCACCGCGCCGGCGCGTCCACCAGCCGCACCGCGGCCACACCGCTCAGCACCAGCTGCTTCAGTTCCGACTTGCGGGTCCTCCCCGTCCCCCCGCCCGCCCCCGTCGCCGCTCCGGAGCGTCGCTTGGCCCAGGCGCGCTCGATCCCCTTGAAAAACCGCGTCCCCGCTGCGGCGTCGTCCCACAGCGTGTACCAGACCAGGGCGTCGGCGCCGGCGCCGAGCACCTGATAGCGATCACCGTCCCAGCCGGTGGCGAACAGCGCGGCGGCGCTGTCGTCGCCCAGGTACTGTTCGAACAGCAGGCGGATCTCGAATTCGCCGAGACCGTCCTCGTAGCGCACCGTGTCGGCAGTGGGGGACTCGAACGCCAGCCGCTCGGGCCGATCGCCCGCGGCGTAGCGGGCGGGGTGGAGAATCTGCTCGGTGGAAATCGGCATCAGCGCCCCATACGGCTGCTTGCCCGGGTACTCGCGCTCGAACCAGCGGACGAACTCCGCGCCCCCGAGGTACGGGAAGATGAGACTCTCGCGCAACCACAGGGGCGCGCTGCCGAACACCTTCATCCCCTGCTGCTGCGAACCGAGGGCCGTGCGCAGGTCCCAGAAGTTGGGCAGGCTCTCGATCCGCTGCTCCGGCATCAGCACCAGGATCTGGGCCAGCGCCGCCTGGCCCTCGAGGATGGACTGGGCGGCGGTGCGGCGGTCGTTCTGGCGCTTGAGCTCGACCAGCGAGTCGAGGTTCAGGTACTGATGCTGCAGCGCATGCACCAGCTCGTGCGAGATCACGACTCGGGCCTGACTGGGATCGATGTCGGTGGGAATGTACAGGGCGTTCGAGTCTGGGTCGAAGTAGCCCGCCACCTGCTCCGTGAGCAGGTCGACCATGCTGCGTCGCAGGTCGAGCGAATCCGGGATGAGGCCGAACAGGCGGTAGGCGGCCTGCGCGCCGGCGAGCTCGGGCGGCGGCAGATCGTCGTCGAACTTGTGGATCACGTAGTCGCGGACCTGAGCGCGGGAGCGGCGGAGCACGACGGGGTGCTGCTTGAAGCGCAGCCGCGTCGCCCGCTCGACGGCGGGCATCATCTGTTGCACCGCTTGCCGCAGCTCGGCTTCGCTGCGGACCTCCTGCGCCCGTTGTTCGCATCCGGTGCTGCCGGCTCCCACCCATTCCACGAGCGCCGCGACGGCCAGCCAGCGGCGCCTCACGCCTGCCACTCGATCCCCTTGCCGACGGCGGTCCCCACCACGCGAGCGATGTCCTGACCGCGCACGATGATCCCCTGATGCTCGAGCTCGGCGCGCAGCAGGCCGTCGAGCTCGGCTCGCCTGTCGGACAGGGTCGGGGGAGGG
>Ga0209156_10001962_pt1 | contig 16453 bp, 15 predicted proteins | sample GraSoiAngelo_124_FD_185881 | JGI IMG/M metagenome (GOLD analysis project Ga0209156, IMG submission 185881) | Grasslands soil microbial communities from the Angelo Coastal Reserve, California, USA - 14_0927_05_20cm (SPAdes) (version 2) | ecosystem: Environmental > Terrestrial > Soil > Grasslands...
GTCAGGACAATCTGAGTACGAGTTCGCGCGTCGATCCATTTTATTATGATGGAAACGGCAACGCGTGGTACCGCATTCGCACCAAAGGCACCGCGCCGGTTCTGGGTCTGAAGCGAGTCGGAATGGATGATCGCATGGGTCCGAACACTCGTGGCGATAGCTTGCTACGAAAAATCGATTTCAACTACGATCACTTCGTCGCTACTTACGGGCCCAACGGCGACGGCGTCGGTCAGACCCTGGTAGCGATGATCGACGCGAGCGGCAACCCGCGCCCGCAGATTTCGCGGCGCATCGAACTGATCGCAGCGCCGATGACGCCGTTTGAAGCAGCCATCAAAGCCGGCGGCACATTTTACGGTCTCGGATCCGCCGCATATATTGATAGCTATCGTTCCACCACCGGTTCCTACGATGCGAGTGTGAAAACCAACCCATCCGACCCTCGCTATCCTGACTCACGATCCGGCACTGTCGAGATAAACAGCTCAGTCGCGACGATCCAGGGAAGCATCTACGGCAATCTCTACACCAACGGTGGAACAGTTACCAAGAAAACGACAAGCATCTCCGGGATCATCGATAATAACGTCCCTTTCAGCTTGTCCCCGTTTGCAATGCCGAGTACGGCCGGGTGGAATTATGTGTCGTCTCCGACAATGATAAACCCCAATACGACCATCAATCCTCCTGTCGTGAATGGTGTGCCGCGAACGGGAAGCCCTGAAAGCCCCAATTATTACCTAGTTAGTTCGTTCGCGAACAACGGCAACCTGACTGTGAACCCGGTAGTCATTGGCGGGGTGGCCCAGGAAACCTATGTGGCAATTCACGTGACAGGCGATATCGGCCAGAACACGAGTAGCCAGCCGACTATCACCGTGCCGCCGTCCGTTCACGTCCAGGTCTACTTTGACGGAAATCTCCAGACCAAAGCTGAGAACATTATCAACACGAGCGGTTATGCCGGCAACCTTCAGTTCTATGCGATCAGTCCGACGCTCCCCAACGGCGCACCGGATCCGAGTGTTCAGCAAACTGTTGATCTAAATTCCGGCGGTGGCTCGACCTCTGGTTTCTCAGCAGTGTTTTACACACCGAGTGCGAATTTCACAATCAATGGTGCTCCAGATATTACCGGCGCGATTGTCTGCAAAAACTTCTATGGTAACGGCAACGTGCACTGGCATTACGACCGCGCGCTCGATTCCGCAGGCGACGCCGTCGATTATCGCATCATCAGTTACGTCGAAGACATTCGTTAGGCCGATCGCTCCGCAATTGCAGCGACCCGGTTGATTGTCGAGTTTACACGGAAGATCGACGTTCCGTGGCCGAACAAATCGGTTGACAACCCTTTCAACCGCTCGCAAAGTCACCGCTCCATTTTATGATCGCGTCGCAGCTTACACCCTCCGCTCTCGCCACCAGCGCGCCGACCATTCTTCAATTCCCGACGGAAGCAAACCGCGCCGTCAGATCCTTGCGCCATATGACGACTCAACTCCTCCAGGAAGCAGCTCAAGTAATTCCAAACCAGCAACTCCTGATCAACGTTGTTTCCAAGCGCGTCCGCCAGCTCGGTTTGGGACATAGACCGATGGTGGAAACGACGCCGCGCATGTCGTTGACCGATATCGCCCTCAAGGAAATCATTGCCGGTAAGCTCGCATTCGAACCTCTCAAAGGTCCGGAGAACGCGTAAGTTTTCATCGCGTTTCGCACGCGATCATGTCCGCCGAGTCGGTTCTCAATCGCAAGGCGCTGCGCGATTTTCACATTCTCGAGCGTTACGAAGCGGGTATCGAACTGAAGGGCAGCGAAGTTAAATCGATTCGCGCCGGCAAAGCCAATATCAGCGACGCCTTTGCCCGGATTGAAAACGGAGAGGCGTTTCTCTACAACGCCGACATTCAACCCTACGAAAAAGCAAGCCATGAAATCCCAGCGGCGAAACGTGTCCGTAAACTTTTGCTGCACCGACAAGAAATCGATAAGCTTTATGGCGAAAGTCAGGTCAAAGGTCGGGCCCTGGTAATCCTTAAGCTCTACTGGAAGAACGGGAAGTTGAAAGCCGAGCTCGGCGTCGGACAGGGAAAAGTCGCGCGTGATAAACGCGCAGACTTGAAAAAACGCGCCGTCGAACGCGAAACCGCGCGCGAAGTTGCACGCTTCAATCGAAAACACCGCTAGATCGACCTCTTCTTTCTGAATTGGGCGTTGAATCTTGAGCGTTGAACGTTGAACGTTTTCAATGGCTTCATTTTCCTACCGCGACAAAGTCGCCCTCATCACCGGCGGCTCGCGCGGTCTTGGTTTGGAAATCGCGCGACAAATTTGTGCGCAGCGAGCAAAAGTCGCTCTCATCGCGCGTGATCCCGAAGAGCTCGCCCGCGCCAAAACTGAGTTGGACCGGCTCGCCACCGAAGTTCTGACAATCCAATGCGACCTGCTTGAGTCCGCCCAGATTCAATCCGCCGTCCAACAGACGCTTCAGCGTTTCGGCAAGATCGACATTTTAATCAACAACGCCGGCATTATCGAAGTCGGTCCAATTGAACACATGCAACTCAAGGATTTCGAGCGCGCCATGCGTCTCCATTTTTGGGCGCCCTTTATTTTGTATTTGCTAGTCGTTCCTCAAATGCGCTCCAAGGGTGGCGGCCGCATCGTGAACATTTCATCCGTCGGTGGAAAAATTGCCGTGCCGCACATGGCGCCGTACTCCGCCAGTAAGTTTGCGCTTACCGGCTTCTCCGATGCGATCCGCGCCGAACTCGCTCGCGATAACATCTGTGTCACCACTGTCACGCCCGGAATGATGCGCACTGGTTCACAAGTTCACGCGACTTTCAAAGGCAATCACTCTGCCGAATACAAATGGTTTGATCTGTCGAGCAAGTTGCCATTCGCTTCCATCTCCGTCGAACGGGCCGCGCGAAAAATCTTGAGCGCGTGCGGGCGCGGTAAGCCCAACCTTGTCATGCCCTTTTCAGCCTATTTCATCATCGCCGTGAATGCGTTATTTCCGAACCTAACCGCGCGCGTCGTGAAAATCGTGAACCGATCGATGCCGCCGCGGGTCAGTAAAAGCGGTGACGAAGCGCGCTCTGGCGCGGAAGTTTGCGGCAAGAAGTGAAACCCAAGCGCCTCTTTGTTGCGATCAGCCCGCCGTTAGTTATCCAGCAATCCCTCGTCGATCTTGACCCGCGCATTCGCGGTGTGCGCTGGACCATACGTGAGCAAATGCACCTTACCCTTGGTTTCTTTCCCGACGTCTCGGAACGTATCGATCTTGCGCTGCGGGAAAAACTGAGCGCGATCGAGTTCCGCGCATTTTTTCTGCCCCTTCAAGGCGTTGGAACGTTTCCATCGAAAGGTCCGCCGAAAATCATCTGGATCGGTGTTGAGAAAGGTCATCCACATCTTTTTCAACTTCACAAACGGGTGCAGGATGCAGCACTGGCCGTCGGACTCGAACCCGATCTGCGTCCCTGGCATCCGCACATCACGCTCGCGCGTTGTCACGGCGCCCATGGCGGCGTGCTCCGGAAATTCCTCAAATCAAACGCGGATTTCAATGCCGGTATGTTTCGTGTTGACGCGTTTCATCTTTATTGCAGCGAATTGACGCCGGCTGGTCCAATTCACACTTGTGAAATGTCGATCTTGGCTGCTAAAGGCGAGAATGATTAAAGTCAGCGACTCGACAGAGGCGCCGCCACATCTTCGAGCGGCCGGCGTTCGGCCGCCACGCCGATCCAAAGTTCGACAATCGCGCCAAAAATCATCAGCACCGCTGCGACCAGATATCCGATGAACAACGCGTCGCTCGAACCGGTAGCAATGATCCATCCGAAGAGTATCGGCGCGCCGACTCCGCCGGTGAGGGTCCCCACTGCGTAAAAGATTGCGATCGCAAACGCGCGAATCTCGAGTGGAAAAATTTCACTCACCGTCAAGTAGGCCGAGCTCGCCGCCGCCGAAGCAACGAAAAAAATGATGGTCCATGCCAGCGTCTGTGTCTGGGCCGTCAACAACCCGGCATGAAACAACCAGCCTGTCAGTGCGAGCAGAATTCCGGAAACACCATAAGTCGCCGCGATCATTTGTTTGCGACCGATCGTGTCGAACAAATGTCCGAGCACGATCGGGCCAAGCACGTTGCCAAGCGCAAACGGCAGAAGATAGCCGCCGACACTCTCTTCGGACACGCCGTAAAACCGCATCAAGACGAGCGCATAGGTAAAAAAGATCGCGTTGTAGAAAAACGCCTGCGTCAGCATCAGGACGAAACCGAGAAAGGACCGACGTCGATGTTCATGAACGACTGCGTTCCAAATTTCTCGCCAAGGCGTGTGCGTTCGAGTCTGGATCCGTGTTGGCGCGGAATCATGTGCCGGCAACGTCTCAGGATCCGATACAAATCGACGCTCCACTTGATCGACAATCTCTTCTGCTTCAGCATTTCGTCCGTGAATCATCAGCCAGCGCGGGCTTTCCGGAATCCATCGGCGAAAGAAAATCACAACGAGGCCGAGTGTCGCACCGATCGCAAACGCAAATCGCCAGCCTAACGAGATCGGAAATCGATTCGGATCGAGCACAATGACAGTCGCGCCTGAGCCGAGTGCCGCGCCAATCCAATAGGAACCGTTGATCATCAAATCGACGCGACCGCGCACTCGCGCCGGAATCAGTTCGTCGATTGCCGAATTAATCGCGGCGTACTCGCCGCCGATTCCGGCCCCGGTCAGCGCGCGGAAAAAAGCGTAGCTCGCAAAATTCCATGAGAAGGCCGAGAGCGCCGTTCCAATGAGATAGACCGCAACCGTGATGAAGAACAATTTCTTTCGACCGAATCGATCTGTTCCATAACCAAACAGCAACGCACCGATCACCGCCCCGGCGAGATAGCATGTTGCGGCCGCACCGACTTCGGTATCGGTCAGGCCGAGTGTTTCGCGCCGGGTTAAAATTCCGCCTAACGAACCGGCAAGCGTGACTTCGAGGCCGTCAAGAATCCAAGTCGCTCCGAGGGAAACGACGATTAACCAGTGCCAGCGACTCCACGGCATTCGGTCCAGTCGCGCCGGCACATACGATTCGATCGTTTCACCGTTCGCCATCGACGACTCTTTTCGCGCAAAGAGTTCGTAAGCGCAAAGCTGGGACGATTCTTTTCTACGTTCCTAGCTTCTACCTTCTGCTCGGTTAGTCCTCGTAGGTCGGCAATCCTTTTGCGCGCCGTTGTTCTTTGATGTAATTCACCAAGTCTTCCGACCTTTTAAACTCGTCGGATTTAAATGGCGTTTTCTTCTTTCGACGCAAAACGCTGTACCACCAGCGCCAGTAATTTTGCCAGGTGTCGTAGCCGGCCTCGGGCTTTTCCTTCGCAATCTCGGCCGCGATCCGTTCGTCCACCCGTTCCTTCCAATATTGTTCTTCCGTCACGTTCGAGACGTTGATTTGACCGGCCCGGTCGGTGTGATATTCCCGAATCGTGCGGCGATGGATCTCGCAGCCCATCAGCAATGTTGCAACGAGCAGCACCACGATGATTCGTCGCGAATGAATTGTTTGCATGATCAATCGGAAGGGTTTCTAGAATAAAACAAATCTCCGATTTCGAAAGCGAGCACTTTCGAAGTTAGGCAGTGCGGCCGCAGCAATTTTTGTATTTTTTGCCGCTGCCGCACGGGCACGGCTCGTTCCGTCCGACTTTTGGCAATGAGCGCCGCACTGGCAGATCGATCGACACTTCGCCTGCACCGTCGCCGTCCATCGCGACGCCGGCCATCGCACCAACCGGTTGTGGTTGACGCGTCCGCGCCGGGGCGCTCGCCATCGGCGCAGTCGGCGCGTCCTCGCGGAGCAAGAATTGTGGAAGGCTCGCAAGAAAATTTTCGAATGCCTGCAGATTCGACGTGCTTCGGAAAAGATTGTGTAGGACCTCGTTCTTAATGTTCGCCATCAGTTCAACGAACATGTCGTAGGCTTCGGTTTTGTATTCGATCAGCGGATCTTTTTGCGCGTAGCCGCGTAGATAAACGCCTTCCCGCAACGCGTCCATGGCGTAGAGATGTTCCTGCCAGAGACGATCAATCGCATTGAGAATGATGTAACGCTCGAGACTCTTGACCGCGGTCGGCTCCTCATGACTCGATTTCCGCTCGTAGGCCTCCTTGATCCTCGTAATCAGAAACTGCGCGTTTTCATCAACACTCCGCGTGTCGAACTGCGCTTTCTCTTTGGTCAGGCCAAGCGGAAACGTCGTGTTCACCCAGTGAATCAATCCGCTGTAGTTCGGCTCATCGACCTCGAGATACTCCTTCAACTTCGCCGGCACGGCTTCATCGATCACCTCGTAGATCAGCGTCCGCGGATCTTCCGAATCGATCACTTCGTTGCGATAGGTATAAACGACCTCCCGCTGCATGTTCATCACGTCGTCGAAGTCCAGGGTGCGTTTGCGAATTAGATAATTGCGCTGCTCGACGCGTTTTTGCGCAGTCTCGACCGATTTATTCAACCAGCGATGCTCCAGCTCCTGGCCTTCCTCGAGCCCGAAACGCTCCATGATTTTGGTCATCCGATCAGCCGCACCGAAGTTGCGCATCAGGTCGTCTTCGAAACTCACATAGAATCGTGATCCGCCCGGATCGCCCTGGCGCGCGCAACGCCCCCGAAGTTGTCGATCTATCCGGCGCGCTTCGTGCCGTTCGGTTCCGAGAACAAATAATCCGCCAAGCTCTGGCACGCCCGGTCCGAGCTTAATATCGGTGCCGCGCCCGGCCATGTTTGTCGAAATCGTCACCGTGCCCGGCTGACCCGCGCGCATTACGATCTCGGCTTCTTGCATGTGAAATTTCGCGTTCAACACGTTGTGCGGAATTTTTTCGCGCTTCAGCATTCGGCTGAGCAACTCGGAAGCTTCCACGCTCACCGTGCCGACCAGCACGGGTTGCTGTTTTGTATGATGCTCTCTGATTTCGTTGATAACCGCGTTGTATTTTTCGCGACGGGTTTTGTAGATGCGGTCGTTGTGATCCTTGCGCGCCACTGGCCGATTGGTCGGAATCACGTTCACGTCCAACTTATAGATGTCGTGGAACTCGGCCGCTTCCGTTTCAGCGGTGCCAGTCATGCCGGCGAGCTTTTGGTAGAGCCGGAAATAATTTTGGATTGTGATCGTCGCCAACGTTTGCGTCTCGCGGTCGATCTGAACGCCTTCTTTCGCTTCCACCGCCTGGTGTAGTCCGTCGCTCCAACGACGCCCTGGCATTTTGCGGCCGGTGAATTCATCGACAATGACGACCTTGTTCTCCTCGACGACGTACTGAACATCTTTGTCGAACACACAGTAGGCCCGGAGCAAATTCGAAATGTTGTGAATCCGTTCCGCCTGCTCGTCGCAATGCTGTTGTCGCTCCGATTTCCTTTTGTCTTTCTCTTCGTCCGACAAACTCGGATCGAGATCGATCTCGGTAAATTCGCTGATCAGATCCGGTAACACGAATGCATTCGGATCGTCCGGGTTCAGAAATGCTCGCCCCTGCTCGGACAAATCCGATTCGTTCGATTTCTCGTCGATGGTGAAGAAGAGCTCTTCCTTCAAAGCGAAGAGTTCTTCTTTGCGCGTGTCGGTGTAGAACGAAAGCTCTGCCTTATCGATCGCCCGCCGCTTGTCCGTGTCTTCCATCATTCGCAGCAATTGCTTATTGCGCGGCTGACCCAATTTCACTTTGAACATGAGACGTCCGCCAGTTTCGACATCGCCCTGCTCAAATTTCTCCGCCGCCTCGCTCGCCACGCGATTGCAGAGCATCGTTTGTTTGCGCACCAATTGCTCGATCAGCGGTTTCCATTTGTCGTACTGATGGGTCGAGATCGTGGCCGGGCCGCTGATGATCAGTGGGGTGCGCGCTTCATCGATCAGGATCGAGTCAACTTCATCGACAATCGCGTAATGATAACCGCGCTGGACCTGTTGCTCGCGCGTCGTCGCCATGCCGTTATCGCGCAAGTAATCGAAACCGAACTCACTGTTCGTGCCGTAAGTGATGTCGCAGGCGTACTGTTGCCGGCGCACGTCCGGTTCCTGATCGTGTTGAATACAGCCGACCGTTAGCCCAAGGAAATTGTAGAGCGCACCCATCCATTCCGCGTCGCGTCGCGCCAAATAATCATTCACCGTCACCAGATGCGCGCCGCGTCCAGTCAACGCGTTCAGATAAAGCGACAAAGTCGCGACCAAAGTTTTGCCCTCGCCTGTCGCCATCTCCGCGATTCGGCCGCGATGCAAAACCATTCCGCCGACCAACTGCACATCAAAGTGCACCATGTCCCATGTCATCGGCTGATCGCAGACCGTGAAACTATGACGTCGCTCTTTCAAACGCCGCGCGGCGTTTTTCACCGCAGCGAACGCTTCCGGCAAAATCTCATCCAGCCGTCGCCATTGTTCTTCCGGATCCGAGGTTTTTGCGAGTTCGTCCTTCCAAGCCGCCGTTTTCGCGCGCAAAGCGTCGTCGGACAGGCTCTTGAACTGTTCGTCGAACTCATTGATCCGGCGGACCGTCGGCGCCAGGCGCCTTAGTTCTCGCTGGTTTTTCGAGCCGACTATCTTCTTTAAAATCCAACCAACCATTTCATTTCCAGTATCGACGAGATTCGGTCATTTGTCATTCTAGAGCCCAGTCGCTAAGCTGAAATTATGAAGAAAATCATCTCCACTTCCGACGCTCCCGCCGCTCTCGGGCCTTACTCTCAGGCCGTCCGCGTTGGCTCGACAATTTACTGCGCCGGACAAATCCCGCTTGACCCCAAGACCGGCCAGATCGTCGCTGGCGGCATCGACCTGCAAACCCGCCGCGTTCTCGACAATATCACGGCCGTTTTGAAAGCCGAAGGACTGACTTTCGAGAACATCGCAAAGACAACGATTTTTCTGGTCGATCTCGCCGATTTCCAAACCGTGAACGAAATTTACGGTTCCTATTTCAAGCAAGCTCCGCCGGCGCGTTCGACTGTGCAGGTGGCAGCGTTGCCAAAAGGCGCACGCGTGGAAATTGAAGCGATCGCAGTTGCCGGCGACGGCAGTTCCTCAACCGAAGTTGCCGCTGACACTTCGGGATAAGAACAACACCGCACTATGGAAGAATCTCGCGCGACGTTTCTGGGAAGCGCACGCGCCTCGCGTGCTGGCGAAGGCGCCCCCGCCTTCGCGAACTTTTCCCTGACGTTTCGGCGATGGCGTCGAAACGGGCATGCGGGGGCGCATGCGCTCCCCAATCAAGAATGAGCGACGATCTGCTCGCCTTGTTCCGAAAAACTGGCGCGTTACTCGACGGCCACTTTGTTTTGCGCTCCGGATTGCACAGTCGGGAATATTTTCAGTGCGCCATCCTCCTGCAGCATACCGACATCGCTGAGCGCGTCTGCAAAATGCTCGCCGAAAAATTGCGCGGCTTTGATTCCGATTCCGTAATCTCCCCTGCCCTCGGCGGAATCATTGTCGGCCAGGAAGTTGGGCGTTCATTAGGCAAACGCCACATCTTCACTGAAAAAGAGGACGGCAAATTAGCGCTTCGTCGCGGATTCAAGATCGACCAGGGCGAAAAATTTGTCGTGGTAGAAGATGTTGTTACCCGTGGCGGCCGCGTTCAGGAAACGATCGACATCGTCCGCACGCACGGCGGAACGGTCGCCGCCGTGGGCGTCATCGTCGATCGTAGCGGCAAAACCAAACCGGATTTTGGTTGTCCGTTTGTGAGTTTGGTCGAAATGAACGTGGAAAATTTTGCGGGAGATAAATTGCCAACTGATCTCGCTAAAATCCCCGCCGTAAAACCCGGAAGCAAATGATCGATCAAAAATCGGAACCGCAATCAGCCGCTGCCGCGACCGTGCGCACGAAACCTCGCGGACTCATCTCGGATTTTTGTCATTCATCGGTCGGCCGAAAGATGATCGTCGCCGTCACGGGCGTAATTCTGATTCTTTTCGTCATCGGCCATCTCTTGGGCAACCTGCAAATTTTTCTCGGTCCCGAATGGATCAACGCCTACTCGCAGCACCTGCGCGATTTGGGTCCGCTGCTTTGGCTCATCCGCGCGTTTCTACTGACCACGGTGATTTTGCATATCTATTTTACGATCCTGCTCGCGATCGAAAATCGCCGCGCGCGACCGGAGCGGTACATCGACAGGCAATACGTGAAGGCGAGCTGGGCTTCTCGTCACATGGTCGTCAGTGGATTGGTCGTGCTCGCGTTCATCATCTTTCACCTGCTCCATTTCACCGGCCGCAAATTCAATCCGCAATTCCCACTCCTCAAACTCGATCCGCTCAATCGCTACGACGTTTATTCGATGATGGTTTACGGATTTCAGAACGTTTACGTGTCGAGCTTTTACATCGTGGGTTTATTCCTCCTCACCCTCCATCTCACTCACGGGTCATCGAGCTTCTTCCAATCGCTTGGTCTGAATAATCAACGACTTACGCCGCGGCTAGCCATCGGCGGGCGAATTCTCGCCTGGCTGCTTTTCATCGGCTATACCTCGATTCCCATCGCCGTCCTTCTCGGGTTCATTAAACCCGCGCAACAATTATGATCGGTAATTTCGACGCGCGAACTCCATCCGGCCCGCTCGATCGGAAGTGGACGAGCCACAAGGACCATTCCCGCCTCGTTAGTCCAAACAACCGCCGCAAATTTGAGGTCATTGTCGTTGGGAGCGGTCTGGCCGGAGGGTCGGCTGCGGCGACGCTTGGCGAGCTCGGCTATCGAGTGAAATGTTTTTGCTATCAGGATTCGGCGCGACGCGCCCATTCCATCGCCGCCCAGGGTGGAATTAACGCCGCGAAAAATTATCAGAACGACGGCGACAGCGTTTATCGGTTGTTCTATGACACGATCAAAGGCGGCGATTTTCGTTCGCGCGAAGCGAATGTTTATCGCCTCGCTGAAGTCAGCTCAAACATCATCGACCAGTGCGTCGCACAGGGCGTCCCGTTCGCGCGCGAATACGGCGGCTTGCTCGCGAACCGCTCATTTGGCGGTGCGCAGGTTTCACGAACGTTTTACGCACGCGGCCAAACCGGCCAGCAACTTTTGCTCGGCTGTTATCAGGCTCTCTGCCGCCAAATCGCCGCCGGCACGGTGCAAATGTTTCCCCAAACCGAAATGCTCGACGTTGTTCTCGTCGATGGACACGCCAAAGGAATCGTCACGCGAAATTTGCGGACTGGTAAGATCGACAACGTCGCGGCCGACGCGATCGTGCTCGCCACCGGAGGTTACGGAAATGTTTTTTATCTCTCGACCAACGCGCGCGGCTGCAACGTGACTGCCACCTATCGCGCTTATAAAAAAGGCGCGCTTTTTGCCAATCCTTGTTTCACCCAAATCCATCCCACCTGCATTCCGCATTCCGGCGATTATCAATCGAAACTGACGCTCATGTCCGAATCTCTGCGCAATGACGGACGCGTTTGGGTCCCGAAGCAAAAGGAAGACGCCAAGAAACCGCCCAACGAGATTCCGGAGAGCGATCGCGATTACTATCTCGAGCGAAAATATCCGAGTTACGGGAACCTTGCGCCGCGCGACATTTCATCGCGCGCGGCCAAGGAAGTTTGCGACGAAGGTCGCGGAGTCGGGCCGGGTGGGCGCGGCGTGTATCTCGATTTTGCCGACGCGATCAAGCGACTTGGCGAAGAAACGATCCGCGAACGCTACGGGAATTTGTTCGAGGTTTACCAAAAGATCACGGGCGAGAACGCCTACCAGGTCCCAATGCGAATTTATCCCGCGGTCCATTACACCATGGGCGGGCTTTGGGTTGACTACAACTTGATGAGCAACATTCCGGGATTGTTCGTGATCGGCGAAGCGAATTTCTCTGATCACGGAGCGAACCGGCTCGGCGCCAGCGCCCTCATGCAAGGTTTGGCCGATGGTTACTTCATTTTGCCTTACACGCTTCCCAATTACCTCGCTGGACAAATGGGCAAGCGGCCTTCGAACGATCACGCTGAATTCAAGAAGGCGGAACGCGATATCCGCGCCAAGATCGACAATCTCCTTAAGATAAACGGAAAGCGCTCGCTTGATTCGATCCATCGCGAGCTCGGCACGCTCCTTTGGGACAAATGCGGAATGGCGCGAAATAAAAACGGGTTGGAAGAAGCGCTCAGAAAAATTCCCGACCTGCGCGAAAGATTCTGGTCCCACGACTGCGGGATCCGCGTGCCCGGCGATGGCGAAGATTTCAACCAATCGCTCGAACGCGCCGGACGCGTGGCCGATTTTTTGGAATTCGCGGAGTTGATGTGTCTCGACGCCCTCGCCCGCGACGAATCCTGCGGCGCGCATTTCCGCGACGAACATCAAACGCCCGAAGGCGAAGCGTTGCGCGACGATGAAAATTTCGCCGACGTTTTTGCCTGGGAATTTCAGGGCAATCCCGCGACGGCGGGACCGAAATTGCATCGCGAACCGCTCCACTTCGAAACGGTCCACCTGACTCAGCGCAGCTACAAATGAGTGCCTTCCTGTCATTCCGAACGAAGTCGAGGAATCTCTAAATATTTCTGATGAATTTTAAGCTAAGAATCTGGAGACAACGCGACGCGAAATCGCGCGGCAAACTCGTCAAGTACGACGCGCCCGACATTCCGGCGCAGGCTTCGTTGCTCGAAATGCTCGACATCGTCAACGAACGCCTGCTTTTGCGCGGCGAAGAGCCGATCGCATTCGATTCCGATTGTCGCGAAGGAATCTGCGGAACGTGCTCACTCACCGTCAACGGCGAAGCACACGGACCGGATCATCCGGGCGCGGCCTGCGAGCTTTACATGCGCAAATTTCGCGACGGCGAGACGATCGTGGTCGAACCATTCCGGGTGAAATCTTTTCCAGTGATCAAAGATTTGGTGATCGATCGGAGTGCACTCGATCGCATCGTGCAAGCCGGCGGTTTTATTTCCGCGCGGGCCGGTTCCGCGCCGGAAGCGAACTCAATTCCGATTCCAAAACACGACGCCGATCTTTCGATGGAAGCGGCGGCGTGCATCGGATGCGGCGCCTGCGCGGCGGCGTGCCCGAACGCGTCGGCGATGCTCTTTACCGCGGCAAAAGTTTCGCACCTCGCGCTTTTGCCTCAAGGCGAACCGGAACGAACGAAGCGTGTGGTCAGCATGGTGCAAGCGATGGATGCCGAAGGTTTCGGCAACTGCACCAACACTTACGAATGCGAAGCTGTCTGCCCGGCCGAAATCAGTGCGAGCTTCATCGCCAAACTGAATCGCGAATATTCGAAAGCGAGTTTACGCCGCAGCGCCGGTGAATAGGTGAATCGGCCGCTCCGCGAGCGATGTTGATTAATGCGGCTGCGCCACCACTTTAGCATCGAGCAAGGGACTGCTCGATCCACCTCAAATCGTCTCGCACGCACAGGTCCAAATTTCACGATCGAGCTCCTCGCGCGCGCGCTTCGTCAGGAGATCGACATCGGCGTTTTCGCGCAGCACCGCAAAAACAGTCGAGCCGGATCCTGACATCAAAGTCGCTCCAACTTCCGCCTGTTTCAGCAGCCATGCTTTCAGTTGCGCCAGAAAAACGAATTTCTCGAAGACCGGTCGCTCGAGATCGTTCACGAAATCTTGGCCGTCGAAATTCTGCGGCAGATAGGAAATTCCCGGAATCTCCTTTGAATTCTGCCAGCGCGAGTAAGCCCACGCGCTCAAAACGGAAAACGCCGGTTTTAAGAGCAAGATCGAGAATTTCTTTTTCACCTTGGTTGGACTGACGACTTCGCCGCGGCCTTTGCAAACAGCGGCTGATTCGAAAAGGAAAAACGCGACATCGGAACCAATCGTCGATCCAAGTTTCGCCAATTCTTCGCGCGAGAGCTTGGTTTCAAAAAGTTGATTGAGAGCGATCAATGTCGACGCCGCGTCGCTACTGCCGCCGCCAAGTCCGGCGCCTTGAGGAATTTGTTTCTCGAGCTTGATCCTGACACCAGCGGTGACTTTGGTCCTTTCGAAAAACAATTTTGCTGCACGCACGACTAGATTCTCGTCACCGGACGGAACCGTTGGATCATCGCAACTGAAATCAATCCAGCGCGACTGCGGTTCGATGTCGATTTTATCAGCCAGCGAAATCGGCGAGATTAGCGTCACGATTTCATGAAAGCCGTCGTCACGTCGCCCGAGAATCTTCAGGGAGAGATTAATTTTTGCGGGAGCGAGAACTTGCATTTTTGTCATGTCGAGCGGCTATGTTGTCATTCCGACCAAAGTGGAGGAACCTCTAACTGTTTCCGTTGCCATCCGTTGTAACGAACAGAAATAGTAAGAGATGTCTCGACTTCGCTCGACATGACACAGGGAGGCGTAAACGACAAGATAATCGTGGCGCTGGACGTGCCATCCAAAGACGCCGCAACGCGGCTAGTCGAGCGGCTGCGCGAGCAGATTTCGTTTTTCAAAATCGGATTGCAACTTTATACCGCGGAGGGGCCGGAGATTGTGCGGGCTGTGACCGTAAACGGCGCAAAAGTTTTTCTTGATCTCAAACTGCACGACATTCCAAACACCGTCGCAAGAGCAGTCGAATCGGCATCAGAACTCGGTGTGCAAATGCTGACAATTCACCTGACCGGTGGTAGCGAAATGATTCGCGCTGCGGTAGCGGCAAGAAAAAAGGAGATGTCGATCTTGGGCGTGACCGTCTTGACCAGCTCGACCCAGCAAACTCTCGATGAAATCGGAATCGAAGAGCAGCTCGACCGACATGTCTTAAGACTGGGCAATCTGGGTGTCGCCGCTGGAATCGATGGTCTGGTTGCGAGTCCTTTCGAGGCGCGATTTTTGAGGAGCGAACTTGGCGACAAAATTAAGATCGTTGTTCCCGGAGTCCGGCCGAATTGGTCTGAGCCCGGCGATCAAAAACGATTCATGACGCCGCGCGAAGCGATCGAGGCCGGCGCAGATTATCTGGTGATTGGCCGACCGATTACCGCCCACAAAGATCCGCGCGAAGCTGTTGAAAAAATTTTGGAGGAACTAGCCTAGTGACGGTCATTCCGAGCGGAGTCGAGGAATCTCCAACTATTTCAGAAACATCAAGAGATGTCTCCCATTCGACTCGGTCCGCTCGCTCAGGGCAGGCTCTCAATATGGCGGCTGCGCCGCTGTTCAATGGATGCAACGTCACGTTGCCGCTCGACATGACAAAGGGCTTATTCGCTTCGCTCAACGTTTATCGCGACATCGCTTCGCGCTCAGCAGCGCTCAACATGGCGGTTGATGAAGCGCTGCTCGAAACAGCAGAGATTCCGACGATTCGTTTTTATACATGGGATCATCCAGCACTCTCGTTCGGCTATTTTGGAAAATTTGCGGACGTGGAAAATCATGCGTCGCAGCGTGACCTCGCCCGCCGCTGGACCGGTGGCGGAATTGTTTTTCATGGCGATGATTTGACCTACTCGATCGTGATTCCGGCAACCGAGCCGGTTTTCAGTGAATCGTCGAGGTCGATCTACGAACGAATTCACAATGCGTTGCGCGACGCGTTGGTTTCAGAAGGCCGGGATGCAGTTGTGGCCGCTGTCGCTGACCGCGGTTCCGGCGTCAGCGACGCCGATTACAACGGACACTGCTTCGCGAATCCTGTCCGCGCGGACGTTTTGTCGAATGGGCGCAAAGTCGCTGGCGCAGCTCAGCGCCGGACGCGGCGCGGACTTCTGCAGCAAGGCAGCATTCAGGGTATTCAACTTGCCAACAAATTCGCGGATCAATTCGCGAATGAACTTTGCTCCGAGTGCTACCACAAGACGCTCGATGAACGTTTGATCGCGCGCGCGCGAGAAATTGCCGACGAGAAATACGGCGCTGCCAGCTGGCTCCAGCGCCGCTGAAAACACGAAATTATTCTCACGGAAGCGGCCGTGTTGCTTTGACAACCGACAAGCCGCTCCTCTATTCTGCGTCGGTGGAAATTTCTGCACGCTCAGGTCCGGGTCGGACTGGGATTAAAGCGAGTGGTTCTTCTCTGACGCCATTGGCGCGAGTTACACAGTTAGTCCAGCCGCAGTTCGATCAGGTCCAAGAGCGAATCATTAAACAAGCGACCGCTTTTGATCCGGCCATTGAGGGTTACGTCACCTACGCCATCGGCGGACACGGAAAACGTCTGCGACCGCTGGTTGCGCTCCTGGCCGGCGGCGCAACTGGTCAAATTAGCACCGGACATGTCGATCTTGCAGTAATTGTCGAATTGATTCACGCGGCGACGCTGGTGCACGACGACATTATGGACGAAGCCGAGCGGCGCCGCGCCCAACCGACCGTGAACGCGCGCTGGGGAAATTCGCTCAGCGTTTTATTGGGCGACTGTCTATTCGCCCATGCCCTCACGTTGTCGACCAATTTTGAA
>Ga0209156_10001963_pt1 | contig 16450 bp, 16 predicted proteins | sample GraSoiAngelo_124_FD_185881 | JGI IMG/M metagenome (GOLD analysis project Ga0209156, IMG submission 185881) | Grasslands soil microbial communities from the Angelo Coastal Reserve, California, USA - 14_0927_05_20cm (SPAdes) (version 2) | ecosystem: Environmental > Terrestrial > Soil > Grasslands...
GCCCCCTCGGGGGGAAGGCAGACGCCATGGTGAGGGACCAGTCATTACTTTCGGGCTTCAATAATCCTCTCCGTTCCTGACGTACCGGTCGGCCGGGCCGCATTACCGCGGTGCCGGCCGATCGTGTTTTCGCAGCGTCTCCCAGAAGTACTTCGGCGCCAAGAGCGGCATGCGCCCGACCGCGAATCCGACGACGAGGACCGCCATCCACACGCCGTACACGATCGTCACTTCGTCGCGCAGGCTGGGGCGGAGGAACTGGGCCAGCCAGAGCACGAACAGGATGGCGGCGTCGAGCGCACCGAATTCCATCTTGGCGAGCACCAGCATCCCCAGCCCCGTCTGGAACAGCGTGAGCAGGAGCTCGAGCCGCTGCGCCTCGTCGAAGTGGAAGTCGAGCCACGCCCCATGATGGCGTAGATGGGAATAGCCGTAGACGAGCGGGATCATGGCGGCGAGGACGGTCCACTGGTTGATGTTGCTCGACACCAGGTTCATGAGGGCCATGGGCGCGTGGGTGACCCGTCGGGCCCAGTAGAATGCCGAGACCTTCTCCGGGAACTCCGATAGAAACGGCGCCACCCATTGCACCAGCACGAACTGACTGACGCCGAGTAGTCCCGCGACGGCGAGCATCGATTCGAGGAACGGGTGGGCCGTCACGTAGAGGAGCGCACCACCGGCCCCGAACAATCCGATGATGGCCGCGGGCCGGCGCCACCCCGGCTGGCGGTACGCCCAGCGGGACACGGCCGGCGTGTCGGCGAGGCTCTCGACCGAGTGGGGGGGGTTGCGGAACAACACCCACAGGTAGGCGAGGTATAACGCGAGCAGCACCACGGCGTCGATCCAGCCGAATCGGCGCTTGAGGAGAATGAGGACGAAGTAGACGAGCGGCGGCACCAGTCCGACGATCTCGGCGGCGTGCTCGCGTTGCAGCCGGATCGTGGGGAACCGTCGCGCAGCGGACTTGCGACCGGCGGCCGCGAACACGAAGTAGATCATCGGCCAGCCGAGGCCGAGCAGCAGCCGGATCGCGCCGGTGAGGTTCGCGATGGCCAGGTGGGCCCGCTCGGGGTCCCGCCCCGCCTCCCACGCGATCACGGCCTCGACGGCGAACTCCGGCAGCGTCTGCAGCCACGCGAGAATCGCCAGCGCGAGGCCCTGCGAGATCAGGAACTGCGCGGCTTCCGCGCCCCAGGCGACGAGGAACGCGGACCCGAGGATGCTCGGAAACGTCCACAGCGCGGACGCCGCCGAACCTCCCGCCGTCGACAGGAAAGCGAGTAGCTTTAGCTTCACGAGCGCCGAAGATAGTCCTGCGCCGGAGGCCCAACAAGCATGGGACGTGACAAGATCAAGTCTGCGAGCCTGCACGGCTTTCACGACGAGCACGTGGAGCCGTTGCCCCCGACGCCCGCGGCCGGAACGCGCACGCCGTTCGAGACGCTGGTGCGGGAGATGCTGGCCCAACTCGGCGACGATCCCACCCGCGAGGGGTTGCGCCAGACGCCGACTCGGGTCGAGGCGTCGCTCAAGTGGCTCACGCGCGGTTACCACATGGCGGTGGCCGACGTCATCGGGGACGCGCTGTACAGCGAGCGGCACGAGAACCTGGTGTGCGTCCGTGACATCGAGATCTACTCGCTGTGCGAACACCACCTCCTGCCGTTCTTCGGGCGGGCGCACGTCGCGTACCTGCCCAACGGCCGCCTGGTCGGCCTTTCGAAGATTCCCCGCGTCATCGAGGTGTTCGCGCGCCGCCTGCAAGTCCAGGAGCGCCTCACCGACCAGGTGGCGGACGCGCTGATGGAGGTGCTCGACCCTCGCGGGGTGGGCGTGGTGATCGAGGCGTACCACCTGTGCATGATGATGCGGGGCGTCGAGAAGCAGAACTCCAAGACCATCACGAGCGCGCTCCGGGGCGCCCTGCTGCAGGACGCGAAGACGCGCGACGAATTCCTGCGGCTGGTGTACAGCGGCCGGGGCCGGGAGTGAGCGACGCGCCCCCCCCGCTCGTCGGCAAGCTCGCCCTCGTCACCGGCGCCTCGCGCGGCATCGGGCTCGCGGTGGCGGAGGAGCTCCAGGCGGCCGGAGCGCACGTGGTCCGCCTGGCGCGCAGCCTCGTCGAGGCCTCGGCCGACCGGCGCACCGATCTCTCCTGTGACGTCTCGGACCCCGCCGCCGTGGCGCGGATCGCCGCCCGCATCCTGGCCGAGCGCGGCGTCCCGGACATCATCGTCAACAACGCCGGCATCTTCTTCATCAAGCCGGTCGCCGACACCACGCCGGACGACTTCGCCCGCACTATCTCCGTGAATCTGACCGGTCCGTTCCTGATCGCGCGCACGTTCGTCCCGCATCTGGTGCGTCGCGGCACCGGGCACGTCGTGACCATCGGCTCCGTCTCCGATCACGTGCCCTACACCGGCTCCACCGCCTACGCGGCGAGCAAGTACGGCCTCCGGGGGATGCACGAAGTACTGCGCGCCGAGCTGTCGCGTACCGGGGTGCGGACCACCCTCGTCTCGCCCGGTCCCGTCGATACGCCGATCTGGGATGCCGTGGACCCGGACGCCAAACCGGGATTCACCAAGCGCGCGGACATGATGCGGGCGGAGGATGTCGCCGCCGCCGTGCGCTACGCGGTGCTTCAACCCGCCCGTGTGGACGTCACCGAGATTCGCCTCATGCCCACCGTGTACACGGCCCGAGGCTGACCCGTCGTGCACATCGAGCTGACGGAAATGCTGCGCTGCCCGGAGCCCCACGGAGAAGCCTTCCTGGTGATGTCCACGGGCGAGATGCACGGGCGCATGGTGCGGTCGGGGATACTCGGGTGCCCGATCTGCCGGCGGGAGTTTCCCATCATAAAGGGGATTGTGGACTTCTCGGGAAACGTGAAACGGGAAACGGGAAACGCGGGTGCCACCCAAGGCACCTTTCCCGTTTCCCGTTTCCCGTTTCCCGACGTCGATCCCGAGAGCCTCCAAGCGCTCCTGGATCTCAGCGGCCCCGGCGGCTACGTCGTCCTCGTCGGTGCGGCGGCGCGCCACGCGGTCGGGCTCGCCGGACTGATGGGCGGCATCCACTTCATCGGGATCAACGCCCCCGTTGACGTCGAGGAGCTGCCCGTGCTGAGCTTGCTCGTCTGCCCGGGCATGATTCCGTTGCGGCAGACGATCGCGCGGGGGGTGGTCGTGGGGTCCGACCGGCTGGGGTCCGACTGGCTGGCGGAGGCGCGCCGCGTCGTGTTGCCGGGCCGCCGCGTGGTGATCGAGGGCGAAGACATGCCCGTGCCCGTCGGGCTCACGCGCCTGGCGGCGGGCGAAGGCCTGTTCGTGGGCGAGCGGCGCTAGTCAGCCTTCGAGCGCGGCGGCGGCGGGATCGGCTTCCGCGTAGACGCGATCGATCGTCTCTCTGTAATTCTTCTCCACCTGGCGGCGCTTCACCTTGAGCGACGGCGTAAGCTCGCCCGATTCGATCGTAAAATCCCGCTCGATCAGGACCACCTTCTTGGGCATCTCGAACTTGGCGAGGTCCCGCAGGCCACCGATCACCTCGCGCTCCATCTTCGCCTTCACGTCCGCGAGCCCGATGAGCTCGGCGCGCGACGTGTAGGAGAGGTTCCGCTCCCTCGACCACTGCTCGAGCGTGTCGAAGTTGGGCACGACCAGGATGATCGGGAACTTGCGTTGATCGCCCAGCACCACGGCGTTGGCCACGAACTTGTTGAGGCGCACGGTGTTCTCGATCGGCTGCGGCGCGATGTACTTCCCCCCCGCCGTCTTCAGCAGGTCCTTCTTGCGGTCGGTGATCTTCAGGTAGCCGTCGGCGTCGAGCTCGCCGATGTCGCCGGTGTGGAACCAGCCGTCCGCGTCGATCGCCTCGCGCGTGGCGTCGGGGAGGTTGTAATAGCCGCGCATGATGTTGGGTCCCTTGGCGAGAATCTCGCCGTCGGCGGCGATCCTGATCTCGACCCCGGGGATCGGCTTCCCGACCGCCCCGAGCTTGGGCCGCCCGGGCGGGGTGAGGGTCAGGACCGGCGAGGTCTCCGTGAGACCGTACCCCTCGATGACCGGCAGCCCGGCGCTGTAGAAAAAGCGCGCGATCTCGGGCGCGAGCGGCGCCGAGCCGGACACGAACAGCTTGACTCGCCCCCCGGTGCGCGCTCGCAGCTTGGAGAATACCAGGCGATCGGCGACCGCCTGCCGGAGCCTCAGCGCCAGGGGTACGGGGACGCCGGCCAGCCGATGCGCGGTCCAGGCCTCGCCAGTGCGTTTTGCCCACTGAAAGATGCGCCGCTTGAGCGCGCTCCCCGTCAGGGCGTTCTCCAGTACCCGCGCGTACACCTTCTCATACAGGCGGGGCACCGCCACGACGACGCTGGGGCGTACCTCCTGGAGGTTCTGCGCCACGGTGTCCACGGACTCCGCGTAGTTGATCGTCACACCCACGTCGAAGAAGTAGTACTCCACCATCCGCTCGAGGATGTGCGACAGCGGCAGCCACGCGAGGCAACTGTCACCCTCGCTCACGCGCAGCACCTCGAGACAGGCCCGCACGTTGGAGCAGATGTTGCCGTGGGTGAGCATCACGCCCTTCGGCTGGCCCGTCGTGCCCGATGTGTAGATCAGGGTCGCCAGGTCTCCGGGCGTGACCGCGAGCGCGTCCTCCCGGAAGCGGGGGTGCCGGCCCGCGGCCGCGCGCCCGCTCGCTTCGACTTGGGCGAGCGAGATCACACCGTCGCCGCCCGCTCCGGGGTCGAATGCGATCACGTGTCGCAGCGCGGGCAGCGCGCCCCGCACCGCGCGTACCTTCGCCACCTGGGCGGCCGTCGAGCACACCACGGCCACCGCCCCCGAGTCGCGCAGAATGTACTCCGCCTGGTTGGCCGGGAGCGTGGGATAGATCGGTACGTCGGCTGCGCGCACGCACAGGCACGCGTAATCGGCGAGCGCCCATTCGAGCCGGGTCTCCGCGAGGATCCCCACCCTGTCGCCCTGCCGGATGCCGAGCTCCACGAGACCGGCGCCGAACGCCTTCACGCGCTCCGCGACCTCCCGGTGAGTGACCGGTCGCCACGCGCCGTCGGCCTTGTACCGAAACGCAGCGGGATGATCCGCGTAGCGCTCCACGCCGGCGAAGAACAGCTCGGTCAGGGTCCGGGCGCTCATGAGGTGAACCGCACGGTGAATCTGACCGGAGAGCCCGGCAGCCGGGCGCTCACGCCGCGCTTGGCGCTGGCGGTCACCTCGACGCTCGCGGGTGCGGGGCCCGCGATGAGGCGTAGCCGCACCGCGGCGATGCCCCGCACGTCGGTCGTGACGGTGTCCGTCGTGACCAGCGTGCGCGCCGTGTCGCTCGTCACCAGCGTCACCGGTCCGGGTGTCGTGGGAGACGTGATGGCGAAGACCACGGCCCGACCCGCCAGCGGCGTGATGCCGCCGGTGGCCGCGACGGTGTCGCCCACCTCGACGCTGAGGGAGTCGGAGAGCGAGTCGGGCGGGGCAGCCGAGAGCTGCACCGTGTCGGCGATGGGGCCGGCCGCGACCAGCGTGTCGGCCACGGCGACGCCGCGGAACCGCACGACGAACGTGTCTGGTGAGCCGGGCACGGGGGCGTGGTTCGCCCGCTGCGCGCTGGCGACCACCACCACGCTGTCGGGGATGGTGTCGGGGGCGAGCAGCCGGACCTTCACGAACGCGACGCCGGAACTGTTCGAGCTCGCGGTATCGGTCGTGGCGACCGCGTGCGCCGTGTCCCTCCGGACCAGCGTGACCGGGCCGGCGACCGAGGGGTGGACGATCGTGTAGATCACCGGCCGACCGGCGAGCGGCACGATCTGATTACCTCCGGCGCCGGCGGCGATCGTATCCGCGATTTCGATGCGCAGCGAGTCGGACAGCGAGTCCAGCGCCGTGGGCCCCGCGATGTCGACCGTGTCGAGCGTCGGCGCAGTGGGGAACACCGTGTCCGCGGCCGCGAGCGTGCGAATCGCGACGGGATTCGAGACGAGGCCGCCGCCGCTCGCCACGAGGCGTCCGGTCTGCCCGGTGTGGATCACCACGGTCCACCCGGTCGCGCTGTCGACCGCGAGGACGGTGTCGGGCGAGAACCAGAAGACGGCGGTCGCGGCCGAGTCGCCGTGACCCGTCAGCACCCGCGCCGTGGGCTTGAGCGTGTCGTACTCCTCGAGGCTGTCGGGGGCGGTGACCTCGATCGCGATGTTGCGCGAGAGGTCGGTGCTGACTTTGCACGCCGCGGCCGCCGCGAGCATGAGGCCGAGAACGCCGGCCCTCAGGGCGCCTCCGCCGCGGCGGCCTGGGTCGGTCCCGAGGCGCCCAGGTCGCGCAGCGCCTGGGTGGCGTGCTCGATCCATTTTTGGGCGTCCGGTCCCTTGGGGGGGTGCGTGAGGAACGCCCGCAGGTGCTGGGTGGCGCCGTCCGGGTCGCCACGCTTGAGCAGCAGGAACGCGAGCCCGTAGTGCGCCCCCGCCAGGTCGCGATCGAGCTCGAGTGCCCGGCGGTAGTGTCGGATCGCTTCGTCGATGCGGCGCGTCTTGGTGAACGCGATGGCCATGTTCTGGAGAATGCGGGCGTCGGTAGGGTGATCGCGCAGCGCCAAGCGGTACGACGTGAGGGCCGCGTCGTAGTCACCCTGGCGTTCGAGGGCGAGCGCCTCGTTGAGATAGTCGAGGCGCTGCGGTGCGATGTCGTCGGCGCCCGAGCCGCCGAACAGGCGGCGCCAGAAACCCATGGGCCGAAAATAGCTTGCGGCTGCGTGACTGTGCAATGTAGCTTCTCACCCCATGCCCGCCCCGCCCCCGCCGCGCACCCCGCCGCCCCGCAACAGCGGCGGCACCGTCCGCAAGGCGCCGCACGGCGTGCTCGAGGTGGATTGGCCGTTCTTCGGCGAAATGTGCCGGGCGCTCGCCCTCAAGATCTTCCGGGAGTACGATCCCGACGTCGTGATCGGCATCGCCCGCGCGGGCGTCATCCCGGGGGCGGTGGTGGCGAGCATCCTGCAGCGCGACTTCGCGTCGATGGCCATCACCCGTACGGAGAGCGGTGGCCGCCCCGTCGTCATCGCCGGCCCACCGCGCATCGTGGCCGGTCGCCGCGTGCTGATCGTGGACGAGACGTGCGACACCGGGGCGACCATGAAGCTCGGCCTCAACGCGGTGCGCGAGCTCAAGCCCGCCGCCGTCAAGACGGCCGTCTCGTTCCGCACCGGCGAATATCGCCCGGACTTCTACGCCCTCCAGACGGACACGTTCATCATCCTCCCCTGGGACCGCGAGGTGATCATCGACGGGGAGATCGTGATGCGGCCGGACTACGCCGTGAAGCTCAAGGAACTCGGGGGTTGATCGACCGGCTCACCGCGGCGCTGGAGCGCTCCCGCGCCGACTACACTGAAATCCGCGTCGAACGTACCTGGAGCACCGCGGTCGGTTTCCGCGGGCGGCGGCTCGAATCCGCCACCGCCAGCGAGGACCAGGGCGGCTTCGTGCGCGCCCTCGCCACGGGCGGCGGTTGGGGCGTCGCCTCCTTCACCTCGCTGGATCGGCTCGACGCCATGGTGGCCCGCGCCGTGGAGCTGTCGCGCGCCGTGCGCGTAACGCCGTCGATCCGCCTCGCCGAGGTGGCGCCCCACCAGGCTGATGCGATCCTCGATCTCGACGGCGACGTGCGCGGCGTGCCGATCGCCGAGAAGAAGCGCCTGCTCGAGGCGTACAACGGCGAGCTGCTCGCCGTAAGCGACCGCGTCGTGGACACCGTCGCGAGCTACCGCGACGAGGTTAGCGAATACTGGTACGTCAACTCCGAAGGCACCGCGCTGCACGAGCTCCGACCCGAAGTGACGCTCTCGGGGACGGCGGTGGCGCGGCGCGACGGCACGATCGAGAAGGGGCTCGAGTCCATCGGGTTGCGCCGCGGGTGGAACTCCGTCCAGGACAAGGCGGCCGGATTCCGGAAGGCCGCCGAGCGCGCCGTGCAACTCCTGGACGCGCCCATGGTGACGGGCGCGGCCTACCCCGTGATCCTCGACCCCGAGCTCGCGGGTGTGTTCATTCACGAGGCGTTCGGGCACCTCTCCGAGGCGGACTTCGTGTACGAGAATCCCCAGGCGCGGGAGATGATGACGCTGGGCCGGCGCTTCGGGAAGCCGGCCTTGAACGTGGGCGACAACGGTGCCGCCGCGGGGCTGCGCGGCACGCTGCCGTTCGACGACGAGGGCACGCCCACGCAGGACACGCCGCTGATCAAGGAAGGCATCCTCGTCGGCCGGCTGCACTCGCGCGAGACGGCGGCCACGATGGGCGAGCGGGCCACGGGCAACGCGCGCGCCATTTCGTTCCGCCATCCGCCGATCGTCCGCATGACCAACACCTACATCGCGAACGGACGCGGTAGCTTCGACGATCTGATCCGCGACGTGAAGCTCGGCGTGTACGCGTGCGGCGCGTTCGGCGGCCAGACGCTGCTCGAAAACTTCTCCTTCACGGCGGCCTATGGCCGCATGATCCGGGACGGACACCTGGCCGAGCTCGTCAAGGACGTGGTGCTCGCGGGCAACCTGTTCCAGACGTTGGATCGGATCGACCACATCGCCGGCGACTTTCGCTGGAACCAGATGGGCGGGGGCTGCGGCAAGGGGGGGCAGGCGCCGCTGCCGGTCACCGAGGGGGCGCCGCACGTGCGCATCGAGGAGGCGCTCGTCGGGGGCGACGTGGCCTCCCGCTCCAGGTGATCGAGCGGCTGCTGGAGCTGGCGCGCCGGCGTGCGGACGGTGGGGCGGACGCGCTGTGGCGGCAGGTGGAGCGCACCTCGGTCGCGTTCGAGTGGGGTCGCCTCAAGGCGGCCGGCGTCTCGGAGGAAGCGGGCGCGAATCTCCGGGTGAGCCACCGGGGACGAATCGGCGTCGCGGGCACGACGGCGGTGGCGGGGACGACGGGAGTCGCGACGGATGACGTAGGGGCGCAGCATGCTGCGCCCCTACTGGATCGCGGCCTCGCATCCGCTGCGCTGGGCGAAGAGCTGGACCTGGTGTTTCCGGCGCAGGCACCACTGCCGGCCGTGGTTACGTTCTTCGACCGCGCCGCCAACGCGTCTCTGGACGACCTGATCGGTATCGGGCGCTCCCTCCTCGAGCAGCTCGAGCGCGAGGGTTGCCGGGTCAACGTCACGATCGAGCGTGAAACCGCCGAGACACGGGTCGCGAATTCGGCCGGCGCCGCCGGGGCGTATCGCTCCACCGCGATCGGAGTGAGCGCCGAGGTGTGGCGCATTGCGGGCGACGACGTGCTGGCGATCGGGGATGCCTTCGAGGGGGCCGACCTTCCCTCCGACGCTGCGCTGGCCGCGCTCGTCGGCTCGGTCAACGCGCGGCTCGAGCACGCCCTCCGCGTGGTGGCACCGCCGCAAGGGGCGCTCCCCGTGGTCTTCACGCCCCCCGGCCTCTCGGCGCTGCTGCTCCCCGTCACCCAGGCGCTCTCCGGCAAAGCGGTGCTGCAGGGCATCTCGCCTCTGGCCGCGCGCGTCGGCGAGCAGGTGTTCGACAGTCGGTTCTCACTCACCGACGATCCGTTGCGCGCCGGTCGTGCCGCGTCCCGTCCCTTAGACGATGAGTGTGTGCCTTCGCGAACCACGTGTCTCGTGGAACGTGGCGTCGTGCAACGGTTCATTTACGACCTCGAGACCGCGGCGCGTGCCCGGGCCCAAAGCACGGGTCACGGCCAGCGCACGATCTTCGGAAAGCCCGTGCCGGGATATACGAACATCGTCCTGGGGGAAGGGGGGACGTTGGGTGATGTAGGGGCGCAGCATGCTGCGCCCCTACAATTAGGTGGCGGATTGCTGACGGAGATCCGGGACGGCCTCCTGGTCGACGAGCTGATCGGCGTCGGCCAGGGCAACGTCATCGGTGGGGCGTTCAGTCACCCTGTCGCGCTCGCCTACCGCGTGGAGGGTGGCGCGATCAGCGGCCGCGTGAAGGACGCCGCGGTTGCGGGAAACGCGTATGACTTGTGGAAGCGCGTGGGCGGCTTCGGCAACGACGCGCGTTGGGCCGGCTCACGCTACACGCCGTCGGTGCTGCTCGACGGCGTGAGCGTGGCCCGGCGCTGATGCTTACGCCGCCCGCTGCTGCGACACCAGCTGGGCGAGCACGTCCCGAAGCAGTGGCTGTTCCCGCTGCAGCCGTGTCGACAAGTCGCCGCTGCTGCCGTCCGCCGCCGCCCTCTTGAGCTCCGCCGTGTATGCGTCGAGAATCCGCGTGAGCAATGCGGCTTCGTCGCGATTGAGATTTAGAGCGAGCATCTGCCCTCCTGGTTCGACGCCCGCTTGTGCAACGGCCGTGCCGACGTGCGGTGTTCCCCCTGTTGCAGCTTGAAGCAAACGTTCCGTTTCTAGTCGCGGGCGCCCAACACCTCCGCATAGTCCCGCCCTTCGCTCATCTGTGCATAGACGGCGTTGAGCGTATCCGGGGACGCCGACAGGAAGCGGCAGCGGCCGTCGTTACGGGACCGGCATTCCACTTCCATCACGGCGACGGGCTCGCCGGACAGGCGGCCCAGGAAGTCGGCGAACATCCCCGACGAGAAGAAGCACATCGGCGTCTGGGCGCTGCCGGGATCGGCTTCCGCCCAATCTGCGGAGTCCACCACCAGGGCCGCATGGCCCAACGGCGCGACGCTCACGGGGCCCCAGCCGATGGCCTGAAAGAACGCGGACAGCACCTCGTTCAGCCGGCCGGCGTCGAGGTCGCCGGGATGCGGCACCCCGCCCTCCCGGGGAAGCCAGGCGCAAAACACTTGGTAGATGCCCTCGCCAGCGGCGAAGCCCACTTCCTGGAGAATCGGGATGGCGGCGTCGGCCGCGTCGCGGAGCAGGCTGCGGTGGAGCTGTTGCAGGGCGCCGCGGCCGATAGTGAGGCCATCGGTCACGGCGGTGGGGTGCACCGGGCCGCTCATATCGGACGCCAACTTAGGGTTTGGCGCGGGCGCGGCGCAAGAGTTCGGCTTCGTCGATGAGCGGGACGCCGAGCGCCTTGGCCTTGTCGAGCTTCGAGCCGGCGTCGGCGCCCACGACCAGCGCCGTCGTCTTCTTCGAGACGCTGTCGGTCACGTGTCCGCCGGCCGCCTCGATCAGCTCGGCGGCCCGGGCGCGGGAGAGCGAGGGCAGGGTCCCGGTGACGACGTACGTCTGGCCGGCCAGCGGGCCCTCACGCTCGGACGTGGCCGGCTCCTTCATATTGAGCCCCAGTTTCTCGAGCCGGTGGATCAACTCCTGGTTCCGGGGCTCGGCGAAGAATCCGGCCACAGCCTCGGCGATGGCGGGGCCGATGCCTCGGATCTCGCCGATGTCGGCTGCCTTGGCCTTCTTGAGGCGCTCCATCCTCCCGAAGTGGCGCGCGAGCAGCCCCGCTCCCTCTGCACCGACGTGCCGGATGCCGAGCGCGAACAGCAGCGTGGACAGCGGTCGCTGTTTCGAGTCCTCGATGGCCGCGAGCAGCTGGTCCACCGACCTCTCGGCGAACCCTTCGAGCGCGAGCAGCTGGAGCTTCTTGTGCTGGAGCTCGTACAGGTCCGCAACGTTGGCGATGAGCTTCGCCTCGAGCAGCGCCCGCACGCGCTCGTACCCGAGGCCGCGGATATCCATCGCCCCGCGACTCGCGAAGTGCACGATGCTCTCGAGGATGCGCCCCGGGCACGACACGTTCGGACAGTAGACCATCACCTCGTCCTTCGGGCGCTCCACCTTCGAACCGCACACCGGACACTTGTCCGGCGGCTCGAACGTCTTCCGGTGCTTCCGCGGAGGACGACCTTGCGCGGTCGGCGCACGGCCCAGGACCTGCGGGATGACCTCGCCGGCCCGCGTGACTTCCACTAGGTCGCCGGGCAGCAGGTCTTTCGCGGCGATGAGCTCGAAGTTGTGGAGCGTGGCGGTGGACACGGTGACACCACCGATCTCCACCGGCTCGAGCACCGCATAGGGATTGAGCGCCCCGGTGCGTCCGACGTTGATCCGGATCTCCTTGAGCTTCGTGACCCGCACCTCGGGCGCGAACTTGCGCGCCACCGCCCAGCGCGGCTCTCGGTCGCCCACCGTCCCGAGCTCCGCGTGCAGCCGGAGGGGGTTCACCTTCACCACGACGCCGTCGGCGCCGTAGTCGAGCCCCGGCAGCAGCGCCTCGAGCTTCGTCACTTCCGGGTGCGCGTGCCCCAGGTCGGGCACGAGCGTGTGGTGCGGCTCCACCGGGAAGCCCCACGCGGCCAGCCGCTCGAGCAGCGCGTGCTGCGTTTCCACCGTCGGTTTCTGACCGGGCGCTTCGATGTGGAAGCAGAAGATGCGGAGACCGCGGCTGCGCGTGACCTTGGGGTCGAGCTGGCGCAGCGATCCGGCCGCGGCGTTGCGCGGGTTGGCGAGCGTCGGCTCGCCGGCTTGCTGGCGCTCCCGGTTGAGCTCGGCGAAGCGGGACTTCGACAGGTAGACCTCCCCGCGGACCTCCATCAGCTTGGGCCAGCTCTTGCCCTGGAGCCGCAGCGGGATTTCTCCGATGGTGCGCAGATTGGCGGTGACGTCCTCGCCCTCGATGCCGTTGCCGCGCGTCGCGCCCACCGTGAACACGCCCGCGGCGTAGGTGAGGCTCACCGCCGCACCGTCGATCTTCACCTCGAGCGTGTAGCCCGCCGTCCTCACCTCCGGCACCAGCCGCGCGTTCCGGTCCTCCCACTCGGCGAGCTCCGCTTCGGTGAACGCGTTGGCCAGCGACAGCATGGGCACGAGGTGGCGATGCTTGCGGAACTTGTCGGCCGGCTCGGCGCCGACGCGGTGAGTGGGGCTGTCGGGGGTGCGGAGCTCCGGGTGCTTGGCCTCGAGCTCGTGCAGCTCGCGGAACAGGCGGTCGTACTCGGCGTCCGACAGCTCCGGCTTGTCGAGGACGTAGTAGGCGTGGTTGGCGCGCTCGAGGAGTCGCCGCAGCTCGGCCGCCCGTGCGGCGGGGCCCTTCACCGTCCTTTGGCTTCTTCTTGGATCACGGCCATGGCCACACCCACCAGCCGGTCGAGCTCCTCCGCGCTGGCGCGGGGCAGCAGGCCCTCCGCCCACGCGCCCTCGCGCTCGCCGAACGCGCCGAGCAGGCGTCGCAGGAACGAGAGCAGGGCGACCCGCTCCAGCTCCATGCGGCGCATCGCCTCGCCGCTCTCCTGCTGTCGTTGCGCCAGCCGCTCGTAGCGGTGGGCGTTGCGCAGGGCCTGCGCCGTGAGCGACGCGACCACCTGCACGAACCGGACATCGTCGTCGGAAAACGTGGGCCCGTCGCGGAAGGTGCGCAGGAAGATGGCGCCGATCGACACCCCGCGCCACGTGATCGGCACCACCGTGATGGACTTCACGCGGCGGCTGATCATCTCGCCTTTCACGTGCTTCAAGCTGGGATCGGTCGCTGCATCGGGAATGAACACCGTCTCACCGCTCTGCATGGCGCGCTTCAGCTCGGGATAGCGCTCCAGGTCCACCACGTAGTTGCGAATCGTCGGATCTTCGTACGAAGCCACGAGCCGCACGGAGCGGCCGCCGCGCTCGGCGAGGAAGATCGAGCAACGGTCGAGACCGAACGCCTCGCCGAGCTTGCGCGCGATCGCCTGCAGAATGTCGATGAAGTGGAGCGAGGTGGAGACTTCCTTGAGGATCTCGATGACGGCGAGGAGATGCGTGCGCTCGCGCTCGAGCTCGGCCACCCGTGCCGCGAGGCGCTCACCGTCGGCAGCCGTGGCCGCGCTGGACGAAGGCATGGCATAGTTTGCGTCCGCAGCGGAGGCGGCGTCAAGTTGCCGCGTCGCATCGCGCGCGGTAGCTTCCGGGCCCATGCGACCGCTCGCGTTCGTCGTCGTCGCCGTGACGTTCACCGCCGTCGCCGCCGCGCAGACCCGCTCGACGCCGCCGCTCCCCCCCGTCCAGCCGATAGGGGCCTGGACTCCCGTCCCGGAGTTGCCGGGCATGGGCCGCCCGGTCGACACGACGGCCGTGGCGCTGCGGCGACGCACCCTGGCGGCGCGCATCGGCCGCGGCATGGTCCTCGTCCCCGGGGCGCACGAGCGTGACGTCGAGCGCGACTACGTCCAGGACAACGATTTCCGTCAGACCAATACTTTCTTTTATCTAACGGAGCTCGAGACCCAGGACGCGTGGCTGCTCATCGTGGCCGGCAGCGACGCGGCGGGGACGGTGCTCTTCCTCCCGCCCCGCACCCCGGCGCAGGAGCGCTGGACCGGCCTCCGGCTCGGCCCGGACAGCGCGGCGGCGCGGCGCTCCGGCATCGCCCGCGTCCTGCCCACGGACTCGCTCGATCGGATGCTCGCGGCGCTGTCCCGCGCCGCCGGGCCGCTGTACGTCCCGCTGGACGCGACCACGCAGGAGGAGCCGCGCCTCAAGGCGCTCGTGTTCGCCGGACGCGACGTGCGCAACCTGCGCCCGCTGGTCGACTCGATGCGGCTCGTCAAGGACGCCGACGAGATCGCCCGGATGCGCAAGGCGGTCGACATTTCGGCGGCGGGCCAGGTCGCGGCGATGCAGGCCGCACGCCCGGGAATGTGGGAGTACGAGATCGAGGCCGTGGTGGAGGCCGCCTTCCGGCGCAACGGCGCGGACCGCCTCGGCTATCCGTCGATCGTGGGCAGCGGTCCCAACAGCACGACCCTGCACTACGACGTGAGCCGGCGCCAGACGCGGGACGGCGACCTGGTCGTCGTGGATGCGGGGGCCGAGTGGGGGCAGTACACCGCCGACGTGACCCGCACATTTCCCGTGAACGGGAAGTTCACGCCGCGTCAGAAAGCGATCTACGATCTGGTGCTGGCCACGCAGCAGGCGGCGTTCGATTCGACGCGTCCCGGGGCGACCATGGCCCAGCTCAACCGCATCGCGCGGGAGTATATGCGCGCGCACTCCGGCACGCAGTGCGGCGAGCAATCGTGCGACGCGTACTTCATTCACGGCCTGGGGCACTGGCTCGGGATGGACGTGCACGACGTCGGGGACTACAGCACGCCTCTGAAGCCGGGGATGGTGCTCACGCTCGAGCCCGGGATCTACCTGCCGGCCGAGGCCCTGGGGGTGCGGATCGAAGACGACGTGCTCGTGACGCCGGCGGGCGCGGAGTGGCTCTCCGCCAAGGCGCCGAAGACCACGGCCGAGATCGAGCGCCTCATGAGCCGGGGCGGACGCTAAGTCTCGTCCTTTTCACCCTTGATGTCTTCGAGGAGCTGCTTGGCTTCCTGTTTGTATTCGTGGTCGAGCACATCGCCGATCGGAAGCGACTCGATCGCGGTGAATTGCTCGCGCGCCTTGGAGTAATGCCCGAGATCGACGTACACTTCGCCGAGGTCGAGCCGGTGAAAAATGTTGCTCGGCTTCAACGCGACGGCCTTCGCAAGGTACTTCTGCGCGTCGTCCCAGTTGCCCTTGTCGAGGAAGCCGCCGCCGAAGAGCGTTTTGGCGAAGAACTTCTCGAACCCCGAGAGCCGTTTGACCTCGGCATGCCAGGCGCCGATCAAGTGACAGGCGCCGTCGTGCGTCGAGTCCAACTCGATGGCCTTCATGCCTTCATCATAGATGATCTTGGCGAAGCGCACCCGCTCCTTGCCCCCCTTGGTGCGGGACAGCCGGCCCAGGGCCTGCCCGATGGTGAAATGGCCGTCGGCCCCGGTGGGGTTCACCCGCACCGCGGACTCGCCGAAGGCGCGCGCCTGTGTGTAGAGACTGTCCCGCAGGTGCTTGGACGAGTCGTCTTTGCCCGTGATCTGCTTGGCGATGTCCACGAGCTCGCGGCCCGCCTTCCACAGCGCCTGATAGTTGAGCGAGTCGAGCGCGAGGGCCGCACGGTAATGGCCCAGCGCCTGCTGCGGGGCGAGCGCGGCGTAGGCGCTGTCGCCCAGCGCGATATGCTCCGCCACCGTGGGCCGCGCCTGGCCGGCGAGCACGGCGGGTACGGCGAGGCACGCAGGCACCAGGGACGTCAATCCGCGCATCGGCGACTCCGGACGGGAGCGGGGCGGTAATGTTGGTCGTGCCACTCATCGAGCGCAAGCGCGACGGCGGCGCCCTGACGCCCGAGGAATGGTCCGCCCTGGTCGCGGCCTACACCGACGGGCGCCTTCCCGACTACCAGATGTCGGCGCTGCTGATGGCGGTGCTGCTGCGCGGGCTCGAGCGCCCCGAGCTCGCCGCCCTCACCGACGCGATGCTCGCCTCGGGCCAGCGCCTCTCCTTCGACTCGTGGTCGACACCCCGCGTCGACAAGCACTCGACTGGGGGCGTGGGCGACAAGGTCTCGCTCGTGCTGGCGCCGCTGGTCGCGGCGTGCGGCGTCGCGGTGCCGATGATGTCGGGGCGGGGCCTCGGCCACACCGGCGGCACGCTCGACAAGCTGGAAGCGATCC
>Ga0209156_10001964_pt1 | contig 16445 bp, 14 predicted proteins | sample GraSoiAngelo_124_FD_185881 | JGI IMG/M metagenome (GOLD analysis project Ga0209156, IMG submission 185881) | Grasslands soil microbial communities from the Angelo Coastal Reserve, California, USA - 14_0927_05_20cm (SPAdes) (version 2) | ecosystem: Environmental > Terrestrial > Soil > Grasslands...
CGCAGGTCCAGCGGGTGGAGCTCGACGTGCTGGCCGACCGCAAGCTTCCGGCGCGCGAGCAGAAGATGCGCCATGTCGAAGAGGACCTCTACTTCGTGCTCGACGAGCGGGGCCACTCCGTGCACCTCACCGATAAGGGCGTCGAAACGATGTCGCCCGCGGACCCGAACCTGTTCGTGGTTCCGGATATCTCGCACGCCGTCCACGAGATCGAGCGTGACGAGCGCCTCTCACCCAAGGAGAAGATCGAGCGTCGTCGCCAGGTAGAGGCGGACTACGCCATGAAGAGCGAGACGCTGCACATCATCCACAAGCTGCTCCAGGCTCACGCCCTGTATGAGCGGGAGGTGGACTACGTCGTGCAGGAGGGGAAGGTCCTGATCGTCGACGAGTTCACGGGGCGCCTGATGCACGGGCGGCGCTGGTCGGAGGGCCTGCACCAGGCCGTGGAGGCGAAGGAGAGTGTGGCCGTCCAGGAGGAGAGCCAGACCCTGGCCACCATCACCATCCAGAACTACTTCCGGATGTACGACAAGCTCGCCGGCATGACGGGCACGGCGGAGACGGAGGAGACCGAGTTCTTCCAGATCTACGGGCTCGAGGTCGTGGTGATCCCGACCAACCGGCCGGTGCGTCGCGTGGACAAGCACGACCTCATCTACAAGACGCGCAGCGAGAAGTACAACGCGATCCTCGACGAGGTCGAGCGACAGCACGAGCGCGGCCTCCCGGTCCTCGTGGGGACGGTGAACGTAGACGTCTCGGAAACCCTGTCGCGCATGCTCAAGCGACGCGGCTTCCGGCACGAGGTGCTCAACGCCAAGTACCACCAGCGGGAGGCGGAGATCGTGGCGCAGGCGGGACAGCCCGCCGCCATCACGATCGCGACCAACATGGCCGGCCGGGGCACCGACATCAAACTCGGTCCCGGGGTGAAGAAGTGTCAGGTGTGCGGGATCACGGCGCACGAGGCCCCCTTCGGCCAGCAGATCGAGCGGCCCGATCTTTCCGCCGAAGAGCTCAAGCGGCTGGGCTGCAACGACGATCCCCCCTGCGGACTCGTGATCATCGGCACGGAGCGGCACGAAGCGCGGCGCATCGACCGGCAGCTGCGCGGCCGCTCCGGTCGCCAGGGGGATCCCGGCCAGAGCGTCTTCTTCCTGTCGCTCGAGGACGACCTGATGCGGCTGTTCGGGTCGGACCGCATCGCGCGCTGGATGGACCGCACCGGCGCGGAGGAAAACGAGGTCATCACCCACCCCTGGGTGACGAGCGCCATCGGGCAGGCTCAGAAGCGCGTCGAATTGCAGAACTTCCAGGCCCGGAAGAAGCTGCTCGAATACGACGACGTGATGAACCAGCAGCGGGAGGTGATCTACTCGCTGCGGCTGTTCGCGCTCGAGGGGGGCGAGGAGCTCAAAGCCGAGGCGCTGCGCATGGTCGAACAGGCCGTCGCCGAGCTCGCCGATGAGCTGATCGGCGACACGAAGGACGCCTACCGGTGGGACCGCGCCCTGATGGAGACCGAGTTCCTGCTCAAATTCCTGGTCTCCGTCCCCGGCGTCACCGACCCCGCGAGGATTCGCAGTCGCGACGAGCTGGTGCGGGCGGCGCAGCAGGCGGCCCGCGAGGCGTTCCAGGCGAAGCTCGACCACTTCAGGGAGATCGAAGCGAAAATCGGCGCCGTGAACATCGGCGCGCAGGCGCTGTCGCACGTCATGCTGACGGTGATCGACGAGAAGTGGAAAGATCACCTCTACGACCTGGATCAGCTGAAGGCGGCGATTCACTATCGGCAGTGGGGCCAGAAGGACCCGCTCATCGAATACAAGCGGGAAGGCTACGACATGTTCGTCGGGCTGATGCGGGACGTGCACGCGACGTTCGCCGAGCGCTGGCTCAAGCTGCAGATCGAGATCGGGCCGCCGCCCCCCCGGGGAGGATCCGTGAGCCCGGGGTCGGGTCCGGGAGGTGGCCTCGTGAAAGGGCCGTCCCCACGCCGCCCCGCCCCCATGGTCGCGAGCAAGCCGACCGTCGATGGTCTCGTGAGTGGGGAGCCGGCCGTGGTGGCCCAGCCCGCTTCGGTGGGAGCGGGGGTCGCCGCCAATCCGTACGCCGGCGTCGGCCGCAACGATCCGTGTCCCTGCGGCAGCGGCAAGAAGTTCAAGAAGTGTCACGGGGCGGCGGTCTAAACGGGGAACGCGGAAGTCGGAACGCGGAACACCCGGGCCGACGTCCCTGCTGCTGTTCCGCGTTCCGCATTCCCCGTTCCGCGTTATTCGGGTACCGGGATATCCTCCTTTGCCACCTATGCTTCCCCCATGTCGCTGCGCCTGTCCGAGCAGCCGGAACGGGACCGTCCGCGCGAGCGTTTGTGGAGCGTCGGCGCCGCCGCGTTGACGGCGCAGGAGCTCTTGGCCATTCTCCTAGGCACGGGGTACGCGGGTCGGGACGCCCTCGCGGTCGCGGGCGAGGTGCTCGCTCGGGTGGAGGGGTCGTTGCGCCGGCTCGCCGGGCGGCCGTCGGCCGACCTCGCTCGCGTGCCGGGCGTGGGCCGCGGCAAAGCCGCTCGCGTGGTCGCGGCGCTCGAGCTGGGGCGCCGCGTGGGCGCCGAACATGAGCCGCCCCCGGAACGGATTCGCGGTCCGGGCGACGTGCAACGCTTCTACGCCTCCCGGTTACGGGATCTGGCGGTGGAGGAATTTCACGTGCTGGCCCTCGGCAGCCAGAGTCAGGTGCTGGGCGATCTGCTCATCACGCGGGGCATCTTGAACAGCTCGCTCGTCCACCCGCGGGAAGTCTTCCGGGCGGCGATCGCCGAAGCCGCGGCGGGAATCATCGTGGTGCACAACCACCCGAGCGGCGACGCGACACCGTCGGCCGACGACCGGGCGGTAACACGGCAGCTGGTGGACGCGGGCCGGCTGCTGGACGTGCCGGTGTACGACCACGTGATCGTCGGAGGCGATCGCTACGTGAGCTTCGCAGAGGCTGGCCTGTTGTGACGACCACGGCACCGCTGCTGGCGCCCGAGCTGGCGCGGGCCGTCGCGCTGCAGCGCGACCGCCTCGACCTCGACCTGCTGGGGCGGGCCTACCAGGTGAGCGCCCAGGCCCACCGCGGCCAGAAGCGCCAATCGGGCGACGACTACGTCTCGCACTCGGTGGCCGTGGCGACGATTCTCGCCGAGCAGCAGATGGACTCGGTCACGATCGCGGCCGCCCTGTTGCACGACGTCGTCGAGGACTCGGACGTCTCGGTCGAGGACATCCGGCGCACGTTCGGTCCCGAGGTGGCGGAGCTGGTCGACGGACTCACGAAGCTCTCCACCCTCACCTTCCGCTCGACGGTGGAGGAGCAGGCCGAAAACTACCGCAAGCTCCTGCTGTCGGTCGCCAAGGACGCCCGCGTCATCATCATCAAGCTCGCCGACCGGCTGCACAACATGCGGACCCTCGAGCACCTCGACCAGGAGAAACGCCGCCGCATCGCGCTCGAAACGCGCGAGATCTACGCGCCCCTGGCCCACCGCTTCGGGATGGCGGGCGTGAAGGCCGAGCTCGAGGATCTCGCCTGCAAGTTCCTCGAGCCCGAGGACTACCGCGCGCTGGCGCGCAAGGTCAAGGCGAGAAAGAGCGAGCGGGAAGAGACCATCGAGCGGCTGCGGATTCCGCTCGCCGAGGAGCTCCGGACGGCCGGGCTCACGGGCTTCGAGATCACCGGCCGCCCCAAGAACCTCTGGTCGATTTACAAGAAGATGAAGAAGCGGGACAAGCCGTTCGAGGAGATCTACGACCTCCTCGCGGTGCGCGTGCTGGTGAACGATATCCCCGAGTGCTACCACGTGTTGGGCGTGATCCACCATAAGTGGACCCCGCTGCAGGAGCGCATCAAGGACTACATCGCGAGCCCGAAGTCGAACGGCTACCAGTCGCTCCACACCACCGTGTTCGGCCCGAGCGGCCAGCTGTACGAGATCCAGATCCGTACGCACGAGATGCACCACACCGCGGAGTACGGCATCGCGGCGCACTGGCTGTTCAAGGAAGGGCGCAAGAGTCCGGACGAGCTGGACCGCCATCTGGCGTGGTTCCGCCAGCTGCTCGAGCTGCAACAGGACGCCCACACGCCCGAGGAGTTCCTCGAGTTCCTGAAGGTCGACCTCTACCAGGACGAGATCTTCGTCTTCACGCCCCGCGGGGACGTGAAGCGTCTGCCGAAGGGCGCGACGCCGATCGACTTTGCGTTCGCGGTGCACACGGAAGTCGGGCAGCACTGTCAGGGTGCGCGCATCAACGGCCGCATCGCGCCGTTGCACCGTCCGCTCAAGAACGGCGACACGGTGGAGGTGATGACCAGCCCGCAGGCCAAGCCGTCCCGCGACTGGCTCGCCCACGTGCAGACCGCCCGCGCCCGCCACAAGATCCGGCAATGGATCAGCCGGGAAGAGCACGAGAAGAGCCTCGAGCTCGGGCAGGAGATCCTCGCGCGGGAAGTGCGGCGGCGGCGCCTCGAGCCGCCGGATGCCGAGCGTCTGGAGCGCGCTGCGGCCGGGCTCTCGGTCGGGACGGCGGAGCAGCTGCAGGCCGCGCTGGGGCGGGGCGACATCGCGCTGGGGACCATGATGCGGGCGCTGTACCCCGACCTCCCGGCCGAGGACCTCCAGGCGCCCAAGCCGACGGCGTTCGGCCGCGTGATCGAGCGCCTGCGGCTCGGCCGCGGGATCAAGATCCAGGGCGTGGACGGGCTGATGGTGCGGTATGCCCAGTGCTGTCAGCCGGTGCCCGGGGACCGGGTGGTGGGGTACGTCACCCAGGGCCGCGGCATCTCGATCCACCGCTCGGATTGTCCCAACCTCCTCCTCCTCTCGGCCGAGACCGAGCGTCGCATCGAGATCGATTGGCAGGAATCGGAGGGAGAGACCTTCGTCGTGCGCCTGGCCGTGGGCGGGGAAGACCGGCGTGGCCTCTATGCCGACATCTGCACCGCCATCAGTGAATCGGGCACCAACATCCGCTCGGCGGAGATCTCGACGCGGGACGGCGCGGTGTTCGGCTCCGTGCTGGTGGAGGTCGAGAACCAGACCCACCTGAACAAGGTGATCCGGGCGATCCGGCGGGTGAAGGGTGTGATGGATGTCTCGCGCCGCGAGTCGGGCCCCCAGACGCCAGCCTCGGCCAGTTAACTTTCATTGATGCCGTACGACCTCGTATCCCCGTTCCGGGTGAAGGGTGTGATGGACGTCTCGCGCCGCGAGTCGGGCCCCCAGACGCCAGCCTCGGCCAGTTAACTTTCATTGATGCCGTACGACCTCGTATCCCCGTTCGCGCCGGCGGGGGATCAGCCGCGCGCCATCCGGGAGCTGGCCGCGGGCCTCGCGCGCGACGACCGCTACCAGACGCTGCTTGGCGTCACCGGCTCCGGGAAGACGATGACCATGGCGCACGTCATCGCCGGTTGCGGACGTCCCACCCTCGTGCTGTCCCACAACAAGACCCTGGCCGCCCAGCTCTACGGCGAGCTCAAGTCCTTCTTCCCGAAGAGCGCGGTCGAGTTTTTCATCTCGTATTACGACTACTACCAGCCCGAGGCCTACGTCCCCCAGACCGATACGTACATCGCGAAAGACTCTTCGATCAACGACGACATCGACCGGCTGCGGCTGCGGGCCACGTCCAGCCTGATGGAGCGCGAGGATGTGGTGATCGTGGCCAGCGTGTCGGCGATTTACGGGCTGGGCGACCCGGAGCTCTATCGCCAGCGGCTCGTGACCGCGAGCGTCGGCGAGGCACGCGGCCGCGACGCCCTGCTCGAGGCGCTGGTCGGGGTCCAGTACCAGCGCAACGACACGGCCTTCGAGCGTGGGACATTCCGTGTGCGGGGCGATACCATCGAGGTGTTTCCCGCGTACGACGAGCAGGCGGTGCGCGTCGAGTTCTGGGGTGACACGGTCGAGCGGATCGCGAAGATCGATCCCCTGACCGGGAACGTCATCACCGAGCTCCCGCGGGCCGCGGTGTATCCCGCCACCCACTTCGTCACCGAGCGGCCCACGATCGAGCGCGCCGTGGCGGCGATCCGCGCCGAGCTCAAGGAGCGCCTGGCCGAGCTCCGGGTCCAGAACAAGCTGCTCGAGGCGCAGCGCCTCGAGTCGCGCACCAATTTCGACATCGACATGTTGCTCGAAGTGGGCCGCTGCACCGGAATCGAGAACTATTCGCGACCCCTGACCGGGCGCGCTCCGGGCGAGCGCCCCGCGTGCCTGCTCGACTACTTTCCCGACGACTACCTGTGCATCATCGACGAGTCGCACCAGACGCTCCCCCAGCTCGCCGGGATGTACGAAGGAGACCGCTCCCGCAAACAGACGCTCGTCGACTACGGGTTCCGTCTTCCGTCGGCCCTCGACAACCGGCCGCTGCGGATCGACGAGTTCATGAAGCTCGTTCCCCGGATCCTGTTCGTCTCTGCGACCCCGGGGGAGGAGGAGTTCAAGCTCTCCGGCGGTGTCGTCGTCGAGCAGATCATCCGGCCCACCGGCCTCGTCGACCCGGAGGTGGAGGTCCGCCCGGTGAAAGGGCAGGTGGACGACCTGCTGCACGAGATCCGGCTGCGCGAGAAGCTGAGCGAGCGCGTGCTCGTCACCACCCTCACCAAGCGCATGGCGGAAGACCTCACCGATTACCTGCAGCAGCACGGCGTGCGGGTCCGCTATCTGCACTCCGAGATCGACGCGATCGAGCGCGTCGAGATCATCCGGGGCCTGCGGTTGGGCGAGTTCGACGTGCTCGTGGGGATCAACCTGCTGCGCGAAGGGCTCGATCTTCCCGAGGTGTCGCTGGTGGCGATCCTCGATGCCGACCAGGAGGGCTTCCTGCGCTCGGATCGCTCCCTCATCCAGACGGTCGGCCGAGCGGCGCGGAACCTTCATGGGAGGGCGATCCTCTACGCCGACCGGGTCACGGGCTCGATGCAGCGCGCTCTCGATGAGATGAACCGCCGGCGGCAGGCGCAGCTCGAGCACAACGAACGGAACGGCATCACGCCGCGCTCGATCGTCAAGTCGGTGGACCAGGTGCGCTTCGCGACGCGCTTCGCGGATGCCAAGACCGCCAAGCCCGCGGAGGCGGGCTTCCACCGCCCCGTCGATGCCAAAGAGCGCGAGGCGCTCATCCGGCTGCTTGAGAGCCAGATGCAGGCCGCCGCCGAAGAGCTCGACTTCGAGCTGGCCGCGGTGCTGCGGGATCAGATCCTCGAGCTCCGGGCCGACGGCGATGCCGTACGCCCCTCTCATGCGCCTCTCCGCGGACGCGCTCAACCGGTTCGGTGAGACGCTCGGCCGCGAGCTGGCGGCGCCGGCCGTCATCGGGCTCTCCGGCGAGCTCGGCACCGGAAAGACCACGTTCGTCCAGGCGATCTGCCGCGGGCTGGGCGCGCGAGGGCTTGCCACCAGTCCGAGCTACGCGCTGGTCCACCAGTACCGAACGCCCGATGACCGGCTGGTCTACCACGTCGACTGCTACCGCCTCCGGTCTCCGGCCGAAGCCCGGGATCTGGCGTTCGACGACATGGTGCGCGACGGGGCTGTCGTGCTGATCGAGTGGCCCGAGCGCGCGGGGGCGTGGACGCCGCGGCTGGATCGGCACTTCCGACTGAGTTACGGTGACGAGGCGGACACGCGAGAGCTCGAGGAGGTTCGGTGAGCCGCGGGCCGACGGTGTATGAACGCGAAAGCCGGAACGCGGAAGGCGGAACAGGTCGCACGCCGGTCGGGGCGCGACACGGGCCCCGCGGATCGAACTGGGATTCTCTGTTCCGCGTTCGACGTTCCGCGTTCCGCGTTGTGTGGAGGGGTTAATGGGCGGGGTTTGGCTCGCCATCGACACCGCCACCGAGATCGCCAGCGTCGCCGCCGGTCGGCCGCCCGCGGCACAGAGCGGGGCGCACGTGCAAGGAGCCCGTCGTCACGCGGCCGAGATCATTCGCCTCGTCGACTTCGCGCTCAGCCGGCTGGGCATTCGACCGGCGGATCTCGAAGGGATCGTGGTAGGCGATGGGCCCGGGAGCTTCACTGGATTACGCATCGGCTGGGCGGCGGCGAAAGGGCTCGCTCAGGAAGGCGGGCTCGAGCTCCGGGCCATTCCCTCGCTCATGGCCGCGGCTGCGGGAGCCGCGCTGAAGCTCGGGGCCGAGCCGGTGGCGGCGTGCTTCGATGCGCTCCGCGGACAGGTCTATGGCGCGCTGTATGTGTTTCACCCCGATCGGGTGGAGACGCTGTTCGCGCCAGCGGTGCTCACCGTGGCGGAGTTGGCGCGCGACGCGCCCGTGCGGCCCCGCCTCGTGGTGGGCGATGGGGCGGTGCGCTACGCCGACCAGGTCGCCCGTTGGATCGGGGCCGCTCCGGTGCCGCTCGAGAGCGTGCCCCCCGCGGCGACCCTGCTCCTCGCCCTCCTGGAACGGGAGGGCACCGGCCGCACGATTGCGGACCCGGCCACCGCGGAGCCCGCGTACGGACGTCCTGCCGAAGCGCAGGCCAGATGGGAGGCGCGCCACGGCCGGCCATTGCCCGATTCGCCCCGCCCGGCTGGCTGACGTCGGCGACGTCGCCGCGATCGAACGAGCCGTGTTCTCCGATCCCTGGTCGGCGAATGACTTCGCCGAGTGCGTCGCGTCGGGCGTACCGTTCCTCGTGGCCGAGCGGCGGGCCGTTGTGGCGGGCTACGTCGTCGCCCACTGCGCCGCCGACGAGGGAGAAATCCTGAACCTGGGCGTCGCGGTGGCGTACCGACGGCAGGGGATCGCTCGGGCGCTGGTCGAGCGCGTGCTCGAGGCACTCGCCGGCCGTGGCGTCCGGACGGTGTACCTCGAGGTGCGGACGTCGAACGCGTCGGCCCGGCGTCTGTATGAGTCGCTCGGCTTCGGCGAGGTCGCGCGACGGGCGCATTACTACCGTCGGCCAGTCGAGGACGCAGTGGTGTTGCGGGCCGCCATTCCTGCAGAGAGGGGGTCTGCAAAACTTTAGCACAAGTGGCGTATCTTTGATTGACAGAATAACTTGCGGGTCATATACTGTTGTCGCCCTTGGTCCAGACCCGCCCAGCGTCTGGAGGTCTGTCGTGAGCCGGAGTCTCAATAAAGTCATGCTAATCGGGAACTTGGGGGCCGATCCCGAGGTGCGGAGCACCAACAATGGCTCCCGCGTCGCCACGCTGTCCTTGGCGACCAGTCGGCAGTGGACGGGGCAGGGTGGGGAGAAGCAGGAAAAGACCGAATGGCATCGGGTGATCTGCTGGAACAACAAAGGCGCCCAGCTGGCGGATCTGGCGGAGAAGTACATGAAGAAGGGAGACCGGATCTACGTCGAGGGGCGCGTCGAGTACCGGACCTGGGAGGATCGCGAGAAGCAGACCCGGTACACCACCGAGATCATCGCGCGGGAGGTGATCCTCTTGTCGTCTCGGGGAGGCGGCGAAGGGTCCGGCGATTTCGCGCGGGCCAAAGCGACCGCCAAGGTTGCGCCCGAGGCGGGAGGCAAGGCGGAATCGCTCGACGCGTTCCCGGAGGCCCTGGATGAGGAGGACGACGATCTGCCGTTCTAAGCAAGCAGCCCTGCTCGCCCTTGTAGCAGGGCTGCTTGGGGCAGGGGGGCTGGCGCCCGCGCTCGCCGCGCAGGACACGACGCAGGCTCGACCGGATACCTCGACGCCGGCGCAGGACACGTCTCAAGCAGCACCGGCGCCGGCCCCGCTGGGCGCGTTGCCCGCCACCCACGTCGTGACGACGGGTGAGACCCTCTGGTCCATTGCTCAGCTGTACTACAGCGACCCGCTCCTCTGGCCCGAGATCTACCGGCTCAACACCTCGCTGATCGACGATCCCCACTGGATCTATCCGGGCGAGGAGTTGAGCCTGGCGGCGGGGGGCGTGGCGCAGGTGCCGGGCCAGCCGACCCCTGGGGACACGGTGCATGCCGTACCCGCACCCGACACGGTGGTCGCGGTCGCGGCGGACACGACCGCGCTGCTGGATACGACCGTGGTGGAGGCGCCACCGCCAGCGGCCGAGCCCACTGAGGGCTATCAGACGATCTTCGACCGGCGCCGCACGGCCACGCAGGAGGTGCGGGACGTGCTGCGCGCCTACGCGAATCAGCCCTACCGGCCGTTGCGCCGGGGGGAGTTCTATGCGGCGGGCTTCCTGACCGAGCAACAGAGGCTCCCCTACGGTCGCGTGCTCGGCAACACCTCCATCCCCGCCATTCCGCGTCTTACGGATCGCTCGACGGCGATCACGTTCGACCAGATTTCGATCCAGCCGCCGCGGAGCGCGTCGTACCACGTGGGTGACTCGTTGCTCATCGTGCGGATCGACCGCGATATCACTGGCTGGGGAGGGGTCGTGGTTCCGCTCGGCGTCGCGCGTGTGACGGAGCTGCAGCGGCGGCAGGTGCTCGCCGACGTGATCATGCAGTTCGGGCGCATCCACGACGGGCATCTCGGGCTGCCGCTCGAGCCGTTCAAGGACCCGGGCGAGGTGCGCCCGACACCGGTGGAGGGCGGACTCGAGGGCGTGGTGATCGCCGAACGGGACCTCCACGTGCTGGCCGGACCGCAGCAGATCGTCTTCATCAATCGGGGACGGGCGGAAGGTGTGACCACCGGGGACGTATTTGAAGTGTACCGACCGGCGGCGGGGGTCCCGGGCACGTCGTCCGAGCAGATGCAGGTGGTGCTCCAGATCGTGCATACGCGCGATCACTCGGCCTCGGGGTTGATCCTGAATATCGGCCACCCCAAACTCGTTCCGGGCATGCCGGTGCGGCTCATCCGGAAGATGCCGTCCTGATCGGCCGCCGGCGACCGCGTCACGCGGCGCTGGCGCATTGCGTCCCGTGGTCCTCGTTCCGCATTTAATCGCGCTGGCCCTGTACGCCTTGGCCGCCGCGCTCGCGCTGGCACCGTTCGCCGGGCTCCGGTCGGCACCGCGTGCCCTGAGGCTGGGGGTCCCCCTGCTCGGCATCGCGGCCCATGTGATTGGCATCGCACGGGTCACATCCTTCCTGGGCGTCGCCCCGACCCTCTCGATGCTGGCCCTGTTCCTCGTGGCGCTGCAGGCGGCGAGCGAAGGCCTGTTCGGTGCGTCCGCCGTGGGCGTCTTCACCGGTCCGCTCGCGACCGGTCTCCTCGGGCTCGCGTTGCTCATCGGGCTCGCGCCCGAAGGACCGCCGCCGTCGGGGCGCGGGGCCTGGTCGATCCTCCACATCACGGTGAGCGTGCTCGGCCTCGCTATGCTGGCGCTCGCGTTCATCGCGGCCGCCCTCTACCTGCTCCAGTTCCGGGAGCTCAAGGCGAAGCGCTTCGGGGCCGTGTTCCGGTTGTTCCCTCCGCTGGAGCGGCTGGATCAGTTGAATCATCTGTCGCTCGTGCTGGGATTCCCCACCGTGACGCTGGGTGTGCTGCTCGGGTTCGGCGTGCGCTACGCCGGCGGCGCGTCGGTGGATGCCGCCCAGGTCGTCTGGGGTATGCTCACCTGGGTCGTCTTGGGATGGGCCGTCGGGGTACGCGTGGTGCGCCACTGGGCCGGCCGGCGGGCCGCGTTCGCGAGCATCGCGAGCTTCACGGCGGTGCTGCTCGTCTACGTCGCGCTCAAGCTCGCGGCGCCGGGAACCCAGCGGTTTCTCTGAGTCGGGGCGACAATGAGCATCACCGTTCTCGGCGTCAACCACCGCACCGCGCCCCTCGACGTGCGCGAGCGATTCGCGCACGAGCGGCGCGAAGTGCCCGCGTCACTCGAGCGCGTGCTGGCGGCGGGCGCGCGCGGCGGCGTGCTGCTGTCCACGTGCAATCGTACGGAATTCTACCTCGCCGAAGCGGACGTGGCCGTGCCGGAGGCGGTGTGGGCGATTCTGTCGGAGCGCCTGGGCGGTGGTCGCAGCGCCAGCGAGTACGGGTACACGCGCCGGGACCGGGATGCGGTGCGTCATCTGTACCGCGTCTCCGCGGGGCTCGACGCCATGATCCTCGGCGAATCCCAGATCCAGGGGCAGGTGCGGGACGCGTGGGAGACGTCGAAGGGCCAGGCGGGCCCCGTATTGCACCGGCTGTTCCAATCGGCGCTGCTCGTCGGCGCCCGGGTGCGCAGCGAGACGGGTCTCGCGACCGGCGCGGCCTCCGCCCCCTCCGCGGCCGTCGCGGTAGCGGCCCGGATCTTTACCCGGCTCGCCGGCCGTTCGGCGCTCATCCTGGGAGCGGGAGACATGGCGGAGCTGGCGGCGACCTGCCTCGCGTCCGAGGGCGTGCGGGTCACGCTGGTGGCCAACCGCACGTACGAGCGCGCTCGCGCGATTGCCGAGCAGATGGGTGCGCGCGCCCTTACGCTGGACGAGGCGTGGGAGCACTTCGCCGACGCCGACATCGTGCTCAGCTCGACCGCGGCGCCGCACGCCGTCGTCACCTGGGACCATGTCGCCCCCGCCGTCGCTCGGCGTGGGGGGCGTCCGCTGTGCATCCTCGATCTCGGGATGCCGCGCGATGTGGAGCCCGCGGTCGCGCAGCTCGAGAACGTCTTCCTGTACGACATTGACGATCTCCAGGCAGTGGCCGCACAAGCCGCGGCGGAGCGCCGCCGCGACATCCCGGCGGCGGAGCGCATCGTGAGCGAAGAGGTCGAGCGCTTCTGGGCGTGGTACGGCGGGCTGGTCGTCGTGCCCGTCCTGAAGGAGTTCCGCGAGCGGCTGGACCAGGTGCGCGCCACGGAGCTGGAGCGCGCGCTGCGCCGCCTCGCGCATCTGAGCCCCGAGGATCGCGGAGAGATCGAGCACTTCAGCCAGACGCTGCTGAACAAGTTTCTGCACCAGCCGACCCTGGCCCTCAAGGAGGCCGCACAGGCCGGGCGGGGCTACGGCCTGCTCGAGGCGCTGAAACGGCTGTTTGGCCTGGAGCGGCGCGATGACCCGTAAGGTCCTCGTGACGGGTGGCGCGGGGTTCATCGGCTCCCACGTGGTGGACGCCTACCTGGCGGCGGGGGACGACGTCACGGTGCTCGACGACCTATCCACGGGCAAGCGGGAGCAGGTGCCGCCCGGCGCGAGGTTGGTGCAGGCCGACGTGCGATCGCCCGCCGCGCGAGAGCTCCTCGCCACGGGCGACTTCACGCTCCTCAACCACCACGCGGCGCAGATGGACGTGCGGCGTTCCGTGGCGGATCCGCTGTTCGATGCCGAGGTGAACGTGCTGGGGTTCCTCAACCTGCTCGAGGGTGCCCGGCTGGGTGGTGTGCAGCGGGTGGTCTTCGCGTCGTCGGGGGGCACGGTGTACGGCGAGACCGTGCAGCGGGTGGTCTTCGCGTCGTCGGGGGGCACGGTGTACGGCGAGACCGCGCGCCTGCCGCTCGTCGAGTCGGCCCCGAAGCTGCCCGCCTCGCCGTATGGCACCGCCAAGCTCGCCTCGGAGTATTATCTCGCGACGTTTTCCCAGTTGTACGGCTTCGAGACCGTGGCGCTGCGCTATAGCAACGTCTATGGCCCCCGTCAGAACCCTCACGGCGAGGCGGGCGTCGTCGCGATCTTTGCGCATCGCGTGCTCGCGGGTCAGCCGCTGACGGTGTTCGGTGACGGCGGTCAGACGCGGGACATGGTGTTCGTCCAGGACGTGGTGGAAGCCAATCTGGCCGCGAGTCAGGTCGCGCTCCCGTCGGCGGACGGGGTGGACGGGCGCGCCTTCAACATCGGCACCGGCATCGAGACGTCGGTCAACGACCTCGCCGCCACGCTCGTCACCATCGGGGGGCGCCGGGTGGAGATTCGGCACGCAGCGGAGCGCCCCGGCGAGCTGCGGCGCAACGCGCTGGCGGTGGACAAGGCGGCGCAGGGGCTCGGGTGGCGCGCGCGGGTCCCCGTCGGGGACGGCTTGCGACGGACCCTGCAATCGTTCAGGGAGGGCTGACAGCGTGCTCTTTCAGGTGGGCCGGGCGGTCCCCACGACGCCCTGGGAGCTGGTCCTCACGTCGAGCCGCGAGACCAAGTTCGTCCTCGCCATCCTCGTCGTGTTTTCCATCGTCTCCTGGTATCTCATCTTCCTCAAGTGGTGGCAGTTCCGCCGCATGCGACGGCAGGCCGACCGGTTCATGGCCGAGATCGAGCGGGCGACGCGGCTCGACGACGCCTACCACGCCGCCATGCGGTTGCCCGCCTCGCCCTACAATCGCCTGCTGCGCGAGGGCATTCATTTCTTCTCCGAGCTGAAGCCCGGCGGTCTGAAGGAAAACGGGCCCGCCGTGGCGACCCAGACCACGCTGACCACCACCCAGCTCGAGGCGCTGCGCATGGTGCTCGCGAAGGAGGTCGCGGCGGAGCGCGACGCCGCGGCGCGCTTCATTCCCTGGCTCGCGACCTTCGGCTCGGTGAGCCCGCTGCTCGGGCTGCTCGGGACGGTGCTGGGCGTCATGGACGCGTTCATCGGGATCGCCGTCGGCGGCTCGGGCAACATCGCCGCCGTGGCTCCGGGAGTGGCCGAGGCCCTGGTCACGACGGTCGCCGGGCTCGCGGTCGCGGTACCGTCCGTGATGGCCTATAACCTGTTCGTGAACCGCCTCGGCCTGTTCGCGGGCGAGCTGGAAGGGTTCGCCCAGGAGATCATCGGCACGATGGCGCGCGAAGGGAGGCTCTAATGGCCGGGCTCCTGGGTGGTAGCGGCGGGCTGCGCGGGCACGGCGAGCTGCCCCTCAACGCCGACATCAACGTCACGTCGCTCGTCGATGTGGCGTTCGTGCTGCTGATCATCTTCATGATCACCGCGCCGATCATGCAGGGGGGCGTGGACGTCCGATTGCCGCGCGCCGAAGCGCGACCCCTCGAGCCGAAGTCGGGCCTGGTGGTGACCCTCGATCGCGACGGGCGCATCTTCATGGACCAGGCGGCGCTCTCGTACGCCGATTTCCGCGCCACGTTTCCGGCCTTCGTGCGAACCAAACGCCCCACCGGGGTGTACCTCCGGGCCGACGGTCGGGTGCCGTACGCGGACGTCGTCCAGGTGCTGGCGGTGATTCGCGCCGCGGGCGTCACCGACGTCGGCCTCGTCGCGGAGCCCGAGGCCGTGGCGCGGTGAGACCGGCGCGTCGGAATCCCGAGAGCGCGAGGGTGGCCCTCGTGGGAACAGTCGCGGTACACGCACTCGCCGCGCTGTTTCTCGTGGCCGGCGCAGCGGCTGCCCGCAAGCCCGTGCCTCCGACCTATCGCGTGCACCTGGTGGCCGCGCCCGAGCCGGCCGAGGACGCGCGCAAGGCTCCCGAGGCGGTCGAGCGGCCGGCCGAGGAAAAGCCCGCGCCGGCACCCAAGAGCAAGTCACCAAAGAGCACGGTGGCTCCGGCACCGCCGCCGCCGGTGGCGGACAACACTAAGCGCGAGGCGGCGCCACGCACCACGCCCAAGGCGACGCCGCTCCCCGGGGAGAAGCCGTCGACCGGCTCCGACGTCGCGACGGTGAGCACGGAAGGCGTGGAGTTCCCGTTCCCCGAGTACTTGCAGAATATCGTCGCGCAGGTGCTGCGGGTCTGGCAGCGCCCGCTGCAAAGCACTCCTCTCGAGGCGGAGGTCTCGTTCTTGGTGCATCGCGACGGGTCGGTGAGCGATCTGCAGATCCTCAGGCGCTCGGGGAATTATGCGTTCGACCTCGAAGCGCAGGGGGCGATCGAGCAGGTGGGGCGCATCAAGGCGTTCCGGGCGCTCCCGGACGGATGGGATGCCGACGTGCTGTTCGTGCGCTTCTATTTCAGCGGCAGGCGCCAATGACGGCGGCGTGGCGGTCGGGCGGTCTGGCGGTCGGTGTCTCCGCGGCATTGCTGACCGCCGGTCCGCCCGACCGGCTGACCGCCCAAGACACGTCCGCGATCGATCGGGGAGTCCGCGTCGGGATCATTTACCGGCCCGGGGTGCGCCCGGGCATGGTCCTGTTGCCGGTGCACGCGCCCGCGCTCGATTCGGTGCGCGCCATCATGACGCGGGATCTCGACTATAGCGACCGGTTCGAGCTGATCACGCTGCCCGGCGGCGACTCGATCCGCGTCACGGCCGCAGCTCCCGGGGCCCGGCCCCCAGCCGCGGGCGGCACGGGGCGGGGGACCGGGGGCGGGGGCGCGGCGGCCGCCACCACGCTGAACTATCCGTTGTATCAAGCGCTCGGCGCCGACTTCGCCGTTGCCGTGCTGCCCGCGTCGGGCGATAGCACGATCGTCACGGTGCACGACGTGGCGGCGGGCGGCGTGCGGCGTGAGCTCCGCGTGCACCTGCCGGCGCTCAAGGACCCCGCGTTTCGGCTGGCGGTGCACCAGCTGGCGGACCGCGTGCTCGAAGCGGCGCTCGGCGCGGGCGGCACCGCCGCCACGCGCGTCCTGTTTGTGATGGAGGGCAAGGTCTACGCCATCGATCAGGACGGCGCCGACCAAAAGCT
>Ga0209156_10001968_pt1 | contig 16418 bp, 15 predicted proteins | sample GraSoiAngelo_124_FD_185881 | JGI IMG/M metagenome (GOLD analysis project Ga0209156, IMG submission 185881) | Grasslands soil microbial communities from the Angelo Coastal Reserve, California, USA - 14_0927_05_20cm (SPAdes) (version 2) | ecosystem: Environmental > Terrestrial > Soil > Grasslands...
ATCCGGAGAGTTCGGATTGTTCCGATCGCGGGTATTTGTTGTGTTGTCGCCGCTCCATCCATAGCTCTGGCCGTTCCCGCGATCGGCGAACGGCTGCCCGGTATCCGGCAGGTATCCGAGTGGTATAGGCGCACCCGAGGGCTGAAAGTTGATTTTAACGGTCGTGCCCGGCCCGCCAAAATGCAACGAACACGCGAGATTGTCGATGTCGGTCGATCCGTCGCGCAGCGTCAGGTTGGCTAAGTTCCATCGCCATTCAATCATTTTGAGGACTGATGTGTGATCGTACACCAAGTGATTGACTGATGGCCCGGCGCTATAAGGTGAAATTACGACCGTCGGAACCCTGAAGCCCAACGGCACCTTTCCGCTTGGATCGACATCGCCCTCACATGTTGCCGGAAGGTCTCCCATGCAGGGGTGATAATTCGAAGTCGGCGCAGCTGCTCGTGGTGGATTCACGTGATCGAAGAACCCCCCCGCCTCATCGAATGTGACCACGACTACGGCGTGTTGCCACTGCGGCCCGTTGATCACGGCATTCACGGTACTCTGAATCCAGGCATCGCCTTGAGTGATGTCACAATTTCCAGGGTGATCATCACACGCTCCAGGATCGACGTAAGCAACATTTGGCAGTGTGCCGGTTGCAGCGTCGGCCAAGAACTGGTTATACGTTTTCGTGATATTCGTGCCATTCGGCGGCGTCAGGCCGGTCTGGTACTTATCTCCGTAGAATTTAAAAAGATGGCTGGATCCACCGCCGTTCGTGTCGCCCCAATAGTACGCTGCACTCACACTTGGGGCTAGATTGATCAGCGAATCCCAGATCGTCGCCAGCGTAGAGACATTGCTTGGATTGTGGTTGTCCAGCAGGTCCGTTTGGCCGGTGTGCGCGAACTTGCGATTTGGCCATGTCGACGCTAACACCGACGAGAAATACTTGTCGAGCACGGTATATTGGGTTGCTATTTGGCCTAGAAAACCGAGATCTCCCTGAGTGTAATATCCAATCGCGACCTGGCTGGTGTTTTTCCCTTGACGAAGCCATCCCAGATTCGGGCCATAACCGGTGGGCGGATATCCGATCTGGGCTCCATTGTTATAGTACCAATAAGTATCGTGCATATCCGGATAAAAGTGAACGGGATCGTTCCCACCACCGGCCGCTGGGTTTCCGCTTAGCGAGTGCGTCGGATGGCCGACATTACTGTCGTCGTAGTAAGTCGCCGTTTGTTGGCCGTCGGCGTTCGGAACCCATCCGAAGAAATGATCGAAGCTACGATTCTCCATCATTATGAACACAATATTCTGAATGCCTGAGCTATCGGGAGGAGATGGGAGAATATGATTATCGGAGCACGTACCTTGACCAAACGCGAATGACGCGACCGACAGACTGATCGCAAACGCGGCTGTGATTCGAAGCATGTGAGCTCCTTTCGATCCGAACGGCGGCCGCTGTGCATCAACGATGCCATCCGTTTGCCCGACCGACACCGAGCGCCCAGTTACATCGTCAAAAAGCCGTCGGCTTACGGTTCGCCCTCGTTGGGGTTGATCGGTTGTGATCGGTTCGCGCGTGCGAGGTCGTCGTCATCGCGATTGTGAACCACTCTAGACGGCGCGGGCCTCGCGCCCATTGGAGAGTTACGGCCGAATGTTTAATGAACGACGACGAACTCCCGAACACACCGGAGACGCCCGTTCCCAGCAACAGGAGCGATGCTGGCTCAGGTGTCGGCGCCGGCCCCGATGCGGCTGTCAGATCGAAAGCGAATTTAAGATCCCCATCCCTTGGTAGTTCGAATCCTGCTGTTCAAGGCGAACGCGAGCAGCGTCGCTTCCTCGACGCGCAACGTGTAATCACCGGGAATCAGCTGTCCCGTTTGTCTAAACTGGGTGGATCCTGTCTCGACAGCCCCAGCGCCGAAGAAAACCGACCTGCGCCCAAGGAGCGACGCATGAGCGAAGTTGCCATGGAGGCTCGGACTCACAAAGTCGAAGGTGAACGGCGATTCGAAACGGAGGTCGACTGCAAAGGTGATGCTTGCCTCGCGCGGCCGTGGGATGGTAAGTAACCGCGAGGTGAACGACGCGTCGACGCTCGTGAGCCAGAATCACCAGAACAAACAAGAGCCGGCATGTCGCGGTCGGAACGACGAAGAAATCTGCCGCCGGCGATTTGGTCAACATGATTCGCCAAGAACGTGCGCCAAGTCTGTGAAGGCGGTCGCCGATGACGTACCACGTACTTCGCGACGGCCGCTTGGCCGCCGCATGGGCATGCCCGCAGGCCGCAGCTTGTACAAGCGCGGTTGCACCCGCTGCGACTGAGCAGCGGTCGTCGCCGTCGCCGTGCGCGTTCGCTGTCCCAATCGGCCCATCAGCAAAATCGAATCGACGTTCAACATAACGTTTGGCCGGCGCAATTCATCTGAGATGGCATTACAGTCGTGTCGGGATATCACTGCTGCCAATGCGCGCAGGTACCGACCATATTACTGAACGTGACAGAATGTGTGCAGTGCGTGCGCGTTGATACGATGATAGAAGATGATAGAAGGGACATCTGGACGTCTGAATGGTGATACGGCTAGATGGCGAGTGCTTTACGTACAAATCGCCGACGTGGACGTGTATGATTAAAGAACTGAGGCAAGTGGCTCAACCACGCCAGAACTGCCAAGCGGTCCAAGAACTTGAACGTTCCCCTTGCAGGGTTGACTAGTACGACTTTGTTAGATCCGCAGATGGAAATCCCTGAATTTCATCATGGTTTCCAGGTAGTGCGGATGCGTGACTAACAAATGGGCGGTGAGCACCTCGGTAATTACCGCGCGCGTGATCGGAAGAGTCGGAATACCGCGCCCCGGCACGTCGGTGCTCGTGTTGCAGCCAGGTGTAGGCGAGCGCGGTTAAGAGCACGTGACGATTCCACCCCCGATCGGACCGCCCTTCGAACGTATAGGGCATCACACGATAGGAGTCGTTTCGTGTCCTTTCCGCGACCGGGATCAGAAGTTCACGGATAGTTGAAGGTCGGATAGTTGATGACGTGTTCCGAAGTCAGGGTACAGCCAATCGAGACGCTCCGATCGAGCGGCCCGAACGACGAACGACTCGACCTGCCACCACCCGTTCGCCTGCGGCGCCGAAACGGGGTGCGAATGACTCAGACGGGCGATCTTAACAAGGAGCATCTTCACGGCGTCTTGAAACCATCCATGATGACTACAGGGGCCATCGACCTCTTGACCCTCAATCCGCGCATCCAACGCGCGGACGGTCGCCATGGCTACAAGCCGCGGCTCGTATCAGACGTCGCGATCGGGCACGGTGGTTGATCCGGAGTGTCAGATTGTTTATGTGTGGGCTCGTTAAATGATGATGCGTGTGGACGTGGGAAACCGCGTTCTGTGCGGTTTCCCACGTCCCTCTGGGCGTCCACGGGGACGGCAGCGTCCATGCGCGCGTTCATTCTACGCCTTCGGTGCCGTGAAGCGGTCTTCATAGAGAATCGCAAACTGCCGCATCGCATTTCTCCAGGAGGGAGCGCCGCGCTCTCATTTGGCGGTGATGTTTCGAAGCGCCAGCCAAATCAATTTGATTGCGGCTTCGTCGTTCGGGAAATGCCCGCGAGTCTTGATGATCTTCCGCAGCTGCGCGTGGACACTCTCCAGCGCGTTCGTCGTGTAGACCACGCGACGGATTTCGGGCGGAAACGCAAAAAACGGAATCACGTGCGCCCAGGCGCGACGCGAGGACGCGACCACGGTCGGAAACTTCACGCCCGACGGGCCGCGCTCGAACGTGTCCAGCGCCGCGCTGGTGCTGTCAGCGCTCGGGGCGGTGTAGATCGCGCGGCCATCGGCTTGCGCTCTTTCCAATTCGCAAAGTCGAGACTCGCGCGAATCAGGTGGACGATGCACGTCTGCAGGGCGGCCGCGGGAAACACCGCCGCGAGTGCCTCGCTCATGCCCTTGAGTCTGTCGGTGACCGCGATGAGGATGTCCTGGCAGCCGCGCGTCTTCAGATCCGTAAAGACGTTCATCCAGAACTTCGCGCCCTCGGTCTGCTCGATCCAGATCCCGAGGATGTCGCGGCTGCCGTGCGGGGCCACGGCGAGCGCGAGATAGACGGCCGTGCTGCGCACCGACGCTTCGTCGCGAATCTTGACGCGCAGCGCATCGAAGAAGACGACGGGATACATCGGCTCGAGCAGGCGGCTTTGCCACGCGGTGACCTCCGCGACGACCGCATCGGTGACGGTGCCGATCAGATCCGGCGAGACCTCCACCGCGTACATCTCGGCGAGGAACGCTTGAATTTCGCGGGCAGTCATCCCACGCGCATAGAGCACCAGGGTCTTATCGTCGAACCCCGTGAAGCGTCGTTCGTGCTTCGCGATCAGGCGCGGCTCGAAGGTCCCTTCGCGATCGCGGGGGACCTCGATCGCGAGCGGCCCGTCATCGGTCAGCACGGTCTTGCCGTTCGTCCCGTTGCGGATTGCGGGAGTCCTCGGGCTTCGCGCCACCGGGCGGATATCCGAGATGGTGGGTCAGCTCGCCGCCCAACGCGCGCTCGATAATGGCTTTCTTGAACCGGCGAATCGCCGCGTCGAGCTCTTCGGGCGTCAGCGGTCCTTGGCGCACGAATTCATCAAGAATTTCGGGTGGAACCGGCGCCAGTGGCGCCTCAGACGTGGGCGATTTGGGTTTGCGGGGCATCAACACTCCTCATGTTATGCCCCACACACAAAATTCCTGACAGGCTCGTTGATCCACGAATACGTCTTCGCACCGTGAGGATCGTCCGCACGCTCCACGCTATACGCGAGCTACATCCAAAAGACGATTAATGATCGCGCAGCGCAAATCCGTCTCCGATTTAACCGAGCTCAGGTCGAGCTCCGTCAATGGGACCGCATCAACAATAGCTCTGACAGCCTCGCCTCGAGTAATTATGGCACCCGTCGCCGCTCGAATATCAATCGTCAAACGGTCCAGGCGAACGATTTGATCTTCGGCGATCGCTAATGTAACTTTCCTCGTGGGACGCGCCATGGGCAGTCCTCAGGATTTGGTCTTCCCACGAAACGGCGTTGACTGCAATGCCGCCCATGGAATGTCTCCCGTTAACCAGCATCATGCCAATGCATTGCCGCGAGTCACGTTGTCAGTAATCCCATCAAGGACTTTGCGAAGGCGAGTGGATGACTCTGACTGCCCTCGAGCGCTCCCGAGCGACAACTTCGCCAATGTACAAGGGAGAGAGAGAGAGGTAGATCACAACGTCTGAGATCGGTTGGAATCACAAAAGCCAAGACTCACCCACAGACGGCCCTTCGGCGTTGCCGAGCTGCCCGTAGCTCGAAGAGCGATTGCCAACGCGTCCATCTGCAACATCGCACCAACCGCGGCGGCGGTGCCGTTCGATCGACAAGTCACCGTTTGTGCCACTCACCAATAGCGCCCCGAGATGACTGTTGCCGAGTGGCAAATCAGACAACTCCGTCTGAGTAGTGTCACGTGTTGTCGTGCGCGTTCAGGGCCGGTAGGACGACGAACAATCGCCGGTCGGCGTGATCAGGTCAAACGAGAGTAAACCGACGAAACGAGACGCATGGCGACACCGGCGACACCTCCTCTCGAAGCCGACGCGCCGACCAGGGATCCGAACCTGAGCGTCAGGTGTCGTTAGCGATGAGGTATGAAAACACTCAATCTAGGCGGCAGGCTATCTCTGTCAAGGGCCGCCTGCACGCCTTCGTTCTGCGGCCGCGGCCCGGTACGTCCGTCCGTCGGCGGGCATCGGCCGCCGATGCCAACGCAATTGGAAAACACCAGGCATACGGGCATTTGGTCCTCCGGGCGTCGCTTTCGGGAGCTTCCGGTGCTGGATCGGGCTCGTTGCGGCGATCATTTGAGCGCGCTTGTCCTGCGCCGTCACCTCCGTCGAATGCCGCAGTGAGCTGCTGCGGCCCGACCTCCACGGACCGCAAACCCTCTCGATGTGGGGACTTGGGGAGACTGGCGCGCGCCCAAGATCTCAGCGCCTCTGTTACGGTCTTCACGCGGTGGCAACCAGCAAGAAGTTGCGAAAGTCGTCCCAGATGGCCCGCCACGTTTCCTGAGGAAAATCGCACATTTCGAAGTAGCGTCGATCGTGAGCTCGTGAGCTGACTGACAAATGACTGACAATTTGTAGCGGCTCACGGCGTGTAGGGTGTTTTTAATCCGGTCTGCGTAAAATAGCGGCCCTTTTCGGCTGTGTTCGAGGAGGTGCCGTGATTTCCCTTTGCTACGTCGTGCTCCAGCGTGTCCTCCAAAATGGCTTCAGGCCCCATCGCAGCCTGGGACTCAAGCCTCCGAATGGTCGGATGCCGATTGAGACCTGGGAGGGCATGCAACCGATCACCGTGACACGTCGCGACCGTCTCGGCGGCCTCTTACGCGAGTATGAGCGCGCTGCGTGAACCCTTGGCGAGCCGGGTCCTCGCGACGATTGGCAAGCCAGGCTATCAAGGCAGGGCAGATCGAGTTCACGCGCGACCGCGAGATTCGCATTCCAGGCTAGCTGCTGACGCCCGAAGCGCCGGGATCCGTCGACGCCGACGGTGCTCCACATCGGCGAAGTGGCGGCGTGGAGCTCGGTCGCCGAGGACGGATTTGCCGAGCGGTTGTGCACAAAGGGCGGATGCCGCGTGGCCACAATCGACCTCCGCGGACGCGGCGATTGCGCCATCGCGTACCCGCAGCGCAGTCGGTTTTACTTTCCAAATCGCATCACCAACGAGGCCTACCTCACCTAGTTCACGTTGATGCTCGGCAAGCCGGTCCTCGGCGGACAGGTGTACGACAGCCTTCGAGCGTTGGACTATCTCGGATCGCGGCCGGACGTCGGTGGCGGCGTCGTTCTCGTCGGCGACGGCCCGCACGGCGTGATCGCGCTCTACGCTGCGGCACTCGATAATCGGGTGCGCAGCGTGGCGCTGCTGCGGACCGTGACGGACTACCGCTCCCTGCCCGTTGCCGACCGCTACACGCAACCGTTCGGGATCTATGCCTACGGTCTCCTGCGCGACTTCGATCTGCCGGAACTCGCGAGCGTCGTGGGACCGCGCCCGGTATTGCTCCTCGATCCTGCGACGCCGCTGGGCGAGCCGGCCGGCGCGGCGGCACGAGACCTCTACAGCGGACTGCCAAACCTCGCGTGCAGACGACCGGCGATCAGGACAACGTACAGATCCTGGCGGCGTGGATCCGCGGCCAGGACTCACGGTGAGCCGTTGAACCACGGGTGCAGCTGGTATAGGCTCCCCCCGTGAGAGGGGGCGTTCGATGACACGAATTCTGGCTTCCGCGTGCGCCGTCCTGACGCTCGCCGTCGGTCCCGCGTTCGCGCAGGCGAAAGCGACGATCACGGGCGTGCCGGAGATCCCGTTCACGACGGTGTCGAACTTCCTCAAGCTGCCGCCCGGGGAATCGCTCGGCGAGTCGGTCGCCGTCGCCACCAACTCGAAAGGCAACATCTACGTGTACCACCGGCGCGACACGACGCGCCTCTTCGAGTTCGACAAGAACGGCACCTACCTCAGGGAGATCGGGAAGGGCTACTACGGCTTCGAATTCGCCCACTCGGTCCGCGTCGACAAGGACGACAACATCTGGACTGTCGATGAGGGCACCAACCTCGTCACCAAGTTCAGTCCACAGGGCAAGGTGCTGATGGTGATCGGGCGGCGGCCGCCAGCCGTTGACGGGCCCGTCATCGCACCGGCCGGCCCGAATCCCCCGGCGCAAAAATACATTCTCTGTCGTCCTACGGATGTGGGTTGGGATCCACAAGGCAACATCTTCATCTCGGACGGCTACTGCAACAACCGCGTCGTGAAGTACGACAAGAACGGCCGCTTCGTCGCACAGGTCGGCAGTGAAAAGGCGGGCAACAAGCTTGGAGAACTCAACCTGCCGCACGGTCTTCAGGTCGACGAGCGCGGCCACGTGTGGGTGGCCGACCGAACGAACAACCGCTACCAGGAGCTCGACAACGATCTGAAACCGATCAGGGAGATCACCAATCTCGGCACCGGATGGACGCTGTGCATCTCGCCGGGATCGCATCAGTACGTCTTCTTCTCCAACTCGAATCCGAACGGGAATCCACCGGGGTCGTGGGAGAACACTGGCGAAATCTACAAGGCGGAAATCGACGGCACGGTGATCGGCAAGTTCGGCAAGCCCGGCAAGATCCCGCCCGGCTTCCAGGTGGTCCACATGCTCGATTGTCGTAACCCGAACGAGGTGATCCTCGGCGAAATCGAATCGTGGCGCGTGCAGAAGTACATCCTGCAGCCGACGCCGGTGCGCCCGAGCGCGGGACGCTGAAGGAGGCGCACCATGAAGACCCTCATGACATTCGCTCTCGCGCTTTGCGGTGCTGCCGCGCTCGCGACCGCGGTCACCGCCCAGAACTCGCCGGCGATCAACTTCGATTCGGCGCCGAATGCGTTGACGCTTCCTGACGACATCTACCTCGGCGAAGTTGGCGGCGTGGCCACCAATTCACGCGGCGACATCTTCGTCTACACGCGCACCGGCCATCCGACGATGTCGATCGCGTCGGCGCGTCCGTTCGTGCACGGCGGCTCGCGGCTGTTCCAGTTCGATCGCAACGGAAAATTCACGCGCGAGATCGGCCAGGGCGTGTACGGATTTCTCTTCGCCGCGCAGGTCCGCGTCGATCCGCAGGACAACCTCTGGGTCGTCGACGAGTACGCTTCGATGGTGATGAAGTTCGATCCGCAGGGCCGCGTGGTGTTCCTCCTCGGACGCAAACCGGAGTCGATTCAGAATCCGGGCCGTGCCGGCGGGCCCGGCGGCGGCGGTGAAGGCGGACGCGGCGGTGAGGGCGGCCGCGGAGCTGAAGCCGGCCGAGGCGGTGGTGGCGCACAAGCCGGCGGACGCGGCGGCGGGCCTCCGGGAGCCGGCGCGCAGCAGGACGTCTTCAATCGACCGACCGACGTCGCGTGGGACGCGCAGGGCAACATCTTCGTCGCCGACGGCCGCGGCAACGCGCGCGTCGCCAAGTTCTCGAAGGACGGCGTGTTCGTCAAATCATGGGGCCAGCGCGGCAACGCGACCGGCCAGTTCGCCAGCGTCGACAGCATCGCCGTTGATGCGCAGGGCAACGTCTACGCCGCCGACGGCGGCAACCAGCGCATCCAGGTGTTTGATAACAACGGCACCTTCAAGACCGAGATCAAGAATGTCGGCAACGCGCAGGCGATCTGCATCACGCCGGGCGGCAACCAGGTGATGTACGTCTCGAATTCGAATCCGCCGAACGATCTCGATACCGCGGGCGAGATCTACAAGATGCGCCTCGATGGCACGATCGTCGGCAAGTTCGGGCGGGCGGGCAAGCTGCTCAAGGAGTTCGGCACGGTCAACGCGATCGATTGCCGCACCGAGAACACCCTCTACGTCGGCGAAGTCGGCAACTTCAGAGTGCAGAAGCTGACGCTGCGCTAGACACGACGATCGACAGGAAGATGGGCCGCATGCGAATCCTGTCATCCTGGCTTGGGGTCATCAGCGTGGTCGCTGTGACGATCGGCGCGCCGGTGCGCGCGCCGGTCACGGTGCCGATGTCGCAGTACGACTACGGGCGTACGGGCGCCAATCTTCAGGAGTCGATCCTCAACCCGTCCAACGTGGATGCCACTCACTTCGGCAAGCTCTTTTCGAGGAATGTGGATGACAGCATCTACGCGCTTCCTTTGATCGTTGCCGACGTCGAGATCTCCGGCCAACGCCACAACGTCCTGTTCATCGCCACGATGGGAAATACGGTGTACGCATTTGACGCCGACGATCCGGCGCAATCGGAGCCTCTGTGGTCGTGCAACCTCGGCACTCCCGCTCCCGGCGACAGCTGGATCGGGCCTATCCATCATGGCATTCTCGGAACGCCCTTCATCGATGTGCCAACGGGTACTCTGTATGTGGTCGCCCTGGTGTCGAAAGAGAACGAATACAACCTGTGGCTGAATGCCCTGGACATATCCAACGGAAGCCCGAAATACAATTCGCCACAACTGCTGTCGTTCCCGTTCGCCGGATCGGAGGGGACGCTCACGAACGTGAAAGGCGCACTCCAACGGGCGGGGCTGCTGATGGTCGACGATGTGCTCTATATCGCCTTCGCGAACATCGTGCCCGATCCGAACGACCAGCACTGGTCGCAGGAGGGCTTCGTTCAGACATTCAACGCGCGCGACCTGAAGCAACGGTTCGCAGTCTTCCAGACGACACCGAGCGGCCGGAAGGGTGGAATCTGGCAGGCAGGGCGTGGGATCGCGGCCGACGGTGACGGCAATATCTACCTGTCCACCGCCGGCGGCAGCTACGACGGTGTCACCAATTTCGGGAGCAGCACGCTGAAGTTCACCGGCCGGAGTCTCAAGCTTGCGGACTGGTTTACGCCGAAGAATCACGAGTATCTGTTCCTTCAAAACATCGATATCAGCGCGGGTGGGGTCACTTTGATCCCGAATTCGCCGCTCGCGTTTGCGGGCGGCAAGGAAGGCGTCATCTTTCTCCTCAATCGCAATGACATGGGGAAGCTGGAAGGCGCAGCAGGCGGGCCGCTCCAGAGGTTTCAAGCGACCGAGGGTTGCGGCCAGAAAGACTGCGCGCAAACGCTCGGGACGGCATTCTGGAGCCGCCAGAATGACGGCATGCTTTACGTCTGGGATCGACAGGATGTGCTTAGAGCCTATCACTTCGTCAACGGTCGCTTCGTCACGACTCCAGCTGCCGTGAGTGCGGTCAAACCAGGGATGACCGGCGGCCCGACCGTTTCGGCGAACGGCTCCGACGTCGCCAGCGGCATCGTGTGGGCCGTGACGACCCAATCGACGCGGAGCGGCGAACTGGCGCCCGCTACACTGCGCGCCTTCCGCGCCGCCGATGTGCGCCAGGAAATCTACAATTCCGATATGAACCACGCACGGGATGCCCTCGGCGATTTTACGAAGTTCGCGCCGCCGGTGGTCGCCAATGGAAAGGTGTACGTGCCGACGCAGTCGAAGGCGGTAGCCGTCTATGGCCTTCTCGGTGGCCGGTAACCGTCGGCTTCGTAAAGCTGCCGAGTGCTGATCGCCAATTATTCCAAATCCGCGACAACCAGACGCAAAGTAAGCGGTCGACGCGCGTGAAGCGAACACGCCCGCGCCGAGATCGATCAAGCACACGCAGTTGGTACCGCACGCAAGCACTTCGAGCTGCAACGCGGCGCGCGAGCGGACCGACGATCGAATCATCAAGAGCAAGGCGGCGAGGACGGACGTCATCGGCGACAACGTATCCGGTAGTGGGGACAACATCAACCGCAGCAACAAGAACCGCGTTTTCAGCAGGCACACGGGTCGTTGACGCCGCGCGCTAAGGCGAAGTCACCCTGTACGTGAATTGCTAAATTCGTGAGCGTTTCTTGGGGCGTGGTGTCCCAATTCTCAGCCTAGAGGTGTCGGCTTCCATTGTGGTCCGCAAAAAGTCCATCCCGAGGGAATTTCCGCTGAATTCGGAGTGCGACGACTTGGTCGTTGAAACGGCTCGCACGGTGCGATCTCGCGATCGCGATCAGCGAGGGCGAGCGCCTGCAACGTAACATCCTGTCACATGCCTCAGTCCCGTTCTTGCCTTGACGTCTGCACGATCGTGCGCGTCGCTGGCGACATGGTGCAGTTCGCGCTGTCGATGTTACGGCCACGCGGGCTGTCGTCCGCAAATATTTCGCTCACCAGACTCTTGCGGTGTGCGTGAGGTAATCGAGGAACACGACGGAATCCTCGGCAGCTCGCACCGCGGGTCCGCGTACGATAGATCGAGTCAATGATCGAGTCTTCGCGAACTCCCAGCAGACTTTCTGGTAGACTCTGAGCCGTCTCCTCATCAATTTGCGCGTGAAAGGACAGCCATGCGAACAGCCGTCCTATCGCTGTGGACCGGTGCCTTCATTTGTGCGGCCTGTGGTGGTAGCTCAGGGTCGTCCTCGACACCCATCGCGCCAACGGCGCCTTCCGTGCCCCCGCGGCCGACGGCCGTCACCTTCACGGGTCATCTGACCTCCACTGGCCGCGTGGACGCCCTCCCGAACGTGTCTGTGGATTTGGGCGGCCTGAAGACGGTCACCGGTCCCGACGGAGCGTTCAGCTACCGATTCCAGCCAGGGACGACGAGCCGCCTCACGTTTTCCGCCGACAGCATCGTGCCGCGCTCGCTTGTCGTCGCCGTTGCGGAGACGCGCGGTTTCGACGTAGACGCGATCGCGCTGAGTACCGGTTTCGATCTCGCTTTTTATCGTCAACTGCTGCGTGATGACCACGACTCGCCAGGAACCTTACGGCCTCTGCGACGGTGGACCACGACGCCGCAGGTCTATCTCAAAACCGTCGACGAGCTCGGTGAATCTATTCACGCCGGTACTTTGGATGTCATCGCGGCAGTTATTGCCGATGCCGTTCCGCGCTGGACGGGTGGCCGGTTAGCAACGCCGACGATTATCCGTGGGACGGAAACCAGAGAAGGCCAGCATGGCTGGATTACCGTGAAGTTCCCCGCGGGCAATACAGCAATCGAAGGCTACTGCGGGCAGGCACAAGTCGCCGTCGATGGTGGCTGGATCGCACTCGGCTACCATGTGCCCCCAACCGCGGCCGGCACATACCGCGTGCCAGAGTACGTCATTGCACCGACCACCATTCGCCACGAAGTCGGCCATGCCCTCGGTTTGTTTCATACGGACAGTTCCTCGGACCTAATGTGGGGCGGCACGTGGTCGAAGGCTGACCAGTTGCCGTCTGCGCGCGAGCTCTATCACGCCGCGATTGCGTATCAGCGCCCTGTTGGCAATGTCGATCCCGATACAGACCCGACCAGCTCGGTGAATCTCGCGCCGTTCCGAATTGCTATACCGTAACCGCACAGCGGCGTCGTGCCGAGCCGAGGATCTACCGGTCGTCAACTCCTTCGATCTATCCGGCGAGGTGATGACTTGTCGTCAGCCCAGGCACCGGATGACTAGCGCCAGTCATCTACTTCACGAGTCGACGGAAGAAGACCGTTGCAAACTAGCAGTTCGTGGCCGACGCGGCGGTTCGTGTGGTGCAGACACCGTTTGGGGGGGCCAAACGCGAACGCACACGCGGAGTGTTTTGTGCGATCCTTCAAGAGCGAGCACGTCGATCGCGTCATTCTGTTAGGAGAGCGCCACCACCGACAGACCATTCGCGAATTCATGGCGCGCTACCATCGACAGCGGAATCGTCAATGTCTCAGGACCGAGCTGATCGAACCTTCGCCGACGGCGGAGACCAGCAACTGCCGGATTCGCCGTTGATCGCGTCTCGGACGGCTGTTTAAGGATTACGCGCGCGCGGCGTGATCCGCTGAATTCGAAGGTTCGGCCGACGTGCGCGACATTACGAGCCGTCCAAGCGTACTTGGGCGTGGGCGTGAAAGGGCTGTCTAACTGCGGTTTCACCAGCGTGAGCGACGAACGATGGCCATGCCAGACTGCGGTCACCTATCGAGCGGCGTTCTCGTTTGGGCGCATCGTTGACGAACTCTGGGGAGTGATCGCGATTTTGTGGGTTGTCTGCTTCGCGACCTTATTTCAGCAGATGATCGAATCGCCGTGGGACAGCGTCGTGTTTCTGGTTGGCTTCACCAGCCTCGGCCTCGCGTCGTACCGATTCCTGCCGTCGATCGTCCGAGCAACGATGCCGCGGGAATTGAGAGATGCATTTCCGGAAGATCGCTTCGCGGGGCCTTCATCACCATTGGCGCCTCGAACATATCGCGAACTTGTCAGGCGCTGGGCATCGCCGAAACGAGACTCGGGTGGCGGTGTCGTCTAAGTGCGGCTGAACCCGACAGCGGCCGCTTGACGCCACTATTCCATTTTACGCGGCTGCCCAAATCGCCTTCAACAAGAACGGCGTAGTCGTAGCATTCACTCAGAACGGCGAGTCGGTAGAAGTTGTTGGCGAACGGAGTACGGTCTCAGGCGTCAGTTCGTTTGCACAACTCGGCGGAAAATTCGACACGCTTCTTGACGCACGTACTGGTAAATAGTAGGCGTCTAACACTGCGGCCGACAAGCGGCGCGGGCACGTTCGAGTCGATTCGCGATGACAGAAGGGGCCGCTCGCGGCTGAGCGGCAGGACGTTCGACGGACGGAGCTGAGGGAATACGCGGGAGGGCGAGGGGTAATGCGCGAGCCGCTCATTCGTCGATACGAGCACAATTATTTCCGCGGCTTCGTAGTGGCAGCCAAGCGGGGTGGCCGGCGGTACGTGAAGTACTTTTCGAGCAAGCCGCACGGTGCGGCCGCTGCTCTCAAACAGGCGCGAATGTATCGGCAGTGGCTGCTGGCGCAGCTCCCTTGGCCGGCCAGGGTGAAGCGGCGGTACGTCCTCAACCGAACAGGCGTTATCGGGGTATCCCGCATCAAGGAGCGGGCGCGCTCGGGCAAGTGGTTCGTGCGTTACGTGGCGGTCTGGCCGACGAGGCAAGGGCGCTCAAAGAAGGCCAGCTTCTCTGTGAGGCGATACGGTGAAGCCGAAGCCCGTCGACGGGCGATCGAAGCCCGGCGGCGCGGTCTCGCGGAGCTCCTGCAACCGGGAGCTACAAACGTTTCTGCGGAGTGAAGGGCCGTCGAACAAAGCGTTGCACCCGGCGGCCGCCGGCGTGATCACGAACGGCCGCGGGTGAACGCCATGGCGGACGAACACAGTGGCGCACGGGTCGACATCGAATCGGAGGAGGTAGGCACCGGAGACATCGCGAGCCGTGGCAAGACGGTTGTCGTACGCCTTCGCGGTACTTTGCATCGCGCGACGTGTTCATGGATGGCGAGCAGTACACGTTCAGAGTCGGAGCGCGTTGCGATTGCAGGCCTGGAATACGGCGTGGAAGGTATGCGCATAGGGGGCCGCCGGCGGATTCGAGTTCCGCCGCATCTCGCGTACCGCGAAGTGGGTGTCGCGGGTAAAGTGCCGTCCAACGCGCTCTTGTTCTTCGACGTGGAATTGCTCGAAGTCCGAGGTTAGCGGATTCGCGCCGGCTGACGGCCGTCACTGCACCCGACGAGCGGCGCGGCCGCGAATGGGTGATTCGCACATGGTGAGGCACCGCTCGCGGCTGAGCGGCAGGACGTCTAGGCAATGCCATGAAGCGACTGACGCAAATCATGGTGCTCGTAGCGCTGATCTTGCTACCCGTCAGCGTTCCGGCAGCCGGAATCATTTTCTCGGGAATTCTTCCGACCGCCGTGGCGACAGGCGTTATCGTGATCTCCGGCCGCTCGATCGTGAGCAATTTCGGCGTCACCCAGGTGCTCCTCGGAATCGTGGCAATCTCGCTTTCGCTACTGTCGGTGTGGGTTTTAGCAACACGCGGGTGGAACAATTCACGGACGTCGCGGTCCGCGACATCCTTCCCGGAGAGGAAATTCATCAAATTGTTTGGAGCAGTCGCGGCTCTCGGCACACAAGTGCTCTTCCTTGCAGCCTGCGGCCATCGACGCGGCGCTCCCGCTCCGGCGCGTCAGATCATTTCAACGTATTCGCTGTGGGATGGCATGGGACCGCCGAACACGGACCCACAATTTGCTGCCTTGGGATGTCTGGGAACGTTGTCCATTTCCAATCTGGATGTGAATTTTGCGCCTGGCAAGTCGCCCGGGTGCTCGTCACCGATGCACCAGCGGACGATGGGAACGCTCGGATATTGGGAGATTCGTGAAATTCGGGTGACACGCAGGCCTGAAGTGCTCATCTTCAGAACCGGAACGACCCCGCCAGCTCTGAGAGTGACGGATTGGGTAGGTTCCGAGGAATTCCAACGAGTCGTCGCCGACCTGAGGAACGCGTATCAAGCCTGGAAGTCACGGCACCCGGAGGTGAAATAGAGAATCAGCAGAGCCTTGTCGAGTTCGCCCATCACGCTCGAGACCTGAAACAATTGGGGTCGCGATGATCGCGGTGAGCGAAAGGGGATGTGCGAACAGTCGTTCCGCCTGACTGTCGGCTGCACTCGACGGCGGCCTCGTAAGGAAGAATCGGATGGGGAATGATTGGAGCGGCCGCCGCGGGTGAGCCGCAGCACTTTGGGCCGACGACTTCAGGTTGTCGTATTCATGTTGGAATGGTTGACCGGAAGGAAGAAGCGCAGCGAACTCGCTGAGTACTCGCGCCTACGGGCCAAGCCTACGCGGGCGTTGCCCGCCGATCTTGCGCACGAGGAGTCGGGGGAAATCTTGGGGTCAAAACGGATGGCTATCCAGAAGGACCTGCGCCGAAGCCATCATGACCCTGAGGGTGATACGCCGCATTTCACAACGCTGA
>Ga0209156_10001973_pt1 | contig 16406 bp, 15 predicted proteins | sample GraSoiAngelo_124_FD_185881 | JGI IMG/M metagenome (GOLD analysis project Ga0209156, IMG submission 185881) | Grasslands soil microbial communities from the Angelo Coastal Reserve, California, USA - 14_0927_05_20cm (SPAdes) (version 2) | ecosystem: Environmental > Terrestrial > Soil > Grasslands...
GTGGGAGTCATCCGGAATCGGGAGTATTGTCGGGGCAATGCTCGGTGAGTTGAGTCGCTAGATTCGCCCCGGTGCTGCGCGCAGGCGCCGCGCGCTGTCGCGACTGCCCTGTCGCCCGGATGTCTTAGACTCCTCATTATCCATGAACCGCCTGCTCATCACCCTGGGTACGAGCCTCCTTTTGCTGGGCCTGGCCTGGCCCTGGGTCAAACGCCTGCCGCTGTTTCGCCTGCCTGGCGACATCGTCATCGACCGGCCCGGATTCAAGTTTTTCTTTCCGATCACGACGATGTTGCTCCTCAGCGCGGTGATTTCGATCATCGCGTGGGCTCTGCGCAGGTAAATCGGGCATCGTCGCGCTGCCCACCCCGGGGGTCGGCACTCATTGGAGACAAGCGGAGCGCTTCAGCTGCCCTGGTGCGCGACTTGCCGCTGGCCGACAAATACCCGCTTCGGGATCATGCAATGCACGCCCTTGCGGATATCGACGACCTGCGTCACACGACAGTCCCCCACGATCGAGGCGAGCGCATAGGCCTCCTCGCGACTCATCGGGACGATCTGCTGACTGGAGAGCCAATGCACGGTCTGCTCGACGGCGATCTTCATTGCCTGATTCAGATCCTCGTCGTAGCCCATGAAGATCCAGTCGGTCTTCGTTTCCGCCCAGGGCCAATCGGTTTTCAGGTGCTTGCGCACGAGCGGCTGGATCTCGATCTCCTTGTAGGCACACTCGAGCGCCGTGAGGTTCACCTCACCGTTACCCTGCCGGCAGTGGGAATCGCCGGTCCAGATCAGGCCGCCCTTGAGAAACACCGGCAGGTACAGCGTCGAACCGGCCTGCAGCTCGTTCAGATCCATGTTCGAGCCGTTCTTCCAGGGCCGCAGCGTGCTGGTGCGCCCTTTCGCATCGTGAATGGGCGGCCCGGCCTTGGCGTCCGGTTCGTTCGGGTCGACCCCGACCGCGAACGTTCCGGGGAAGGGCTGCAGATCGATCACGATTCCCGGCTTGAACTGCGTTTGCATCTTGACCAGATCGAGCTTGTAGTAACGCACGAATCCTTCGGGGAATTCCGGCGCCAGCAGACCCACGGTCGGAAAATCCTTGCCCGGCAGGTTGAAGTTGAAAGCGTCGGGCTTGGGAACGATCTTGAGTATGCGGACCTCCAGCGTATCGCCGGGCTCCGCCCCTGACACGTAAATGGGGCCGGTAATCGAGTGCGGGCCGCCGCCGTCGTTTTCCTTCCGCAGCTTCACGATGCCATCCATGTCCAGGCCCGGCTTGATCTGCCCGAGTGAGTGCGAGATCGTTTCGATGGACACGGTGTCACCCGAGTTGATGACCAGCCTGGGCTTCTCCCCCGGGTCGTACCAGCCCCATTGCACGTTCTCCGGCGTCGCGGGCAGAACATAGTGTTTCGATGCGGCGGCCGGCGCGTGGGCTGCAGAGCTCTTTCCCAGCTGCGTATGGCCCGCAAGGGCAACAGCGAGAACCAGCGCCAGCGTAGCCGGCGCAGCGACTGATGGTCTCATGTGAGCTCCCCGAGGAAATTCTTGTCGACCGCTTCTCATGATAGGCGAGAATCGCGCCGGATCGTATCTCACCGGCCGTACGCGGTGCCCAGGTCAATTCCGAGGGTCCTCGTTCCGGCGGCGCAAGCGCTCAGAATTTGCGCGACACGTACAGCGTCCCCATGGAGACATCGTAGTACGCGTCGGGGCGATATCCGCACTGCGGCCCCTGGCACTCGCCCGGCAGGACTCGCAAACGGTCGAGCTTTGCGGCGTACCGATAGTCAATGCCAAGATCCCAATGCGGCATGAGGTCGCGCCACTGAAGTCCGCCCCCTAGATAGAAGCCATAGGCCGGCGTGGCGTTGGCGTAACGCGCAGCCCCGCCAAACAGGTTCAAGGCGAGGGGCCCGGTGAACCGATAGCGATAGTCGAGGATACGAGCGCCCACCAGGGACAGACCCTGGATGTCGTCGGCTTCGACAGCCACGCCGACATCCTGGCGTTCCGAGACCGCACGCCGCGCGCCCAGAGCGACGTGGGCTCCATAGGATGTGCCTGATTCAACCCGCGGTGTGATCGTTGTGATGGCCGCCAGCACACGGTTGGCGACGACACCTGCATCAACGAAGATCTCGGCGTGATCGGGGCGCGGCACCTCGCCGGATTCTTCCGCGGAATCGACATCGGAGCGCAGAGCGTCGCCGTAGCGCAGGAAGCCGGTCAAGCGGGTGTAGTGGGCACCAAACACGTCGCGCCCGTAGTCGATCTCGGCTCCCAGTACGTAATCCTTCCACGGGTGCGAGTAGGTCAGGGAGCCCATATTCTCGTGGCGATATGCGCTGGCGGAGTAGAAGGAATCGTTCGTGAGCGAGCGCAATTGTGCTTCGAGAAGGCCGCCCAGTCGGGGCTCCCACCCCACACGCAGCATGTTGCTTTGACCGCCCACGGCGTCACCGAACACCCGTTGATCGCCAAACCAGTGGCCGATGTTGAGTAAATAGTTCGTTATGCCGTCGCCGTAGCCGGTCTGCACCGCACTATGGTGGTGCACGTACCAGGTCGGCTGCCACTCGGAAAACTCGTACGTGACGTCGAACGGCCCGACACGCGGGAAGTGAATGCCCGCCGAAAGATCCGTCTTCGAGAACAGCAACCTGTTGCCGCCAGCCGTGTCGTTGCCGGCGAATTCGCAATAGACGGAGAACGGCACGCTGCCCGGGAAAATAAAGCGGCTGGTGAGCGAGGCTTCCTGCTTGCCGATGATAGCGGTCGTGCCGCACCCCGTGGTCTGGCACTGGGTGGCATTGAAAAATGCCCGGAGAATGCCGCTGATCGACTGCCCACCCGCGGCGCCGCCCCCGAACACGAGGATACGGTTGGCCGCGAGCGACCAACCGGAATTCCCCGGCTCGATGCCCAGGTGCAGGCCGGCGAACTTGGGATAGCCGCGCGTCAAATTCCCATCGGTGAGCTCGATCTTGTCCGAGTACGACATGCGCGCGGCAAATACCTCGTACTGCAAACCCAGGCGCGTCAACGGATCATAGTTCGAGAGAGTGACGGACGGCATCGTCGGTGCTTGCGTGCTGATCAGCATGGCGCTGTCGGTCATGGGCGACCACCAGTGATCACGGAAGCCCAGATCGAGCTGTGCCCAGTCAAAGCCGAGGCTGATCAGCGACCCGGTCGCCCTCTCCCTTCCCTGGTAAGCCACACCGCCCACATTCACCAGAGCGTAGGCGCTCGGCTGGATGTACGCCCCACCCGCCACCTGGAAGGGACTCTGCGCCGTTTCGCCGTGCTGGTTGGGCATCACAGTCTTGGAGCCGTTGGTGATCGCGCCCGCAACGCTGGTGAACTCAACCGCCGTGTCCTGCATGTATTGCTTGAGAGCTCGGCGGACGCGACTGCACAGAACCGCATCGACCTCACAGGCTTTCGGCAATGCATCCAGCACCACCGCCGCGGGGATAGGTCGGGTCATGACGGGCTTGCCACCCAGAATGAGAACGCGCTCAACCTCGCGTTCGACCTCGGGGTCCAGATTGAGCGGCAGATAGGGAGTTACGCCCCGTGCGTACGCGTGAGGCTGCAGTGCAGCCAACAGCCCAAGTAGCAGCGATCCTCGTCGTGTCGTCATGAGTGGCGTCAGGTTCGTCCGATCGCCACGGCCACGGGCCTCCCCTCTTGGCCGGAAGGACCTTATATCAAGTTGGACCTGGAGCCTGCCGTGGACGTGTCAAGTGGTGCGCTGGGCTGACTGTTTGGCGCTCGGCGCGCCATGGGCTCCGTTGGGCTTTGCTCATTGCACAGAGCAGCTATTATAAGTACAAAAATAAGCTGATGCCCGCGAACGACATGTGACCCGCATTGAAAGTCCCTACACCCTTAAGACCCACGGTCTTCTTTTTCTGCCGGCTCGGCGACATGATCATGCTGACCGCGCTGCTGAACCTGCTGCACAAGCGCTACCGCCTGCCGTGCCAGGTGATCGGCACCGGATCCTGGACTGCGGCGATTTATCAGGGCAACCCCGATGTCGCCGGGGTCTGGTCTTTTCATCGCCATCTGCCCTTCCTGCTCGACCGGCCCTGGTCAAGCGTGCGCCGCGCGTTGCGTGACAGCGCGCCCGGTCCGATCTACATCTGCGAGCGTCACTACCGCCAGCTGCCCAGAATCCGGCGGATGCTGCGATTGAGTGGTGTGGACGGGCGCCGCTGCGTCTTTATCGGCAGCGATACCGCTGCCGAACCGCGGATCGATGGCCTCGTCAACCTGGGGGCGGTCACGCCGCCGGCTCTGCGTGCGACGGACTACCCTCTGCCCCCGCCGCCGGCGCTCGACGGCCCGCGCCTGCATGTGCTCGCCGCCGAACGCGCCGAGCGTGACGCCTGGCTGCAGGCCCAGGGCTGGTACGGGCGTGAGCTCATCCTGCTGCAGCCGGGCAATCATCGCAGCATGGGGCCGCGGCGTGCACGCTGGCGCCGGCTGAACACCGACGACAAATGGTGGCCGCTCGAGCGCTGGGCGGACCTGTTGCACAGAATCCACGATTGCCGCAGCGATGCCCTGCTGGTGCTGTGCGGCTCCTCCGAAGAGGTGCCTATGCTCGAGGAGATCCGCACCGCCGCACGACTCGCGAGCGTGGTCGTTGCCAGCACCGGACTGCGTCAGCTCTTTGCGCTGTGCGAGTCAGCGCACAGCATGATCTCAGTCGACACCGGTCCGGCACACGCGGCCGCCGCCTTGAGCCTGCCGCTCGTGGTGCTCTACGGCGCCCAGTCGCCGAGTTACTACTTGCCGCGCAGCCCGTCCGGCTCGGCGGTGGTCGGCGTCGGTGGCCCGCCGTTCTCCACGCGCGTCGATCAGCTCTGCGTGGAGGCGGTATTTGAGGCGTGGCGCTCTTTAGGCGCTGCGGGTGCAAGCCGAGGTGCCTAGCTTGCGTTCAACAACTTTGCCGAAGGGCGGGTGGAATCGTGAGTTTCAGAGCAACATGGAGGGGCCGCACCACAAAGCACGCGTCCCGGTGCCGCGCAGCCCCAACATCATTCTGTTCATGCCCGATGAATTACGGGCAGATGCCCTGGGATGCTATGGCAACGCGCTGCCTTCACGGAGGGCGGCTGCAATACCTGCGAGCCGCAGGCGTTCGAACCGATCATCGAGGGCCGCCGCTGACGCGGCCGCACGATTATTTCAGTCGCAGCGCACCGATGTTGACTTCGGTGCGGTCGCGCGTGGCCACCTCGACCTCGGTGCGGCCGGAGTCGGTGAGCGTCCAGGGCAGTGGCAGATTGTCCGCCTGCACGGTGAGCGCGTGTTGCCCGGCCGCCACCGCCGGGAAGTCAAAGCGCCCATTGGCGTCGCTGCGCACCGAGAAACGGCCGTCAAGGATCACCGTGACGTTCGCAGCGCCGGATTCACCGGCGTCGTAGTGGCCGTTCTCGTTCGCGTCCAGGTACACGACACCGCTCAGGCGGCCGGATCCCGAGCCTGGCACGCCACCCAGCGGCACGAAGTGCGCGCCGCGCGCGTCCTGGTAGCGCACGGTCAGGAACACCCCACGCTCACCGGCCGCCGCAATTACGGCTGGAGTCGGCGGCGCCAGCGGCGAGGTCACGACCAACGGCGTCCACGAGCCGACCCGATTCTCGTAGTAGCTCGCGAGCACCGACCACGTGCGGGCCACCTGCCAGGTGAGTGAAACATCTGCGGACCGGGAAGGCGCCGCCTGACCTTGCACGGCGGTGGCCCATTGGACGCCGCCATCCAGGGCGAGGCGCGCGCTGAGGTCTCCGCCCCCATAGACTGCCAGGCGCACGACGGTGCTGTCCTGCTCGACGTTCGTGATCGCCGTGCTGCGGATCCGGTCGACGGCGGCGGTGGTGCTCAGGCGCGTGCCGGCACGCATATTCCAGGTCTGCTGCAACGTCAAAGTGGCGTCCCGGGCCTGCGGATCGGTCGCGTAGTCGAGTTGTCCGCGGCCGATGCCGTAGGAGTTGGCGTTGTCGAGGTAACCCTCCAGCGACCAGGCGCTGGCGCCGGCGCTGCGGCGGACGTTGACCACGCCGCCTAGCCCTGAGTCGCGGGACAGCTGGTAGCGCGCATCGCCGTTGACGAAAGTCGTGCTGGAGCCCGTTCCCGACACCGAGCTGACTTGGTCCACTCCGAAGTCCGCCAGCCAGCGCCGGCTCTGGTAGTCCACGCGGTAATAGCCGCCCTCGGCGTCGCTGGTAATCAGCTGATTGCCCCAGGCGAGATTGGGGTCGATACGGAACGCACCGAAGCTCTGCGTCATTGCGCCCTGGGTGTGCGAGGCATCCACCCACGCACCGCGCGAGTTGCCGCTGCCATCCACGGTGCCGTCGATGACATTGATCTGTGCGCGCGAGCCGCCATCCTGCCACGCGGCCGTGAGCAAGCCGGTGGTGGAAGAGATGCGCTCGGTGGCCGCCGTGGCGAAGCTGCCCAGCGGCGGGTAGTACAGCGGGACATCGCGGGCGGCTGCGAATTCTCCGCCCAGCGCCCATTGTGACGCCGGCGCCCACTGCGCACCGAGCATGCCCGTGGATCCGCCCAGGGTCTGAAAGATCGGGACCTTGATGCCGTCGTAGATGCCCGGCTTGCCGGCGCCGGCCACGAACTGCAGCACCGACGGGCCCCGCCATTCGGTCTCGACGCCCGCCATCGGCCCCTGCGCCAGAAGAAAGCGCGGTTGCACGCGCGCGAGGTTGATGAGCGGTGCATTGATATCGCCGAGTGCATTGTCCGCCTGCCAGCCATCGTCGAAGGGCATGCCCCGCTCGTGCAGCGAGAACGAGGCGGTGCCGTAGTCGTGGCTGACCCCGCGGCGGCTGGAACCGCCGGTGCGTACCGCGGCGTCGGCCGACCAGGCGCCGTAGGACGCGGTGTCCCATTGCGCGTCCACGATCACGCCGTTCTCGTGCGCGCGGGGAGAAGCGTCCGCACCTTCCTGGTCAAGGACACTGACGACACCATCGATGCGTATCGAGCGCGCGAGGCCACTGGTCTCGCTCGTGCCGTAGCCCCCCGTGGAAATGTCGGGACTCAAGGTGCCGCCGGCAATGTAGCGATCCTGGTAGGTGGGCGCTGGGACCGGTGGCGCCTGCGGGGCGGTCTGTGCGTGTGACGGTGCACTCAGCGCTGCGATCACCCACGGGCCCCAGAGCCACGCCACCAGGCCCCAGGCGCGGCCCGCCCCGGGGATCATTCAAAGCGCTCGTTGAGCTCGGTGCGCTGATTACCCCATTCGAGTGTTCCCTGCACGCTGACGGGGAAAGTGAGCGTCGGGTGGTCGTTGCCGCCGGTCGACGGTGTCAGGAAGACTTCGCGGACCTCGCCGGGGAGAATCGGCAAATCGGAGGGGTTGAAGTCGTACTTGATGCCCTTCGCATCCGTGCCGGAGAGAAAGCCACTCATGCGCGCGTGTGCTGCGCCGGCGTTGTGCACGCGCAGGGCCGGCACCCTCTGGCCGTTGAGCGAGACCACCTGCGGCCCGAACACTTCGATTTGTGGCTTGGCGTCGCCAACAATCACATACACGATGATGCCGATGCGTCCCACGACCGGCAGCCGCAGCGCGCCGTTCTGGGCCACGGCCGGCTCCTCGCCCTCGACCAGAACGCCGAACCGGCACTCCCCCGCCGGCGCATCTTTCGGCACCTGCACTTCGAAGCGATAGCGGATGGTGCCGCCGCCCGGCAAAGCGACCTCGGGCCTTTCGATCGCGACCCAGGGCCGGCAGCTGTCCGGTTGGAGTTCATCCTGGAACGCGACGCTGTAGTCCGCACCTAGCGTGAAGTCCGCCGTGTGTACATGGAACTTAGCGGCTGCGGCGGAACGATTGGTGAGCTCGAATACCTGGCGGACCGTGGTACCCGCCCGGGTCGTCAGCTCGAACCGTGGCGGCGACACCAGCGCGGCAAACCCGGCGGCCGAAGCGACCGCCGCATGCCACGCGGCCAGCAGCAAACTCACCCCCAGTGCTATGGGTCGCACGGTCACTCCTCGTCCATCTCGAATCTGAAGTTCACTTGGTACAGCTGCCGCATCCGGGTGCCGTCCACCTCCAGGGTGAGTTGCAGCACGTCCTCGATAAAGGGCGTCCTGATCAATCCCGAGTACACGAGCGCCCGAGTACCGGAACTCAAGCGTCCCGAAAGCAGCCGGCCCTGTGTGGACCAGGAGGCGTTCATCGCGCCGGGCTGCTGCGTCGGCAGCACCAGGTAGATGCGCCCGGGGCGCCGCAGCCAGCGCGCGACGTTGAGTTTCACGCGCACGGTCAGCGTGCCGGTCATGCGGTTGTTGACGGGTCGGCGCGGCGACAGCTGTTGCCAGTGCAGCACGAGCGGCGCGTCGTAGGGCAGCGTGCCGGAGTCGTCGATGACCGTGGTCTTGGCGTCAGCCGGGACGGCGACGACCAGAACCGTCAACAGCAGCAGCCGCGGGAGGGCACGCATAGCTCGGGCGACAGCGCGGTCACGGTGCGGTCAACGTGTAGAGCACGCGGCCGGTATAAGTGCCCGCGGCGGGAATCGTGGTGTTGCCGTAGGAGAAGGTCCAGCAGCTTTCGGCCCACTGGTTTTGGGCAATGGCCCCCACGGTCTGCACCGCGCCCGCGGCGAAGACTCCGGCGGGGAAGGGTTGAGTCGAAGTGCTGCCGGTCGGACCGTTGCCGCCGGTCGTCCAGGAAATTCGCGCGAACGAGAGGGTGTCGCCGCCGGCATCGACGAGCGCGGCGGGCACGGTCGCGGTCACATTGACAGAGCCTCCGCCGGCAGTCGTGGTCCGGTAGAAACCGCCGATGTACAGCTGCGCGGGGACGTTACAGAACGCAAAGCCGTCGTAGGAACTTGCGCCCACGGTGCTGTCCGTGGCCATGGCCTGCGCGGTAGCGTTGCCGACCGCGGCGGCGGCCACGGCGACGGACTCCTTGTTGACGGTTGCGTTATTGCCCGGGGTGCCGCCAGCGTTGTAGTTGCCGGTGAAGCCACCGACTCCCACCTGCAGATAGACGGTCTTGGGTGCCGCCGCGGCGATCGTTACCGTGAAGGCGCAAACCGTGTGCGAAGCTGAGGCGAGCAGCGCGACGCACAGGACGAGCCCGGCCAGGCGGCTCGCGTTATGCCAACCCGCCCCCCCTGGGCGCTGGTTTGTGTCGCGCCGTGGGGGGGACATGAAGCACCGAGTCCTGGGGTCTGACGAGCGTTACGGCATCGTCGCGGTGTACACCACGCGGCCGTTATTCACGTTCACGCCACCGTAGGTTCCGGCCGGCGGCGTTGTCGTGTTGGCGTACGCATAGGTCCACTTCGCATCCTGGATGATCACCTTGGTCGGGGGCGCGGTGATCACCACGTTTGCGCTGGCGCCGTTGGCCAGCGTGGGTGCCGGCAAGGCAGTCGCTGAGGTCAGTGTGGTCGCGGTCGTGGTGATCTGAGTGTAGGCGATGGAATCGCCGGCGCCGTCGCCGAGCGCACCGGTTGCGGTGGCGTTGAGCGTCACGTTGCCGCTGTTGCTGACGACCGCTGCCGTCTCCACGCCGTTGGTCTGATCGCCGCCGGTGCCCGCGACCGCGGTGCCGTTGCCCACCTGCGCCGCCGTCGGTGCGAACGAGACCAGATCAACCGTGCCGACGGATGACAGAACACCTGTCGTGTACGACGAGCCGGTTCCGACGCGAAGATAGAGTATCTTCGGAATCGTGATCTGGAAGTCCACATGCGCGGTCGCGCCGGGTGCGGCCGTATTGGCGCCGGTCTGAACGTTCGACTCGGCGTGACACAGCAGGGGTACCACCGCCGCCGCCGCGGCCACGAGACCCTTGAGTATGATCGAATTGCGCATGATGCTGATTCCTGAGCTTGGTTGAGAGACGGCCCAATTTCATTAACCGCGCGCTGCCCTCAGAGGGCGGTCGCGTCGCGTTACGCCGCAGCGGCCGAAATCGAATGCGACAATGGCTGGATTGTTGTGGTTTTCCGAGAGCCTGTTTGTGACACCCCACGCAACTCTGGATAACGGGGACTCAAGCTTGGGTTTTTATTTTGACTTCCGTAAATGAGTGACACTTCGGTAAATGAGTGACGCTTTCATAAATGGGTGACATTTTTGACGATCTTGCGGGTCAAGGATGTCCGGTGGTGAGATACGACGAGAGCATGGGTACCAAACGAGATCTGGAAACGCTGAAGGAGCTGGAGCAGCGCCGACGGCTGGCGGGGGAGCTGCTGCGGCGGGGTGTACGGCCGGCCGAGGTTGCCCGCTGGGTCGCGGCGTCGCGACAGTCGGTGATGCGTTGGGGCCGACTGCTCGAGCAGGACGGTTTGCGGGGTTTACGACGTGCGGGGCGGATTGGCCGACCGTCCATTCTGACGGACCGGCAACTCGAGCAGCTGGCGAAACTCCTCAAGGCGGGGTCGCAGGCGGCCGGGTATACGACGGAAATGTGGAAGCTGCAGCGGATTGGGGCGTTGATCCGGCGGGAGTTTGGGGTGCGCCTGGCGGTAAGTTCCGTGTGGCGGACCCTGCAGCGGATGGGCTGGAGCGTGCAGCGCCCGACGAGCCGCGACCGGCAACAGCATCCGCCGGGCGTGATGCGATGGAAGCAGACGCAGTGGCCTTCCCGAAACAAGACGCTGCGCGGCAAGGACTATTGATCGCCTTCATCGACGAGTCGGGTCTGTCCGAACCTCTCTGCACGCGCGCGGCAGACCACGGGAGGGTTTTACCCGAGAGGCGCGTCCGCGTCGGCCTCAAGCTCAGTCCGAAATGGCGCAATCCAGCGGAGCGTTGAAAGCCGCATGTGCGATCAGACTGCCCGGAACAGCAACAGGCACGGGGATACCCGCGGCTGCCTGATCGTAGCGGCGTAGCGACGCCTTGCCTTGGGGGAACCGGCGGCGTATATACCGGCGACGTCGACGCGGGCACGGCTGTCGACCAACAGGAGCCGCATGCCTCGCACGGCCGAGAACACGAACTGGGCCGCCACTGTCGATTCGATCGTGAGCCGCGCACCGAGAGCGGCCTCGCATCGGGATCCTCTACGGGCGCAGGTCCGATTGCTCGCGCTGCTCAGCTCTGCCGCGCCCCTCAATGCGCTGCTAGGCGCACTCGCATCCTATGTCGAGACCTGGACGGAGGGCCTCCATTGCACGGTACTGCTCGTCGACCCGACGGGCCGGCTGCTGCGGCCCGGGGCAGCTCCGAGCCTGCCAGAGGCGTACACCCACGCGATAGATCCCGTACCGATTGGCATCGGCGAGGGAAGCTGCGGCACCGCCGCGGCCCGTCGTGAGATGGTCGTCGTCGAAGACGTTGAACAGTCCGACCTTTGGACCAAGTATGCGCCGATCGCGTTGTCGTACGGCCTCAGGGCCTGCTGGTCGGTGCCGATTGTCGACGATGCCGGCGCTTTGCTCGGCACGCTCGCTCTGTATTACCGCGAGCGACGAGCGCCGTCGACGCACGAGACTGATCTCATTCAGTTCGCGTCCTCGCTGGCGGCATTTGTCATGCAGCGACATCGCGACGCCGAGAAACTTCGGACCACCACCTTGCGCGAGAGCGAGGCGCGGTTCCGAGGCGCGTTCGAGTTCGCAGCCATCGGCATTGCGCTGGTAGCTCCGGACGGCCGGTGGATACGAGTTAACCGCGCGTTGTGTGGAATCGTGGGTTATACGGCCGAGGAGTTGTTGGCGACGACGTCTCAGGCCATCACCCACCCGGATGATCTCGATGCGGACATGGAGTACATGCGGCAGCTGCTGGACGGGTCGCGATCTCACTGCGACATGGAGAAACGATACTTTCATAAGGACGGGCACATCGTCTGGATCCTTCTATCCGTCTCGCTGGTGCGCGATGACGCAGGTCAGCCGATGTATTTCGTTTCGCAGATCCAGGACATCACCGCTCGGAAGCACGCGGAGAGTCAGCTCGTCGACAGCGAGTTCCGCTATCGGACCATCGCCAATCTCGTGCCGGGCTTCGTGTTCGAGGGAGTGGTAAGGGATGGGCACCCGCAACCGACCTGGGTGAGCGGCGGCTTTGAGCGCGTGTATGGCTGTAATCTCGATCGCTTTATTGAATTGGGCGCCAAGACTTTCTACGACGAAGCGACGCGCGCGCGTATTCTTGCGGGTGCGTCCACCATTGCCCAGGGGTCCGATCTCAACATCGATGTGCCGCTGTGGGGCACCGACGGTGTGCAACGTTGGCTACGGGTCGTTGCCCGAGGCGTTCGCACCGGGCCGGGAGCGGAGGTTGACCGCGTCCTTGGCGTTGCTGAGGACATCACCGAGCAAAAGCGCCTCGAGTGGGCGGTCGGCGAAGCGACCCACCAGGAGCAGCAGCGACTCGGCAAGGAGATTCACGATGGGCTGGGTCAGGAGCTCATGGAGGTTGCCCTGCTCGCCCGCGGTCTGGCCGCGTCCGCGCGCAAAGGCCACCAGCCGAACGCAGATGAACTCGACCGACTCTCGTTGCTCGCCAGCAGGACGATCAGTACTTGTCACGCCATTGCCCAAGGCCTCGCGCCGTTGAGCGAGGCGCATGGCGGGCTGGTCCAGGCGCTGCACGACATGGTGGACCGCCAGTACGACCCCAGCGGCCCCGCCGTGCGATTTAACGCGATCGAGGATGCGCCGATCCGCCTGCAGTGGCCGTCCACGGACCATCTGTTCCGCATTGCCCAGGAGGGTCTGACGAATGCGCTCAAACACGCAGGGGCGCAGTCCATCCGTGTCACTCTCGATGTTCAGCCCGATACCGTACGGCTCGAGATCTCGGACGACGGCGTCGGATTATCGCCGTACGCGGCAGAGTCTGCTGGCCTCGGCCTCAAAATCATGCGCTACCGGGCCGCAATGATTGACGCTCATCTATCGATCGGACGCGGAGAGAATGGCGGAACCCTTCTGGTCTGCGAGTGTCGGCAGCCGGCATAGCGCGCCGGGCAAAGGCGTGTCTGAGCGCCCCGAGCGCGTGGCGGCGGGCTTGGTCGCGAGCCTGGGGGACTGCGGCTGATGGATCTCAAGGTCAATGGCCGGATTCGTGCGGTCGACGCCGACCCGCAGACGCCGTTGCTGTATGTACTGCGGGAAAATCTCCAGCTCAACGCTGCCAAGTACGGCTGCGGGCTCGGCCAATGCGGCGCCTGCACCGTGATCGTCGATGGCCAGGCGGTGTTTTCCTGCATCGTCCCGATCCAGGTGCTCGGAGGCAAGGAGATCACGACACTCGAGGGGCTCGGCACGATTGAGCATCCCGGGCCGTTGCAGCGTGCCTTCATGGACGAGCAGGCCGCGCAGTGCGGCTATTGCATACCAGGCATGATCATGCGCGCACAGGCGTTGCTGCAGAAGAATGCCCACGCCTCGGACGCCGAGATTCGCACCCAGCTGCAATCCCATCTGTGCCGGTGCGGGACGCACGCGCGAATTCTGCGTGCCGTTCGCCGGGCGGCCAGACTCATGCAAAGCGGTGGGTCGGATAGCGCGGTGAACCCGTGACTGCCTCGAAGCGACTCGCTGCCCGGGAGGGCGACGTCAGCGTTTCGCGGCGCGCCGTGCTGCGGGGCACCGGCGCGCTGATCGTCAGCTTTGCCCTCCCGCCGGTCGCGTCTGGACAGGAAGCGGGAGGACTGAAACCCGTCGGCGCCGCTGCCAGGTTGCCCGGGAGCCTCGGCCGCGCGCCGTTTCTCGATGCCTGGATTCGTGTCGACGCCGACGGAACCGTCACCGCTTTCACCGGCAAGGCGGAACTCGGCCAGGGCGTCAAGACCGCGCTGGCGCAGGTGGTGGCGGAGGAGCTCGAAGTCCCGCTCGACCGACTCAAACTCGTAACGGCCGACACCGAACGGACGGCCAACGAGGGTTACACGGCCGGAAGCCATTCTCTTCAGGACAGCGGCACTGCGCTGCGCCATGCCGCGGCGCAGGCTCGCGAGATCCTGATACTCGAGGCGGCCCGCAAGCAGCACATGCCGCCCGATCGGCTCAAAGCCGCAAACGCGACCGTATTGGGTCCGAATGGATCACGCCTTACCTACGGCGAAATCGTGTCACCGAACCTCCTCCACCTTCAGGCAAAGCCGGTGACGCCCCTGAAGGATCCTGCTCGCTTCACCGTGATGGCTCGACCCATCCCGCGGATCGATATTCCTGCCAAGGTGACGGGCGGAGCCGCGTATGTGCAGGACATGCGACTGCCGGGCATGTTGCATGCGCGTGTCGTGCGCCCACCGAGCTATCGAGCGCAGCTCACGACCGTGGACACGACATCCGTCGAACGCATGCCGGGCATCGTGAAGATCGTCCGCGATGGCAATTTTCTGGCGGTCGTGGCCGAGCGGGAGTTCCAGGCGATCCAGGCGATGCGCTCGCTGGCTGCCGCGGTGCGCTGGCAGGAGAGACCGACGCTGCCCAAGCAGTCGGAGCTGTCCGCCGCGCTTCTGAAGCTTCCTGCGCAGGATTTCACGATCTTCGAGAAACGAGCCGGCGACACGACGGCGGCCACCTCGTTGGAAGCGACCTATTCACGCCCGTACCTTGCGCACGCGTCCATCGGCCCCTCGTGCGCCGTGGCACTGGCGGATAAAGGGTCCGTGACGGTCTGGAGCCACACTCAGGGCGTCTATCCCGACCGGCAGGCGATTGCCGAGTTGTTGGGTCTTGCACCGGAGAAGGTGCATTGCATTCACGTGGAAGGCTCCGGTTGCTACGGGCACAACGGTGCTGACGACGCGGCTGCGGATGCTGCGCTCGTCGCCAGCCGATTGCCCGGCCGGCCGATACGTATGCAATGGATGCGTGAACAGGAATTTGCGTGGGAACCCTTCGGCCCGGCGATGGTGGCCAGGGTACGCGCCTCGCTGGATTCTTCCGGACAGATTCGCGACTGGGACTACGGGGTGTGGTCCAACACGCACGCGACGCGGCCGGGACCTGCCGGATCGATGCTGGCGGGCCAACACGTCGAGCACGCCTTCCCCATTCCACCACCCCGGGTACTGCCGCAACCGGAAGGTGGCGGGGACCGGAATGCCATTCCGCTCTATAGCCTGTCGCAAGCGAAGGTCGTGCATCACTTTCTTCCGACGATGCCAGTGCGCGTATCGGCGCTGCGCTCACTCGGTGCGCACATGAATGTGTTCGCCATCGAGAGCTTCATGGATGAGCTTGCGCTGGGCGCCGGGGCCGACCCGGTGGACTTCCGGCTCCGACATCTCCAGGACCCCCGCGCGCGCGATGTCATCACCACGACGGCAGAGCGGTTCGGATGGGCCGGCCGGCGCCACGGCGGCAACCGCCCCAAAGGGCCGGGAACCGGGTGCGGCTTTGCCTTCGCCCGCTACAAGAATCTCGCGGCGTATTGCGCCATTGCCATGCAGGTCGACGTCCAGTACGAGACCGGGCGCGTCAGAATCGAGCGCGTCGTGGCTGCTGTGGATACCGGACAGGTCGTCAACCCCGACGGTGTCCGCAACCAGATCGAAGGTGCAATCCTGCAGTCGCTGAGCTGGACCCTCTATGAGAACGTCAGCTTCGATGACACGCGCATCACGTCAGTGGACTGGTCGAAGTATCCGATCCTGCGCTTCGATGCGGTTCCGGACAGCGTCGAGGTCCACATCGTGGACCGAGCGGGCGAGCCGTTTCTGGGTTGCGGCGAAGCCGGCCAGGGCCCCGCCGCGGCCGCGGTCGCCAACGCCATTGCGGACGCGATCGGCAAACGCCTGAGGGATCTTCCGCTCTCCGGCGCGCGCGTGAAGGCGGCGACCGGAATCTGAAGCGCCAACGATGTTGAATGCACTGGAGCTTCCTGCGACAGATGAGACTGCTTGTACTGCGGCGCGGAGTCGAACTGGCAATCGAACTCAAGCAACATTTGTTCGATACCTTCTATCACGCGGTCGCACTCGAGACTCCAGACGGCATTCTTGTTACGGCTGATGATCGCTACTTGCGCGCAGCGCTGGGAAAGGCGCAAATCATGCATCTGATGGATTGGGAATAGCTGTGGTCGCAGCCCGCCTGTACTTAACGGCGAGAGAGGCCGACACGACGGATTTTAATGGTCGTGCAGCCCGGGCCCGAAGCTGGTCCGGGATTCTGCGAAAACTGCACAAACCAAAGTCCAGTCCGCAGGGGCAGGGACGCGAATGAACCGAGATCGAGACTCTCTGCCAGCAGCTCAGGCACGCGCGTTGCCGAGATCGCCCGCGTCGGCTGCTGCGTTCCTGGAACGGATGAGCCACCGCTCGAATTCCAATCTCGGCAGCGGTCGGCTGTGCAGGTATCCCTGTGATTCATCACAGCCTGCGTGCACGAGGTAATCCAGCTGCGGCTTATTCTCCACGCCTTCGG
>Ga0209156_10001974_pt1 | contig 16404 bp, 18 predicted proteins | sample GraSoiAngelo_124_FD_185881 | JGI IMG/M metagenome (GOLD analysis project Ga0209156, IMG submission 185881) | Grasslands soil microbial communities from the Angelo Coastal Reserve, California, USA - 14_0927_05_20cm (SPAdes) (version 2) | ecosystem: Environmental > Terrestrial > Soil > Grasslands...
TGAAATCAGCCAAGGCTATTAAACTTTCGCCGGCAACTACTTCATTGCTGCAGGCAAAGAAATGGTTCAAGAAAGCCGGTGGCAATCTCGACGGCGTCATCGCCAAGCGTCTCGATTTGCCTTACGCCCCGGGGGAACGCACTGCGATGATGAAAGTGAAAAACATCCGCACCGCCGATTGCGTGGTCGGCGGGTTTCGCTACGCCAGCGGCTCGAAATTAATCGGATCGCTTTTACTTGGTCTTTACGACGATGCCGGCCTGTTACATCACGTCGGGTTCACTTCCGCTTTTAACACGAGTGACAAGCGCGCTTTGACGAAAAAATTCGAAGCATTGCGCAAACCACCGGGTTTTACCGGGAATGCTCCCGGCGGTCCGAGTCGCTGGAGCACCGAGCGTAGCGGCGAATGGGAGCCGGTCGATCCGAAAGTAGTGGTGGAAGTGACTTACGATCATTTCACTGGCGACCGTTTTCGTCACGGCACAAAAATCGTTAGGTGGCGAAAAGACAAAGCACCAAAGCAATGCACGCTCGATCAAGTCGCGCACCGCGAAGGTCGCGCGATTGCGTTGCTGTAAGTCCGTCATCCCGAGCGTCAGTCGAGGGATCCCGAGCAAGTTATTTTTAAGCTTACGCGGCGGGATCCCTCGACTGACGCTCGGGATGACCTTATTTCGAATTCAATGCAAAATTGATGTTCACATCGTAGTGCCCGCTGTTTCCGATTCCGGCTGGAAGCGCATCTACCCGTGTCACTTTTCTTCCAACGGCTTCGACGGACTCATCGACCGCGACGTTCCCCGACGACCGCACAATTTTGAAATCTGAAATGCCGCCATCTTTTTCGATTCGGATTTTTGCCAATGCAGAAAGCTTTGCCCCGCTCGCTACCACGGTGGTTGGCTGAGCCCATTCGCGATAAAACCGATCGTGCAACATGTTGCCGTACCAACTTGCGTTGGCCGGGCTGGCATTGGCGCCCGTCTGTCGAGCAGCGGTCCCGCTTCCGCCCGCCTTCTGGCTCAACTTGCTCTCGGATTTCTTGGGTTCGCCTTTCTTGCCCGCTAACTTCTTAGCGTTTTCCTTTTCCTTCGTTGGCGTCGCGGTTGCGCGTAATTTCTTTTTCTCCGGAGTAGCGCTCGGTTTTGGTGACGCCTTTTTCCTAGGGATCGGTTTGGGTGAAAGGTTTGGCGAAGGCTTCGGGACCGCACTCGGCGTCGGACTCGGATGCGGAGTAGCGGCCGGAATTTGGATTTCGCTTTTCGCCGGCGCCGAGGCTGGTTGATTTTCTTCCGGAGGAGACGGTTTGCGTTCCGGCTCGGGCGTCGGCGTCGCTTCTATTATGGGAGTGTCAGCAGTCGCGCTCGCTTCGCTGCCAGTATTCAGCCACGTGATCTCCTGCGCGCTGGCGATTTTCGAAGCGCCCGCCCATCGCAAAAGTGCGATCAAAGCCGCGACGTGGACGACGGCGATCACTGTGACGTTTCGCCAGAAAGGTGCGTTTAGTCGCATCCCTATTTCGATTCGGCTTTTGTTGCGATACCGACTTTCGTGATCTGTGCGCGTTGCAACGAATCCATCAGCGTTACTAGTTTCTGCACCGGCAATTCACGGTCGGGTCGGATGACGATGGCAACATCGGGGTTCGCACGCTTCAGCTCCAGCAGACGAGCCGCTAGTGAATCAGCGTCAACAATTTCATTGTTCATCCTGATGGTCTCGTCACGATCGATCGAGATCGTCTGGATTTGCGCCTTGCTAATGGGCGCATTGGCCGCGTCGCTCGAGGGAATGACAAGATTTACGCTATTTTCCAACAGCGGCGTTGTGATCATAAAAATGATGAGCAGTACAAAAGCGAGGTCGAGCAAGGGCGTGACGTTGATTTCGCTTAGGGTGGAAAAATTGCTGCGGTTCGAGTAGCGCTTCATTTTTTATCCTCGCCGCGCGAACTCTGGTTCGCGCGGGTTGTGCTCGACGTATTTATGCTCGAATTCGGACGCGAGTTCGGCGGCGAAGTTATCCATCTGCACGATCGTTCCACGAATGCTCGTGACTAAAAAATTGTAGCCGAACATCGCCGGGATTGCGACACAGAGCGCGGTCACGGTGGTGATGAGTGCGCCCGAAACGCCGGGCGCCATCGTCGCCAGATTCGGAGAACCGGCGACGGCGACATCGGTGAAAGTGTCCATCACGCCCCAAACCGTGCCGAGCAAACCGAGAAAAGGGGCGCCACTGACGGCCGTCGCGAGCAGAATCATTTGCGATTCGAGCTCGAGCGCAGTTTCGCCAACAGCGCGTTCCATCGCCGCGCGGACCGCGTTCATTTGCGCCGGGGTAATTTTATCGGCAATGCCGAGACGGGCCCGAAAAGTCTCATCTACTTCGGCGGAGCCGAGCAGATGGAACGCGAGTTCCTGACAACCGGCGCGATAAACATTGAAGATAGGTGCGCCGACAAAGCGCGCATTTCGCTCGAACAGGCGAAGTGGCTGTCGATCCTGTCGGAACGCTTCGAGAAAGCGCGCCGTCTGTTTTCGGGCGAATTGGATCACGCGCATTTTTGTGATCATAACCGACCAGCTGAAAATCGAGCAGATGGCGAGAGTCAGCAGGACGATCTTTCCCGCGACGGTGGAATGCTCAAAAGCGAAAAGGAGCCCGCCGCTCGCGAGGAATTTCGAGAACAGAATCGGCGACAAGTTGAACTAATTAGTAATGCGTTTTCTGAAAAGCGAAAGTGGCGTTGAATTTGGCAGGGGCGATTGACGAGCCGCCCCGGGGGCGAATCGAATCGCTCTACCTTTCCGTCATCCCGAGCGCAGCGAAGGATCTCACAGTTGGTCACGCGCCCTCGAACGTTTGGGAGGTCCTTCGCCGTCTGCGCGGCTCAGGATGACGGTGCAGTGTGTTTCGGATATGTCGGGCGCATTTTGGCGACTACGACAAACGCAATTCCGATCGCGATCAGGAAAAAGGAAAAAAACTGTCCACGGGTGAAGGCGCCGACGAGCGACGCATCCGGTTCGCGAAAATTTTCGCAGATGATGCGGAAGACCGCATAAAAAATAAAAAATAACCCAGTGAGAACGCCGTTGGGCTGTCGCATTTGAGTGCGCACGAACCACAAGATCGCAAAAAGGACAATGCCTTCGAAGAAGGCTTCGTAAAGCTGCGAGGGATGACGCGGCGTCAGAATTCCCCGAAGTGTGTCGTTCAATTGCGAATGATGGCGCGCTGCCTCGATGATTTGTTCCGGAGCGATTAACGATGAATCAAGGTTTTGCGCGACAGCAACTGCGTGGTCCCCCAGTACTTTGTTTTCAATCAGCTCTTTTGGGAACTGCATTGCCCACGAAGCGTTCGTGGCGCGTCCATACAGTTCGCCGTTAATGAAGTTTGCGCAGCGCCCGAAGAACAAACCGATCGGCGCGGCGACGACCAGCGCGTCACCCAGATTCGTCCAGGAAAGTTTGTGTCGGCGCGCGTAGTAAAAACTGAGCGCAAGAATGCCAATCATTCCGCCGTGGCTGGCCATGCCGCCTTCCCACACCCGCAGGATCGAGAGCGGCTCACGCAGCATTTCCGGTTTATAAAAGAGGACGTAACCAATTCGCCCGCCGAGCAACACGCCGAAGAGCGCAGTCCAGGTAATGAAATCGCTGACTCGCTCCGGTTGCAGGTCGCAGTAGCCGCGCTTGGAGAGCAGGCGAACGATGAAGTAGGCGGAAATAAACGCGAGGACGTAAGCAAATCCGTACCAGCGCGGCCCGACATTGTCCCAAAGCCGGAAGATAAAGGGATCGAAATTATCGACGAAATACGCGAGCATCGCCGCGAATCTTCGTCGTCATCCCGAGCGAAGTCGAGGGATCCCGTGGCGCAGCCTTTAAGATAACTTTACGGGATCCCTCGACTACGCTGCGCTTCGCTCGGGATGACAGCGCAAGGTGCAGGCGCGGAGTGAGCCCGGCGCGATGACATCGCAAGATTTTTCCATTCCGCGCTCCACCACCGTCGCAGGCCTTGGGCAATTTGTTTGCGCAAGCGAAAATCGGGAACGAAACCATCGTAGAGCTCGCGCCAGCCGGAATTCACCTCGCCGAGACGCCCGGCGGCGGCGCGATTTTTAGCGAGGGTGACAAGACGTCGCCGATAAAGTTTCATCATCGACGCGGCGACACGCCCCGGCCTGCCTTCAAATGGCAACCGCGCAAACGCGCATTCGGGGTCACGATAAACCGGGCGGACAAGCCCGATGTAATAACCGGCGACGTCAAGTAACAACGCAGCCGACATCAAGTCCGCTTCGCCCATATAAAAATACTTGTCCTGATAGAGCGACTCGAACCATCTGCGATAGGTCACCGGGTATTGCGCGTTATAGTAATCAAGCAACGCGCTCACGTTTTCGCCCGCGAGACTGCGCGCCAGCAAATTGGCGACGTAATAGCTGGTGAAAGAACAAAAATCGAGACCCGGGCTGTAGAGTGGATCGATGAAACTGGTCGCGTCGCCGACCGCAGCCCAGCCATCGCCACAAACTTTTTCGCTCCAATACGGGAGCGCAGAGAAAGCGTGGACGTCGCCTTCAATCGCCTGCGCCCGGCCGAAGATGGCGTGGCCGACCGGATGCGAAATCAAATGATGGTGCAAACGCTGAGCCAGCGTTGCGCCGGCAGGCAGGTCGAAAATACGGCTGTCGTAAACGATACCAGCGCTGACATCGCCGCCGCGCAGCGGAATTATCCAACACCACCAGCCGTAACCCATGAGATGATTGGTGGCCCACTCCCGGCTAGTGCGGCACGCGTTCGCCATTTCCGGGAATTTTTCGCGCCATTCATAACTGTCCCATTCTTTCACGCCGGTGAAACGCGCCCACACCGCATTGATCGGGTGCTCGAGATTCGGCCGAAAATGGCCGAGCTTGCGCGCAATCATGGCGGCGCGTCCGCTCGCGTCCACAATCCAGCGCGCGCGGATTCTTCGCTGCTCGTTTTGAAAATCGAGCGTGACGACTTGTTCGCCGTCTTCGTGCAATTCCAGCGATGTCACTTTGGCGGGCCGCATCAACTCGCAGCCGTTCTTGACCGCTTCCTCAAGCAAATGCGTGTCGAGCGTCGCGCGATCGACTTGAAAACCAGAGAGCCGCGCTCCGTAACGCGCGCCAAGCTCGACACAATCGTCAACCGATTGCTCGGGATGCTGCGAAAACCACAAGCGTAATCCTTGTTTCGGCAAGTGATGGTGTCCGAGGTGATGAGTCAGCCCGAGAATCCGCGTCATGTAACAACTGCTGACCTCGGTGGTGGATTCGCCTACCTTTCGATCGAACTCGGTCGTCTTCTCGATGATCAGGATACGGGCATTGGGAGAGCGACGTTTGAGCACCACGGCCGTCGCGGCACCGGAAAAGGCGCCGCCGATGATCGCCACATCGTAATCCATGGAGAAGAAAATGATGCAGGCGATCGCCGTGAAAGGCAATTCCCCGCGGATCCGACGACAAAAAGCGGTTCAACGCACCTCCGTCATCCTGAGCGGAGTCGAAGCGAAGTCGAAGGATCCCGTTGAAGCTACCAGTTACCTTTAAGGTTCGCTGCGGGATCCCTCGACTTCGCTCGGGACGACGTGGCAAAGGTACCTTTAAGCTTGCGCTGCGGGATTCCTAAGCTTCGCTCGGAATGACGGGACGATGATCTTCACCAATTGCCGCGTAATCTTGGCAGACGCGATCCGCGATGACCTCGACGTTGTCGTGCGCGGTGGAAAGATTGCTGACATGTGCGCGCCAGGGTCGCAATCGGACGATACGATCGATCTTGGCGGAAATTTTCTCGCTCCGGGTTTTGTTGATGTGCACGTGCACGGCGGTAATGGCCATGATGCGATGGAGGCAAACGCGGACGCATTTCGCGCTATTTGCGATTATCACGCGAGTGGCGGCACCACATCCCTGTTACTAACGACTGCGACTGCGTCCTCCGCGGAAATTCTGCTTGCCCTTACGCAGATCGGAAAACTAGAGATTCCTCAAATCGCGGGGGCACACGTCGAAGGGCCATTCATCTCTCGGGATCAGGCTGGTGCGCAGAATCCCGAATTTATTTGTGAGGCCTCCCCCGAATTGATTGGGTGCCTGCTCGAACATCGCGACGTGATCAAGCGCGTCACAATCGCACCGGAAACAAAAGGGGCTCTGGCAGCGATCAAAGAATTTTCTGCGGCCAGAATTGTCGTTAGCGGTGGCCATTCCAATGCCTGGGAGGAAGAAGCCCGCGCCGCTTTGGAGAACGGAATGCGGAGCGTGACGCACACTTTCAATTGCATGTCGTCGGCGCGACGACGTGGAACCAAACGTGTCGCCGGTCTGCTCGAGTTTGCGCTGAGCGAGCCGAAAATTTGCTGCGAATTGATTGCGGAAGAACACCACGTTTCTCCCGCGCTGATGAAGCTGGCCTATTGCGCGAAAGGCGTGGGCGGAATCGCCCTTGTGACCGATGCGACTGCCGGCGCTGGTCTGGCCGAAGGAACGACCTTCCAGCTTGCGGGGAAGGAATGTATCGTGAAAAACGGAGCCTGTTTCCTTGCCGGCACCGGTACCCTTGCCGGAAGCGCATCGCGTCTGATCGATCTGGTGCGAGCGATGATCCGCAGCGCGGAAGTGACTTTACCTCATGCGATCGCGATGGCGTCACTTAATCCGGCGCGCTCGGCTGGCCTGCCTGAGAAAGGTGAAATCGCAATTGGCAAGGATGCCGATTTGGTTGTGCTCTCGCCGGAGCTGGAAGTGGTGCAGACGTACGTCAATGGCGTGGAAATTTTCGTACGATGATAACAACTGCCCGCGCGTCATCCCGACCGAACGCGAGGGACCCCTCAATTTGCTCATGATCGTACAAATTTGATGATGTATGACCAAATGTGAGGTCCCTCGCCGTCTTTCGCGGCTCGGGATGACGGCGATTACAGCTCGAGCAAAAAGTTCGCGATCTCGTGGGATGCAGCTGGCCGGCTGATTTTGGCGATATTTTCCGACCATTCCTGCAGCAATTTGCCGTCATCGGCAAAGGCACGGGTGAGGGCCGCGATGACCTCATCGTTGCTTAGCGCCACCGTGCCAGAATTGGTTTGGGTAATGAGTTGCGCATTTCCTTCCTCCTGGCCGGGCACAACTTGATTGATGATCATCGGACAGGCGGCCGCGATTGCTTCCTGTACCGTAGCGCCCCCTGCCTTGCTAACGAGAACATGATGCGAGGCAAGCAACTGCGGCAATTCCGTTGTCCAACCTATGACTGTAAATTTTTGCGCGGAAGCGTCACGAATCGATTCAACTGCGCGCTGCACGTTTTCGTCGCGACCAACCGTGACGGTGAGCTCAGTATTCGGAATTCTTGCCAGCCAGCGGGCAAGCTCGGAGGCGGAACTTTGGCCGGCGTTTATCATCTGCAAAATCCGCCACGGCGGGCCCGATGGCCGAATTTGCTTCCCGGCGAGCGCGGCAAAACGCGGGCTGACGGGAAATCCGAAGACGCGGATCAGCGCCCGATCGATCCCGGCGCTGACCAGCACCTCGGCGGTTTGCTCATTCGCGAGCAGGAAATAATCGGCCGAACAACGATACCAGATCGAATTGATCGTGATCGAATCGGTGACGCAGACGACGCGTCTGGGTTTGGAGGCGTTGGCCGGCCCATAAAGCTCATCGAGCAAATGGGCATACGGTGGATAAACCGAAACGATGACATCGGGCCGATCACGCCCGATGATTGCCGATAATCGCTGCCGGACTCGGGAAAACCAGCGCAGCCCATGGCGAAAATCCGGGCGTTGATCGATCCAGGAATAAATCGCCGACCAAACACGCGGCGCGCGATTGATCCCGACGAGATAAGCTCGCCGCGCGATCTCGTTTACGCGGCCAAACGCTTCCGCAAAGAGATCACGACATTCGACAGCGGCGTCGGGCGCGACTTGTCCGAGAGCGTCGCGAATTCCACGCGCGGCGCTGTTATGTCCTTCGCCAAAACTGGCAGTAAGAATGAGAATTTTTTTCACGACGGGAACGGCGCGGGGAGTTTAATGGATAATTGCGCAGGGCAAAGTACACTTGGGCGCCATGAAGATGTTGCGGCTGGTTGGACGCACCGCGCGCCGGATGGTTTGGGAGACGGCGATGGACAACACCACCGGTCTGGCTGCGCAAATGGCCTATCAACTTCTTTTCACCCTTGCCCCGGGCCTTCTCTTTCTCTGGCACTTGCTCGGCTTGTTCGGGACCGATCCAGCCAAACTGCATCGTATGTTTGTCATCCTGAAAGAATTTCTGCCGCCGGATCCGAAGGTGCAGGACATTCTTGATTCCGCGCTTGCCAGCGTGGTTGTAACCGGCTCGAGCGGATGGATTGCGAACGTGGGAATCATCGCCGGGATTTATCTCGGCACCATGTTTATCAGCACAGTCTCGCGCGCCCTCAGTCATACTCACGGCGTGGTCGAAGACCGGCACTGGTGGTCGAAATACATCATCTCCTTTTTCCTGCTTTTTTGGTTCGGCCTCACCATTCTCGTTTGCTTTAATGCCGTCGTTTTCGGTGAAACGCTGGCCGGAATCGCGGAAGTAAATTTGCAATTGAAGATTCCGCTTCAAGAATGGGTCGCGGCCTTGAATCTGCCGCTTACCGCCATCGCCCTCATTATTCTCGCCCTCGGCCTCTATCTGCTGACTCCGGAAAATTATCTCACCATCCGGCAGGCCTTGCCCGGCGCGATTTTATTCGCAGTTGGCTGGCTCGCAGTGACGAAACTATTCCAGCTTTATGTCGCGAAATACGATCGCTATAACCCTACCTATCACGCCCTCGCTTCCATTATCATTCTGCTGACCTGGATGTATTTGACGTGTTTGCTGTTGTTACTCGGCGGAAAACTGAACGCGATTCTGCGCCGCGAACGCGAGCGCGAGTTGCAAAATTCTGCTCCTGCGCCTCAGCCTGCTTGAGACTTTTTCTGTGACGTGCGCACCGGTGAGTCGTTTTTGTTTATGCTTGCTGATGGCATGCGCTCTCAACGGAGTGCCCGCCTACCCGCAGGTTTCGTCTGAGGAAACTCCTCAAAGCGTCGCGAAAGCTTCACCGAGCCCGGCCAAATCACCAACGCCGAAGCCCAAAGCGTCGCCGAAGAAAAAGAAAACGACTGCTAAGAAAACACCGACGCCATCAAAGAAAAAGAAGAAGGCAAAGGCGTCGCCGAGTCAGTCGCCAAAAAAGAAAACGAAAGCGTCGCCTACTCCGTCTCCGAAAAAATCGCCGTCACCAACCCCTGTTCCGCCGTTGGAGGAGCCGCTAGCGCCGCGCCCGACCCCAACGCCTTCTCCCACGCCGCTCGCTACAGCTCGGCCAACGATTGCGAGCGGCACCATTCCACAGGTCGAAGTTGAGAAGTCAGGATTTGTTGGCGATCAGGGTTATGAACCGCCGCCAACCCCAACCCCACGTCGCGGCTGGTGGTTTTGGTCACGTCCGGAAGTCAGTTATCGTTATCTTTCACGGTCGGTCCGAAGCGAAATCGATCGGGCCCCGGTAATGCGCCGTCGCTGGCAGTTCATTGTTGTGCACAACAGCGGCACACGACAAGGTAGCGCCCGGATTTTCGATTATTACCACCGGCACGTGCGCCGAATGCAAAATGGACTCGCCTATCATTTCGTCATCGGCAACGGCACCTCGACCGGTGATGGCCAAATCGAAGTAGGCGATCGCTGGCGGCGCCAGATTAACGGCGGACACGTGCACAGCGATTATTTGAACAACATTGCGCTCGGCATTTGCCTGGTGGGCGATTTCAATCGCGATCAACCGACCCGCCGCCAGCTCGAAGCCTGCGAAGAGCTGATCAATTATCTGCGAAAACGCTGCGGAAAAATTGATGCGCATTACGCAGTTGTGCGCCCCCATCGCGAAGTCAACCCGCCGCAATGGGCGACTGATTGTCCCGGCAACGCCTTTCCATATTCCTGGTTTCGGAGATTTCAGGAGTAAGCGTCCGTCATCCCGAGCAAAGTCGAGGGATCCCGAGGCGAGAGCTTAAGGCCACTTGGCGGGATCTCTCGGCTTCGCTCGGGATAACGAAGTTTCTTGATTGTCAGCGCGGTCGAGGAGCGGCACCTTGTGGGTATGGGAGATCAACCGACGATCAAGATCGAATCCGCTACGCAGTTGGCAGTGTTCCTCAGCAACCGGCCCGGCGCGCTCGCGCGTGTGTGTGAAGAATTAGCCGGTGCGGAAATTAATATCCACGCGCTTTCGACTTCCGACACCGCCGATCATTCAGTAGTGCGAATGGTGTTAAGCGATCCGACCAAGGCCCTCATGCTCCTGGGTGAACGCGGCGTGCTCGCGCTGGAGACGGAAGTGTTGATGATCGAGACGGAAAACCATCCGGGCGTGCTCGGGCAAATTGCGGACCGCCTCGCCGGCGCGGAAGTGAATATCGAATACGCTTACATGGCCGCGACACTGAACTCGGCCAAAGGCTTGATGATCTTGCGCCCGGACGACGTGGAGAAAGCGCAACAGGTGCTGCGCGATTTGTGATCGGTGTTACCGGCGCACATAAATTGCGATAGCCTGCACGCGGCGATTAATTAACGGACCGCCGACACTCCCGCCGCCGCCGTAGAAATTGTGACGGCCGTAGCCAAAGCCGCCGACGCCCACCGAAAGTCCGCCGACCGGTCGATCATACACGGCCTGCAAGAGCACCCCGTTGGCCCCGAGGGCGGCGGCTTCTCTGCGCAGATCCGCAATCGCCTCGTCGGGCGAGTCGCGATCAGGAAAAAGCCATGTCGTTCCCGCTGACGAGTTAATGATGGCGATTTGTTGGTAATGGCGCGGCGGGTTTTCGTAGATTCGAACCGCGGCCGGGGTGATCGGCGGGCGCGCTGGACCAATCATAGTGACGTGGGTGGCGCATCCCGAAATAAGCGACGCAATCAAGATCGCCGCGCCTGAGTGTAAAAGATGTTTCATCGCAATAATAATTCGAAACGCGAGGCCGAGCCGCGCGGTCAAACTTAGCGGTGACAGTCCGCCGAGACCTTTCTCATTAACACCGGCTTTTAGGCCGGTGCAAGCACCGCACTACTCGCGACGAAAGCCGTTTCAACGGCTTTTCATGGACATCGAGGTAAGCCGTTAAAACGGCTCGTGTTCGTCAACGGATGGATAAGCGTCGACCTGAAGACCGGTGTTAATAAGAGGCCACGACAGGAGACGATTTCCATTCCACCCGTTGCGTATCGCATTTGCTTGGTGAATAGGAACGCTTCGCCATTATGACGCCAATCAAGACCTGGCTCGGCTATCCATATCCCCTTGGCGCGACCTGGCTGGGCAACGGTGTCAACTTCGCGCTCTTCTCCGAACACGCCACTTCAGTCGACCTCTGTCTTTTCGACAGCATGGAAGCACCGGAGGAAAACGTTCGCATTCCGGTGACGGAACATACCGACCAGGTCTGGCACATTTTTCTACCCGAAGTTCGGCCGGGACAGCTTTACGGTTATCGCGTTTCCGGCCCGTACGAACCGGAAACCGGAATTCGTTTCAACAGTTCCAAGCTGCTTCTCGATCCCTACGTCAAGGCGATCGCGGGCCGGGTGGAATGGGGCGACGAAATGTTTGGCTACGTCGTTGGCGGTGAGAAGGAGGATTTGACCCGCGATTTTCGCGATGATGCCTGGGGAATGCCCAAAGCGGTGGTGATTGACAATGCTTTCAACTGGGATGGCGATCGCAAGCTGGGACGGCCGCTGGCGGAATCGATCATCTATGAAGTGCACGTGAAAGGTTTCACCAAATTATGTCCGGGCGTTCCGCCGGAATTGCGGGGCACTTACGCCGCCCTCGGCAGCACTTGGGCGATTGATTATTTGAAACACCTGGGTGTAAGCGCGGTCGAGCTGCTGCCGGTGCACGCCCACATTGATGACAAGGCTTTGGTGGATCGCGGACTTACAAACTACTGGGGCTACAACACCATTGGTTTCTTCGCGCCGGAAGCGAAATACTCCAGCAGCGGCGATCGAGGCGAGCAGGTGAACGAGTTCAAGGGGATGGTGCGCAATCTGCACGCCGCTGGAATCGAGGTCATTCTCGACGTCGTTTACAACCACACCGCCGAAGGCAATCACCTCGGGCCGACCCTGGCGTTTCGCGGGATCGATAACATCGCCTCCTACCGATTACGGACGGAAAATCCGCGTTTCTATCTCGATTTCACCGGCACCGGCAACACCTTTAATCTCCTGCACCCGCGCACGCTCCAGTTGGTAATGGACAGTTTGCGCTATTGGGTGCTCGAGATGCACGTGGATGGTTTCCGCTTCGATCTCGCCACCACCCTTGCGCGCGACGCCAATGGCGTGAACAAGCTGCACGCTTTCTTTGACATTATTCACCAGGACCCGGTGCTTTCGCAGGTAAAACTAATCGCGGAACCGTGGGACGTGGGCGAAGGCGGGTATCAGGTCGGGAATTTTCCGGTCTTGTGGGCGGAATGGAACGGGAAATATCGCGACGCCATGCGCAGTTTTTGGAAGGGCGACGAGGGGAAGATCGGCGAAGTGGCGTATCGGTTGACGGGCAGCCCCGATCTTTATCAACACGATGGCAAACGGCCGTACGCCAGCATCAATTTTATCACCGCGCACGACGGATTCACTCTCACAGATCTCGTTAGCTACAACGAGAAACACAACGAAGCCAACGGGGAGAAGAACCATGATGGCGACAACAATAATCATTCATGGAACCACGGCGTGGAAGGCCCGAGCGACGATCCGGAAATCAGCGCCTTGCGCGAAAGACAGCGCCGTAATTTTCTCACCACGCTCTTTATTTCGCAGGGTGTGCCAATGCTGCTCGGCGGCGATGAATTCGGCCGGACCCAGAACGGCAATAATAACGCCTATTGCCAGGACAATCAGGTCAGCTGGTTCAATTGGGAAAAACGGAACGAACAGCAAACTGTACTTTTCGAATTTACCCGGCGCCTCATTCAACTCCGACACCAGCATCCTGTTTTTCGGCGCCCGAAATTTTTCCAAGGCCGCCGGATCCGCGGGAGCGAGATTAAAGACGTAATGTGGTTCAATCCGGGGGGCAACGAAATGAGCGAGGAAGATTGGAGTTTACCTTTCGCGCGTTGCCTGGGAATGATGCTAAGCGGCGACACCATCGACGTCTTGAATTTTCAGGGTGATCCGATTCGCGACGATACCTTTTTATTTCTGATCAACGCCCATTATGAAACGATTTCGTTTCTTCTCCCCGGCCGGGAACACATTGAATGGCAACTGCTCATCGACACTGCCCTTGAATTCGGTTTTCTGGCCGAGCCAAAAAGTTTTGCCTCGGGCGAGGAGCTGCCGGTGATCGATCGTGGCGCTTGCCTGCTTAAGTTAAGCGCTGGGGCACAGGCGCAAGCGCGCCAGGAATCATTCCGGAAGCGGCCCTTCGATTTCCCGCATGGGGTTTCCCAGCCCGTGCCAGGAAAAAAAGAATAGCCGTGATCAGTGGCCGGCAAACGAACTAGATTGCGGGGAAGTCGCGTCCGCGCATTGTGATGGCATGACACCGACCTCGCTCATTATTGTGGCCGATCGGGGAAGCTTGAAAGCTTACCGGGTGAACGAAACCCCGACGCGCGGGCCAAGTTTAAAGTTGGTGCAGGCCTTCGATGTCACCGATGCGCATGGCAAACTGGTCGATAAAGTCACCGATTTGGCCGGGCGCTACGCGGCGAGCGATGGGGCCGGAATGCATCAGGCATCGATCGCGGAAACCAAATTGGAAACCGAAACCGAGCGCCGGATCAACAAACAGTTAGCCGATCAAATTACGCAAATCGCGAAGTCCAACGGAGTGGAAGGCTGGTCTTTCGCCGCGCCCGCCTCGTGCCATAACGCGATCATTGAATTGCTTGCGCCCGATGTCCGTAATCGCATCGTCGAATTCGTGAAATCCGATCTGGTGAAAGTGGAACCGGCAAAGTTAGCTTCCCATTTTCGCTCATTGCAGCCAATCTAGGGGAAAAATGGGCCACAGCCGAATCGCATGAGAGCGCTTGGCGTTGGCGGCTCGAACGCATTAGAATAGAGGCGCTATGCAATTGCCAGTAAACATCACTTATCGCGGCCTGAAGAAATCCCTGGGAATCGAACAGATGGTATTGGAGAAAGCGACGCGGCTGGATAAATTCTGTGATCACATCAGCCGGTGCGATGTTGCTATTGAGCAACCGAACCACGCCCACAAAAAGGGAAACCAATATCGGGTCCGGATTGATGTTACCGTCCCGCCCGGCCACGAGCTGGTCGCCGAAGAAAAACAGATCGATAATGGAACGCACGATCCGCTGGCAAAAGTGGTGCACGACGCGTTCAAGACAATGGAACGCGAATTGCGGCGAGTGGTGGACAAGCAACGGCGCAATGTGAAAACGCACGCCGATTCACGCTCTCCCAAATAGGTTTGCTGAACCGCTGGCGGCATGGGGAATGAACGCTGGCTTCCATGCCCACATGTTGCCGGCGTTCCGAATCGCCGTCCCTTCTCATTAACACCGGCCTTCAGGCCGGTGCGGATGCAGCACTATCACGACGAAAGCCGTTTCAACGGCTTTTCTTATTCTGCCCGCGAAGGATAAGCCGTTGAAACGGCTCATCTCCATCGCTAGCGGAGAAGCACCGGCCTGAAGGCCGGTGTTAATAAGAGTGCGACGGCGAACAACCTGAGCAAGAGAGTCGCGAACTTTTTCACGAGTAAGGATATCGTTCACTCACTCTTCCTTCTCCATTTGGCAATGATTTCATCAACCATCTGTTTTGGATCGCGATCGCGCAGCATTGGATCATTCTGATAATACTCAGCCCAATAAAGAATGTCGCGGTAATCAGTCTGTGCCGCTTTCAGGTACTCCCCGATTTTCTCAAGCTTGCCTCTGCTCAGCTCGAGAATGTCCCATCTTACCCGATCGCTCTCCGCTCCTGAGTAGCTGGCAAGTAGCTCAAGAACACGATTCTGGTCCGGTCCTTGGAACTCCCGGCCAATACGTTCAATTATGCGTTGCTCCATTGAGTTGCAGGATCGACCGATCCTTCTAGACTTTTCGCAGCACCGTGACAGACTGACCAAGATTACCCAAGGATTTCATGGAGGTCCCATTTTCCCACCGAATCTCTTCGGGAATCGAGATATGACCTTTGTCGCCGTCGACAAAGGAGTCGACGGCAGGGCCGCTATGACCTGCCACGCCGCGATGGCGTCGCGATCGAGAAACTGAATCAAAGGTCCACCCGCCTTCGCTTTGACTGATGCGATCAAGGTTTCCCAATGGCACGGGATCCGAAACTCCAGGAACGAGATGACTACATGCCCGCCTACCTTTAAGCATCGTGACGCCTCTTGAAGGTATTTGCAACTTTCTTCATGCGTCGTGTGTGTCAGAACGGAGAAAAATGTGACAAAGTCAGCCACGTTATCGGTGCACGGAATTTGCACATCGTCGACGACACTGAATTTCCAGTCATCGCGCATGGTCAAAGCTTGGGCCGATTCAATTAGCCGGGGAACGACATCTGTCCCGATGTAGCGGATGCCTTTATCCGGGGCTAGTTGCTGCGCCAGTCGACCGCTGCCGCAGCCGATATCGACAACGAGAGGCCCCCTAGTTAATCCCAAAGAGCGCAACAGATAATATTCCAGTTTGCCGACAGCTTCGGACTCGCCTCCGACCGCAAGCCGCAATGCCTCGTTTCCTGAGCCTAAGCGTTGCTCCAGTCTCCTGACATGATCGATATAGGCGTGGTTACCCTGAGACATAAGAGCGATGGAGCGAGAACAACATCAGCTAGGACCTTCGAGCCCGCTAGTCCGCCGCCCATCGGGCCAGAAGCGCTCATCGCGACTTGCCGCAGCCGGTTCGAACAGGTAGTAAGTAAATTCTTCGAATCATCGTGCCGCTGATTGAATTTCCGCCAACCGGCGTGACCGACGTTTTGCCGTCGCCCTATCTGCGGCGACTAATTCGAAGCGGTCGCGTCGTCGGCAGCTTTGTCACGGTTCAGGCGATCGTGCAGATGATCGGGTTCCTGAGCGGAATCCTGCTCATTCGAATGCTGGAGCAACGCGAGTACGCCTTCTTTACCATCGCCAACACAATGCAAGGCACCCTCAATTTGCTCGCCGATATCGGGGTTAGTGTTGGGCTCGTTTCCATTGGCGGCCGGGTTTGGCAGGACCGTTCCCGCTTCAGCCAGTTAATCAGCACCGCACTATATCTTCGGCGGCGTCTCGCCCTTCTGGCGATGATTGCTGTCACGCCACTGCT
>Ga0209156_10001981_pt1 | contig 16349 bp, 15 predicted proteins | sample GraSoiAngelo_124_FD_185881 | JGI IMG/M metagenome (GOLD analysis project Ga0209156, IMG submission 185881) | Grasslands soil microbial communities from the Angelo Coastal Reserve, California, USA - 14_0927_05_20cm (SPAdes) (version 2) | ecosystem: Environmental > Terrestrial > Soil > Grasslands...
CTGAGGGCAAGTCGGGCGACCCGCACTACGGCAAGACGGCGCGCGGCGTACTCCGCTACTCGCAGCACCCGACGGTGGCGATCCTCGACTCCACCCGCGCGGGAGAGACAGAGGACGGCATTCCGGTCGTCGGCTCGGTCAACGACGCGCTCTGCTTCAACCCGACCACGGCGCTCGTGGGGGTCGCGACCCAGGGAGGCCGCTTCCCTCCGGCCTGGCGAGACCTGATCCGCTCCTGCGTCGCCAAGAGTCTCGATGTCGAGAACGGCTTGCACCAGTTCCTCACCGACGATCCGGAGCTGGCCGAGCTTGCGGTGCGGCACGGCGCGGAGCTCCGCGACCTGCGCAGGCCACCGGCCGATCTCGACGTGCCGACCGGCGAGAACCTCGAGCTCGACGCGCAGGTCGTGCTCACCGTGGGCTCCGACTGCGCGATCGGCAAGATGACCGTTTCGCTCGAGCTCGACCGCGAGGCGCGTGAGCGAGGCCTCCGCTCGGTCTTCGTCCCGACCGGGCAGACCGGGATCGCGATCGCGGGGTGGGGGATCTCCGTCGACGCCGTCGTCGCCGATTTCCTCGCCGGCGCCGCGGAGCGGCTGGTGGTCGAGGGGGCCGAGGAGGGCGACCTGCTCTGGGTCGAAGGGCAGGGCGCGCTGCTGCATCCGGCCTACTCGGGCGTGACGCTCGGGCTGATGCACGGCAGCGCGCCGCACGCCTACGTCCTCTGCCATCTGGCGGGATCGAACGCGATCGAGGGCTACCCAGAGCACCCGATACCGGCGCTGAGCGAGCTGGTCGAGCTGCACGAGCGGGCCTCGCTACCGGCACGGCCGGCAAGGGTCGCCTGCATCGCGCTCAACACACGAGCGCTCGGCGAGGCCGAGGCCCGTGCCGCTGTTGCCGAAGCGGAGGAGGAGACCGGCTTGCCTGCTGACGATCCGGTCCGGTTCGGTGCCGCGCGCCTCTTTGACGCGGTCCTAAGGATTGGGGCGGTCCGCACCGAAACCTAGGCATCGCTTGCGATGCCGTCCAAACCCGTCTTCAAGATGACCTAAGGATTGGGCCCGTTGGGGCCGAAGGATAGGCCTGAAGACCTATGCACGCCGCCGACCGGCGTGGCAACCTACGCCGCCGAGGGAAAAAAGGGACCGCCCGTGAAGAAGACTCTGTTCGTCGCCTGTTGCGCTTGCGTCACGCTCGCATTTTGCGGGCGGGCGGCGGCAAACGTGACCTTCGGAATCACCGAGGACACCGGCGCTCTCGGGGACCCGGCTTTGTTCTATGGCGCCCTCAACGATCTGGGGACAAACGAGAACCGGATCGCGATCTCCTGGGATCCGGCGCAGCCGACGGTCATCCAGGGTCAGGCGTCGCTCGACTACTGGCTCCCGCAGGCGGCAATCCACGCGGTCCGCATCTTGTTCGCGGTTGCGCCGGCGCATCCGGGCGACATCACGGCATCGCCCGAGCGAACCACCCAGTTCGCCGCCTTTCTGCAGCAGCTCGCGCGCACGTATCCGTTCGTCAAGGACTACGTAATCGGCAACGAGCCGAACCAGCCCCGCTTCTGGCAGCCGCAGTTCAGCTCTACGGGGGCAGGCGTGTCGGGCTCCGCCTACGAGCCGTTGCTGGCGGCTTCCTATGACGCGCTCAAGGCAGTCGATCCGTCGATCAACGTCATCGGCGTCGGGCTTTCGCCCCGCGGTAACGACAACCCCGTCGCGAAGGACAACGTCTCGATCTCGCCCGTGCGCTTCCTCCACGACCTCGGCGTCGCCTACCGGGCGAGCCACCGGAACAAGCCGCTGATGGACGAGCTCGGCTTCCATCCCTATCCCAATCAGAACAACGATCCGCCGCTGAAAGGCTATCCATGGCCTAAAGCCGGAATCCCGAACCTCGACCGAATCAAGCAGGCCGTCTGGGACGCGTTCAACGGCACCTCGCAGCCGCTATTCGCCGAGCGTGGCAGGACCGCTCCCGCCAACGCGCTCAAGCTCGACCTGGACGAGACGGGCTGGCAGGTCGCGATCCCAGCCGCCCTCCAGAGGCTCTACACGGGCAAGGAGAACGTGGTCACGATCGACGAAGGCACCCAGGCCCAGTACTACTCAGACATCGTCCATTTCGTCAGCTGCGATCCCGATGTCCGGTCGCTCAGCTTCTTCCACCTCGTCGACGAGGTGGATCTCGACCGCTGGCAGAGCGGTCTGATCAGGCTCGATACTTCGAAGCGACCCTCGTACGTCTCGGTCAAGAACGCGATCGCCCAGACCCAGGGCAAGTGCGCGCTGACTCCGCCCGGCTGGACTCACACCACTAGTGTCAACGGCGCGACGGTCGCGTTCGGCTATCTGGGCAATCCAAAGGGCTGGAGCAACAGGCTCTGGCGCTTCCGGGCGGGGGTCCAGGAGGACGCGAGCTACAAGGCCGGCGTTTTCCGGCTCGCGGCGCCGAAGCTGACCTCGAAGGCGAGGAAAGCCGTGGTCGCGGCGCTCGCCAACCCACGCAGCAAACCACTTCTGGCCGCGAAGGGAACGGCACTCGCCTACAAGTCGAAGCTGGTGGCGCTCCCCAAGCAGAGGCTCAAGCGCGCCGGCTGGTACGCCTACGGAATCCGGCTCGCGGCTGCGATGAATCCGCAGCGCACGTTCGTCGCGCTTAGTCGCCCGTTCCTGGTGAAGGCCCGGCCGGGGACGCGCAGGCATTGAGAGACCCGCGCTACGACGCGCTAGCCGAGCTCGTGCTCGACCATTCACTGCGGCTACAGGCCGGCGAGGTTCTTCGGATCGAGGGCGAGGCCGTGGCGGCGCCGCTGGTTGTGCCGCTGCACCGGGAGGCGATCAAGCGGGGTGCTCATGTCTACGCCGCTCTGGATCTGGGGGGGCTGAAGGAGCTCCTCGTCGCACACGGCTCGGACGAACAACTTGGCTTCGTCTCGCCGATGGAGCTTCGCGAGATGGACGCGGTCGATACGTCAATCACGATCTGGACCGAGTCGAACACGCACTCGTTCTCACGCGCGGACACCGATCGTCGGCAGCGCCAGCTGGCCGCGCAGCGCCAGGTGGCGATTCGCCGACGCGACCGGATCGCGAGCGGCGAGCATCGCTGGTGCGGGACGCTCTCGCCGACGCAGGCCCACGCACAGGACGCGGATATGTCGCTGGACGAGTACGAGGATTTCGTCTTCCGCGCGTGCCACGTGCTCGACGACCAGCCCGTCGAGCACTGGAAGCGCGTGGGCGAGCAGCTGCAGGCGCGTGCGACGGAGCTCGACTCGGTCCGGGAGCTGCGCATTGTCGGCGAGGACACGGATCTGACAGCGATCGTCGAAGCCCGGAGCTGGCGCGCCGCCTACGGGCGGCAGAACGTCCCCGACGGCGAGGTCTACACGAGCCCGGTGGAAACCAGCGTCAGCGGGACGATCCGATTCCGCTTTCCCGCCGTCTTCGGCGGCCGCGAAGTCGACGATGCCCGGCTGCGGTTTGAGGACGGGCGTGTCGTCGCAGCTGAGGCTGCCGGCGGCGAGGACTACCTCAAGTCGCTGCTCGAGATCGACGAAGGTGCAAGCGGCGTCGGCGAGATCGCGTTCGGGCTCAATTACGAGATCGACCGCTTCACCCGCAACATCCTCTTCGACGAGAAGATCGGCGGAACGATGCATCTCGCGCTCGGGATGGGATTCGAGACGCTCGGCGGCCAGAATCGCTCGGCCCTGCACCTCGACCTGATCTGCGACCTGCGCCGGGAGGGCGAGGTCTACGCAGATGGAGAGCTCGTCTGGCGCAACGGGCAGTTTCTGGAGGACCCGCAACCCGCCCGCCCCGCGGAACGTGTCCGATAGCCGTCACGAGCGGATGGCCGACGTGCTGGTCGGCTTCTGCGCGGCAGTCCGCGAAGGCGATCTCGTCACGCTCGAGTCGACCACGCTGGCGGCGCCTCTGCTGCGCGTGCTCTACCACAGAGTGCTCGAGGCTGGGGCACAACCGCTGCCGCGCATCGCGCTCGAAGGTCTGACCGACAATCTCCTCAGATTCGGAAACGACGAGCAGCTCGCCTGGGTCAATCCGGCGCGGAAAGACGACATTGAGAGCGTCGACGTCCGGATCGCTCTCGAGGCGCCTTCGAACACGAAGCGGCTGTCGAACGTCGATCCGGCGCGGCAGGCACGCTACGAGCGCTCGGCCGAACCGCTGAGGAACCGCTACCTCGAACGCGCGGCCGCCGGCGAGTTGCGCTGGGTACTGAGCGCCTATCCGACCGAAGCCGCTGCCCAGGACGCGTCGATGTCGCTTCCCGAGTATGAGGACTTCGTCTTCGGCGCGGCATTCCTCGACGACCCGGATCCGGTTGCGCGCTGGCAGGAGTTCGGCGAGCGTCTCGACCGTCTTGCGCGTTTCCTGATGACGAAACGGGAGTTCCGAATCGTCGGCGACGGAACCGACCTACGGCTCGTCACCGAGGGCAGGACCTGGGTCCCCTCGAACGGCCGGGAGAACTTCCCGGACGGCGAGGTCTTCACGGGGCCGGTCGAGACGAGTGCCGAGGGCGAGATTCGCTTCACCTATCCCGCGGTCTTCAACGCGCGCGAGGTCGACGACGTCAGGCTTCGCTTCGAGGGGGGCGAGGTGGTGCAGGCCACGGCGACACGCGGTCAGGAGTTCCTCCGCGAGATGATCGCGATGGACGACGGGGCGCGGCGGGTGGGCGAGTTTGCGTTCGGCTTGAACGAGGCCGTGCCTATATTCACTCGCAACACGCTCTTCGACGAGAAGATCGGCGGGACGATGCATCTGGCCCTCGGGACCGCGTATCCGGAGACGGGCGGCCTCAACCGCTCGGCTCTGCACTGGGACCTGATCTGCGACCTTCGCTCGGGCAGCGAGGTCTACGCGGACGGCGAGCTCGTCTATCGCGACGGGCGGTTTCTGAACGGCTCGAGCTGACGGGCGCCGGTTTTTCGCCCCGCCCGCATCTTTCGTTCCGATGGGCGAAAAACGCGAGCAGACGGACCGGGAGAGGCCGTTGAGCGCCAAGCAGCGCAAGGCCGCGCTTCGTCGCCGGCGGGAGATCTTCGATGCGCTGATGAAGGTCCTCCGGGGCGGCTGAGGGCTTGACACGAACACATGTTCGCTCTAGACTTGCGAACATATGTTCGTCAAATTCCTCGGCGTGGTGCTGGCGGTCCTCGTGGCCTGGGCGATCGCCGCGCACTCGTCAAACGGCGCAGGCCGGCCGCAGCTCTACACCGTGAAGCCCTATGACACGCTCTGGTCGATCGCCAGCTCGCACTACGGGGGAGACCCTCGGGCGGCGATCTACCGGCTCGAGCAGCGGAACCGGCTCGCCGGCGACATCGTGCACCCTGGCGAGAAGCTCGTCCTGCCGTAGGGGTCAGCCGTTGAGCCCGAGTCCCGCGACGTGGATGCGCTCGCCTGCGAACAAACCCGTGTTCGCATGCCACGGGAAGAAGATGACGACGGTGAACTCGAGCCGGTGCCCCCTCGCCGGGACGCCCAACCAGTCGCGAGCATGCGTCGCGGTTACGAGAGCCTCCTCGCAGACGCCTTGCGGGCCGATCACGATCTCCTTCAGCGCGAAATGGATGTCGGGAAAGGCGGTCAGCAGGCCGTTGTAGAACTCTCTCGCGCCCGCGTGTCCGTCCCAACGCTTCTTCCAGGCCGGGATCTCATAGACGCAATCTTCCGCCAAGGTCGTGATCAGGCCGGGCAGGTCGCGGTGCTCCTCGGCGATCGAGTGGCGTTTCCAGAGCTCCCGGATCTCGTCGTAGACCTGCGGGTCGACCCGCCGGTCGAGTTGCTCGCGAGCCTGCTCGCTCGCCGCCGCAGGCGGGGTTTCTCCGTTCATCAGATGCTCCGCGCGAGCCTACACTTGCGCCCGTGGACCTCGACCTCGTCTTCTTCGGCACCTCGGGGTCGGTGCCGACTGCCCGGCGGGCGCCGTCGGCTTTGCTCGTTCGCCGCGGGAGCGAGCGTTTGCTCTTCGACTGCGCCGAGGGGACGCAGCGGCAGATGCTCCGCTCGACCGTCGGCCTCGTCGAGTTGCGCGAGGTCTTCCTCACGCATTACCACGCAGATCACTATCTCGGGCTGCCGGGGATGCTGAAGACTTTCGCCCTCCGGGGCCGCGAGGTCGACTTGACGGTCTACGGGCCGCCTGGGCTCGTCGACCTGTTCGGAGCGCTGAAACGGATCTTCGGCAAGCTGACGTACAAGGTCCGGCTCGTGGAGCTCGAGGCGGGGGATGTGCTGGAGCGCGACGGCTACGACCTCGTTACCTTCGCGCCTGCTCATGGCGTCTCGGCGATCGGGTACGCGCTCGTCGAGGCCCCCCGGCCAGGGCGTTTCGACGTCGAGGCCGCGGATGCGCTGGGCGTCGACCCGCCGGAGCGGGGCCTGCTTCAGCGCGGTGAGTCGGTCGAGTTGGACGACGGGCGGGTGGTGACGCCGGACGCGGTGCTGGGGCCGGCGCGGCCTGGGCGGAAGGTGGTTCTGGCCGGCGACACGTCGCCTTCGCCGATCGTGCTCGCGGCCGCGCGCGAGGCCGAGGTGCTCGTGCACGAGGCGACGTTTCTGGAGGAAGAGCGAGAGCGAGCGCGGGAAACCGCGCACTCGACCGCACTCGAGGCGGCGGAGCTCGCGCGCGATGCCGACGTGTCGTTCCTCGCGCTCACGCATCTCTCGAATCGTTACTTCGGGCCCGAAGTGGAGCGCGAGGCGCGTACGATCTTCCCCGAGACCGTGGTGCCGAAGGATTTCGACGTGATCGATGTGCCGTTTCCGGAGCGGGGCTCGCCCCGGCTGGTCAAGGGTGCCGTCCGCCGGGGCCGAGAAAACGTCGCCGAGCCCGCGCGCGAAGAGGCCGTGCCGTGACCGAACTCGTACAGGTCGCGCTCGCCGAGGACATCGCGGAGGCCGAGGAGCTGCAGACGATCCTCAACCAGGCCGGAATCGTCTCTGAGCTCGAGCCCGCGGTCGAGCACCATCCGCGGGCGACCGAGGACACCCCGCAGAAGGTGCTTGTGCCCGAAGGCTCGCTCGAGGCCGCCCAGCACGCGATCGAGTCGCTGACGGATCCGGACGACCTCGTCTCGGACATCTGAGTGGCCCCGGGAAAGCCGGAGGCATCCGCCGACTTCGATGCCCGCGCCGCCACCTATGACGACCTTCGTCCGCAGGACGAAAACTGGTGGGAGCTCTTCGATCTTGTTTCGCGCGAGGCCGACCTGGGCGGACAACGAGTGCTGGACATCGGCTGCGGCACTGGAAGGCTCGTCGCCGCGCTCGCGCCGAAGTCCTCGGTTTGGGGAATCGACGCGTCAGCCGAGATGCTCGCGGTCGCGAGGAACCGGGTCCCAGGGAACGTGAAGCTGAAGCTGGCGCGGGCCGAGGATCCTCCGTTCAAGGAGTCCTGGTTCGACCGCGTCGTCTACTGGCTGGTCATCCACCTCCTCGATCGAAAAGTGGCGTTTCCTGCTGCGCGGCGGCTGCTCGCGCCCGGCGGGCGCGCCTGCGTGGTCACGTTCGATTCGGAGTACTTCTCCGACTTCTGGCTGAACCGCTGCTTCCCCCGCTTCGAGGCGATCGATCGCGCCCGATTTCCGACGGCCGCTGAGCTCGATCGCGAGCTCCGCGAGGCCGGATTCAGCGAGGTCCGGCTGCTCAAGCACCACCAGCACGACCGGATCGACCGCGAAACCGCTTTGGCGAAGATCGCGGGACGCCACATCTCGACGTTCGACCTACTCGAAGAGTCCGAGTACGAGCAGGGGCGGAGGCTGGCCGAGCGCACCTTGCCCGCCGCCATCGAGTACGACATCGACTGGCTGATCGCAATCGCAGAGCGTTAGAGTCGGCCTCTACCCGAGAGGAGGAGAGATGGCGAAACAGCTCAATTGCTCCGACGTCGGCTTCGACTGCAGCGCGCAGATCAACGCGGACACCGAGGAAGAAGTGATGGCGCAGGCGTCAGAGCACGCGCGAAGCGTGCACGGCATGTCCGAGAGCGACCTCCAGGAGCACGAGGGTGCGATTCGGGGTGCGATCCGCGACGTCTAGAGCGGGCGTGTCCTCGTGCCTGGCACCAGGCACGCCTTGAAGTGGACAGCCCGGCACCGGGCCGCGGACTCGACGGATGGCTTTCCTGCACGCTGCCGTGACCAGTCCGGACCGGTCCACGGGTCTGGCACCGGGACACGCCTCAAAGGGACGGCGGAGCGCCTAGATCTGCCAGGTGCCGTTTACCAAAACCGGCACCTGCTCGCCGTCGCCGGTGATTCCTCTGACCTGAACGTCGTCGCCGCCGATCATGAAGTCGATGTGGATCGCGCTCTTGTTGATGTTCGGCACGTCCTCGCGGCCGACCGTGATCTCGTAGGCATTGCCGAGCGCGATGTGGCTCGCGGCGTTCTCGTCGAGGAGCGTGTTGTAGAACGTCGTCCCGAGAGTGCCGATCCTTCCTTCGCGGTCGACGAGCGCGAGCTCGCCGAGCCGAGACGCGTCGGCATCGTAGGCGGCGCGCTCGCGTAGCACCTCCGCACCCGTGTCGGCCTGGATGTCGACCGCGCGGCCTCCTTCGAAGCGCACCTCGAGGCCGTTGATGATCGTCCCGCCGACGTCGAGTGGCTTGGTCGCGCGGACAACGCCTTCGGCCCGGGTCGGGTCGGGCGTCGTGTAGACCTCCTCCGTCGGGATGTTCGGCATATGTTCGACGCCGTCGACGGTCGTCGTCGAGCCGCCTTCCCAGAGCGACGTCGGCAGCAGTCCCACCGTCAGCTCCGTCCCGGGCCCATCGAGCCGGATCGCATCGAAGCGGCGGTCGGTCAGACGCGATGCGACCGAATGCAGAGTCTCCTTGCGCTCGCGCCACGCGGTGACCGGATCGTTCTCGTCGAGCCGGCAGACGTGGAACAGCTCCTCCGTCAGCCGGGAGAGCGCCGCCTCGCCGTCGAGCTCGGGATAGACGAGGTCGGCCCAGGATTGGGTGGGGAACGGCATGATCGTCCAGTTGACGAGCCGCTTGTTGATGATCTCGAGCCGCTCCTCAAGATCGGGAAGCTGGTCGCGGCCGGCGCGCTTCGGATCGACGCCGTTCAGGATCCCCGGCGAGACCCTCGGCACGAAGACGATTCGCGCGGCGTGCTCCTCTCCGAGTTGGAGCATCCGCTTCCCGTACCACTCCGGCACGAACTCGAGCGTGTCGTCGGGAGCGTGCTGGAGGCGAGCCCTCTTTACGTAGGGGTCGAAGTAGGTCGGATCGACGAATCGGGCGCCGCGCTCGTAGGCGCGTTCGGCAACAGCGCGGACGATGGGCTCCATGCCGGTCTCCGCCTCGATCGCGACAATTTGGCCGGGCTGCACGTTGGCGCTGAAGTCGACGGCGAGGCCGGCGAAGCGCTCGAGGGCGTGCTGTTCCACGCGCCGGAGAATAGATGGTTGGTGCCGTCCGGAAGACACGCTAGTCTCCCGCACGACCACGAACCCCTTTAACCCGGTCCCGTGAGGCCGGAAAGGAGTGTGAATGACCCTGCCTGCCCCCGTCCGACTGCGTCTGCGCGCGTGAGCGTGGCGCACACGGAGCGCGAGAAGGTTCTCCTCGACCATGAGGCCGTCGAGCGGACGCTCTCGCGGATCGCGCACGAGATCATCGAGGCGAACCCGGATCTCGACAAGCTCGCGCTTATCGGCATCCACACGCGCGGCGTCCCGCTCGCGCACCGCCTGCGCCGGCGCATCGCCGACTTCGCCGGGAGCGAAGTCACGCTCGGCCAGCTTGACATCACCTTCTACCGTGACGACGTTCACGTCCGCCGGGGAGAGGCGCCCCAGCACGCCCAGCCGCTCGTCCGGGACTCGAAGCTCGACTTCCCGCTCGACGGGATGACGTGCGTGCTCGTCGACGACGTTCTCTACACGGGGCGCACGATCCGCGCCGCGGTCGAGGCGCTGTTCGACTACGGTCGCCCCGCCCGCGTGCAGCTCGCGGTGCTCGCCGACCGCGGCCACCGCGAGCTGCCGATCCGCCCCGACTACGTCGGCAAGAACTTGCCCACGCATCGCGACGAGCGCATCCAGGTGCAGCTCGTCGAGGTCGACGAGATCGATCAGGTCCTGCTCATCCCGGCCGCCGAGGAGGAAAACCCGAATGGCTGAAATCCGCGTCATGCGGGAGGACCTGCTCCCGCCCAGAGAGCCGCCGCGCCGGCACCTGATCTCGATCGGCGACCTCGAATGCCAGGACGTCGAGCGGCTGCTTGGCACCGCGCGCAACTTCGAGCGGTCGCTCGAGCGGGAGCTGAAAAAGCTGCCGACGCTGCGCGGCAAGACGGTCGTCAACGTCTTCTACGAGTCCTCGACGCGCACGTCGTCGAGCTTCGAGCTCGCCGCGAAACGGCTCTCCGCGGACACGATGTCGATCAAGTCGACAGGCTCGTCCGTCGACAAGGGCGAGTCGCTCAAAGACACGGCCCTGACGCTCGGGGCCTACGACCCCGACGTGATCGTGATCCGCCACCCGCAGATCGGGGCGCCACAGCTCGTAGCCCGCTACACCGGCGCTCACATCGTCAACGCGGGTGACGGCAAGCACCAGCACCCGACCCAAGCGCTGCTCGACCTCTACACGATCCAGGAGGAGCTTGGGCGGATCGAGGGCCTCCACGTCGCCATCGTCGGCGATGTCCTGCATTCGCGTGTGGCTCGGTCGAACATCCAGGCGCTCTCCCTGATGGGGGCGCGGGTGACGCTGGTCGGGCCGCCGCCGCTGATTCCGCGCGGGATCGAGGCGATGGGCTGCGAGGTCTCGTACGAGATCGACGCGATCAAGGCGGCCGATGTCGTCTACGTCCTGCGGATGCAGCAGGAGCGGATGGCCGAAGGCGCCAACTACGTCCCTTCGCTGCGCGAGTACGCGGCGCGCTGGGGTGTGACGCCCGAGCGGCTAAGGCCCGGCCAGAAGGTGATGCACCCGGGGCCGATGAATCGCGGCGTCGAGATCGACCCCGTAGTCGCGGATGCGGCGGATGCGTTGATCGAGCAGCAGGTGCGCTCGGGCCTCGTCGTGCGGATGGCGGTCCTCTACGACCTGCTCACCCACGGACCCGCCGGCGTCCAGGCCGCCGCCTTGCACGAGATCGGGGCCGCGTGATGCTCTTCGGCAAGCAGGGCAACGACGATCTCGTCATCCGCGGGGCGAGGGTGATCGACGCTGCCGAGGGCGTGGACGAGGTCCTGGACGTCCGCATCGACGGTGGAGCGATCGCGCAGCTCGGGACCAACCTGGAGACGAACGCGCATCGCGTGGTCGCCGGGGAGGGACTCGTGCTCGCGCCGGCGTTCGTCGACCCGCACGTCCACCTGCGGACACCCGGCCGCGAGGACGAGGAGACGATTTCTTCCGGGACGGCCGCCGCCGCCGCGGGCGGCTACTGCGCGATCCTGGCGATGCCGAACACGGAACCGGTCGTGGACTCGGCCTCGGTGCTCGGCTCGCTCGCCGAGACGGCACAGGCCGAGGCAGAGGTCCCGGTCGGCCTTCTCGCCGCGATCACGATGAACCAGGACGGCGCCGAGCTGACAGAGATGGCCGAGCTCGGCGATGCGGGCGCCGCCGGCTTCACGGACGACGGCCGGCCCGTCGTCGCCCCGGGCCTGATGCGGCGAGCGCTCCAGTACAGCGCCGTCACGGGCCGTCGGCTGGCGCTGCACTGCGAGGAGCCGACGCTCTCGAAGGGCGGCCAGATGCACGAGGGCGCGGTCTCGGCCGAGCTCGGCTTTGCCGGCTACCCATCGGTGGCGGAGAGCCTGATGATCGAGCGCGATCTCGCGCTCGCCGCCTACGAGGCCCAGCCGGTGCACCTGATGCATCTCTCGGCGCGCGAGTCGGTCGAGGCCCTCTCGCGCGCGCAGGTCGCCGGCGTCGCCGCGACGGGAGAGGTGACGCCCCATCACCTCTGCCTGACCGACGAGGCGGTGCGCTCGCTCGATCCGAACGTGAAGATGAACCCACCGCTGCGAGCCGAGGAAGACCGCCGGGCGCTGATCGCGGGCCTCCGCGACGGCACGATCACGGCGGTCGCCACCGATCATGCCCCACACGCGAGACACGAGAAGGAGGTTCCGTTCGAGGCGGCGCCGTTCGGCGTCACCGGTCTCGAGACCGCCTTCTCGGCGCTCTACACGCACCTCGTCGAGCCGGGCCTGCTGAAGCTGGAGACGCTGCTCGAGCGGATGTCCGCCGGACCGGCCCGGGCTTACGGCCTCGAGTTGCCGCGGATCGCCGTCGGCGCACCGGCAAATCTCGTCCTCCTCGACCTCAAGGGGAGTCGGCGCGTCGCCGAAGCAGACTTCCGCTCGCGGTCGGCGAACTCGTGGCTCCTCGGCGAGACGGTCAAGGGCCAGGTGCGGCTGACGATCGCGGCCGGGAGGGTCGCGTTCGAGGGGTGACCGCCGTGACTTCGACACACCTGGACGCTGCGGCAGAGGCCTATCGCGCCGCCGTGCTGGCCGCGATCGGCGAGGAGGTTGGAGTACTCGACTCGTTCGTGCTCGGCTCGGGGCTGATCGGCGGCTATCGGGCCGGCGAGAGCGACCTCGACCTCGTGGTCGTCGTCGACGCTCCACTCCGGGGCGAGGCACGCCGGCGGGTGATCGAGTGGATCGCGGCGCTCGACCTGCCCGGGCGGCGGCTAGAGCTGGTCGTCTACGTGAGCGGGCAGCAACCGCCCGACTTCGACCTGAACCTCGAGGTCGACGACGCCGGGACTCGGGAGGCACCCGACGAGCTCGACCACTGGTTCGTGATCGACGCGGGCATGGCCCAGGAGCGCATCCCGACCTGGAAGGACTACTTCGACCCGATTTCCGAGGAACGGCTGCGCGAGGCCGTGGTCAGCTCGCTTGCCTGGTCGAAGGAGTGGCCCGACCTCGAATTCGCCCGGCTCAACGCGGCTCGTGCGCGCCACTACCTCGAGCACGGCGAGTGGCTCTCGAAGCAGGAGGCAAACCGATGAAGGGCTTTCTGGCACTCGAGGACGGCAGCGTCTTCGCCGGCGAATCCGTGGGCGCCGGCGGCTTCGCCTTCGGCGAGGCGGTGTTCACGACCGCGATGACGGGCTACCAGGAGATCGTCACGGACCCGAGCTTCGCCGAGCAGATCGTCACCTTCACGGCGCCGATGGTCGGCAATTACGGCGTCGAACTCGCGCGCTCAGAGTCGACTCGGCCGCACGCGCGCGCCGTCGTCATGCGCGAGGCGCGCGGGCCGGCCTGGACGGACTGGCTGCTCGAGCATGGGCTCGTCGGGCTTTCGGGCGTCGACACGCGGACGCTGACGCTGTATCTCCGGAACCGCGGCGCGATGCGGGCGATCGCGGTCGCCGGCGATGCCTCGGTCGAAGAGGCGCTGCGGATCGTCGCCGAGCAGCCGCCGATGGCGGGCCGGCCGCTAGCCGGCGCGGTTTCGACGTCGGAGTCCTACGTCTTTAGCGACCGCGGGCGCACGCGAATCGCCGTCGTCGACTACGGCTGTAAGCGCTCGATTCTGCAGCGGCTGGCGACGGCCGGCGCGTCGGTGACGGTCTTTCCTCACTCCGCGCAGCTCCGCGACCTCCACGCCTTCGACGGGATCCTGCTCTCGAACGGCCCCGGGGACCCGGAGCCGCTGCACGATGAAGTCGAGACTGTCCGCACGCTACTCGGCCGTGTGCCGATGCTTGGCATCTGCCTCGGCCACCAGCTGCTCGCGCTCGCAACCGGGCACGAGACCTACAAGCTCCCGTTCGGCCACCGTGGCGCTAACCATCCCGTGCTCGACAAGCGCTCGGACCGCGTGCTCGTGACAAGCCAGAACCACGGCTTCGCCGTCAGGGCGAGCGCCGACAAGGAGGTCACTCACGTCTCGCTCTACGACGGCACCGTCGAGGGTCTCGACTTCCCGTGGCTGCGCGCCCGCTCGGTCCAGTTCCACCCCGAGGCGGGTCCGGGCCCGCACGATGCCTGGCCGCTGCTCGAAGACTGGGTCGGAGAAGTGGGATATGCCAAGGCGGCGTGACCTCCGCTCGATCTGCCTGATCGGCTCGGGGCCGATCGTGATCGGCCAGGCCTGCGAGTTCGACTATGCGGGATCGCAGGCGCTGAAAGTGCTGCGCGAGGACGGCTTCCGGACGATCGTCGTCAACTCGAACCCGGCGACGATCATGACCGACCCCGGCTTCGCCGACCGCACCTACCTTGAGCCGCTCGATCTCGCCGGCGTGGCGGATGTGCTCGGCCGCGAGCGCCCCGACGCGCTACTGCCGACGCTCGGTGGGCAGACGGCGCTGAACCTGGCGATGGAGCTCGTCGCGGAGGGCGTGCTCGCGGCGCTCGACATCGAATTGATCGGCGCCGGTCCCGAGGTGATCCGACGCGCCGAGGACCGAGAGCTCTTCCGTGAGACCGTTCGGCTCGCGGGGCTGAAGGTGCCGGAGTCGACGATCGTCACCTCGCACGACGACGTGCCCGTCGAGCTCAGTTTCCCGGTGATCCTGCGACCGGCGTTCACGCTCGGCGGCCACGGCGGCGGAACGGCTCGGAACTGGGTCGAGTTCGTCGAGTTGCTCGACCGCGCCTTGCAAGAGAGTCCGGTCGGTCAGGTGCTCGTCGAGGAGTCGCTCCTCGGCTGGGACGAGTTCGAGCTCGAGGTGATCCGCGACCGCCGTGACAACGTCGTCATAGTCTGCTCGATCGAGAACCTCGACCCGATGGGGGTCCATACGGGCGACTCGGTCACCGTCGCGCCGCAGATGACGCTCTCCGACGAGGCCTACCAAGAGCTGCGGGACGCGGCCGCGGATGTGATCCGCGCGGTCGGCGTCGAGTGCGGCGGCTCGAACATCCAGTTCGCGCGCCATCGCGAGAGCGGCGAGCTGCGCGTGATCGAGATGAACCCGCGCGTCTCGCGCTCGTCGGCACTCGCCTCGAAGGCGACCGGCTACCCGATCGCGAAGGTGGCGGCCAAGCTGGCCGTCGGCTACACGCTCGACGAGATCCCCAACGACCTGACCGGCACGACGCCGGCGAGCTTCGAGCCGACGCTCGACTACGTTGTCGTCAAGGCGCCCCGCTTCGCCTTCGAGAAGTTCCCGGGCGCCGAGACCGAGCTCGGCACGCAGATGAAGTCGGTCGGCGAGGCCATGGGGATCGGGCGGACCTTCACGGAGGCGTTCATGAAGGCGATCCGCTCGCGCGAGCTCGATGGCGGGGCGGTCACGCCGTGGGAGGCGCTCGACACGATCCCGGCCGGCGTCCATCCGTGGTTCCGCCGGGAGCTGGAATCGGTGACCGCGGCGCTCGCGCGCGTCCACTCGCTCGACGATCTTGTCGCCGACGACTGGCTGCAGCTGAAACGACTCGGGCTCTCGGATGCCGACGTCGGCGCGGCCTGCGGTGCCACTGAGGGAACCGCCCGGGCGCGGCGGCGCGCCTGGGGGGTCAGGCCCGGCTTCCGCCGCGTCGACTCCTGCGCCGGCGAGGTCGAGGCGCCGTCAAACTATCTCTACTCGACTTGGGGCGAAGCCGATGAAGCCTCGCCCGCGCCCGAGCGTTCGGTGATCATCCTCGGCTCCGGCCCGAACCGGATCGGCCAAGGGATCGAGTTCGACTACTGCTGTGTCCACGCAGCGAAGACATTCCGCGAGCTCGGCTACGAGGCCGTGATGGTCAATTGCAACCCGGAGACCGTCTCGACCGACTACGACACCTCCGACCGCCTGTACTTCGAGCCGCTCGGGATCGAGGAGGTGCTGGCGATCTGCGAGCGCGAGCGGCCGGTCGGTGTCGTCACGCAGTTCGGCGGCCAAACCCCGCTGAAGCTCGCGCGCGCGCTCGAGGCGGCCGGTCACCGCGTTCTCGGCACGTCGCCGGAGGCGATCGACCTCGCGGAGGATCGCGAGCGCTTCGGCGCCCTCCTCGACGGATTGCAGATCCGCTGCCCGAATTGGGGCACGGCGACGGAGCCCGGCGAGGCCGTCGCGGCGGCCGAGCGGATCGGCTATCCGGTGCTGGTCCGTCCCTCGTACGTGCTCGGAGGCCGGGCGATGCGCGTCTGTTACAAGCCTGATGAGGTCCGGGCCGCGATGGAGGGCACAGCCGGACGGGTCTTGCTGGACCGATTCCTCGAGCAGGCGCTCGAGCTCGACGTCGACGCCCTCTGCGACGGCGAGGACACATATGTCGCGGCCGTCATGCAGCACGTCGAGGAGGCCGGTATCCACTCCGGCGACTCGGCCTGCGTGCTGCCGGCGCCGGCGCTGGGCCCGCTCGAGCGTACGTACGTGGAAGAGGTTG
>Ga0209156_10001983_pt1 | contig 16345 bp, 14 predicted proteins | sample GraSoiAngelo_124_FD_185881 | JGI IMG/M metagenome (GOLD analysis project Ga0209156, IMG submission 185881) | Grasslands soil microbial communities from the Angelo Coastal Reserve, California, USA - 14_0927_05_20cm (SPAdes) (version 2) | ecosystem: Environmental > Terrestrial > Soil > Grasslands...
CTGCAGGTTGCGCGAATCGATCTCTCTGCCTGCCATTCGAACCGAACTGTCGGAGGAGGACAAATGAAGAACGCAATTGGCGCTGGAATGTTGCCGCTCACCATGCTCGCCCTGGTCACCCTGGCCCGGGCACAACAGCCGCCGGCGCCCTGCCACCCGAATCGCACCGCCGACATGGACATGGCCACCGTTCGCGACCGGGGCGACGTTCGCCATCTGCCAGGGCCGCTCCGGGATCGGCTCGTTCAGCTGGCGGGGCGCCCTCACAGCCAGCTCCCGACGCAGGCCTACGCCGAAGCGCATTTCGACAAGCCACCCTTCAAGCCCAAGCCGAGCCAGCTCTTTCAGTATTACCTGCTGGACACGACCGGCTTCGAGCCGAACCCGTTCACGAGCCTGATACCCGGCGTCAACGACACGGCGATGCTCACTGCGACCGGACCCGACTGCGGCCTGCCCACCATTGGCTCGGTGCGCGGGGTCCTGGAGCCCAAGCCGGGCCTGCCGACCGATCCCAACGACGTGCGCGCGTTCATCGACATATTCACGGACGTCGCGGGGCTGTTCGTGATCAACAACGAGAGCGGGTGGTACGAGGGATGGATGATCCACGACCTGACGGTCGCCCCCGTCAATGATACTCCACGCCCCGACGGCCACGCACAGTTCGGCACGCTTCTGCAGACCGATGCCGACGCGCTGACGGCCATGGGCACCGGCAACAACATGGCTGGCAACATCTTCACCACGGATGGCAAGGCCGTGCACTTCCCTCGCCCTGGCGATCACTTCCCGGACACCCAGACCAACGTCGTCCCCATTCAGCTGAGCATGGGGGCCTGGAACACGCTGCAGCAGAGCGACGGCCACGCCTACTGGGAGTTCAACTACACCACCAACTGGATCCACCCCCTGTACGAGCTGCCCTTCACGGGCGGTATTCCAGGCACCTTCGAGGCAGGTCAGGTGGGTGCGCTCCAGTCCATCGTCCCCGGCTCGGGGCCCAACGGCATCAAGAACGACCCGGTGCTGTACGGCGACAACCCGAACAACAAGGGCGTGGTGCAGGCCTCCGGTCCTCGCGATCCCGACAAGTTCGACGCGGACGATGACTCGCAGCGGGAATTCCGCCAGCGGTTCATCCCGAGCGGTCTGGCCAACGAGATCTTCCTGGACGTCTACGAGCGCCTGGCGTCGTTCGAGCCGGGCGTCGGCGATTTCAATCGACGGCTGTTCGACGCCTACGCCGCGGAGGTTGCGCGCGTCGATACGAACAACGACGGCGTCATCTCGGCCGCCGAAGGTGACGTGGATACCGCCTCGGACGGCTTTGCCGACAACTCACGGTTGTTCATCCCGGCGACGCAGTTCAAACGCTTCGCGGTGACGCGGGAGATCAACGACGGACTGCTGGCGCCACGGTTCGCTCCCAGCCAGAAGGCGTGGGTATTGTCGGGAACGCTGGTATCCGTGAGCCCGTCGGTGCCTGCGTCGCAAGGGGAGGACAGCGACGACCGGTGAAGACAGCCGGCGGTCATCGCGTCTTTCCGCGCCCGCCGCTCCCGACACGTCGGCCCGCTCGCTCCTGACCAATCATGGGAAGTCTCCGCGAACGGCGGGATCGACTGTCGGGAGACCAACGTGCCAACCTGCGAAACTGCCATGTGTACCCGTGCGATTGCTATGGTTGCGACCTGCCTGCTGGTGACCCCGGCCACTGCTCGCGTCCGGCTGGTCTGCAACGGCAGCTCGTACCGGTGCCCGCAGGGCGCCGCCTACAAGACCATCTCGAGTGCGATCCTGAGCGCCCGTCCGGGAGACTGGGTGCTCGTCTGGCCCGGCGTCTACCACGAGAAGGGCAGCGATGAGGCGGGCGTCCTCATCACCACGGCGAACGTTCACCTGCGCGGCATGGACCGCAACCTCGTGCTCGTGGACGGCAGCAACGGGACCGCCGCCGCGCCGTGCCCCGCCGATCCCGCGCTGCAGGATCTCACGCCCCGCAACGGCATCGAGGTCTTCAAGGCGAGCGGCACGTCGATCGAGAACCTCGCGGTCTGCAACTATCTCTCCAGCACGTCGGGCGAGGCCGGCAACGAGATCTGGTGGAACGGCGGTGACGGGAGCGGCACGATCGGCATGGGCAGCTACTCGGGCAGCTACCTGACCGCCACCTCGATGTTCTACGCGAGCTCGAGCGCACCGATGGCGCAGTACGGAATCTTCGCGAGCAACGCCGGCGGCCCCGGGAGCATCACGAACTCCTACGCCAGCAACATGGGCGACTCCGCCTACTACGTGGGCGCGTGCCCCGACTGCAACGCGGTGCTGAGCCACGCGCACGCGCAGAACAGCGCGCTCGGCTACTCGGGGACCAACAGCGGGGGCAACCTGCGTATCGAGGACTCCGAGTGGGACCTCAACAAGACCGGGATCGTGCCGAACTCCCTCAACAACGACGACGCGCCGCCGCCGCAGAGCGGCCTCTGCCCGAGCGGGACCGGTTCCTGCACCTTCATTCAGCGCAACTATGTCCACGACAACAACAACCCCAACGTCCCGGCCTTCGGCATCGCGGGCGAGGCCCCGGTGGGCGCGGGGATCGAGATCTCGGGCGGGATGTTCGACACGGTGGTGAACAACCGGGTCGAGAACCAGGGTGCGTGGGGTATCGTGGTGCACGACTTCCCCGACACCGAGACGCCGCCCCCGATCTCCCACTGTGAGGGCGGGATCCAGCAGGGGCCGGTCTGCCTGTTCAATGCGAAGGGCAACCTGGTGCTGCAGAACCAGCTCGCCAACAACGGCTTCTTCGGCAACCCGACGAACGGCGACCTCGCCAACGAGTCCACCTCGAACCCGAAGAACTGCTTCGACGGCAACACCGATCCCGCCGGCCTGACCAGCGACCCGCCGGACATCCAGAGCCCGAGCGTCGACGGGCCTCCGTGTGACGCGCCGGGACCGGGCGATTCGGGGGCGCTCGCCGCCGAGCTCGCGTGCGCGGCCGGGTTGGTCCCCTGTCCGCCGGGATCGAGCTACCCGCAGCCGACGGAGGTGAAGATGCTGCCACTCAACCGCCAGCCACCGATGCCCGATCCGTGCCAGGGCGTGCCGCGTAACCCCTGGTGCCCCTACAGCGGGCCGCGCTCATGAAGCCGCGCGCGTCCCTGGCGTCGGTGTTGCTGGCGGCGGGTCTCCTCGCGCCGGCCCACCGCAGCGCGCTCGCGGGCTGCCTCGTCGAGGCACCGCCGGTTGGCGCGCCGTTCGTGGACTGCAGTGGCGGCCAGGTCTTCAACATCGTGCCGCCCGGTGAGAACGGGACCTACAACATGGCCGACTTCCTGAGGGCGCAGGCCGGCCAGGGCTTTCCCCCTCACACGCGCGACCAGGAGCCGCTGTACGCCGGTCTGCTCGACGTCGCCCCCAACCTGAAGGATGCCGACATCGGCGCCTTCTACAAGGATGCGAGCTTCCTCGTCGACCTGAGCCAGGCGGAGCGCGTGGAGACGTTCCCGCTCCATCCCGGCACGATCATCGTCCGCGACGAGCAGTTCGGCGTCCCGCACATCTACGGCGTCACGCGAGCCGACACCGAGTTCGGCGCGGGCTTCGCCTCGGCCGAGGACCGCCTCTTCGTGATGGACACGCTCCGCCACGTGGGGCGGGCGCAGCTGACCTCCTTCGTCGGGCCGTCGCCCGGGAACATCGCCATGGACTGCAGCGTCGCCGCGTCCGCCGGCTACAGCGAGAGCGAGCTGCAGCAGCAGGTCGACGACTTCGCGGCCCAGCATTCCGACCCGATCGTCGTCGAGGGGGTGCAGACGACCGTAGGGCAGCAGATCGTCGCCGACGCCCAGGCCTGGGTCGACGGCGTCAACGAGTACATCAACGAGGCGCTGGCGGATCCCACCAAGATGCCCGCCGAGTACCCGCTGCTGCAGATCCCGCTGCTGCCCTGGAAGGCGACCGACATCGTCGCCACCGCGACGCTGGTCCAGGCCATCTTCGCCACCGGCGGCGGCAACGAGACGGCGAGCGCACTCCTCTATCAGTCGCTCGTCACCCGCTACGGCCAGACGAAGGGCGCCGCGATCTGGAGCGACTTCCGCTCGCAGAACGACCCCGAGGCACAGGTCAGCATCGGCACGACCTTCAACTACGAGCAGGTCCCGCCCGCCACCACCCTCGACCCGAAGTCGCTGGCCCTCCCGCTCGCGGCCCCGACCAACAATCACTGCAACCCCCCTCCGAGCGGGGTGCCGGGGCAGTTCAGCGCGGCCGGCGTGACCGTGGACCTGACGCCGCTGCTCGCCGCCCTGGGCCAGGGGCTGCCACACGGCAGCAACGAGCTCATCGTCGACGCCGCCCACACCGCGAGCGGCCACCCGATCGCCGTCTTCGGGCCGCAGACCGGCTACTTCGTCCCCCAGCTCCTGCACGAGATCGACCTGCACGGTCCGGGCCTGCACGCGCGGGGCGTCTCGTTCCCGGGCACCGAGATCTTCGTCGAGCTGGGGCGCGGCGTCGACTACGCCTGGAGCGCCACGTCGGCCGGCGCCGACATCATCGATCAGTGGGTCGAGAAGCTCTGCAACCTCGACGGCTCGCCCCCGACGATGAACAGCACGGCCTACGTGTTCAACGGCGTCTGCACGCCCATGTACGAGCGCACGGACGTCCAGTTCGGCAAGCCGTCGGCCGGGGCGCCCGAGCCTCCAGTGCTGCTCACCATCCAGATCGAGCGAACCGTGCACGGTCCGGTGATCGGCCGGACCACCGCCATCGATCCCGCAACCGGCCAGCCGGTTCCCGTGGCGGTCTCGTCGCAGCGCTCGACGTTCGGTGACGAGCTGGGGGCTGCGCCCGCCTTCCTCCTGTGGAACGACCCCGACGTCATCCACGGCGCCACCGACTTCCAGCGTGCCGCCGGCAAGGAGACGGGCACCTTCAACTGGACCTACGTCGACTCGCGGGACGTCGCCTACTGCATGTCGGGCAAGCTCCCCATCCGAAATCCTCACGTCAACCCGAACTTCCCCGCCTGGGGCACCGGCCAGTGGGAGTGGCAGGGCTTCGTCCCCATCGATCTGTCCGCGGCCGACGTCCACCCGCGAGCGAGCACGATCCCCGCGAGCGGCGGGATCGTCAACGGCACCCTCATTGGCGGCTTCTTCACCAACTGGAACAACAAGCCGGCGCCGGGATTCTCGGCGGCGGACAGCAACTTCGCGTACGGCCCCGTCTATCGCGTGCAGTCGCTCAGCGACCGCGTGCGGGCCGTCCTCGGCGCGCGGCTCGCCACCCCTGCCGACATCGTGAACGCGATGGAAGACGGGGGCTCGGTCGATCTGGACGGCTCGCAGCTGGTGCCGCAGATCGCCGCGGTGCTCGGCGGAACGAAGCTGACGTCGGCGCAGCAGCAGGTGTTGAGCATCCTGCTGCGCTGGGCCGCCGACCCGTTCTGGGGCGCCGCGGTGACCGGGGCGCACCGCCGGGACCGCAGCGGGACCGGCAGCTACGAGCAGGGCAACGCCGTCGCGATCATGGACAAGCTCTACCCGCGCGTCGTGCACGCGGTCTTCGACCCGTGGCTCGCGCCGCGCCCGAACAGCAATGACGGCGACAGCTTCGGCCTGCTCGCCGGTCTCAATCCGCTGAACGACCCGCCCCGGGCGCAGGGATCGGCCTACGACGGCGGTTGGGAAGGCTACGTGCAGCGTGCGCTGCGACAGGCGCTGAACCCGCGCATCCGCAACGGCTACTCCCAGGTCTACTGCGGCGGCGACGGCAACGGCGGGAAGGGGAGCCTCGCCTCGTGCCGAACGGCCCTCAAGACCGCGCTCCAGTCCACCATCGACCAGCTCGCCAGGCTCTACGGGAGCAGCGATCCCACCACCTGGACCTGCTCGCGCACCAACGACACGGGCGGCGCCGACCCGGGCTCCGGGCAGAGCGACAGCGCGAGGTGCAACCCCGAGCTCGACGACATCCAGTTCAGCGCCATAGGTGTGGGCACCGTGCCCTCCATGCCCTGGGTCAACCGGCCCACCTTCCAGCAGGTCGTCCAGTACCCGGCGCAGAGAACGCCTTGAAGTAACAGCAGATCCGCGCTCGTTCTCGCGTTTCGACGGCCGGACGTTGCGACGACGCGGTGCGTGACGGCGGTGTCCGAAGCGAACGCCATCGCGCTCGCGCGTGGACCGCCATCTTACCGCCGCCCGCTGCACGGAGTCGTGCGAACCGGGACGGTTCGTCGTGCGGCGGCTACGCGCCGCCGGGGCGGCACCTCCCTTGCAGCTCACACGGAAGCGTGAGGCTGCACATCCGGGAAGCCAAGGAGGAAGCCATGGAACAAAACGTGCCGCAGACGCAAACTGCCGCGTGGCTCTTGTGCACGGTGTTGGCAACGGCCGGCGCCCTGGGAACTCACCGGTGCTACTCGGCCACGCACCTCGGCGCGCTCGACGGAACGATCAGCGAGGCGCGCGCCAACCTGATGAGCTCACCGACCATCGACACCAACCGCGTGGCCCGCGTCGTTCCGCGCACCGGGCTCGCTCCGGCGGCCTCCGGGCGGCGTTCCGAGCGAGGTCATGAAGCGCACGTTCGCGAGGACGCCCTGATCCTCCTGGCAGCGCTACTGCAGGGTGCCCGACCGACCCTGTCTCGCTAGAGAACGGACCCCGACGGCGGCGGCACTGGACTGGACCATGTGGGGGAACAAGGCTCGAAAGATGCGGGAGCGTCTCGGCGGCTTCCTGGACGAGGGCTCGGAGATCGAGGGCAAGTACACGTGCGCCGGCATGGTGATGCTCGACGCGAAGTTCTCGGGTGAGATCACGTCCAAGGACACTCTCGTCATCGGGGAGCGGAGCGCCGTCCGCGCGACCGTGCGGACGGCGGTCCTGGTGGTGCACGGCGAAGTGGTGGGCAACGTGACGGCGAGCGAACGGGTCGAGCTCAAGTCCAGCGCGCGGCTCACCGGCGACGTCGAGGCCCCGGTCATCGTCATGGAGAAGGGCGCGGTGCTCGACGGCCACTGCCGGATGACGAAGGCCAAGCCGGCCGAAGCCCCACACGGCGTGGTCGTCCCGATCAAGGGATGAAGCCCCCGTTCAGCCTCCTCGTCGTCCACGGGGATGGCTCGCGCGTACTGCGCGTCTCCCTTCCGCGCTGGATCGTCTACGGGACCCTCGGATCGGTGGCTGCGGTGGCGGCTGTCGGCCTCTCGGCCGAGTACGTGTTCCGCCAGCGAGACGGGAACGAGGTGGCAGAGCTGCGCCGGCGCGTGGACGATCAGCGTGCGGTCATCGATTCGTTTCAGACGCGAGTCGCGGCGGTGCGCGGCGAGATCACTACCTGGAGGGCGCTGCACGCCGAGATGTGGGAGGCGTTCGGTCCGGAGGCGGGCGCGGATCAGGGGGGAGCCGGGGTCGGCGGTGCCGCTCCCGATGCCCTCGCCGTCAGCGTCGAAGCCCCGCGCGGGGAGGAGCTGGATCTGCTCGCGACCAGCGTCGCCGAGGAGGAGCCGCGGCTGCGCGAGCTGGCACGCGTGATCGGCCGCGCGGGCAGGATCGTTCACGCGCTCCCGCTGCGTTGGCCGGTCCACGGGCCGGTCAAGTCGGGGTACGGGCTGCGCCGGTCCCCGTGGAGCGGGGCGCCAGAGCATCACGAAGGGATCGACATCGGCAGCCCGCCGGGGACGCCGGTCGAGGCTCCCGCGGCGGGGAGCGTCGTCGAGGCGAGCTCCCAGGGGGACTTCGGCAAGCACGTCATGCTCGATCACGGCAACGGCGTGCGGTCGCTCTATGGCCACCTGAAGAGGGTCGACGTGAAGGTCGGCCAGCGGGTGGCGAAGGGGCAGGTCATCGGGCTCGTCGGGAGCACCGGCCGGAGCACGGGGCCCCACCTCCACTACGAGGTCCTCATGGCGGGCAAGCCGGTCGACCCGAGCCGGTTCCTCTGGGAGCGCTAGAGTTTGTGAATGAATCCCCGGACCGGCTCGGACGCATCACGCACGTCCTCCTCGACGGGACGGTCCTCGAGCGCCGCGCGCGCCGCTGAGTCCGTTAGGTACGGTCCGCGGCGGGTGTGTGCCCCGCGTCGCCCGGCGCCCTGCGGGCACGGCCTGGGCCCTGCCCGCGAGCGTTCCCTTGACGGCGCCGTTGTCCGCGCCGTATGCGGGCCACCACGACCGATGCTCGTCGCGTCGTTAGCATCGCCGCGGTCCAACCGCGAGCGGCGGAGACGGGAGCAACCGTGGCCAGGATCGAACTACGCAAGCGCGGGCCGATCGGCGAGATCCGGCTCAACCGGCCCGAGGTGCTGAACGCGATGGGCCGCGAGTGGCCCGACGACATGCTCGGTGCCGCCCGCGAGATGCAGGACGACGCCGCCATCCGCGTCGTCCTGGTGACCGGGGAGGGCAGCGCCTTCTGCGCGGGGCTGGACCTCACCCACCTCGCCGCGGGCGAGATCCCGAACCCGTGGTTTCACCGGGCCGAGCTCGCCTATCGCGCGCTCGAGACCCTGGACAAGCCGGTCATCGCCGGCGTCCAGGGACACTGCATCGGCGGAGGGCTCCAGATCATCATCACCTGCGACGTCCGCATTGCCGCCGCCGACGCCATCCTCGGGCTCCCGGCGACCAAGGAAGCCTTCCTCCCCGGCATGGGCACCTACCGGCTGCCGCGGCTGATCGGCACGGGCTGGGCGCGCCATCTGATCCTGAGCGGCGAGACCATCGGGGCCGAGGAGGCGCACCGCATCGGGCTCGTGAACCGGGTCGTGCCGCGCGCCGACCTCGAGCGCGAGCTCGCAGCCTGGGCGGCGCGCTACCTCGAGGTGCCGCGACCGAGCCTCACCTGGGCGAAGCGGCTCACCAACCAGGCGTTCGATCTCTCCTTCGAGGAATTTCTCGCCGAGATCGACCGGGCCATGGACGTGGTGCTCGGCTCCGAAGAGCATCTGGCGGCCCGCAGGGCGTGGAGGGAGCGCAAGGGTGGCGGCTGATCGCTTCTGGGATCGTGCGGCGGAGACCATGCCGCGGGACGCGCTCGAGCGGCTGCAGGTGACCCGGGTGCGAGCCTGTCTCGCGCGGCTCCAGGCGTCGGGAGCCGAATTCTACCGGCGGCGGCTCGCCGGCGTTTCGCCGGATGACGTCGGAGCGATCGAGGATCTGGCACGCCTGCCGTTCACGACCAAGAACGACCTGCGGGAGCAGTATCCGTTCGGCCTGCTCGCGGCGCCGTCGTGTGAGATCGTGCGCATCCACGCCTCGAGCGGCTCGACGGGCAAGCCCACGGTGGTCGCCTACACGCGGGCCGACCTCGCGCTGTGGGCGAACGTGCTGGCGCGCGGGCTGGTCGCCGGCGGGCTCACGAGCGCGGACGTCTTCCAGAACGCCTATGGCTACGGTCTCTTCACGGGCGGTCTCGGCTTTCACGATGCGGCCAGCCTGGTGGGCGCGGCGGTGGTGCCGACCTCGTCGGGCAACACGCCGCGCCAGGTGATGCTGATGCGCGACTTCGGCGTCACGGCGCTTGCCGCCACGCCGTCCTACGCGATCAACGTGGCCGAGGTCGCCTCCGCCGAGGGCATCGACCTGAGATCCCTCCCGCTCCGGGCGGCCTTCGTCGGCGCCGAGCCGATGTCGCCGGCGATGCGGCAGGAGATCGAGGAGCGGATGGGCGTCCGCGTCTACGAGCAGTTCGGCCTCTCGGAGATCATCGGGCCGGGTGTCGCCTCCGCCTGCGAGCGGCAGCAGGGACTGCACGTCTGGGAGGACCACTTCATTCCCGAGATCATCGATCCCGACAGCGGAGAGCGCCTGCCCGACGGCGAGATCGGCGAGCTGGTCCTCACCGCGGCCGCCAAGGAAGCGTTCCCCGTCCTCCGCTATCGGACGCGCGACCGCGCACGCCTCACACGCGAGCCCTGCGCCTGCGGCCGCACCATGGCACGCATCCTCGAGATCCTGGGGCGCACGGACGACATGCTGATCGTGCGCGGCGTGAACGTGTTCCCGTCGCAGATCGAGCATGCGCTGCTCGGCGTCGACGGGCTCGCGCCGCACTATCAGATCGTGCTGACGACGCGCGCCGACCGGCAGGACGAGCTGCGGGTGCGGATCGAGGCGGCCGCAGGCCACGGCGCCGAGCCCGCCGACCGAGCCGCGCTCGAGGCGCGCGCCCGCGAGGTGCTGCGCAGCGCGCTCGGCCTCGCGGTGGTGGCCGAGATCGTCGCCCCGCAGACGCTCCCGCGCAGCGAGGGCAAGGCGATCCGCGTCCTCGACGAGCGACGGAGATGAAGCGCCGCGCGAAGCGCTCCCCGCACGCCCGGTACACGCCCGCCGGCAGGGACGGCATCGGCCGCCTCGAGCTCACCCGCCCCGAGAAGCTCAATGCCACCGACGACGACTCGGTCGACGACCTCGACCGCGCCGCGACCCTCGCCGGGCGCGACGAGAAGGCACGCGCGGTCATCGTCCGTGGCCGCGGCCGGGCCTTCTGCACGGGCATCGACCTCTCGGCCCTCGCCGGCGATCGGCTGGGAGGCGACTGGTTCCGGCGCTGGGACGTCGCCCTCGCGAAAATCGAGTCGATCCCCGTGGCCACCATCGCCGCGATCCAGGGCCCCTGCCTCGGGGGCGGCCTGCAGATCACCCTCTGCTGCGACCTGCGCGTCGCGAGCGAGGAAGCGACCTTCGGCCTCTCCGCCGTCCGCCACGGCATCATCCCCGGCCTCGCCACCTACCGCTTGCCGCGCCTGATCGGCATGGGCGTGGCGCGTGAGATGATGCTCCTCGGCGAAACCTGGGACGCCGCGCGCGCGCACCGCCAGGGCCTCGTGAACCGGGTCGTGCCCTCGGATCAGCTGGACGCGACGGCGCTCGAGCTCGCGCAGCAGCTCGCCGCCAACGTGCGCGCCGCGAGCGTGGCGACCAAGCGCCTCGCTCTCCGCTCGTACGATGTCTCCCTCGGCCGCTTTCTCGAGGAGTACGTCCGAGCGCAGCGCAGCTGCTGGAACGACCGCGAGACCCGGGAGACGCTGGAGCGCTATCGGGCCGGGCGGTGGGGGAAGTAGGTCACTCGAGCAGGCCGAGCAGCGTCAGGTCGAGCCCGAGGGTGAGCACGGTCACGGGCAGGCCGACCTTCAGGTAGTCGCGCCAGCCCACGTGCACGCCCCGGTGCCGCGCCTGCTCGACGACGATCAGGTTCGCGACCGACGCGAGCAGCGTGAGATTGCCGGCCAGCGTGCTCGCGCTGGCGAGCAGCAGGCCCACCGCCTTCGGCGGCCCGAGGTGTGGCAGGAGCGGACGGAAGAGAAGCACGGCGGGGACGTTGCTCACGACGTTCGAGAGCGCGACCGTGACCCCCGCCAGGACCAGCGGGTGGCCGAGGCGGTCGGGGCCGAGTGTGCGCAGCGCGGCCTCCTGCAGCCCCGTCGCTTCGAGGCCGCGCCGAGGAGACTGCCGTCCCGCGTGGATCGTCAGCCACGCTTCGGCGCCAGCACGAGAATCTGCCCACTCATGTCCGGCTGGTGCATCGTGCAGTAGAAGGTGAACAGGCCGTCCCGATGGAAGGTGAACACGTAGGAGGTCTCCTGCAACGGCGGCAGCATGACGCGCATGAGGACGTTGCCCTCCGGATCGATCAACATGAAGTCGTGCTCGTCATCGGGCTGAAGATTGCGGAAGCTGATCAGCGTCGGCTCGTCGCGATGCACGGCAAGGAACGCGGGTGCGAAGGCGTAGACCTCACCGAAGCGAGCCACCGTCTCCTTGGGTCCGGTCTCCTTGATCGCCACGGCTTCGGTGAGCACGGTGATCCCCGCGGCGGCCGTTTGGCCCCTGGTCACCGTCACCGCCTTGGAGGAGGTGGCGTCCGGCAGGTAGGTCGCTTCCGTCGCTCGGCCGCCGCCGGCCGACAGCGCGACGATCAGGGACGCAGTGGCGGTGAGGCCGCGCACGTGAGAAAGGGCGTTCCCGTTCACGTCGCGCCACTCTGGTCTCCCGGCAGAGCACGGTCAACATTCCTCACCCGCACCCCATCTCGTGCTCGGTCGCTTCCGCCGATTTTCCCGCCCGCGCGCCGTGCGCTATGTGTGTCGAACGCCGATGGCCACCGGCCGCAGACGCTCCACGAGCCGCCGGTACTGGTCCGCCGAGGTGACGAGACGCAGCAAGGCGCTCGATCTCGAGGAGGGCGTCTTCCGCTTCCCCGACCCGCGCCGGATCGCGGCCTCCCTCAAGCGCTCGGCCGAAACGAGCAGGAGGCGGAAGGGTACGGCGTACCAGTCGGCGATGTCCATGCTCACGTTCTACGCGAACCGCGCCGGGCGGAACCTCGGCGCGCGGCAGAAGCGCGTCCTCGAGCGGGCGAAGGCGGAGCTGCGGAGGCTCTTCGGGCGAGCGCCGGCGAACCGCTGATCGAGACGCCCGTCAGAGCAGCCGCGTGAACCGCCGCACGTCGGTGAACTGCTCCAGGTGCTCGATCGCGTCGAGCACCTGCGCCATCTGCGCCGCGGGCAGCACCTCCGCGGCGGTGAGCCGGAACTTGTCGTCGGCGGTGAAGCCCGCGTTGACGTTCTCGCGGATGCAGTCGACGAAGTTCGTGTAGTCCCGGCCGCCGACGGTGACGGTGACCTCCGCGCCGAAGACGCCCATCGTCAGGTCGGGTACCATCTGGACCTTGTCGTAGAGCGCACGGAGCCCCGGGTCGCCGACCCGGTCGTCCCGGTACTGCCGCTGCGTGAGCTCGCCGTCGCGCAGCGCCGCGGCGAGCGCGTACGGACCGTCGAACAGGAGCGCGATGTAGGTGAAGTCCGGCTGGTTCGGATCGAGCACGCGGTCGAGGATCGCGCTCTTCCCCTCGCTGAACATGGTCGCGCTCGAGGCCATGACGAAGGGGATGCGGGCGAAGATCCGCTCGACCGCGGTGGGGAGCGCCGCCGCGGCGACGCCGGCGGCGAGGAGCTGGCGGCGGACGTTCAGCATGGCGTGGACCGCCGGGAGCTGGAAGCCGTCGGTGGGATAGCGCTTGTTGAAGTACTGCCGCGCGAAGCGCCAGTCGGTGCCGAGATCCTGCACGGCCCGCGCGAGCCGCCGGGGGCTCGCGATGTCGGCCACGCGGTAGAAGTAGCCGAGCGGGCTCTCGAGGAGGTCGCGGCGGCCGGTGAGCCCCTGGGCCGCGAGCTGCGCGGCGAGGACCGCGGCGTGGGCCGGCGCCCCGGTGAGGAGGCCCTTCGCGTCGGCCGTCCAGGCGGGGATCGACGTCACCTGGGGCTGCGTGCAGGCGATCCCGGAGGCGTCGCGGAGCCCGTCCGGACCGAGACCGAGGAGCCTCGCCGCCAGCAGCGGAAGCTCCAGCTGATGGATGGCGAGCGCGTTCCCCGTGTGCAGCACGTCGGTCAGGAACTCGCCCGCCCGCGCCACGATCTCGTTGCCGGCGACGATCGCGGTCAGCACCTCCGCGCCGCTCGCGCCGGTGAGCTCGCCGACCGCCAGCACGACCGGCACGATCGACGCCCCCGAGTGGGCGAGGAACGTCCAGTCCTCCCACTCGAGCAGCTGCGCGAGGAAGCTGTTCGCCATCGCGGCCTGGCGCGCCGAGGTGGTGAAGCGATTGCGCCCGATCACGGTGGCCTCGGCCCGATCCCCGAACGAGCGGACGGCGCGCGCGAGCTTCACGCCCGGCGCCATCGTCGAGCCCGCATAGATCACGCCGAGGATGCTCTTCACCTGGTCCTTGGCGGCTTCGATCTGCTCCGGCGGAATCTGGTCGAAGCGGAGCCCGTGGACCCAGCTCGCGAGCGTCGCGGTGACGCCGGGGGCGCGGGTCGCCCCGAGGGCCAACTCCTCGATGGTCCCCGTCGGATCTTCCTCGACGTCGTCGACCAGCTCGAAGGTCGACGGCTCGCCCTCGCACTGGGGGAGCCCCTGGCGAGCCGCCAGATCGCGCAGCAGGTTGGCCAGATACTGGGGATCGTTGTCCGCGCCGGCGGGGATGTGCGCGAAGATGTACATGACGATCAGGCAGAGCGCGGCGCGGTTCGCCTCGTCGCGCGACGGGAAGGCGCGGCCGCCGACCAATGGCGCGAGGCCCGTGAAGTCGCCGTAGAGAACCCCGTTCCAGTCCCCCTCGTCCAGGATCAGGTTCGCGTGCGCCGAGGGGTTCGTCCCCAGCGCGAGCGTCGCTCCCGCCGCGCCGAGGAACAGGTTGTAGGCCCGGGGGGTGCCGGCGACGTGGCAGTTGAAGATCCGGTTCGAGAGGAAGCGGCCGAAGCGCGTCAGCACGATCGCCGGCCCGGCCGCCTGCCACTTGGCGACGAAGGCGGCGAGGCCGGCCTCGGGCGTGCGCGCCTCCTCCGGGACCGGGAGCGAGGGCGTCTGCGCGAACGTCTCCGCGACCAGCTTGCCGAAGGCCGACAGCGAGGCGAGCGTGCCCGCGACGGCGGTCGTGCCCTTGAGGAACGACCGCCGGCCGCACGCCGGGCTGTCCAGGAGCGCCCGCGTGTCCATCGTCGTCTTCTTATAGATTGCGGGCGAGGGAGCCGCGTATCGCCAAAACCGCGATTCGGCGAGCGATCTTGCGGTACGGCGGAGCCACCCGTCAGGTGAGTCGCGCGGCGGGCCGAGGCGGGGTGTCCAGCGGCAAACCTTGCCAGCCGGCGAATTCCTCTCTCGCTGGCGGAGGCGCTTCCCTCAGACGTGCGGGAGCACGTAGAGCGCGACGACCACGTAGTGGGTGACGGCGGCGGCGATGACGAGCCCGTGGAACACCTCGTGGTAGCCGAACACCCCCGGCGCGGGGTCCGGGCGGCGGAAGGCGTAGACGGCGGCGCCGGCAGAGTAGAGCGCGCCGCCCAGCGCGAGCAGGCCGGTCGGTCCCCAGCCGACCTGCGACACCAGCTGCGGCAAGGCCGCGATGCCGCTGCAGCCGAGGACGACGTAGACGACCGCGCTCAGCGACTTTGGCGCGTCGATCCAGAGAACGTGGAGCAGGATGCCCCCGAGCGCTCCGCCCCAGACGGCCGCCAGGGATACGGTCGCGAGCGTGCCGGACAGCACGAGCAATCCGAAGGGCGTGAATGTGGCAGCGATCGACACGTTGATCATCGCGTGGTCGAGCCGTCCCATCCAGCGACGGGCCTGCGGCGACCAGGTGACGCGATGGAAGAGTGCGCTCACGCCGAACAGGGCCACGAGGCTGAGACCGTAGACCGTTGCGGCGATGGCGGCGCGGCCGGTCTGGCACGCGAGGAGGAGGACGGCGAGTGCAGGCAGGGAGGCGAAGAACGCATACAGGTGCAGGAGACCGCGGAGGCGGGGCTTCACAGGTCCCGGACGATGGATCATCACGATCCCACCCTCAGCGCCCGGGGCCGAACCGCCGCCGGCGGCGTCGGGGAGCCACGCCAGGGTGCGCCGGCCTCGGCGTTCCGTCCGTGCGAGCCGGCGCCGTGGAGGTCTGCTGCGCGCGTCGCTCGGCATTGGCCCGCGCGCGCGCCCGCTCCTCCGCCTTGCGGGCGCGGATGGCGGCGATGCGCTCGCCGATCGGCACCTCGAACCGCTCCGCCGGCCGCTTCGTGTAGTCGAAGCCCGGCAGCGTGATGCGCGCCAGCGGCTTGCCGATGGCTCGCTCGATCGCCCGCAGCTCCCCTTCCTCCTCGGGCGCGACGAAGGTGAACGCGTCACCGGTCAACTCCGCCCGCGCGGTTCGCCCGACGCGGTGGATGTAGTCCCCGGGCACCTTCGGGACGTCGAAGTTGACGACATGGCTCAGCGCCTCGACGTCGATGCCGCGCGCCGCGATGTCGGTCGCCACCAGGACGCGGAACCGGCCGGCCTTGAAGCCGGCCAGCGCCTGGGTCCGCTGCGCCTGGGAACGGTTCCCGTGGATGCGTTCGCAGGGGACGCCGTGCCGGTCGAGGAACTGGGCAAGCCGGTTGGCCCGGTGTTTGGTGCGCGTGAAGACGAGCGCCTGCGGCACGTCGTCGCGCTTCAGGAGCGCGAGCAGCAGCGGGCTCTTCAGCTCCTGCGCGACGGGGTAGACCGCGTGCGTGATCCCGACCGCCGGCGCCGCCTTGCGCTCCAGGTTCACGGTGACCGGGTCCGTGAGCATCTCGCGCGCCAGTCCGATGATCGGTGGCGGTATCGTCGCCGAGAAGAAGAGCGTCTGCCGCCGGCGCGGCAGGTGCCTCAGGATGCGGCGGATGTCAGGGAGGAAGCCCATGTCGAGCATCCGGTCCGCCTCGTCGAGGACGAGGACCTCGAGGTCCTCGAGCTTGGCGTACGGCTGGCGGAAGTGGTCGAGGAGCCGCCCCGGCGTCGCGACGATCA
>Ga0209156_10001984_pt1 | contig 16342 bp, 11 predicted proteins | sample GraSoiAngelo_124_FD_185881 | JGI IMG/M metagenome (GOLD analysis project Ga0209156, IMG submission 185881) | Grasslands soil microbial communities from the Angelo Coastal Reserve, California, USA - 14_0927_05_20cm (SPAdes) (version 2) | ecosystem: Environmental > Terrestrial > Soil > Grasslands...
GAGTGTCGGCATCGAGGCCGTCGAGGACCTCTGGGCTGATCTCGACCGGGCGTTGCGCGTCGCGGTCGAGGTGTAGAAAGGCGAGCCGCATCCAACGATGGACGATCCGTTGGATCACATCGCTGCCTTGCGGACGGCGTGCCACTGTGGCTCCCGATTTTTGCGGGATTTCAGAAGAGAGAATTCGCGAAGTGGGCGGCGCTACGTTCCAGCTTCTGGCGTTTCGTATCAGCCTGATTCCGTACATCGCTCGCCGTTAGAGGGTCCGCGCTGCACGATTGACCGAACGCGTCACCGGATCCGCATGCCGTTCGCAATCCTCTTGGCTTTCGCCTTTGTGTTTCCCGATGCGGCAATGTGACCTTCCTCGGCGTTATGCGAAGCGGGCTATAGACAGCGGGTGTGCTGCCGGAGGAGCCGCTTCCATCGACATGCCAATGCGAGTTTGAGGAAATCAGAGACCGATGAGATCGTCGCGCTCGGCGAGGCACGCACGGAAACGAAAAAGGCCATCGCTTTCGCCTCGGTTTGCGCGATGCCGACCACTGGGTCGACCAGCGAATAGGTCGGCCGCGCCCGCGACAACCGTTTGGCGCCCGCCCACGTCAAAGCAGCCATGACTGCTTCGACGGCAGACCTGCGCCTGGCCATCCGCGGGCTGCGCCGCAATCCACTCTTTGCCATCGTCGCGACGCTGTCGCTCGCGCTTGGGATTGGCGCGAACACGGCGATTTTCACGCTGATGGATCAAATCCTGTTGCGCAAGCTGCCGGTCAAAGACCCGGATCGGCTGGTGATGCTTTATCAACAGGGTGCGCACAACGGCAGCAACATGGGCACGCGGATGCATTCGTACCCCGTCTACCAAGACCTGCAGCAGCGCGCCGAACCGCTCGGCGAAGTGATCTGCCGTCGCCTCGCGCCGGCGTCGGTCAGCATCGACAACGAGACCGAGCGGGTCAATGCCGAACTGGTGTCGGGCAACTACTTCTCGATGCTCGGCGTGAAACCGGCGATCGGACGCGTGTTTTCCTCCGAAGAAGATGACCGCGTCTACGGCGGCCATCCCGTTGTCGTGCTCGGTTACGACTACTGGGTGCGCCGCTTCGCGCGCGATCCGAATGTCATAGGGAAGAAAATCCTCGTCAACGACTACCCGATGAACATCGTCGGCGTGTCGTCCGCCGAATTCCGCGGCCTCGATCCGACGCAGTCGCCGCAGATCCGCGTGCCGATCCTGATGAAGCGCGTCATGTTGCCGGAGTGGACGTGGATGCGCGCGGACGATCGGCGCGCGCGTTGGGTGCAAGTCTTCGGGCGGTTGAAGCCGGGATACACGGTCGAAACCGCCGCCGCGCCGCTCCAACTGCTCTTCACGCAAATCCGCCAGTACGAGATCACGCTGCCGGCGGCGAAGGATTGGTCCGCATATTTCCGCGATCAGTTCATGAAAGGGAAGATGCTCGTCACCACGGCGGCGACCGGATTCTCGCCGCTGCGCAACGATTTCTCGACCGGCCTCATCGTGTTGATGTGCATGGTCGGTCTCGTGTTGCTGATCGCGTGCGCGAACGTCGCGAACCTGCTGATCGCACGCGCGTTCACGCGGCAGAAAGAGCTCGCGGTCCGCTTGTCGCTGGGCGCATCACGTGGACGTCTGGTCCGTCAGATGCTCGTCGAGAGCTGCGTCCTGTCGGCGCTCGGTGGCATCGTCGGCGTCGCGCTTGCGGTTGCGCTGACGCGCGCGCTGCTCGCGCTCGTGCCGAATGACGGTCAGCCGCTGTCGATTACCGCGCGTCCCGACCTGCGGATCCTCGGCGTCATGGCGGTCTTGACCGGAGCGACCGGCATCATCTTCGGACTGATCCCCGCGATTCGCGCGAGCCGATCGGATCCATGGACGACGCTCAAAGACACGATGGGCTCGATTGCCGGCGGCAGCGGGTCGCTGTTCTTGCGCAAGGGTCTCGTAACCGCGCAAGTCGCGCTCAGCTTCTTGCTGCTCTTTGGCGCGGGGCTGTTCGTCCGCAGCCTGCAGAACCTGAAGACCACCGACACGGGCGTCGCGCTCGACAACCTCATCACGTTTCAACTCGCGCCGCAATTGAACGGCTACGACGGTCCGCGGACGATGCATCTCTATCAAGAACTGCTCGATCGGTTGCGCGGGTCGGCGGGCGTCACATCAGCGGCGCTCGCCGCCGTGCCTATCCTGAGCGGCAACGAGTGGGACAACCGCACGGCGGTCGAAGGGCACAAGGCCGCCGACGGCGAAGACATGCAGGCGTTCATGAACGCGCTGTCGCCCGACTATTTCAAGACGATGCAGATCCCGGTTCTCGAGGGGCGCGATTTCAACCAGTCGGACGTCCGCCAGGACGCGAAGATTGCTATCGTCAATCGCCGGTTTGCCAAACACTTCTTCGGCGACAAGAGCGCGTTGGGCCGTCACCTCGGACAGGGTGGCGGTCCGAATCCGAAACTCGATATCGAAATCATCGGCGTCGCCGACGACTCGCTGTACGAAGGACCGCGCGAAGGCGTGCGGCGGCAGGTCTTCATCCCATTGTGGGGCAAAGGGGGCGCGACGTTCTACGTGCGGACGACGATGTCCTCGTCGGCGGCGTTCGCGCGCGTGCGACGCGAATTGCAGGCGCTCGATCGATCGCTGCCGGTGTTCGAAACGAAGACGGTGCAGGCGCAGCTCGACGAGACGCTGCTCACCGATCGACTCGTCGCATTGCTGTCGGCAGGATTTGGCATGCTCGCCACGCTGCTCGCATCAATCGGTCTCTACGGGGTGATGGCGTTCGTCGTCGCGCGGCGCCGAAAAGAGCTCGGCATTCGGATAGCCCTCGGCGCGCAGCAGATCGCGATTCTCTGGTCGGTAATGCAGGAAGTGCTGTTGCTGTTGGCGATCGGCCTCGCAGTCGGCATTCCGACGGGATTGGGACTCGGCAAGTTCGTGTCGGCTCAGCTGTATGGCATCCAAGGCCACGACCCGTGGGTCGCGGTGGGTACGACGCTGCTATTGACGATCATTTCGGCGCTCGCTGGATTGATCCCGGCGCATCGCGCGAGCCGCGTCGATCCGATCCTCGCGCTCCGTTACGAATGACACACGTCCGCTCGGGAATCGCTGCTCAACGCGATTCGAGCGTTTTCTCGCACTCGGTTGAGTGACGATCGCGGATGGACGGCTGCGTCCCAATTGCGAACAATCATCCGGCGCCGCGACGCGCAAACTCAAACGTCGCCGCCCGCGGGTGTGGCGTCGGATGATCAGCGGCGCGACGCTGCGATCGCTCACAATGCCGGCGTGCTCGATGCCATGAAGCCGAATCGGCACGCGTCGGTGTGACGGCAATACTGCCGCGGTGCGTTTGGCCGTCTGTCCTTTTGGTCCTCGGCCCGAGTACACCGATCGTCGGGCAGGCACGCCGGCGCGCCTACTGACACCGAAAACTCTCCGCATGATCCGTGCTGCCGGTGCCGTTGTAGTGCGCCGTCGCCGGATACGCGCACAGCGGACGCGTGCGATCGACGACGCCGGCGTTCATGTGTGCGGCTTCGATCGACTGCAGCTTCTTCCCCGTTTCGACCCACTGATCGACCGCGGCGACTTTGTCGAAGACGTCGGTGCCGGCACCGCCTTGGCAGTGCCCCATGCCCGGCACCATGAACAGCGCGAGCGAATTCGCGGCCGACGCTCCGACCGTGTCGTTGATCCGCTTGAACATGATCAGGCTCGTGTCGGGCGAGACGAGCGGATCGGCCCAGCCGTGATACATCAGCAGCTTGCCGCCGCGCTTGAAGAAACGCGAAACATCCGGATCGCCGCCATATAGCAGTCCCTTGTCCGCCTTCACCGCGCGCTCCACGTCGTCGGGCACTTTGATGGCGTGGTAGTCCCAGTCGGGCGTGAAGACGATCTTCCGCATCCCTTCGTGTGATTCGCCGGACGGTGATGGCCCCGCCACGCCGCCCCATCCGAGTTCGGATCCCGGATAGTAGCGGCCCGGATGCAGCACGGCGCCGCTCTTCGGATCGCGGATCGGACGCGTCATCGCGTTCGCGGTCTCGACCTGATCTTTCGTCAGGCAATCGGCACGGTCCTCTCTACTGCACGTCAACGTCGTGAAATCGAAGGAGCACTTGCTCGGATCCTCGATGACGCCGTCTTTCACACCGTCCAGGGCATCGCACTTGTCGAGGACGGCGTCGTGGATCATCGGATACTTGCTCGCGGGAATCACCGCCGCCGGCGTGCGATTGACGTACGTGTTCAACCACACGCGCGCGGCGTAGAGCCGCATCTGGTCCCACGATGGATCGCCGGCGACGATGCCGTCGAAATCGTCGGGATAGCGCTGCGCTTCAATCAGCGCCTGGCGTCCACCGGTCGAGCACGAGTTGAAATACGCGCGCGTGGGGAGCGCGTCGTAATGCGCGGTAACGATCGTTTTTGCGGTGACCGTCATCTCGTGAATCGCCCGATATGCGAAGTCCACGAGTTTCTCGGGATGGCCGGCGACGAAATCGGCGTTGCCGCCGACGTGACCGGAGTCCGTCCCCGCAGCTGCATATCCAGCTTTCACCGACGCCGCCATCGCCGGATATGGAATCGCACCGCCTAATCCGCCGTTCCCGGACGCCTGCAGTTTGTGATTCCATCCGGACTGCGGCAGCCAGACTTCAACGCGGATGTCGGAGTCACTGGACGGAGTCAGCTTCAGCGTCACACGACAGAACGCCGGGAGCGTTTTGAACGGCGCGGTCGCATTCGCGTTGGCCGCATTTGGAGGCGCGAACGCGCCGGCGTGCACGGAATCAGCCGACAGCACCCGTCCGTTCGTCACCTTCATCTGCGCGAGCGATTCGCACGCTCTCGGCGCAGGCGCCGCTGCATTCAATGCGTCAGGCGTCGCCGCACCGAGCAGGGCAATCAATGTTGCGATTCTCATGCGTGGAAGTGTAAACCCGAAAACGCAGCCTCCCTATCCGCGGCGTGGCTATGGACTCCCGAGGATTGGATCGCGAGTCTCGAGAAGCTAATCGCGCTGGGACCGGAGCACGTCGTGCCGAGCCACACGCGGCCGGTCGTCGGTGCCGCCGCTGCGCGCGCCGCGCTCACGGCGTACTGTGACAGCATCAAGTCCATTCTCGACCAGACGATTCACGGCATGAGGCAGGGCGAGCGGCCGGACGAGCAGGTGCAGGCGTCGAGTGGACCGTGCCCGCCATCTACGCCGACCGGATGGGCTGGTTCGACAGAAACGCCACCAACCTGTTTCCCCTTCCGGAGAAGGACCGCGCCAGTGAGCCATCGAGGAACCTTCTCCGACTCCGCATCGCGCTGTGCCTCCTGACGACGGAGATCTCGCGGCGCATCCGCGCACTGTCGCCGGTGCATGTAAAGACGTACACGGCCCGCGCACAAGCCGTTGGTGCTCATGCTCAGCGCACGAGACCGTCCTCCCTACTTCGGCTTCGTTCTAACGCCGCAGTATTTACCGATGCGTTCAATGCGAGCCGGCCACGCCCTCGCCGCCGCGCCACGACACGGCACGCATGCGCACTGGTGAGTCAGCGAGATGGAACTGCGTCGTACAAATCGCCGGCCAGATATTTCAGCCCGGTATCGACCGCGACGGTAGCCACCACTCTTCCCGGCCCGAGCTCGCGCGCAAGGTGGATGGCGGCGGCGATGTTCAGTCCGCTCGACGTGCCGACGAGCAATCCTTCTTCGCGGGCAAGGCGCCGCGCGATCAGGCGCGCTTCCGCTTCGTCGACGGCGCGCGCCTCGTCGTACGGCTTGTCGGCCATGTGCGGCGGCACGCTGCCCGTGGCGGTCCCCTCGACGCTGTGCGCTCCACCGCGTCCTTCGGTCAACGCGGGCGAGCTCGATGGCTCCAACGCGACGATGCGCGCGCCACTGCGGCCTTCCCTGAGCGCCTGCGCGACGCCGCGCAGCATCCCGCCGGTGCCGACGGCGCCGCAGAACGCATCGATCCGCCCGCCGGTCTGCTCGAGCAGTTCGCGTCCGATCTCGATGTATCCCGCGATCGCATCGCTGTTGTGGAACTGATCGGTCCAGAACGTGTTCGGCTCTTCAGCAAGCGCCTTGATTTCGTGCTTGAATCGCTCGAACAACGACGGCGTCACCTTGCCGCCTTCACTCGGCACGATCCTTACCTCCGCTCCAAACGCGGCCATCGTCTGAAGCTTCTCGCGCGCGAACGCGTCAGACGAGAGGACGACGAATGCGTATCCCTTCGCAGCGCACACCATCGCCAGCGACGATCCCGTGCTGCCGCCGGTGAACTCGACGACGCGCATGCCAGGACCGAGTGCGCCTCGCGCTTCGGCGCCCTCAATCATCGCGAGCGCCATTCGGTCCTTGTACGAGCCGGTGGGGTTGTAGAACTCGAGCTTCACGAGCACATCGGCAGCGCCAGCCGGCACGATTCGGCGCAGTCGAACGAGCGGCGTGCGGCCGATTGCGTGGAGCACCGAGCCGGCAATCGTAGTCATCGTCATGTGTTCATCGTACCGTGAAACACGCTCGGCCGAGATCGGCCGCGAGCGGCGAATCGCTGTGAGCCTGGTTGGTCGAAAAGGTACGGTCATCGCTAAACGCGCGTACATGGCCGAGTGATCCGACTTCGTCAGTTCACGACCGGGTGGCGGTACAATCCCCCTGATGGGTCACGACACGTCGAGCGAACGGCCGAACAGCTACGAGCGGTTTTTTGGATTCCACCAGGCGCCGTTCAGCCTCGCGCCGGATCCCCGATTCTGGTTCCAGAGCGCGTCGCACGCCGCGGCCCTCTCCCAGATCACGTACGCACTCGAGCGGCGCGAACCGGTCGTCGTCGTAACCGGTGAAATCGGCACCGGCAAGACGCTGCTCTGCAGGACCGTTCTCGAGCGGCTCGAGCGCAAGACGTTCCTGTCGATTGTCAACGACCCACTGCTCGAACGGGACGATCTTCTCAAGCAGATGCTTCAGGACTTCGGCGTCCTCTCGAAGGATCGAACGGTCGTGACGCAGACGAACCGTCACGATCTCATTCGCGCCCTGGAGGAGTTTCTCTCGTCGCTCAGGCAGCTCCGGGCGCATGCGGCCGTCATCATCGACGAGGCGCAGCACGTGCAGCCGGACGTCCTCGAGCAGATCCGCCTTGTGTCGAACATTCAGGACGAGCGCGGCACGATGCTGCAAGTCATCCTGGTCGGGCAAACGAACCTGGAGAGGCTGTTATCGCAGCCGGAGCTGCGTCAGTTGCAACAGCGGGTGTCGCGACACGTGAAGCTCGATCCCCTGAGCGAACCCGAAGTCGCGCTCTACATCGGCCATCGGCTCGCCGTCGCGCGCGAGCGGTAGCTGCAGTCGAACATCCCGGGTGCAGGAGATCTGGAGCGCGAGCTGGCAGAATGGGAGCGGACGAATTCGGAGTCGGCGTTCACACCAGAGGCGGTTCGTGCGGTGGCGCAGCTTTCGCGTGGAATCCCGCGAGTGGTGAATCTTCTCTGCGACCGCGCGCTCGAGGCCGCGTACGAACGGCGGTCGCGGCCGGTCGACGCGGCGTTGATCAACGCGGCCGCGCAGACTCTGGACCTGATTGCTGCGCCTCAGGCCGCCGCCTCAACGGCGGCTGCCGAGCCCGCCTCTCCGGCAACAACCAGCACAGAGCACCATGCACCCACCACCCTGGACGATGCACTCAGTACCCCGCACGATGCACCCGTCACCCTGCACGATGCACGCGGCACCCTGAACCCTGCATCCACGTCGCCAATGTGGCCGGAGCTTGTCACGAGTCCAGCTCCCACGCGCGACGAACCGCGGCCGACAGGCGGGACGGGACATGTGCGCCGTTACGCGATCGTTGCGGCGTCGCTCGCGCTCGTCGGCGCCGCGTTGTGGCTCGGCGGGCGCGCCCTGAACCGGCGCGGGGAAGGCGAACACGTTCAACCGCCGGCAGCGGCCGTGCAGCCGACGACCGCGCCGCAGGCGGCACCAATTGTTGCCGCTCCTTCGCGTGACACATCGCAACCGACAGCGTCCGCCGCGCCGGCGGTGACTTCGCGTGCCCCTGAAGCGACGGGGACCGCAATGCGGTCGCCCGAACCAGCGGGTGAGGCAGTCGAGATCGTGGTCGCGTCGTTTCACACCGCCGCACGCGCCGCCGACGTCGCCGCGCAGATAGCGGCGCTGGGGGAACCGGTTCGCCGACGGACGACCGGAAATTGGCAGCAGGTGCTCGCCGGCCCGTACGCATCTTCTGCCAAAGCTCAGGACGCGCAGCAGCGGCTCGCGCGCGCGGGCTTCACCGGGACTCAGGTGGTGACGACGACTCGCTGAGCCTCGCGTCAGCTTCGACTGTCGCGTCGGTCACGCATGCGTACCACCACGAGGTCCCGAAGCCACCAGAAAGAATTGGTTCAGCCGTCTGCTCGATAGAAAGGATCTATCTTGGCCAAGAGCAGTTACAAGTCCGTGGACGAGTACATGGCATCGCAACCCGACACCGTGCGCGGCTTGCTGAGACGAGTGCGCAGTACCATCCGCGAGGCCCTGCCCCGAGCCGAGGAAGTGATCTCGTACAACATTCCCGCGTACAAGATGGACGGCGCCACGGTGCTCTATTTCGCCGCGTGGCAGAACCACTACTCCCTCTATCCGGCAACCGGCCGCCTCGTCACGGCGTTCAAGGACGAACTTGCACCGTACGAGATCAGCAAGGGCACGATCCGGTTCCCGCTGTCTGAGGCCATCCCGGTGAAATTGATCGGACGAATCGCGAAACTCCGCGCGAAGGAAGTCGGCGAGCGCGAGAGCGGCAAGGCTGCGGCGCCGAAGAAGCGTCAGGCCCGCACCGGCCGTCGTTCGTCGACGCGAACTAAGGGATGAACGTCATCCCGACGCGGACGATCGGTCCTCGGTGGAGTTGCTCGCCGCGGACGAAGCCGTCCGACTTGTAGCCGATCTGAACGAGGACGCCGGTGCGTTCCGCACCGCGGCCGATCGGAATCCGCACCGTTGCCGCACCGAGGCCGCCGGTGGTGAACAGCTGAAAATCTGGCGGCGCATCGAGTGACGGCTGACGCCACACGTTCACCGCGACGTCGCCGCGCAACCATGCGCTGCGCAGAACGTCGGTGGCGACGACTCCGAGATCCCACGCGCGCCGCCCTCCGGTGTCGCCCACGCCGATCGAGACGCTCATCAGTCGCTGCCGGCGGATGATGGCGTGCTCGGTCGTCAAGGCGGTGCCGTAGGGCGTCATCTCGAAATGCAGCGCGGGCAGATAGCGCACGTCATGCGGCAGCGGAATCATCGGCAGCGCCGCCGACGTCCGCCCGCGGATCAGGTACGACCAGGCCCACCCGTAGGCGGCATACGCCAGCAGCGGATCGGCGAGCATCAGCAGCGCGCGCCGCTTCAGCGTCGACGCGATGAACGGCGTGCACGCGGGCGGGTCGCACTCGTCGTTGACGTCGTGCAGGAACGCGGCAACGTCGTGTCCCTCAGGCGATCGCGGCGACACGCTGCGGACGTAGCGAAGCCCGTCGAGCCGCGACTCGAGATACAGCCACGCCTCACGGTAGTGCAGAGCGTCAGCCGCGAGCGCCTGCCGGCCGATCCGATCCGCCAGCACGTTCTGCGCTTCGATGCCGCCCGTGTCGATGCCGAGCACGTCGGCGCGCGTCACCAGCACGTCGCCTTCGAATTCTGTGGACGCGCCGCCGCCGCCGTACGGAATCGGCGCATCGAAGCGATACCTGATATCTCCCGCGCCGATTTCGCGCAGCCTCGCGCCGTGGCCGAACACTTCGTGCCCGACCACCATCAGGAAATGGTCCTGCGGCAAATCCAGTCCGAACCACTTTCCAAAACGGTAGCCGATGCCGAGCGCGTGCTTCAGCGGCGTCGGCTCATCGAAGCGCAGCGGCGGCAGCCATCGATCCTCGACGTCGGCGAGCGCACGCTCGATCGTCAGCAGGTCGGCGGCGCCGGCTGCCGGCGTCATGTCGCGATCGAGCACACCGACGTACCGGCGATCGTCCTGCCCGGCTGCGAAGCGCGGTGAGAACGTGAGGACAACGACAACAATGACGGCAGCGACGCGGCGCCGTTCGGGCACGATCAGCTATTGTGGCCGATTATCAGCTCTCCCGAAGGACGCGCGCCGGATCGATCTGCGATGCGCGCCGGGCCGGCGCGTATGCCGCGACGCGCGCTAAGGTGTATGTTTATTTTATCAAGGAACGAGTTGATTTAGTAAACTAACCTTACCGCGTTCCGACCCGGGGATCCGCATGGCACATGAACAGAAGCGCGGCTACGGCCAGTACTGCGCGCTCGCGAAGGCGCTCGACGTGATCGGCGATCGCTGGACGATGCTCATCGTCCGCGAGCTGCTGCTGCGCGGGCCGTGCCGCTACACCGATCTGCTCGCCGGCCTGCCGGGGATCGCGACGAATCTGCTGGCCGCACGGCTGCGCGAGCTCGAGGCCGCAGGCATCACCGTCCGGGAGAGGGAGCCGCCGCCCGTCGCGACCATGCTCATTCGCCTGACGCCGCGCGGCGAGGAGCTGCGCGCCGTGGTGCACGCGATCGGACGCTGGGGCGCGGCGCTCTTGAAGGATGCGGCGCCGACCGATGCGTTCCGCAGCCACTGGATCGCGATGCCAATCGAGCTGCACCTCATCGACCGCGCTCCGAAACGCAAGCCGATTGCGATCGAGGTCGACACCGGCGGCCCACCGATCGTCGTGGAGACGGTGAACGGAAGCGTGCGCGCGCGGCCGGGGACTTGCGATGCTCCCGACGCCGTGGTGTCGGGCCGGCCGCAGGTCGTCGTCGCGGCGCTGACAGGCCGGTTCACGCTGGCCGAAGCCCGTCGACACGGGCTGCGCGTCAAGGGCAGCCTCAAAGCGCTCGAACGCGTCCGGCCGCTCGACGTCGGACGGCGCGCTGTCGTTGGGCATGTCGGACGAGATTCTGGCGCCCGATCCAGCCGCGCTTCACGATCCTGAGACCGTCGTGCGCGCCGCCGATATCGATCCGGAGGGACTCGCGGACGTGCCAAGGCTCTATCTGAGCGACGAAATCGCGTCGTTCAAATGTCGGCGAGCGCTGCGGCTGACACCGGCGGCCTCTTGGACACGACCGGCACGAGAAGTCCATCCTTCGGAATCGTGAGCGCGACGGGATGGACGCGCGGCCCGAGCGGCACCGATTTCCGCGGATTGGCATAAACGGCGTGTTTGCCGTGCAGCTTGTACCAGTCGGCCACGCTCGCCGTGTGGTGCATCTTCTCGACGATGTACCGCCAGCCGACTCCGGTGTTGTAGGCGCAGAACGAGATCTCGCCCATCTGCGTGGCGTACGGAATGATGCACATTTCGGTACGGCGGAAATCGTAAGTCCAGAGATCCTGGAACCACATGCCGGCGATGAACAGTACGAGCCACTCATCGGACTTGCGGTTGCCATCGACGGGAGCGCCGACGCCGCCGAGCGCGCCACCGCTTTGCTTGTCGAACTTCTTGATCAGATCGAAGAGGCGGAATCCTTCCGGCGCGCGCGATGGCCGATAGTTGCGAAGGACGCTCAAGGCAGTTTGCAGCTTCGTGAGAAACGGTCCGCGCGCCGCGTCGGCGATCGTCCGCGCATCGGCGAAGAAACGTTCGACGTCGAAGACCTCCGGCAGCGGCGCCCACTGCTTCGTCTTCTTGCTGACGAGCAGCGCCGTCCCGGTGCCGCAGTTCGGGTGGCAGCCGCACTTCATCGTGCCCCACTCTGCGCCGGGCCCGGCGATCAGGTCGGTCACATCGGACACGGCGCCCGCCGCCGACAGCGGAAACCAGTCGCGGAGCGGCTCCGTCGCGCCGGTCTGCCGCTTGACGTCCTCCGCGAGGTGCGACAGCGTGTAGCGCCGCATCGCGCGCGTTTCGTCGTCGATGTCCTCGTCGCGGCCGGTGAAGGAAACCGGCTGGAACGAGACGAAGCTCACCTTGTCGCAGTTCTCAACCGCGAACTTCACGATCCGGCCGACCTGGTCGTCGTTGACGGTGCGCACGATCGTGACGACGAGCGCGATGTCGACGCCGGCTCGGTGGAGGTTCTCAATCGCACGCAGCTTCACTTCGAACAGGTTGCCGACCTTGCGGTGCGCGTTCGCGTCCTCACCGACGCCGTCGAATTGCAGGTACGCGATGCGAAGGCCGGCCTTCGCCGCGGCCATCGCGTAATCGGCGTCCTGCGCGAAGTGAATGCCGTTTGTCGCCGCCTGTGCGCTGTAATAGCCGATCTGCCGAGCGTAGGCGACGGCGTCGAGAAAGATCGGCGAGATGGTCGGCTCGCCGCCCGAGAACTGCACCGACAGCTGGCGTCGCGGCTTGATCGTCAGCGCGTCATCGAGAATCCGCTTCACCTCGTCGAGCGTGAGCTCGTGCACGTAGCCGACCTGGTTGGCGTCCATGAAGCATGGATCGCACATCATGTTGCAGCGATTCGTGAGATCGACGGTGAGGACGGCCCCGCGCCCGTATTTGATGGACGAGGTGCCGTGGTTGTGCAGCCGGTCGGTCACCGCGGCGTAGTCGCGGCCGGGGAACAGCCGCTCGATGCGGCGCAGGAAGTCGGGGTTTACCGCGAGCACGTCGCTGAACGTACCGTGTTCGGGACACGTTTTCTCGATGAGAACCTTGCCATCGCGCTCGAAGATCCGGGCTTTGATCTCGCCGCTCTTGTCGTTCACGAGCGCGTCGAGGTCGATGTCGCCGGCGAGGATCCGCTGGCGCGCCTCCCGCACGCAGCGCGGGCAGAGCGAGTCGGTCGTGCGCGGCCAACCGAGCGCCGGAGTTGATCGCTGCGGGCTACTGGACAGTGGCGCAGCCGCCCACGTCGGTTGAAACGATCCGCCGGGTACTTGGCGATTGATGCTCTGTAGCAGACGCCAAGCGCCGCCTGCAGCGTACGCCACGACGGTCTCGAGCTGTCGTTGACCGAGCATGCGAAATCTTCTCCTGAGGCGCGGGCATTATAGCCCGGTCGTTGGACGTCATTGAGCGTTGTCACGACTCCTGATGGTGGCTTCGATTCGCGCTCTCACTTGCGCAGCACGTACGCGGATCATTCGTGCGAATGGGTGGTGCCGACGGTGTATTCGCTGAAAACGCCGTGCACCACGGACCGTCGCGCCGCCGCGAAGCCGGCCCTTCGCAGCGACGCGAGGACTGCGTCAGGCGGCACGCAGAGGTTGATGCTGTCCCAGAAAAACCGCATCAAATCGGCGGCTGCGGAGTCACGCGTCGCGATGCGCACGACGAGCGGCACGAGGGTGCCGAAGTAGGTGCGCGCCAGCGCGAGGCCGAGCGTCGACTCCGGCGGCGTAATCTCCAGCAGCAACAAGCGGCCGCCGGCCCTCAGCACGCGGCGGTACTCGTCGAACGCCGCGTCGAGATCGGCGACATGACGCAGCGCATATCCCATCGTCACGAAATCGAAGGAGGCATCGCCGAACGGCAGCCGATCGCCGATGCCCTGCACGAGCCCGACGGCGAGCTGCTCGTGCGCTATCGCCATCATCGCCGGGGAGGGATCGATACCGACCACGCGCCCGGACGGCCCGGTGAGGTCCAGAATCTCGCGCGCGAGCAATCCTGTGCCAATCCCGACGTCGAGCACGCACATGCCGCGCTGCACCCCCGCGCGCCTCAGCGCATCGCGGCGGTAGCGCTGTCCCGAGCCGCATGACATCAGCCGGCAGATGCGGTCGTAGTGGCACGCGGCTCGATTGAACAACGCGTTCACGACTCGCTGGCGATCGTCGGAGCGACTCCAGTACCGCGTTTCAGCCGGCAGCGGCTGGGCCATGCGTCTCCATCGGATGGGCACCGAGCCTGGGCGCGATCCGGATCCAGCGTTGTAGGCGGACGAGGACGAAGAACGCCGCCACCCACATGCGCGTCGTCAGTGGCGGCCGCCAGTATCCGGCAAACACGGTGACGAGGGAGCGGAACATTCGCAGCGGCGGATTCTCCGCGAAAAACAGCTCGCGGAACTCGGGCGTGTAGAAGCCGAGCACGAATCGGCGAAACGAACGATAACGTTGATACTGACGCCGGGCGTACCGCCTGAACGTCCGCGCCGACAGATCGCCGGCGGCGAGCCCGTCGGCCGCGGCCTGCGCGGCTTCGAGGCCGGATTCAACGGCAATTGCCACCCCGGTCGAGAAGACGGGATCGAGAAACGACCCGGCATCGCCCGCAAGCAGCCAGCGATCGCCGGCGTACGCGCGCGATCCAAACGAGAAGTCCTTCTCGATCCGCACCGGCCATTCCCGCCGTGCGTTCGCGAGCAGCGCCGCGACGGCTGGCGTCTCGCCGATCGCCCGTTCGAGCAGCGCGCCGTGGTCCACTCCCTGGAATCCGCGGGCGGCCGTGCGCGGAAGCACCACGCCTACGCTCATCAGCTCCGCGGAAATCGGAATGAGCCAGAACCAGCCGAGATCCGGACGCGAGACAATGCGGATGTCGCCCGCGCGCCGCCCTTCGCGCCGCGGCACGTTCGAGTAGTGGGAGAACACGGCGAGATTGGCGAGCCGTGGTTCGTCGATCCGCAAGCGTAATTTTCGCGAGAGGACCGAACCGCGGCCGGACGCGTCAATCACGGCGTGCCCGCGAACGGCGTGCGCGGCGCTGGTTCCGTTGGTCGCCTGAATCGTTGCCGTCACGCCGCCGGCCTCGACGGCAACGTCGAGCACGCGACAGCCTTGACGCACGTCGGCTCCACTCGCTGCCGCGTGTCGCAGCAGCAACTGATCGAACGTCGCCCGCGGCACCTGCCACGTCTGTGGCATCGGGACGCCGGGTGCCTCGGCGAAATCGGCAAACCGCTCGACGATGCCGTCGGCCGACATGAAGGTCGCGCCCCATTTTTGCGGAAAGCCGGCCGCGCGGACGATGTCGGCCGCCCCGATTGCGGCGAGCGCGTCGTTGACCGACGCGAGCAGCGATTCACCGATGTGAAAGCGGGGGAACATGTCTCGCTCGAAGAGGATGACCGATCGCCCTGCGCGAGCAAGCCACGCCGCAGCCGTCGATCCGGCCGGCCCGCCGCCGATCACGATGACGTCACAGTCGACCGCCGAATCGCGCATATCCACACTTCGAGGCGAAGTCCGAGCTCCTTTTCGTGCGACACACCGCTATGGGATCCAGAGCACGTCAGTCTTCTCGGCCGCGAGAACCTCGAGTGCGCGGCAGTCGACCTTGCCGCGCGGATCGACCGGAAAGCGATCGACGAAGACGAATCGTCTCGGGATCTTGTACGTCGACAGCGTCATCGCGCAGCGCTGACGGATGGCGAGCGGCGTCAGCGAGTCGTCGGAGCGCACGATGAACGCCACGACCTCCTGGCCCCGGGTGTCGGATCTCATGCCGAACACGCGCGCATCGGAGATGCCTGGCAGGTCGACGAGCGCGCGCTCGACCTCTGCGGGATCGACCTTGCGGCCCGCGACGTTGACGAGCGGCGATGCGCGCCCCGTGAGGAAGAGGCGGCCGCGATCATCGAAGTGACCGAGGTCGCCGGTCACGAAGCCACCCTCGAAGAATTGGGCGACGGCGTCGGCGCCGGCTCTGGCATAACCGCTCGCGACAGCATTTCCGGCGACGAAGATGCGGCCGTCGGACGCGGCATGGTCCGAAACGCGGATTGTCACCTTCGTTTCGGGCATCGCCCGCCCGACGTCGAGCGGATCGGAGACCTCGTCGGAATCGTCGTACGCGATGCCGCCGGTTTCGCTGCTGCCGTAGAACGAGTGCAGCTTGCGGTCGAGATGCCGGCGCGTCCACCGAACCGTGGCCGGATCGATGCGCGCCCCGGCCGTGATCAACAACCGGAGCGACACCGGCAGGCTCGTGAGTCCAAGAGTCTTCATCCGCTCGAACACGAACGGCACGCCCGGGAATATGGTCGCCTGACTGACCGCGACGTCCTCGACGAACTGCGCGGGATTGAACGACTGCCGCAGCGCCACCGATGTTCCCTGCCAGAGGAGCGGCATCACCAGGTTGCCGAGGCCGTACGAGTGCGAGAGTGGAATGCAGCCGAAGTTCACGTCGGCGCGCGTGATGCCCATCGCCTCGATGATGTGGCGGCCGTCGTTGACCAGACACCGCTCCGGCGCGATCGCCGCTTTCGGCAGGTCGGTCGATCCGGACGTCAGCTTGAGGACGACAGACTCGCCGTACTCAGGCGCCACCGCCGGATCGGCGAGCCGCAGCAGACGCAGGCCTCCAGGGAGCGCCAGTTCGCGTGTTG
>Ga0209156_10001987_pt1 | contig 16322 bp, 18 predicted proteins | sample GraSoiAngelo_124_FD_185881 | JGI IMG/M metagenome (GOLD analysis project Ga0209156, IMG submission 185881) | Grasslands soil microbial communities from the Angelo Coastal Reserve, California, USA - 14_0927_05_20cm (SPAdes) (version 2) | ecosystem: Environmental > Terrestrial > Soil > Grasslands...
CGCAACGCGCCGTGCATCGTGTTCATCGACGAGATCGACGCGGTCGGTCGCCAGCGCGGCGCCGGCCTGGGCGGCTCACACGATGAGCGGGAGCAAACCCTGAACCAGATCCTGGTCGAAATGGATGGGTTCGACACCGGCACGAACGTGATCGTCGTCGCCGCCACCAACCGCCCGGACGTCCTCGACCCGGCCCTCCTTCGTCCCGGGCGCTTCGACCGCCAGGTGGTCCTCGACCGGCCGGACATCAAGGGCCGCAAGGCGATCCTCGACGTACACGTCCGCGGCAAGCCACTCGACAAGAACGTCGATCTGCTCCGCATCGGCCAGATCTCGCCGGGCTTCTCCGGAGCAGACCTCGCCAACGTCGTGAACGAGGCCGCGATCCTGGCTGCCCGGCGCAACAAGAAGCAGATCGGCCAGATCGACTTCGAAGAGGCCCTCGAGAAGGTCGCGCTCGGGCCGGAGCGGCGCTCGCGCGTCATCACCGAGAAAGAGAAGTGGATCGTGGCGTACCACGAGGCCGGCCACGCGCTCTGCTTCAAGCTCCTCAAGCACACCAACCCCGTGCACAAGATCTCGGTCGTGGCGCGGGGGATGGCCATGGGCGTCACGTGGTCGTTGCCTCAGGAGGACCGCTACTTCCGCACCCGCAAGGAGTTCGAAGACGACATCGCCGCCGCACTTGGGGGTTGGGTCGCCGAGCAGCTCCACCTGGGTGGCGACGCCACCACCGGCGCCTCGAACGACATCGAAAAGGCGACCGAGATGGCGCGCCAGATGGTCACGAAGTTCGGCATGAGCGAGAAGCTCGGGCCGCTCCAGTACGGGAAGACCGACGAGCTGATCTTCCTTGGCCGTCAGATCCAGGAAGAGCGCAATTACTCGGAGGACGTCGCAAAGATCATCGACTCCGAGGTTCACGACATCGTCGATCGCGCTCGCCAGCGCGCATATGAGGTGCTGACGAACAACCGTGACAAGCTGGATCTGGTCGTAAGCAAGCTCATCGAGCAGGAAACGCTCGAATCCGACGAGTTCAACAAGCTCTTCGACGGTGAGCCCGACGCCGGCGTTCCCGTCGCCGCTTCAACTCCGGATCAGTCGCCGCCCGGCGCGCCGGCAGGGGAAGAGCGTCGCCGCGAGAAGGGTGAGAAGGGCAAGGGCCCCGCGCCCGCACCGACACCGGCTTAGCGAGCGCCACCCGCAACATTCGGCACGCCAAATGCTTGTAACACGTGGCGATGGCAGACCTGATCGTCACAACACTTGCCCGTGTCGAACGCAGTGAGCCTGCGCGCATCGCAGCGCTCTGGGCGTTCACGGTCGTCCTTGCGGTCGCTTTCCTGGCGATGCTTGTCGGCGACCAGGTTCGCGCCGCGTCCTTCTAACCAGCCGACAGTACGCTCCGGCGCGTGCGCCTTTTCGTGGCCATAGCGCTGCCGCCTGAGCTGGCGAATCGCGCCAGCACGATCCTGCCGACGAGCCTCCCGGCTCTGCGGCGGGTGAAACCAGAAAACCTGCATGTGACTCTTGCGTTCCTAGGCTGGACACCGGACGAACAGATCGCGGCCGTCACCGAAGCGGCGACCGAAGCAGCGGCGCACGTCCCTCGGTTCACCTTGGATTTCGATCGCGCCGGGCGATTTCCGGAGCGAGGACGCCCGCGCGTGGTATGGCTCGGTATGGCCGCCGGCGCACCGAGCGTGATGAAGCTTGGCGAGGGTGTACATGCCAGCCTCCGAAGCAGAGGGCTCCGCTTCGACGATCGACCGCTCGCGCCCCACCTCACGCTCGCTCGGATTGACGAGGATGCGAGCTCCCCTGAGGCGAAGACGGTCGCGGCGGCACTCGAGGGCCTCGCGGTCCGGGATCTCCGGTTCGAGGTGGGCGAAATAGCGGTGGTCCAGAGCGTCCTCTCCCCGAAGGGCCCCCGCTACACCGCTCTGGCGACAGTGCCCCTCGCACATAATTAGGGGTCCCCCGATTTCCGAGGGCTAAACTCGGAATTAGAGGGGAGCCGCTCGATGATCAGAAAAGCCGACCCATATCGCGACACCGACGTCATCGATGCGCGCGCGCCACGCACCAATCAGGCGATCGTCGGAACCCTTTCGCTCCTCGCGCTGATCACCGGCTGGTGGCCGATCCTCGGCGTGCTTGCGGGCCAACTCGCGATCGGCCTCGTTTTCGGCCGCCGTTACTGCCTTCCGTGTCTTCTGTACTTCGAGGTCATCCAGCCGCGTGTCGGCGAGGGACGGATCGAAGACAGCCGCCCACCGCGATTCGCGAACATCGTCGGCGCGGTCTTTCTCGGCGCCGCCACCATCGCGTACCTCGTCGGCTTGAACGCGATCGGTCTTGTCCTCGGTCTCCTCGTCGCCGGGCTCGCGCTCCTCGCCGCGATCACCGGACTTTGCGTCGGCTGCGAGATCTACCGCTTCGCGGCACGGCTTCGCGGTGTGCGGGCGCGGCGCATCGATTCGGTCGACCTCATCGAGCTCGGTGCGTCGACCACCGCCGGCGAGATCGTCGTCGAGTTTACGCACCCGCTCTGCACGGACTGCCGCTCGCTCGAGGCTGAGCTCCGCGCTGCGGGCCGCACGGTCGTAACGGTCGACGTCTCGCGGCGGCCCGAGCTGGCGCGCAAGTACGGGGTCGTGCTCGTGCCGATGGCGGTCGCGGTGACGTCATCAGGCGCCGTTGTGGAGCGCCTCGCCTGACCGACAAGGCAGACGAGCCGCGGCAGCGACGCATGGAGACGCACGTCGAGGCTCGGATGCGCGAGCTCCGTGACGCCGGCGAGCTCTCGGGATTGCCCGGTGAAGGGAGACCGCTGCCCGCCGATCCTGACGATGACGCCGGCGAAGCCTGGGCCGCGCGCCATGTCGTTCGAACGTCGGGCGCGCAGCCGGTCTGGGCCGAGCTCCGGCGCGACATCACTGAGCGACGCGTTCGCATCGTGACGCGGCTGCGCGGTCACCTGGCCTGGGTCGCGCGCCGCCAGGAGCTTCTCGACCAGCTTCCATCCGAGCGGATCGTGTCCGAGGCGGCGATCACGAAGCAGGGCGAGGATCGCATGCGCGCGGAAATCACCCAAGTGATCGCGGAGCTGAACGCTTTGGTGAGACGCCATAACCTCGTGGTGACCGCGACGAGCCTGCACATTCCGACCGCCACACTCGAAGGGCTTCTCGAGATCGCGCGGGCACCGCGCCGCTAGCTACGCCGAGAGCCGCGGGTCCTGTCCCCGGCTCGGGGCAGTGCGCTCGCCGCACCCTCCCCACCACCCGCGTCGTTCGCTTTCGCTCACTCCGCGTGGTGGGTCCCCGGGGCACCCGCGGCTCGCGCACAACCCGCTCGCCGGTGCCACCCGCGGCTCGGTCGTCTCCGTAGCGGCGCTGGCTACGCGGCGCGGTCGCGTCGCGCGCGGAGTGAGGGCGGTCGAACTGGACCCCGCCGCCGGTAATTCGCCAGGGCGTAGCGATCACACGCGATCTCCGCGCTCGATCCCCATCCGTGGGTCAGGTACAGCCACCAGTGACAGAACTCATGGAGGTAAAGGAACCGGATGACCTCGCGGCGCGTGCGGAAGAGGACGATCGGCGTCCCATCCGCGCCAAGGTCGACCATCTCGCGAAACGGTCGAAAAGGCTCGGGCACCTGCAGCACGATCTCGGGCTCGTCCCAATAGGTGAAGGCCTGCAGATGCGGAGCGATGCGGTAGCGAAGGGGCTTGACCGTCACGCGGTAGCCGGTCGCGGCAGGCAATCCGGAGAGGACGTCGCGGAGGAGGGCGTCGCTGTGTGTCGGAAGCTTCGACCGGACCACCATTGGCCCTGCTGGACGGCCCCCGCCGCGCACCGATTTCACGCTTTCAATCTAGCGGCGGGCGCTTGAGCCCAAAGCCGGGTGCTCCGGGGCCCCTGCCCCGTCGGGGGCCCCCACCCCCTAGTGCTACAGTTTTGGCGAAAGTCGCTCGAGCGGGAGCGATTAGGCCGCGGAAAACCGATAGAGAACCGGGGAGAGGTGGAAGCCCGGACGACGGAAGCGGCGCGAATGGATCCCGCGAGACGGCATCCTGAAGAGCGTTTCCTAGGGATGCCCGGAAGCCCACCGTTACCGAAGGGCGCTCCGTGACCGCGGAGGCAAAGGGTCCGCCAGCGATGGCGGACCGAGATCGGGTGGCACCACGAGCCCTCGTCCCGTGAGCGGGCGAGGGTTTTTGTTTGGAGGCGTGTGGTGCTGACGGCGACGACCAGAAAGACACGCGAGCTCGTGCCGGTGGTGCGCGAGCGGCTCGCTGACCTCGAGACGCCGGTCTCGGCGTTCGCCAAGCTGCGCCCGCTGGGCGGCGCGTTCCTTCTCGAGAGCGTCGAGGGCGGGGAGCGCATGGGCCGTTACTCCTTCATCGGCGTTCTTCCTCGCGCGACCCTCGTGTTCCGAGACGGGGTCGCGTCAATGCTCGAGGACGACGGCGTCCGGACCATCGAATATGCCGACCCGCTCGATATCCTGCGCGACGAGCTCGGGCGCTACCGGCGCACCGCCGCCGGCGACCTCCCGCGTTTTTCAGGTGGAGCGGTCGGATACGTCGGCTACGAGGCCGCGCGGCGTTTTGAACGCCTTCCAGCGGCGTCACGAGATGTCCTCCGTCTGCCGGAAGCGGCGTTCTCGATCTACGACACCGTCGTCTGCTTCGACCACGTCCGTCATTCGCTCCTCGTGATCGCGCATGACGTCGAGGACGAGCGCGAAAACGCCGCGAGCCGCATCGCCCGGGTCTTCGCCGCGCTCGACGCGCCCGTGTCGCTCCCGGCGCGGGGAGAGCGCGTCGCTCGCACGGTCACCGCGAACGGGACGGCCGACGAGTACCGCGCTCGGGTAGCGAAGGCCCGGCAGCTCATCGCTGACGGCGACTGCATCCAGATCGTCCTTGCGCAGCGATTCGACGTCCGACCGGCCCCCGAGCCGCTCGCGCTCTACCGCGCGCTGCGGCACGTGAACCCCTCTCCCTACATGTTCCTTGTTGACATCGCGGGGGCCGCGCTCGTCGGCGCCTCTCCCGAGCCATTCGTCCGGGTCGAGGATGGTCGTGTCGTGATGTACCCGATCGCCGGGACGCGGCCGCGTGGCCGCGACGACGCCGAGGACGCCGCGATGGAGGCTGAGCTTCGCGCATCGGAGAAGGAGCGAGCCGAGCACGTCATGCTGGTCGACCTCGCGCGCAACGACATCGGCCGCGTCTCGCGCGCGGGGACCGTGCGGGTCCGCGAGCTCATGCGCGTCGATCGCTTCTCCCACGTTATGCACCTCACGTCGGTGGTCGATGGCGAGCTCGCTCCGGGCGTCGACGCGCTCGACGCGTTTCGCGCGTGCTTCCCGGCAGGGACCGTGTCGGGCGCGCCGAAGATCCGCGCCATGGAGCGCATCGCCGAGCTCGAGACCGACCGGCGCGGCCCCTATGCCGGGGCCATCGGGTACCTCGGGTTCGACGGGCGGATGGACACTTGCATCGGCATCCGCACCGCCGTCATCGCGGAGGGCGTGTGCCGCATCCAGGCGGGCGCCGGGATCGTTGCCGACTCCGACCCGGCCGCGGAGGAGCTCGAGACGAGAGCGAAGGCGCGCGCGCTCCTGCGCGCGATCGAGCTGGTGGACGGCGCGGAGATGGTGCGATGACGAGACGCGTGCTGCTCGTCGACAATTACGACTCGTTCACCTACAACCTCGCGCAAGCGTTCGGTGCCCTTGGCGCCGAGGTGACCGTTCTTCGCGCCGACGACCCGGCGCTCGCGGCGGCGCTCGACGCGCGTCCCGATCGCCTCGTGATCTCGCCCGGACCGGGCCGTCCCGAGGCAGCCGGCCGGTCGCCCGCGCTCGTGCGCGAGGGGCCGGAGCTCGGCATACCGACGCTCGGCGTCTGCCTCGGGCTTCAATGTGCAGCAGTCGCGTTTGGCGCATCGGTGATCCGCGCACCGGAGCCGCGACACGGAAAGACGTCGCTCGTGCGGCACGACGGCAGGGGCGTGTTCGCCGGAGTCCCGGATCCGACCGAGGCGACGCGGTACCACTCGCTCATGGTCGACGAGCGAACGCTTCCGGCAGATCTCGTCGTCACCGCTCGGAGCGATGACGGCGTCGTCATGGCGCTCCGGCACCGATCGCTTCCGCTCGAGGCGGTGCAGTTCCATCCCGAATCGGTCATGACTGCCGACGGCATGCGGATGCTGGAGAATTTCATTGGACGCGCGTGAGGCTCTCGTGGCGGTCGCCGGCGGTCGCACGCTCACGCGGGACGAGGCGCGCTCGGCCATGGCGTCGGTGATGGCGGGCGAGGCCACGCCGGCACAGCTCGGTGCGCTGCTGGCCGCGCTGCACATCCGGGGCGAAACGGTCGACGAGATCGCGGGCTGCGCGTCGGCACTACGCGAGGTCGCGGTGCGGGTGACCGTGCCGGCAGACGCGATCGACATCGTCGGCACCGGCGGGGACCGTTCCAACAGCTTCAACATCTCGACGGTGAGCGCCATCGTGACCGCCGCCGCCGGCGGCCGCGTTGCGAAGCACGGGAATCGTGCGGCGACGAGCGCGTGTGGGAGCGCGGACGTGCTCGAGGCCCTCGGCGTCCGTATCGACCTCGGACCCGAGGGCGTGGCCTGCTGCGTCGAGGAGACCCGGATCGGCTTCATGTTCGCGCCGCGCTATCACCCGGCGATGCGGCATGCGGGACCCGTGCGGCGGGAGATCGGGATACGTACCGTGTTCAACGTGCTCGGGCCGCTCGCCAATCCCGCCGGCGTCCGGCGGCTCCTGCTCGGTGTGCCGTCCCTCGCCCTCGGGGAAAAGATCGCCGGAGTCCTTGTCGAGCTCGGGACCGACCACGCCCTCGTCGTGCATGGCGAGGACGGGCTCGACGAGATCAGTCCTTCTCTTCCCACACGCACGTGGGAGGTTCGGGATGGATCGATCAGCGAGGGCCGCATCGAACCAGAAGATCTCGGCGTGACCCCTGTCGGACGCGCGGAGATCAAGGGTGGCGACCCGGCGAAAAATGCCACGATGGCGCGAGGCGTCCTGAGCGGTGCGAGAGACGGGGCGCGGGCGGCGATCCTGATGAATGCCGGCGCGGCCTGCTATGTCGCGGGACTCGCCCGCGATCTTCCCGAGGGGGCGAGACTCGCGGCCGAAGCGATCGATCGCGGTCAGGCCGGCGACATCCTCGAGCGGTTCGTCGCCACGAGCCGGCGGATCGGCGCGACGGAGGCCGCGACCGCATGACGGACTTCCTGGATCAGATCACACGAGAGCGACGCGCGGACGTCGCCGCCGCGCGCGCGGCCGTGCCCGACGACGAGATCCGTGCGCGGGCGCAGGTCGGACCCGGCCGGCCCTTCGATCAATTCTTCCAGTCGCTGCGTCACCGACGATCGGCGGTCGCGGTCATCGCGGAGGTGAAGCGGATCTCGCCCGCCTCGGGGGTACTCGTCGAGAGCTTCGATCCCGTTGCACAGGCGGTCCGCTACGTCGCAGCCGGAGCGACGGCGATCTCGGTGCTGACCGAGCACCGCCACTGGGGTGGGTCGCTCTCCGATCTCGTGGCCATCCGCAGCGCCGTGGACGTGCCTCTTCTCGCGAAGGACGTCATCGTCGATGCGTACCAGATCTACGAAGCGCGCGCCGCCGGCGCGGACGCGGTGTTGCTCATCGCCGAGGCGCTCCTGGACGAGGAGCTCCGGCGTCTCGTTTCCATCGCGAAAAGGCTCGGGATGTCGGCGCTGGTCGAAGCACACGAAGCGAGCGCTTTCGGTCGCGCCGTGTCCTGTGGCGCTCAAGTGGTGGGCGTGAATGCGCGGAACCTTCGCAGGCCAAGTGACATCGACGTCGGCCGCGTGCGGCAACTGCACACGTTCGCGCACGCGGATCAGATCCTCGTCGCAGAATCCGGCATCGCCTCGGTCGACGACGCGCGAATGCTCCCGGCGCGCGTCGATGCGGTCCTGGTCGGCACCGCCCTCATGCGTGCCGACGATCCGGGGCCGCTCATCCACGGCATCGCTTCGATCAGGCGGACGGTGAGCGTGTGATCACGAAATCGAAGCCTGGTCGATACGGCGAGTTCGGTGGCCAATATCTCCCCGAGACGCTCATGCCAGCGGTCGCGGAGCTCGAGGCGGCGTGGCTCGAGGCTCGCGCCGACGCGCGATTTCAGACCGAGCTCGCTCAGGTCCTGCGCGACTGGGTGGGCCGGCCGACGCCGCTCACCGATGCCCCTCGTCTTGCCCGCGCAGTAGGTCTCGCCCGCGTGCTCCTCAAGCGAGAAGACCTCGCGCATACCGGCGCGCACAAGATCAACAGCGCCGTCGGTCAGGCACTGCTCGCCAAGCGCATGGGTAAGCGGCGCATCGTCGCGGAGACCGGTGCGGGGCAGCACGGTGTGGCGAGCGCGGCCGCGTGCGCCCTGCTCGGAATCGAGTGCGTCGTCTACATGGGCACCGTCGATGCACGACGTCAGCAGGCCAACGTCTTCCGCATGAAGCTCCTCGGCGCCGAGGTGCGCGAGGTCGACGCGGGGAGCCGCACCTTGAAGGATGCGGTGAACGAGGCGATCCGCGACTGGGTCACCAACGTGCGCTCCACGTACTACCTGCTCGGATCGGCGATCGGCCCGCACCCGTACCCTGCGATGGTGCGTGACTTCCAGGCGGTCATCGGGCGCGAGGCGCGCGAGCAGGCGCTCGCGATCCTCGGCGGACTTCCCGATGTCGTGATCGCCTGCGTCGGTGGAGGGTCGAACGCGATCGGCATCTTCAGCGCATTTCTTGACGACCCGGGCGTCAAGATCGTCGGCGTGGAGGCCGGCGGCGAAGGCGTCGCGAGCGGCAGGCACGCAGCGTCGATCGTCGGTGGAAGCGTCGGGGTGCTTCACGGCTCACGGACGCTCGTCCTCCAGGATGAGCAGGGACAGATACGAGAGACCCACTCGGTCTCGGCAGGGCTCGACTATCCGGGTGTCGGTCCCGAGCACGCCGCGCTCGCCCGATCGGGTCGCGTCCGCTACGCGGCGCGCACCGACCGCGAGGCGCTCGACGCGTTCGCGCTGCTGTCGCGGACGGAGGGCATCATCCCTGCGCTCGAGCCCGCGCACGCCATCGCCGAGCTTCCGGCGATCGCGGGCGACGGGGCCGGGCAGACCGCGCTGTTGTGTCTCTCCGGCCGAGGTGACAAGGACCTCGAGATCGTGATGGGCGAGGGGCTGATTCGATGACGCTGTCGACGGCTTTGACCGGGACGGCGCGCATCGCTCGGGCTTTCGCTCGAGCTCGCGAAGAAAAGCGCCTCGCCATCGTCGTCTATCTCACCGTCGGCTACCCGGACCGCGCGGCGACCGGAGCTTTGTTGCGCGCCGCCCTCGATGGGGGCGCGGATCTGTTGGAGCTCGGCGTGCCTTTCAGCGACCCGCTCGCCGACGGCGCGACGGTGCAGCGCGCCAGCGAGGTCGCTCTTCGTCAGGGGGTCAGCCTCAGAGACTGCATCGCGGAGGCATCGGCGGTCGTGCGCGAGCGCGACGCGACCGTGCTCCTGATGGGATACACGAATCCATTTCTGCGATACCGTGGCGGCGTCGCCGGCTTCGCGTCGGATGCCGCCCGGGCTGGCGTGGCCGGGATCATCGTTCCCGATCTGCCTTCGGAGGAATCGGCCGAGTTCGACGAGGCGCTCGATCCGGAAGGCCTCGCGCGGATCGATATGTACGCGCCGACGACTCCCGACGCCCGGCTCGCGCGCCTGCTGCCGGGCGCGCGCGGATTCGTCTACTGCGTTTCGCTCACGGGAGTCACCGGCGCGCGTCGTGCGCTCGGTGCCGACGTCGCGGAGTTCGTCGCCCGGGTGCGTCGCCACACCGCGCTTCCCATTGCCGTCGGATTCGGCATCAGCGCGCCCGAGCACGTTGCATCCTTGCGGGGCGTGGCCGACGCCGTCGTGGTCGGGAGCGCCGCGCTGGACGCGGTCTCGGGGGCGCCGGCGGGGCGGAGACCCGAAGCCCTTCGTGCGTTTGTCTCGGCGCTCGCGGCGGCTGGGAAAGGCTGATGCCGGTGCGCGGCATCCGCGGCGCGACGACCGTCGGCAACAACGAGGCGCGCGCGATCTACGACGCGACGCTCGAGATGCTCAACACCATCGTCAAGCTGAATGGCGTGCGGCCCGAAGACGTCGGTTACATCTGGTTCACCGTGACCGACGACCTGAACGCCGCCTTCCCGGCGGACGCCGCACGCGCCGGGCTCGGCTGGACCGACGTGCCGCTCGTCTGCGGGCGCGAAATACCGGTGCCCGGGGCACTCGAGCATTGCGTCCGTGTGCTCATAGCCTGGAACACTCCGAAAACGCAGAAGGAGATCCGCCACGTTTTCCTTCACGGCGCGCGCGTGCTTCGTCCTTCCTGGGCGGTCGATCTGCCCGGCGACGCGCCCCTTGGGGTGCCTTAGTGCTTGTCGTGATGAAGCGCGATGCGACGAAGGAGGAGATCGACGCGGTCGTCGAGCGGATCAAGGAGTTCGGCATCACGCCCGTGCCTCTTCCGGGCGCGGAGCGCACGGCGATCGGCACGTTCGGAAGCACCTCGCGCGCCGCGGCGGAGGCGGTCGAATCATTGCCCGGCGTCGCCGAGGTGGTCCCGATCAGCCGGCCGTTCAAGCTGGCGTCACGCGAGGTCATCGGAGAGGACACGGTCGTGCGGATCGGGGACGTGCCGGTCGGCCACGGCCATCCCCTCGCGGTGATCGCGGGGCCGTGTGCGGTCGAGTCCCGCGAGGTCACACTCGAGACCGCGCGGGCGGTGCGCGCAGCGGGCGGCGCGGCGCTTCGGGGCGGCGCGTTCAAGCCCCGGAGCTCGCCGTACACGTTTCGCGGGATGGGTGGGGAGGGGCTGGAAATCCTTGCCGAAGCGCGCGCTGTCAGCGGTCTTCCCATCGTCACCGAGGTGCTCGCGCCCGGCGACGTCGAGGCGGTGGCCGCGGTCGCCGACTGCCTGCAGATCGGCGCGCGGAACATGCAGAACTACTCGCTCCTCGACGCGGTCGGCGAGCAGACCAAGCCGGTGCTCCTCAAGCGCGGCATGTCGGCGACGGTGGAGGAGCTGCTGCTGTCCGCCGAATACGTCCTTGCGCGCGGCAACCGCAACGTCATCCTCTGCGAGCGCGGCATTCGCACGTTCGAGCGATACACCCGCAACACCTTCGACATCAACGCGATCCCGCTTCTGAAACGCCTCTCGCATCTGCCGGTGCTCGCCGATCCATCGCATGGGACGGGCAAGTGGTACCTCGTCGCGCCGATCGCGCTCGCCGCGGTCGCCGCCGGCGCCGACGGCCTGCTTGTCGAGGTGCATCCCAGTCCGGACCACGCGCTCTCCGACGGATTCCAATCGCTCAGCTTCGACAACTTCCGAGCGCTCATGGGTGCGGTCCCGCACGTCGCGCGCGCGGTCGGGCGCACCGAACAGGTCGCCACGCCGTGAGGATCGGCGTCGCCGGTCTTGGGCTCATCGGCGGTTCGCTCGCGCTCGCGCTACGCGGTACGCACGAGGTCACCGGATACGACACGGACGAACGTGCCCGCGCGGCGGCGAAGGCCGACGGGATCCGGATCGTGACGCGCCTCGACGAGCTCCTACCGGCCGATGCTGTTCTCGTCGCTACGCCGATCCCGGCGATCGTGCCGGCGCTGGAGCGGCTGGCCCCACACTCGGATGGCGCGGTGCTCATCGACACGGGCTCCCTGAAGCGGGCGGTCGCGGAGTACGCCGCGCGGGCGCCGGCGGCAACACGCATCGTCGGTGGCCACCCCATGGCGGGAACGACATCGGCCGGATTCAGCGCGGCGGATCCGAGCCTTTTTCGGGGACGGGCGTTTCTTCTCGTGCCCACGGCACGATCAGACGACGCCGCGATGACGGTCGCGGGCGCGATCGCGGGCGAGATCGGTGCGGTGGTCACGGTGTGCTCTGCCGACGTGCATGACCGCGCGATGGCTCGCCTGGTCGCCGGCCCGCTCGCGGCCGCTGCGGCGCTCGCCGTCGCGGGCGCCCAGGCGGAGCCGCTACTCCGGAGCGCGGGTCCAGGATTTCGTGACTCGACACGGCTTGCCGACACCCCGGCCGATCTCGCGACCGACCTTTTGTTTGGCAACAGCGCCGACGCGGCGGCGGCGATCGGATCGATCGTCGAGGGCCTCACCCAGCTGCGGGACGCCCTCGAGCGCGGAGACCGAGAGTACGCGCGGAGCTTTCTGCGGGCCGCGCGTTCGGTGCGCAGCGAGCTCAGCTGAGCGCCATGCCCGGTCAAGCGCTCGGCGAGCCGCCGGGATGTAGAACGTAGGCGTGAATCGCCTCAGCGACGAAGACGTCGATCGCATTGCGGGCCGCGTCGTGAGCAAGTTTGTCCAATACGTGCTCGTCTTGGTCATCGGCATCTGGGTGGTCCCGATCGTCGCGATCGGCATCCTCGGCTTCATCGGTACCGCGACGCGCGGTGTGCCCTGGCTTGCCCTGCCGCTCGCGACGACCGCCCTGGCCGGTCCCGTTGTGTTGCTGATCTGGATGTGGGGCCGCTCTAGGCGGGCGCGCTGATCAGGTCCGCTCGGGAAGTCTGAGCTCCAGGCGCCGGCAGCGCGGGCAGCTTCCACGCGCCTCCGCTTCCACCGGTCCGCAGGGTCGTCTCTCCGAGGGACTGAAGCTCCGCACCGCAACGCAGACACGCGTCGCCCGATGCTCGCCCGTCGTGTGTCATCGCGAAAGCTGGGCGATCATTTCGTAAAACTGCGGAAACGTCTTCGCGACCGAACCCGCGCCCTTGATCGCGACTCCGGGCACCTGCAGTCCGAGAATCGAGAACGCCATCGCGACGCGGTGATCGCCGCAGGCGTCGACGATCCCGTCATGCAGTGGCGCCGGCTCGACGCGGATGGCGTCGGCGAATGCTTGCGCGCGCCCGCCGAGCGCGTTGATGCCATTCGCGACGACCGTCACCCGGTCGCTCTCCTGCTTTCGGGTATGCCCGATGCCGGTGAGCTCGGTCGCCTCGGACGCCTGCGTCGCGACGACAGCGAGGGTGGGGAACACGTCCGAGCAGTCCTTCACGTTGGCACGGATCCCGTGCAGCTCACCGATCCGGCGCACCGTGACGCCGCCGCCGCGATGCGAGACCCCACAACCCATCGCCTGGAGAAGCTCGAAAAACCGCGCGTCGCCCTGACCGCCCTCACGCAGACGCGCATCGACGCCGTCGATGGTCACCGCACCGCCGAGCACCGCTGCCGCGGCCGCCGGGTAGGTCGCGGCGGTGACGTCGCCCGGGATGCGCATGTCTCTCGCGCGCACCTTTCCCGCCACGACCGTGATCAGGTTGCCGTCGCGTTCGATCTTGACCCCGCGCTTCCGGAGGGATGCGATGGTCAGGTCGACGAACGGCGCGGACACGAGGGTCCCCGCGATGCGCAGCCGAAGGCCACCCTCAAGCCGGGCCGCGACGAGCAGGAGCGCTGACGCGAACTGGCTCGACTCGTTGCCCGCGATCTCGATGTCGCCGCCGCGGATCGGCCCGATGATCGTCACCGGCAGACGGTCTCCGGTGACGGTCGCCCCCAAACGCCGCAGCGCGTCGAGGAGCGGCGCGATGGGACGCTCGCGCAAGCGCGGAGAGCCGGTGATGGTGACGTAACCGCTCCCGAGCGCGGCCAGCGCGGCGCCGAACCGCGCGACCGTGCCCGCATCTCGGGCGTCGATCGCTGCACCGGCGCGGTGGCTGGCTCCCGAACCGCGGACGACGATCTCGTCAGCATCCCACTCGACGCGATAGTCCAGGGCGACGACCGCCTCCGTCATGACATGCACGTCGTCTCCCGGATCGAGATGCCCAAGGTTGAGACGGGATCGGCCGTTGGCTATCGCCGACAGCACGATCTCGCGGTTGGCAACGCTTTTTGATGCCGGAACGCGGGCGCGTTTGTCGACCAGCGGCCGGCGGATGGGCGTGATGGGGCGAAGGTCGTCCATCGGGGTGCGAGGATTATCACCGCGATGCGGTACACAGGTGCGGAGCGCGCGGCGCAGGCCGGTCTCGTGGCTTTCGCGCTCGTCTTCGCGCTCGTCGCGTTCGGCGTCCTCTTCCGCGGCGCGGACGGTGGGACCGGGGCGAACCCGAGCCCGAGCGCATCCGCGTCGTCGAGAGCGCCGGACGTCACGATCGCGCAACCCACGTGTTGCACGCAAACCGCGCGCGCGCTCCTCGCGACATGGGAGTCGAGTGCGCACGTCAACGCGGCGAAGGTGGCGCTCACGCCGGATCCGGGTTTCGAATGCACCGCGAGCATCGACGCAAATGGCCTCAAGGGGACGTTCAGCTGCCGCGGCCTGCTGAAGGGAGCGACGGACTACGTTGCGAACCTCCGCCTCACGACCGCGGCCGGCACCTTCCCATTCGAGCACCGCTTCAAGACCATGGGCGACCGACTGACCGACGTGAAGTGGTTCACCGAGTTCGAGGATCCGACGGGGGAGCCGCTCTCCTGCGCGGCGGCCAGCTGCCGGATCATCCAGAACTACACGGCGGGCAAGGACCCGCTCACCGCGCAGGCGATCCTCGACCTCGGTCGGCAGTTCAATCGGAGCAACGATCCCGGCCTCGATCCCGTCGCGATCGCCACAGTCCTTCAGCGGATGGACGCGGGCAACCACTACCACTACTACCGCTACGACACGCGCGAGGACGCGACCGGCGCGGCGGTGTACTGGCTCGTGCGCAGCGGGAAGCCGGTCATGGTCATCAGCCTCGCCGGGCAGCACGGCCCGGTGCTCGTCGGGTTCCAGGGAACGTTCGGCACCTATTACGACGACCCGAGCAACCGGATCACCGGCGTCGTCGTCGAGGACCCGCAGCGCGGCGATCTGAATCCCCTCACGCAGAACCACCGGCCGGACATCTCCCGCTCAGCGGGGTTCCAGGCAGGTCAGCTCATTGGACTCGACGCGTGGTACGGCGAGGAGTGGTGGCTCCGGTTCCCGTATCCCGCGTCGATCAAGATGCCCGACGGTTCATTCCAGAACATCGAGCGCAACGACGGCGCTTATCCGACCCCGCATTGGGAAAAGAAATTCGTGATCCTGGTCGACGACGGCGACGGAGATAATCCGCCCGACCGCGAGGGGCGAGTGAAGTTCCGCTGAGCGAGGCCGGAGACAGCTGCGTGTTCTGTCGGATCGTCGCTCACACCGCTCCGGCGACGATCCACTACGAAGATGCCGATATCGTCGCCTTTGACGCGGAGCCGGCCGCGACGGCGCTCCACGTGCTCGTCGTACCGCGCAGGCACATTCGCTCGGTCGCCGAGCTCGCCGACACGGAGCTCGCCGGACGGCTTGTGCTTGTCGCTTCGAGGATCGCGGCCGAGGCCAGGGCCAAGAGCTTTCGCCTTGCCACCAACTCCGGCGCTCCGCTTCAGGATGTTTTCCACCTCCACTGGCACGTCATGGCGGACGGCGCCATGGGGCATCCGGCGGGGATAGCGTTCTCGAGGCCGCCGCAGGAATCGTGAATACTGGTCGGTAATGGCGAAGCGCACGGTGCGCAGGCCGACGAAGGCCGGATCAAGTGCCACCAAGGCGCGGGCCAAGCGTGTGCCGAAGACCCATCCGCTCGTCGATCAGCTCCGCTTCACCCGTAGCGAGTGGCTGCGCGGGTTGAAAGGACTCAGTGAGGAGGGGGCCGCGCGACACTTCGGCCCGATGAATTCGATCGGCTGGATCGTCGGCCATCTGACCTGGCAGGAGCAGCGTTACCTTTTGGACCGGCCGCAAGGGATCATGCTCCGAGAGGACATCCAGAAAGAGTTTTTCTCCGGCGCGCCCATGACCACACCCTCATTCGCCGAGATGCTGAAGGCGTGGCGCGCAATTACGAGGGCCGCGGATCCATTCCTCGACCAGCTAACGACCGAAAAGCTGCTAGTGGATCTGCCGTTCAACGGCAAGCGCTCGGGACAGAGTCAGGGCTCCGCGATACGGCGCATGACGTACCACTACTGGTTTCACATCGGTGAGATTCAGGCGATCCGCCAGCAGATCGACAACGCCGGACTGCCGCAGTACGTCGGCAACATAGAGGGCAAGGCGCCGTACCGTCCGGAGTGATCCTTAGGGCGGCGTCAGCTCGACCGCGAATGCGACGCTGGTGTCGCCGTGATCCGTCACCCGCGACCATCCGAGTGATATGAGCAGGTAGTACCTGCCGTCGCGCATCAGCTGCGACGTGTACGACCGGTCG
>Ga0209156_10001988_pt1 | contig 16316 bp, 17 predicted proteins | sample GraSoiAngelo_124_FD_185881 | JGI IMG/M metagenome (GOLD analysis project Ga0209156, IMG submission 185881) | Grasslands soil microbial communities from the Angelo Coastal Reserve, California, USA - 14_0927_05_20cm (SPAdes) (version 2) | ecosystem: Environmental > Terrestrial > Soil > Grasslands...
AATTGATCTATGCGATCCAAAACAAAATGCCCTACGCGGAGGTGAAAAATGCAGCAGGGCAATTTGTGAAGGCTTCAATAGAATCGGTGACCGCGGCGCTCGGGACAGCCAATATTCCCGATGACTTCCGGTTTTCGATGACGAACGCGCCGGGCGAGAGCGCATATCCGATTTCTGGTGCGACATGGTTGCTGGTGTACGAGCAGCAGAAGGATCCAGCGAAAGGCAAAAAGCTGATTGAATTCCTGAAATGGGCAATGACGAAGGGAGAAGGAATGGCCAAGGACTTAAACTACGCGCCGCTGCCGAACGAGGTTCAACAACGTGTTCTGCAGCGAATCGACGAGATCAAATCCTAAAGAAGGGGTGCACGGCAGCCAGTTGCCGCTGCTAATCGAAGAATAAATCATATGGCTGTGGCCGCATCGATGGCGATGGAAGAGCGCTCGGCGCAAGCCAGGATGGCGACGCCATCACGGCTTGGGGACAAAGCATTCGAGTGGCTCACGCTCGCAATGGCGCTCGTCGTGCTCGTGCTCGTCGTCTTGATTGGCTGGCAACTCTGGATTGGATCTTCACTCGCTATCAAAAAATTTGGTTTCCATTTCCTCACCACATCAACCTGGGACCCGGTCGCGGAACAATTCGGCGCGCTGCCCTTTATTTACGGCACGCTGGTTTCTTCCCTGATCGCGCTTCTCATTGCCGTGCCGTTGAGCATCGCAACGGCGGCTTATTTGACAGAACTCGCGCCGCTCTGGATTCGGCAGCCGCTCGTTTCGTTAATTGAAATGCTGGCGGCGATCCCGAGCGTGATCCTTGGGTTGTGGGGAATTTTCGTAATGATCCCGTGGCTGCGGCAATATCCGTTTCCGGTGCTCAAACGTTTTCTCGGGTGGACCCCGTTTTTTACCGGGCCAATGTACGGCCCGAGTATGCTTGCCGGTGGAATTATCATCGCGATTATGATTCTGCCGATCATTACCTCGGTATCACGCGAGATTCTCCGCAGTGTTCCAAACTTGCAGCGCGAAGCGGCTTACGCCCTCGGAGCGACCCGCTGGGAAGTGACTCGGATTGCGGTGCTGAGTTACGCCAAGAACGGCTTGTTCGGCGCAGTGATCCTCGGGCTGGGACGCGCTCTCGGGGAAACGATGGCGGTCACAATGGTGATCGGCAACACACCGCAGATCGCCGCATCACTGTTTCAGCCGGGATATACCCTCGCCAGCGTGCTCGCCAACGAGTTCACAGAAGCGACGACTGACATGTATCTCCAGGCGCTGTTTGAAATTGGCTTCGTCCTGTTTGGAATAACCATCCTCGTGAATCTTTTGGCGCAATTGCTTCTGCGCACGATCACGACAGCATCAGCAACACGTGCTGTACAATAGCAATGCATTTCGAACGAGCATCCAATCACACCTGGCGCAAGATCAAAAGCACGCTGGCATCTACGATCGCGTTCGTCTCTGCGATCCTTGTGATCGCCCCATTGGGTCTGGTGTTTTTTCATCTCCTCGTCAACGGCGCCGGTTCGGTGAACTGGGATTTTTTCACCAAACTGCCAGCTCCGGTCGGAGCAGTTGGTGGCGGCATGGTGAACGCAATTGTCGGCTCTTTGGAATTGCTCGCGCTGGCCGGCGCAATTGGGATTCCGGTCGGCGTTTTGGGCGGAGTTTACCTTGCCGAGTATGGCTCGGCACGGATCAATCTGGTCCTGCGATTTCTGGCTGACGTTCTCAATGGAGTCCCATCCATCACTTGGGGCGTAGTAGTTTACGGGCTGGTCGTGTTGCGCTTCAAAGGCTTTTCGGCTTACGCCGGCGGTCTTGCGCTAAGCCTGATCATGATTCCGCTAATCCTGCGCACGACGGAAGAAGTCGTCCTCCTGGTGCCGAATGGTTATCGCGAGGCCGCGCTCGCGCTCGGCGTCAGCCGGTGGAAAACGATCGTTCACATCGTGATGAAGACCGCGTCCAAGGGGATCATCACCGGGATTCTGCTCGCGCTCGCCCGCGTGGGCGGCGAAACGGCACCACTTCTTTTCACCGCATTCGGTAATCGGTTTTGGAATCACAGCCTGAGTCAGCCGATCGCAGCGCTGCCGTTGCAGATTTTTACCTATGCAATTTCTCCCTATGATGACTGGCATCGGCAGGCGTGGGCCGGCGCGCTGGTGCTCGTCACTGGCGTTTTTTGCGTTAACGTAATTGTTAGACTTCTAACGCAGGGGCGTTCAGCGTCTGTCGTTTAGCGTCTTCGCGAATGGATAATTTAGTAATGACAACACCTGAGCGAAGCGTGATGGACCGCGTCGACCGGCCTGCTGAGCCGATGCCTGCAGACGAGGCCGTGTCGGCGTGCACGTTTCGAATAAAGGACCTTTCGATCTGGTACGGAGAAAAACGCGCCATCGACAATGTGACGCTCGATATCGCCTCCAATGCTGTAACGGCAATCATCGGGCCCAGCGGTTGTGGGAAATCCACGTTCATTCGCTCCCTCAATCGCATGCACGAGCTTGTACCCAAAACGCGAGTGGAAGGCACAGTGCTCCTTCAGGGAGAGGATCTCTATTCGAGCAATGTCGATCCTGCAATCGTTCGACGCCGAGTCGGCATGGTTTTCCAAAAATCCAATCCCTTTCCTACAATGTCGATTGGCGAGAATGTGATCATTGGGTTGCGACTCAACGGTGTTCGCAATCAAAAATTTCTGAACGAGCGCCTGGAAAGATCCCTTCGAATGGCTGCGCTTTGGGATGAAGTGAAAGATGATTTGCACAAGCCAGGCACAAGCCTTTCCGGCGGGCAACAGCAGCGACTTTGCATAGCTCGCGCGCTTGCGGTCGAGCCGGAAGTGCTCCTCATGGATGAGCCGTGTTCGGCGCTCGATCCCATCGCCACAGCGAAGATTGAGGAATTAATCTACGAGCTTAAAACCACTTACACGATCGTGACGGTGACCCACAACATGCAGCAAGCCGGCCGCATCTCTGATTATACTGCTTTCTTTTATCTTGGACGGCTGATCGAATTTGGGCCAACCACGAAGATTTTTACGAATCCGAGTGAAAGACAGACTGAAGATTATATCACGGGACGATTTGGTTAATGAAACGTCGACGTGGTTCTTATGATCGCGCCTAAACACATCCTGGGGACATTTGACGAAGCTCTTGCTTCGCTGCGCAATAATGTGCTGATGATGTCGGGACTGACCGAGCGCAGCCTCGAGCGAGCAATGAAGGGTTTGGTCAATCGTGACGACAACATTTGCGCAAATGCAATCGCCGATGACGAAGAGATCGACCAGTTGGAGAAACAGATCGATAAGGACGGGGTTGATATTCTGTTGCGCTTTCAGCCCGTCGCGTCAGACCTGCGCCGCGTCGTCTCCGCTATGAAACTTTCCTCGAATCTGGAGCGCATGGCCGATCAAGCGACAACGATTGCGCGGCGCGCGCGGAAGTTGAATCAACATCCGCCGTTGCCTGAAGTCGAATTGATGAAGCCGATGTACGAGCACGCCATGTCGATGTTCAAGGACAGCGTGGACGCCTTCGTGCGCGAGGACGTCGATCTCGGTCGCGCAGTTGTTCCGCGCGATGAAAAGCTGGATGAATTGAACCGGCTCGCCAGCCACAAACTAGTCGAGCGCATGGCGCAGGACCCGGAGCAACTGCGAGGTTACCTGAATCTGATATTTATTGGCCGTTGCCTCGAACGCGTGGGCGATCACGCCACGAACATCGCCGAGGACGCCGTTTATGCCGCCGCGGCCGAAGACATCCGGCACCAGACTTTGGTCGCCTCGAGCTAAAAACCGGCGCGTTGCATATGCGCAGGTGATTGCTGATGTTTAGCGATGCCGGAAGCGCAGGCCACCGCCCGAACCGAAGAAGAAAGCAGCGCAATCGCCGTCCCGAAGGTCGTACAAACTGCGCATGATCGTTTTGGGGACCCGAAAAATTTTATCAACCGCGAGCTGAGCTGGCTCGAGTTTAACCGCCGCGTTCTCGAAGAAGCGCAGGATCAAAGACAACCGCTCATCGAGCGCGTTAAGTTTCTCACCATCGTCAGTTCGAATCTGGACGAGTTCTTCGAGATTCGCGTCGCCGGAATCAAACAGCAAATTGAGAGCGAGACGAGCGATGTTGGCCCTGACGGGTTGAGCCCCTCGGAAGTATTCAATCGCATCCAGAAAACGGTACGTGAACTGGTTGCGGCGCAATATGCGCTCTGGAAAAGCGAATTGCTGCCGGAGCTGGCGAAAAACGGGATTTACGTGCGCGAAATCGCGGAGTTGCCGGCAAAACGCGCGGCGTGGGCGCACCGTTATTTTCTGCAGGAAGTTTTCCCAATGCTCACGCCACTGGCAGTGGACGCCAGTCATCCATTCCCGCATCTGTTGAACCGCAGTCATAATTTACTGGTGCGCGCAAAAATGCGGCGTCGTGGCGAGCCGCTGCATGCCATCGTACAAGTGCCGCGGGTTGTGCCGCGATTGATCCTGATGCCTCGGGGGAAAGGCGCGGACGAACCGTGGGAGTACATCTATCTCGCCTCTCTCATTAAACAGCACATCGGCGAACTATTTCCCGGTTTGATTCTCGATGGCGTGCATGCGTTTCGCGTCACACGCAACAGCGACCTCTATATCGATGATGAGGAGGCGGAGAACCTTTTGCGCACGATCGAGCAGGAACTGCGGCGTTCAAGCCGCGGCAATGCCGTCCGCCTCGAAGTCGAAGCCGATTGTCCGAAAGATTTTCTCGAGTTGCTCCTGCGGTTTTTCAATTTATCCGAAGCCGACGCCTACAAGCTGGATGGTCCGCTGTCGATGACGCACCTCGCGCCGCTGGTTACTAACGATGCGTTCGGGAAACTTAAGGATCGTCCGTTTCAACCGGCGCGTGATCCTGCCTTGCCGCCGCATGCTGATTACTTCGAAGTGTTGCGGCGTCAGGATGTGCTGCTGCATCATCCTTATGACAGCTTCGATCAGGTAGTCGAATTGATCGAGAAAGCGGCAACTGACCCGCAAGTGCTGGCGATCAAGATCACGCTCTATCGCACCAGCGGCGATTCGCCCATCGTTGAGGCGCTGATCGACGCGGCGAATGCAGGCAAACAGGTCACGGCCATCGTCGAACTTCGCGCGCGATTTGACGAAGCGACGAACATTCAATGGGCGCGGCGGCTCGAAGAAGCGGGCGCCCACGTCATTTACGGTGTGGTAGGGTTGAAGACCCACTGCAAAACGCTGCTCATCGTCAGGCGCGATGCCGATCGACTCCGGCATTATGTGCATCTCGGGACGGGCAATTATCACCCGCGCACCGCCCGCATTTACACCGACTGGAGTCTGCTTAGCAGCGAACCGCAATTGACCGAGGAGGTGGCAACTGTTTTCAACACGCTTACGGGTCTCGCCGGCTATCCGGGCCTGAAAAAATTGATGGTCGCGCCGTTCGACATGCATAGCCGTCTCATTCAGTTGATCGAGCGCGAGCGAGATAACGCGCGCGCGGGCAAACCGGCTCGGATTGTCGCGAAACTGAATGCCTTGGTCGATCAAGAAATCATTGAAAAGCTGTATGAGGCTTCATGCGCTGATGTGACTATCGATCTTATCGTTCGCGGAATTTGTTGTCTGCGCCCGAAAATCCCGGAACTAAGCGAGAACATTCGCGTCATCAGCATCGTTGGCCGATTTCTGGAACACAGCCGCATAAATTACTTCGAAAACGCTGGAGACCCTGTGGTTTATCTTTCGAGCGCGGATTGGATGCCGCGCAATTTCTTCCGGCGGATCGAAGTGGCGTTCCCACTCGAGACGCCCGCACTGCGCGATCAGATTACCAATGACGTGATTCCAGCTTTTCTTCACGATCGCGTGAAGGCGCGCGAGTTGCAACCGGACGGTACCTACCGGCGCTTGAAACCGGAAGGTCCGGAACCAAGCCGACAGGCGCAATGGCAATTTCGAGAGGTATCACGCGAACGCACAAAAAAACTCACCGGATCAAAGAAAAAAAACCGAGCAGATAAATTAATTCCGATCAGCGTTGTGCATGAAAATCCGGCGGGGGGGGCGACAAGATCGGACAAACTGTGAAGAAAAGGATTCTCGTCATCGACGTAGGCGGCTCGAATGTGAAGTTGATGATTTCCCGCTGGGAAAAGCGAAAATTCAAATCCGGCCCGGATCTGACGCCGCGCGAAATGGTGGCTCAAATGAAAACACTGGTCCGGGATTGGAGCTTCGACGGCATCTCCATGGGATTTCCAGCGCCAATTCGCAATGGGCGCATCATGAGCGAACCCAAACACCTCGGTCCGGGGTGGACTCGGTTCGATTACGAGAAGTCGCTGGGTAAACCCATCCGCATCATCAACGATGCAGCCATGCAGGCCCTCGGCAGTTTCCACGGCGGGCGTATGTTGTTTCTTGGACTCGGCACCGGGCTGGGATCGACATTGATTTGGGAAACCAACGTGCTCCCGCTGGAGCTTGGCGATCTGCCTTACGGCAACGGGGACATCATCGAGGATTACGTCGGGAAATCGGGAATGAAACAGCTGGGCGAAAAAGCGTGGAAACGCGAAGTCCTTCGCGCCGTCCTGCTGTTGAAGAAATCGCTGATTGCGGATTATGTGGTTGTTGGCGGCGGGAGCGCGAAGAAGTTCGACACGCTGCCGAGCGGCATTGAGCGAGGACACAACCGAAATGCTTTTCTTGGCGGCGTTCGCCTTTGGCAAATCGATCCACGCGCGCGCAGGCCAAAGTGGAAGATCATGTGAGCCACTAACGCAGTTAAATATGTTAAAAGAGCTACAAAAGTTAAATTGGCTCAACCACCAACTCTTTTCGTTTTTAACCTTGTAACTCTTGTAACCCTTTTAACTCTTATTGCCATGCAACTTTATTTCCTTCGTCATGGCGAGGCTGATTGGCCGAATTGGAAGAAACCGGATGATGAGCGCCCGCTCACCGATTTCGGTAAAAAAGAAATGCGCGACGTGGCGAAATTTCTCACGCGTCTCAATGTGCGGTTGAATCTGATCGTGACCAGTCCGTTACCGCGCGCATCGCAAACAGCTGAGATCGCAGCCGATTATCTGAAGGCGAAATTGCAAAAGGATGAATCGCTCGCGCCTGGATTTGGAATGAGCGTATTGCGGACCGTGCTTAAGCGACACCCCGCAAAAGCGCTGATGCTGGTCGGCCACGAACCAGACTTCACGACTATCATTTCGGGATTGACCGGCGCTTCACTCAAGCTTTCCAAGGCAGGCGTCGCTCTGGTGGATGTGGATCCTGAGTCCGAAGAAGGAAAACTTCTCTGGCTTTTCCCGCCAAAGATCGCGCGAAAAGCGAAGTAACGAGCTTTGTAGCGTTTGTGTGAAACGAAGTTCGCGCTGAAATCTACGTAACGAGCGCTTCTGCCAGAGAGTGCGACGATTTCCCTTCCCAGTCTTGAAGCCAGCTGGCGATGCGTGAACCGAAATCCCGCGGGCGCTCGGCAAAGAAATGCTCCGCCAGCTCCGCGGCACCACGTTGCAGGTCGCTCTGGCTGACTTCAATTACAGCAAGCAACCTCTGACCTTCGCGCTGCCATTTCGATTTTCCATGTTCGCTCCGCAATCTTGCGCCGAGAAAACTCAAATCGTGCGCACGACCGAGCAGATCGCCTAACGAACGCAAATCGTCGCTCAGGCTCTTTAACACGACCGGATTGACTGGCCCAAGAATACGTAGTTGATACCAAAGCGTTTTCGCCCTGGTCCTGAACTCGTGAAAATTTTCAGTTGTCGGATCTGTCGTTGCCTCAGCGAGTGCTTTCCGAGCCCGTTTATAGCTCGCCTGCACAGTGCAACAATGTTGTTTGCAGCCGAATTGGTCGAGGGTCCAGCGATCGACGGCTGAGGCCGCCTGCTCCAACAACGGAACCGCCTGTGTTTGCCACTCTGCGAATGCAGCGATGAAATTTTCAAGTTCCAAAGTCAGCATCACTTCGAGATTTCCGTAGGTGCTTTGGCCGTCGCGCTGCGTAACTTCTTGAAGTTCCCTCACCGTCTGTAAGCGCACTTCTGCATCGCGAATTTCCGAGGTAAGGCGGCCGACGTCGCGCAGTGCATGGTCTTGTGTCCGGTAGAGACCGCGCCCGATCTCCTTGCGCACCAGCCGCAGCGCCGCGCGCGCTTTCTTCAAGTGCTTGCGCATTGCGTGTACCGGCGTGTCGTCGGTTTTGGTTTCGCCTTTGGCAACGGCAATGGCGCCTTCGATTTGTTTACGGCAGACCCGGCAAAGATTGTCGCCGAGAGTTTCTCCGTGCCGTAATTCGTAGCTCATTGTCAATCTTAGTGTTGGGGGGGTTCACATTTCTATAAACTGATTCCCCGACGATTTCAGCCCAAAAAACGCTTTGGCAGTTTGAATCCAGCAAACTCGCCGTTGACCGGATTCCGTCTCGTATCACGCCGATTTGTGCTCAGCGCGCGCCGGTTGCAGGATCACGAGCGCCGACGGTTTTACCGTGATTTCGATGTCGCTCGGACTCTTCGCCTTTTGCTTTTTGCGCGGCCAAACTTTGTCGTCGAAGTGAAGCATCGAATTTTCCCAAACAATTTTTAACTCACGAAACCTTCGGAGGGGCAGCGGGAATTTGGCCCTCCGCCCAGCCAGTCGGGCATCGAGATATTCCATGCACAGGGAACGATCCTCTTCCCGGACACATACGAAATCTAAGCGGCCATCCTTGGTCGCAGCCTGCGATGCGAGATAAAGTATGGGGCCGACCGAGCGAATGTTCATCGCTTCCCAAAGAATGTAGTCGTTTGAAATGTCTTCGTCCTCGAGTTCAATCTTCCATTTCCGGGCCGGATAGTCGTGCAGCATTCCGCGCAAAAGCGAAACGTGTCGCCTCATTTCTTGTTCTTTCGAAAGCTGTTTCGTTTTCTTATCCTTGCCCTTCGCATTCCGAAGATAATCCGCGAGCAGGCCGCCTCCGGCGCTTTCAAAAAAATAACGTTTGCCCCACGGCCCTCTTGCAAGGCCGATGTCAAACGCTCGCCGTTCCGCGGCATTGAGCCCGGTGATGATTTCGTCGGGCGACGCGATGAAACCAAGACTGCGCGCCAGATTATTGGCCGTGCCGAGGGGGAGAACGCCTAATGGAATACTGCTATCGATAAGTTCGCAGCCGACTTTTCCGACCGTACCGTCTCCGCCAGCGGCCAGCACCAGATCAGCAGGTTTTTTCAGCGCTTTTTTGTAATCGCTCTTCTTCGTCGATTGGTAAATGGCGTGATGCCCCGCGTTGGCCAATGCAGCCATCAACTCTCTCTTGTCATGCTTTCCGCGACCGGCCGTCGGATTGTGCATCAATATGATTCGCATGTTCTTGGTAGAGATTCTTTCAGCAAACTATTCGGCCGAACCCAATCCGACGCGGGCTTCTCAATGACGTGAAGATGTGAGTTTGATTTCACGGCGCTCGTGAACTCAAACCGATCCGCTCCGCAACCTCGTGGCTTTCTGAGAAAAGCCGGTCTTACAGTTTCGCTGTTGGTCGTGGGGTTGACGCTGGGGAAGTGGCTGGCGTCGTGGTGCCCGCGGGCAACACGCCTGCGCCAGAATCAGGCGCAGCGGAAGCCCCTGGCGAAGCTTGAATCGGCGTAGCTCCAGGCGACGACACTGGAGAAGGTTTTGCCGAGGCAGGCGCCGGGGAATTCTGCGGCGCGGCTTGGTTTTTCATCAGCTCGCGCCGGAACGCACTGTCGGCGGTGCTCCTGTGGGCGTAAAGGATCGACAACCCAAGCGTCAGCGCAAAGAAAATTCCGGCCATCCACGTAGTGAACTTCACCAGGACATTGGTGGTTTGTGCGCCGAAAATATTTTCGGTGACCCCGCCGCCAAACGCTGCGCCCAGACCTTCGCTCTTTGGCCGTTGCATCAGGATCACCAGCACCATGACCACCGACACGAGCACGAACAGCGCCAGACAAAGATTGATCAACAAATTCATCGGGACGCCGAATATCAACGCTAAATGACGAATGTCGAATTTCGAATGACGAAGTTAAAATGGCTGGTCTAAGTCGTTGATCATTCGGATTTTGTCATTCCTTCGGCATTCGTCATTCGGGTTTCGTCATTCTTAATGCGATCCCAAATCTTGTCCATCTCGGCAAGATCGACTTCGCCGAGTTTCTTGCCACGCGTTTTCAGCTCGTCCTCCAACCGGTTGAATCGCGTCACAAATTTGTCCGTAGCGCCTTGCATGGCGCTTTCCGCGTCGATTCTGCACTTCCGCGCCAGATTGACGACTGCAAAGAGCATGTCGCCCATCTCTTCTTCGGTTCTGGCGCGATCTTGTCCGCCGCGGGACGGACTGGCCGTGGCGAGCGACGCGACCGCCTCTTTCATCTCGCCAAGCTCTTCTTCCACTTTTGCGACCACGTCGCGCATCTCGGTCCAGTCGAAATTCACGCGCGCCGCTTTTGATTGCGCTTTTTGTCCGCGCATAAGCGCGGGCAACGCTTTGGGCAAGCTGGCGAGATAATGCGAGTCGGCCTTTTTCTCTGCGCACTTGATCGCTTCCCATTGTTTGAGCACGGCACCGGAATCGCGCGCGTCGCTGGTTCCAAACACATGCGGATGCCGCCGGACCAGTTTATCCGAGACGTCGTGAATGACGTCGCCGATGTCGAAACGTCCAGCTTCGCGGGCGATCTCCGTGTGCATCACTATCAGCAGGAGCAAATCGCCGAGTTCTTCGCGAAAATGCGCATCGTCTTTCCCGCGCGCGGCCTCGGCCACTTCGTATGCTTCTTCAATTAACGCGGGCAACAACGATTCGTTCGTTTGCTCCCGGTCCCATGGACAGCCGCCCGGCGCACGCAACTTCGCGACGATGTCGCAAAGCTTCGCGAAGTGATCGGTGATCACGTTTTTTAGATCCGCCACAACGAACGGTGGGTGCCGAACTCGGAGATTTCGCCGGAGGATCTTTTGCTGACGTAAATGGTGATAGCGATGACACTGATAAACGTGCCGGTAAAGATCAGCGCCACGAGCCAGGACGGAATGTGTCCAATACGCAGAGCATGATAAAACGAGACGAAATCGTTAATCGGAGCGCTGGCGTGTAAAAATATTTTCGTCAGCCACGCCATCAGGATCAGGATAAAAATGAAAACGTAATTGCGTTTCAAGCGGCGCCCCACCGCTTCCAGTTTGCTGATTTTGAAACAGGGCAAAATCAAATCTTCGCAAACGAGCTTTTTCCATTCGCCTTGGAGCAACTCACGATTTTCCATCACCATCGGGACAAGAAAATGCGCTTCGAGCATTCGGACACGCGCGCGGAATGCGTCGTAAAAACGGTAACGGCGCGCCTCGATCCAGAGCAGCACCCAGACAATAGCCAGATTAAAAAAGAAAATGATGTGCGGCACTTGGCGAGTCGAAAATGCGATAGTGATAATGGCTGTGCTGCTGGTGATCGCCCAATTGGTGGTTACATCCAGCCGCTGCCGCCAAACCATGCTCCGTCCCAGCTCACCGCGATAAAAATGCGACATCGCGTTGACGTAGCCCGGGTCATATAGGCTCCGTTGAAAGGAGACTGTCCTCTCCTCGCTGGGAGCTACGGCTGTGTTTTGTGTTGCCACGGCTGCTTCCTTAACTGGATAACTGGCTTTGCCGCATAATCCAATAAATCTCTGTCACCAATGGCTATCGCGCTTCCCGAGCTGCTGGATGAAAGACAAGTCATCCTGCGGCTGCGCTCACGGAAACTACCAAACGCACTGCGTGAGATCACTCAGTTGCTCGCGCAAAACAAAAAGATCGATAATGCAGAAATTTTTCTCCAACAAGTGCTCACACGTGAGCAGGAGCACCCGAGTGTAGTAGAAAACGGAGTCGTGTTTCCTCATGCGCGGAGCGATTTGGTAAATGAAATCGTCATCGGCATTGGGCGCAGCCGCGCCGGTATTCCAGTCGGACCAAATCGACAGCGTGCGCAATTGATTTTTGTGATCGGAGTGCCGGAACGCCTGGTGAACGATTACTTGATTTGCGTCGGCACGCTCGTGCGACTGCTAAAAGATGACCCGACGCGATCATCGCTGCTTCATGCTGAAACGCCCCGCGAATTTATTGACACGCTGATCGCGAACCTGTAACCGCGGGCGCTGACCGCAGCGACCTGTAGCCACGTCGCTGTCCGATCTCTTCAGCGCACACCCGCCGAGCGGCGCTTTGCACGGGTTCGCTCAGATTTTTGCGCGCCGCTTTTTGCGCCAACTTTCACGCCGCCTACTTCAATATTTTCGCCGCGCCGCACTGGAGGCGACTGCGGTCTAAGCGGTCGCCGCCGGTATTTTGTTCTGCGTCCTGCCATACCTTGGATTCGCGCCTAAGCTGTGACCCGCTCGCCTTGGATTTCGCCTGCTGCAGCAACGGCCGATTTGCTGGTGCGATATCGCCAGATCGCAAACGCAACGAACAACAGATCAAGAAGGACAAATATCGCCACGTACGTTTCGCCGCCGATGCCAAATCCGTAGCTGTGCAGACCTTTGCCCAAAACGAAGTTTACGCCGTACCACGCCATCAACACTGCGAGAAAACAAACAACACTCGCAACTGCCAGACCGAATTGCGTCCACCAGCCTGCGAGCCGGCCGTGCAGTGCCAGGATGTAACAAAGCAGCGCGATCAGCGCCCACGTTTCTTTCGGATCCCAGCCCCAGAACCTGCCCCAGGAATAATTTGCCCATACGCCGCCGAGAATTGTGCCTGCCGCGAGCAATAGCACGCCCAGCTGGAGCACGCGATACAGCCAGAAATGCATCGGCGCATCCCCGCGCGCCGTGGCTGGATTGCGCGCGTATCGCCAGAGCAGGATATGCCCGAACCCCATGGCCAGCGCGAACGCCGCATAGCTCAGCGTTATGGTGAGTACATGAACCGTGAGCCAAAAATTATCGCGCAAGACCGGCACCAGCGGATCGATGCTTGATGGCATGGCGATCGGCATTTGATGCACAAGCAAAAGTGCGATGAGCGTAACCGGCAATGCCGCCAACAAATACACAGGCGCCCGGTAACGCGCGAAAAAGATCATCCCAAAAACTGAGACCGCGAACGAAACCCAGATGATCGATTCATACATGTTGGTCACCGGCGGCCGACCGGCAATCATACAGCGCATGATGATTCCACTTGCTTGAAACGCGAGACCCAGCAACGCAACGGCGACGCCGATGTTTTGAAGCGAGCGTCCGCGCTTGCGCAAGTGCGCCGCGATGAGAATCACGAGGGCAATTCCGTAGCACCAGATAGCGCGATAAAAGCTCTCGAAGTGGTTGTAGAAATATTCCAGGCGCAGTTGTTGTTCCTGCGGATAAACTGATGGGCTGAGGCTCCGCAGATTTTCCTGCAGCTGATTGGCAGCGCGGCTGAAGTTGAATCCATCACCGTTGATGTAGGCCGTGGCGAGTGTCTGCAACTGACCCTGAACGGGCGCAAATTGCGCTTCAGAATAATATTTCGACCATCCCGATGGATCGACCCACGGATCAGTTTCATTTCCCGACGCAGGGACGATCAGTAATGCGCTTCCATCCAATACATGGGAAAAAAGCGTAAGCCGATCGCTGACGCCCAACGCTTCCTGTTGAACCCGGTCGAGCGGTTTCTCTGCGCGCTTCGCTGCCTGCGCCTCGTTGGCAAGCCGCTGCAACTCCGCCGAGCCCGCTAATTGCGTAAACGAAAATCGCCGCTGCGTTTTATCGAGACCGAGTTGTTCTTTCAGATTGCCGAATGAGACGAGCACCATCGGCTCGTTTTTCCAATCGTGTGTCTCCATCAGCGCCGACAAAACGAAATCATTCGGCTGCCATCTCCTGCCGCTCTCATCTGTGTATGTGGATTTTCCTGTGATGCGAATCAACGTTTCCTTTGCAAACGTGTCCACCGGTTTGCGCCGGCCGCCGTCTTGGGTCGCTAGCAATCCCCACTGCTTGAAATCCATGACGCTCGTGTCTGCCGCGGGCGCATCGGCCGATGAAGCGTTATCGATGCCTCCAAAAAGCACTGCGCCTGCCGCGATGAGAATGAGAAGCCGTGCTTTCAAGCGGCGCGAATGTAATTCTCGCTGCGCCTCATGTCGAGCAAGCGGGCTCACTGTAGCCGCGCGCTGACCGCGGCGCTTTGTGCGCGTGACAAACCCGCCAACGACCGAGCTCAGCGACGTCGGCTACAACGATTCATCTGTTTTCCGTTTGCGTAAGCTGAAACAACGAGGCTAACTTGGGACCCGTGTTCAAGTTGACGATGCTCGGCAGCGGGAGCGCGGGAAACAGCGCGCTAGTCGCCACTGATCATTGCAAGATTCTTGTCGATGGCGGGCTGAGCGCGCGCCAACTGGCGTTGCGCCTGGAACAGTGCGGCGTTACGCCGGAACAGCTCGATGGCGTCCTCCTTACACACGAACATGGCGATCACGTTTGCGGTCTTGAAGTTCTCTGCCGCAAATTTGATGTACCGATTTATTGCAACGCATTGACAGCAGAAGCAGTTCGTTGCGACAGCTCAGTCGAACAGCATCGGAACTGGCGGATCTTTGCGACCGGCGCTGAGTTTTCGATCTGCGATATCATGGTGCAGACATTTCCGGTCCCGCACGATGCAGTTGATCCGCTTGGGTTTGCTTTTTACGCCGGCTCAGGGGCTCTGGGCTTCATCACCGATCTCGGTTATGTCACGAAGATGATCGTCGAACGGTTGCGCCAGGTGCAAACACTCGTGATCGAGACCAACCACGACGAAAAACTTTTGCAGAACGACACGCATCGGCCCTGGCCGGTGAAACAACGAATCCAATCGCGGCACGGTCATCTGTCGAACACAGCTGCGGCAGGTGTGATTGAGGAATTGTTATCGGGAAGAATCGAGCGCGTTGTGCTCGGACATCTCAGCCGGGATTGCAACACGCCCGCACTGGCGCTGGAGACCGTTCGGGCGTCACTGACAAAGTGCGGCAAGCTGGATATCGAAATTTACTGCGCCACGCAGTTTGAGATCAGCCCGCAGTTTCGCATCGGTGACACCAATCCCGGCCCGTTTCAGCCGACTTTCGAGAACGCGTTTTTCCAAACCGCCGTTTAAAAAGCCGAGCCACGGCAGGGTGCTGTGGCGAACACGCTAAAGGTATTCCAGAATGGGGCCGTTGGCTTCATCGATTGGTTAGGTGGTTGTCGTTTTAGAATCAGAATCGTTTTTATCAGAGACCTTGTCGTTCGCCGTGTCCGGATACCAAAAGGCCGCGAGCTTTGTTGCACTTCCGAGAAGCCAGAGGGCAAGAAAAAAATGGCCAAGAATTTGAAGTACCGCCCCAGCAAACGTGGTTCCAATTGGAGGCCGATACCAACCTGTGATGATGTCGAACGCACCCATCGCGTAATCGACGGCGCGTAACAGTTCCCAAATTCCGAAAAGCCCGCATCCCAGGGCGAACCAATTTCTGATGTGCTGTCTATTTGCCAAATTCACCATCTAACGATCAGCGCTTCAGCCGCGAAGGCGCGGACGTCTCTCCCGTGACTTTCTGATTCGGCCGCGCGCCTTCGTCGGCTCCAAGCGCTTGTTAGGACGCCGCCTCGCGGGTCTCGTTCGCTGGGGCGCTGGGAGCGCACTAATCGTGACGAAGTATCCGTACGGATCGCGGATTGAGAACTCCCCTTGTTTGAGTGTTCGGGTTCACGTGGGCCTTTTCCTCCAGCCGAGCGACGAGTGCGCGTGCCCTCTTTAGGGCCATGTCGTAGTCGTCGACGCGGAAGAACAAGAGGAGCCCGTTGCCAGGCGACGCCTCGTCCGGGCTGATCAAGGAGGGATGCTCGTGCGCACCCCACTGGTGGAGGCAGAGCAAGACGGTTCCATCTGTATCCAGGATCTGACCAAAGTCCTCATGGCCCGGAGGCGTCTCGGGCTGGCCGAAGAGCGACTGGTACCATTTGAAGCTACTGGCAACGTCGCTGACGCCGATGATCGTCCACGTGCGTTTCATCGCAGTTCCGCTGTCGGCCTAACGAGAAAGAGATAAGCCACGGCAGGGTGCTGTGGCAAACACACTGAACGTATTCCGAAATGGGGCCGTTGGCTTCATCGGTTGGTTAGGTGTGCGGCAAGGCATCATGCGAAGACGTGGAAGTCGTGATCTTTCTTTGACGCGCGCACTGGCGACCAGCAATGAAAGAGCCGCCGGCAGTGACGACGAGGATCGCACTATCGAATTC
>Ga0209156_10001993_pt1 | contig 16279 bp, 13 predicted proteins | sample GraSoiAngelo_124_FD_185881 | JGI IMG/M metagenome (GOLD analysis project Ga0209156, IMG submission 185881) | Grasslands soil microbial communities from the Angelo Coastal Reserve, California, USA - 14_0927_05_20cm (SPAdes) (version 2) | ecosystem: Environmental > Terrestrial > Soil > Grasslands...
CACTTAACCGGTCGCGGGCAAACTTCCGATCTAGATCGAGAGATCGAACTTTATGAAAAAGGCATTCGGGTTCTTCGTTTTTACAACCACGATATCTTCAGCAATCTCGAAGGCGTTTTGGACGCAATTATCTATGCGGTAAATCCTGAACGATCGTTGTGGCCATGTTACGCTTGGTATCTTAACTTCTCAGCCACGCACGGCATTGCCCTCACCTCAGTCCTCTCCCCGAGGGAGAGGACGCCTGAAGCGCCGAGGTGAGGATTTGGCAATATCCGTTATGACTAAGATCAGCAAGGCGGTTTTGCTCGCTGCCGGCCGGGGCAGACGGATGCGCGAACTAACGGCCGATCTACCGAAACCGATGATCAAAGTCCGGGGGAAGCCGATTCTGCTGCACATCATCGAAGGATTGCAGGCAGCCGGGATCAAAAACTTCTTGATAATTGTCGGTTACCACGGCGACGCGGTCCGAGACTACTTTGGTGATGGCACCTGCTTTGGTCTGCAAATTAAATACGCCACACAGGTAGTGCAGGATGGGACGGGGCGCGTGGTCGACCTGGCGCGGGACTTCGTCGGTCAATCGTCTTTTCTTCTAAGTTACGGCGATATACTGGTGGATCCGGTGAACTACAAATCAATCGTCGATCTGTCGGACGAGGTCGAGGCGATCGTGAGTGTAAAACAAAACGAAGATGTGAGCAAGGGAGGCGCGGTTTTTGTTAACGAGCGGATGGAAGTGACCGACATCCGCGAGAAATCGCAGCCGGGCGAAACGACCAGCGCGTGGTACAACGCTGGCGTCTATGCATTCCGACCGAGTATCTTTGACTGGACCGCGAAATTGCAGCCATCGCCACGCGGCGAATACGAATTGACGGATGCCATTCGCGACCTGGCGCAGTCTGGAAAAAAAGTTAAAGCGTTTGAGCTCAGCGGAGCATGGGCAGATGTGCGCGATCCGGAAATTCTCGCGCAGTTGAATCAAAGTTAGCGCGCGACCGCTGGGCCGTTCACTGTAGAGGCAGCCGTGTCAGCTGCTATAGAGAAATTGCAGGCGGCATGCCTGCCACTGCAGCAATTTCGCTGGAGCGTTTCCCTATGATTATTATTTCAACGCGACGGGTTTCTTCGCTTCTTCCATGATTTTCTCAAATCGTGGATCATCTCGCAGCGGATCCCACCAAGGGTGCAGTCGCAATTGGCCGTAACTGATCGGGCCGGACTGCAGCAATGCCTGCTCCAATACCTCTAAGGCAAGTTCTCTTTCGCCCATCCATGCGCAGGTGATTGCGAGGTTTCTTCGGACTTCCGCGCCGGTGACGGCATCCTTGCTTATCGGCATCAGTTCGAGCGCACGCCGGCCTTCGTCCAGAGCCTTTTCGTTTTTTCCCAGAGCAGCATCGATCATCGCCAGAATGGATAACCCCTCAGGATAGTCCGGTTCCTCCCGCAAAATATTTTCCATTTCAGCTCGCGCGGCCTTAAAAGCCATCTCGGCGGCGGACGTGTTACCTCTTGCACGTGCGCCGAGTGCGACGCAAAACGGCCTAGGCATACGTACCGTGAAAGGAACAATTCCAGCCTGTGGTATTGAAGCTAATGCGCTGGTGATCTCCGCCGCATCACGCCGGCATAGCGCAACGTATAGCCACTGCTCCGCGATCGCATCCACCGCACTGGGATCTGCGGCCAAGGCCTTCTGTATAGCGTCGTGAGCGCTGCAAGGATCGCCGCGCGTTTCCAAGTCGACCAATGCCCGCGCAACACGCGTGTTTGCATCGTCAACTCCGACAGCCACAGCGTGCTCCAGCAAACGTGCCATATCCGAAAAGCGTCGGAGCAACCAATAGGTCTGGGATGCCTGTTGGACGGTCCAAACATTGCGCGGGTCGAGCTCTACCGCGCGTTCGAAGTTGCGGATGCATTCCTCCCAATTCCCTTGCCTTCGAGCGATAAAGGCAGGCAATGAGAAGGCGGTCGGATCGTTGGGCAATCCTTGGCGAGCTACGGCAAGTTCGGCCGCTGCTGAGTCATAATCGCGGAAACATTGATAAGCGACAAAAGCTGCAGCCAGACGCGGCTCGGCGCGGCGAGGCCCCATGCGAAGCGCAGTATCGACTGCTTCCTGCGCGATTGTTCGCCTATTAGCAGAGTGGTCGATCCCGCTAAAGTAGATGTAAGCGTGAGCGCGAGCGAGTAGACAATATGCGAGTAGGAAGTTTGCATCATGTGCCACGGCCTGCTCCAATAACTGGATTGTCTGCCGTAGATTTTCAGGGGTACGCGTGTCAAACGTCAGCATCTCATAGAACTTTTTCGCCCGCAGATATCGATCGTAGGCGACAAGATTCGACGTTGGTGCCTGCTCGATCGCGGCTTTCTCGGCCGGAGAAAGCTTGGCTTGAAGCTGATCCGCAATCGCTTTAGCGATGTCGGTCTGAATGGCAAAGACATCGTCGAGTGGCCGATCGTAACGTTCAGCCCATAAATGCCTGTCACTGCGTGCATCAATTAGCTGCGCCCGCACCCGCACGCGGTTGCCGGCCTGCTGGACGCTACCCTCGACAATATTCGCGATACCGAGTTCATCAGCGATCTCACGCAGATTGCGCTTGGCACCGGTCTTGTACTGCATGACCGACGTCCGACTGATCACCTTGAGATCGGCGATCTTTGACAGATCGGTGAGTATTTCATCTTGGATCGCGTCAGCGAAAAAGGTGTTGTTCGGATCCGCACTCATGCTTTCAAACGGCAACACGGCGATGCTTTTCTCCGGAGTATCCGCATCCTCATGTTCTCGTTCGGCCTTTCCGTCGAAGGTCGGTATCTCGGATGCGAACTTCTGGGGCGGGCGGGAGTTGCCCAGTTCGGAACTATAGAGATTAACAATGCCAAGTTTCGCGCCGTGCTTTACCTCGACTTCACCGAGGTCATGCAGCAGGGGCTGCCAAAGACGGTCCTGCGCCAAATCGTCTGCCACACGTTTCGAAACCAGAATGTGGCCGGCATCCCCGCAACTCATCACCCGCTGCGCAATGTTTATTCCGGCACCAGCCACGTTTATTCGATCATTAACGTCTTTGATCTGATCGACCGGCCCGCTGTGGACTCCCATGCGCACGCGAACGTTGGGGCGGTTTTTTAGGGTCTTCGCAATCTCCATCGCGCATTGCACCGGCTCTTCCGGAGTCTGGAAGAAGACCAGCGCCATCCCGTCACCGGCCGGAATTCGGATTAGTTTACCGGCCGAATCGCTCTTTCGGACCTGCGGTGTTTTCCGCACTAAGTGATTCAATTCCTCAATAACTGCACGCTGCTCGTTGACCAGCAATTTTGAGTAACCGACCACGTCGATGAACAAGACATGCGCGATTTCCAAGTGTGGATCGGATTTGAGTTTGGCAGGCACGTCTTTGAGCAGTCCCGTTCTTTCTATACTAGTTGTTTCGCGGCGCCGAACAATCGCGGCGGTAATTGGCGCTCATGAAGCACCGCTACAATTTCTGCCGCCAGTGACGGCGCCAGCTACAATTCGACCGCTTCGCCGTTTTCGCCTTCTTCCCCGATCTCTTCTTCGATCTCGCGTCGCCAGCGTTTCGAGACCCACGGGCGTAGGAATCCGTAAAGCAAATAGATAAGAAACAGAACGGCCGGCATCCATTCGTAGTTCAAAGCGGTGAAGAACATAATGAGAATGATGGCGGCAAACCGTGGAAGCGACCGCGTTGTGCGCCAGGTGATGGCTTTGAAACTCGGATAGCTCAGGCGGCTAAACATCATGATTGAAAGAAAAAGCATGAGCGGCGGAAGCACCCATTTCCAGCGACCGATCTCATGGTCGCGCTCACCCAGCCACCAAAGCATGAATAACGTAATCGATGCAATCAACCCGGCGGCAGCGGGAATGGGAAAGCCCGTGAACGCTTTTCCGTCTCCGGCGCCGCCAGCAGCAGAGACACAATTGTAACGGGCCAACCTCAGCGCACCGCAGACTAAATAAACGAAAGCCACGAGCCAGCCGAGGCGGGGAAAATCAATCAACACAATCCGGTAGACCATTAGGGCGGGCGCAACACCAAAGGAGACAATGTCGGCGAGGGAATCGAATTCGCGGCCAAAGGCGCTGTCTTTCCCCCCAAGGCGAGCCAATCGCCCATCGAGGACATCGAAAATGCAAGCGCCGAGAATGAACCAGACGGCAGCGTGAAAAAGCGTCGCCGCTTCATCCGGACTGGACCATTGAATGAGCGCGCCCTGCACGATTTTAAGCGTGGCCGCGAACCCGCAGAACAAATTGCCCGCCGTCATCAGGTTGGGCAGCAGATAAATCTTTGGATTGTGCTCGTTCATTCCGGCAATCGCGCAATCACGCTGGCGCCGCCCTTCACGTGATCGCCTACTTTGACCAAAATTTCGGCGTCGAGCGGCAAATATACTTCAGTCCGCGATCCAAATCGAATCATCCCGAAACGCTGGCCGCGTCTCAGTTCATCGCCTACTTTCGCCCAGCCGACAATACGTCGCGCGATCGCGCCGGTTAATTGTCGCACCACGATGGTAGCGCGCGGATTTTGAAAGGCCCAGGTCATCGCCTCGTTTTTTTCTGAGCATTCGGAACGGCGCGCATCAAAGAAAAAGCCTTTGCGATGTTGCTGAAAGACAATACGACCGGCAACGGGCGCGCGATTGGTGTGCACATCAAAGATGGAAAGAAAGATGCCGATGCGTTTACTCCGCGCTTTCAGAAATTGGTTTTCATCCAATTCCTGAATGTCGGCAACGGTGCCATCTGCGGCTGCGACGACAGCACGTTCATCAGCTGGGTCGGGACGGTCTGGATCGCGAAAAAAAGCGATGCAGTAGAGAATCAGCGCGACAAAAAAAAGCGCGAGCCACCACGAAATCAACGCACTCCCGATCGCCAGGATAAGCAAAATGGCAAAGATCCAGCGTCCTTCGAAGAGGGTTTGAAAGCGCATAATTTCGCGGTCATTTTCCGGCCCAAAAAAGGCGTGGTCAAACCAGCCAAAACCGAGCCTAAGAAAACCGAGCAGGGACCACAATAGGCTGGTTTTTTCCGTTCCCCAAGCTCAACGCCTAGGGCCTGCCGGGGACGAAATTTTACCAGATATTTGTTGTGACAGGCCCGTTTTCCGCTACCATATTTATCTGTGGTCGCGCGACCATCTTCTATGCCGAAAACCGACGACGATTTGCCCGTGAAATCTGTCTCGTCGGTGCGCCCTGCTGGCATCGCCACCAACCAAAAGTACGACGCCGCCCAGATCGATAAGCTCGAAGGACTTGAAGCGGTGCGGAAGCGCCCCGGGATGTACATCGGCGATCCCGATGAGCGCGGCTTGCATCACATGGTTTTCGAAGTTGTCGATAATTCGATCGACGAACATCTGGCCGGATTTTGCGACAAGATTGAACTAACGGTGCATGTCGATGGAAGTGTTTCGGTACGCGACAACGGCCGCGGCATTCCAGTCGATATTCATCCGAAATGGAAAATGCCGGCGGTAGAATTAGTGCTGACCAATTTGCACGCTGGCGGAAAATTCGGTCAAGGCGCGTACAAATATTCCGGCGGCTTGCACGGTGTCGGGGCGAAATGCACCAATGCGCTCTCGGATTGGTTTAAGGTCGAAGTCACGCGTGAAGGCAAAGTCTATCACATGGCGTTCGAGCGCGGCAAAACGACCGAGAAGCTCAGCGTTATCGGCGAAATCAAAAACAAAAAGAACACCGGGACGCTGATTACATTTTTGCCCGATCCAACGATCTTCACCATCACGACGGAATTTAAGTTCGAGCGTCTGGCCACGCGATTGCGCGAGCTGGCATTCTTAAATCCCGGGCTTGAAATCGCACTGTCCGATGAGCGGATCGATCCGCCCAAAAAAGAGACATTTTTTTATAAGCACGGCATTGAAGAATTTGTCCGGCAACTGGGCGAGAACAAGCAAGTCATTCATCCGAAGCCGATCAATATTTCGCGACAGCGTGATGAGACCTTTGTCGATTGCGTGTTGCAATATAACGACAGCTACAACGATCAGATTCTTTGTTTCGCCAACTCCATTCCGAATCCAGACGGCGGAACGCATCTGACCGGCTTTCGCGCCGCCCTGACGAAAGCAATCAATCAATACGCGCGATCGAATAGCCTGACCAAGGACAAGGACCCATCCATTTCCGGCGACGACGTTCGGGAAGGTTTGGTTTGTGTGTTGAGCATTAAACTTCCGAATCCGCGTTTCGAATCGCAGACCAAGGTGAAGCTGGTCAACACCGAGATCGATGGCGTGGTGAACTCGGCTGTTTACGACGGGTTAATGACTTACTTCGATCAAAATCCGCCGATTGCGCGGCGCATTTTTGATAAAGTGCTCACGGCGGCGCGAGCGCGGGAAGCGGCGCGAAAAGCACGGGAGACTATTCGCAAGGGCGCGCTTACCGGCGGCGGGTTGCCAGGCAAGTTGGCGGATTGTTCGGAGCGCGATCCGGAATTGACTGAGCTCTACATCGTCGAGGGCGATTCCGCTGGCGGCTCGGCCAAACAGGGACGCGACCGCCGCTACCAGGCCATCCTGCCGATTCGGGGCAAGCTGATCAACGTCGAGAAGGCGCGCATCGATCAATTTCTGAAAAACAACGAAATTCAGTCGATGATTACGGCGATTGGGACGGGCATCGGTAAGCCGAAAGAAGACGGCGCGTTGAGCGCGAAGGACGAAGCCAGCTTCGACATTTCGAAACTGCGCTATGGCCGCATCATTATCATGACGGACGCTGACGTGGACGGCTCACACATTCGAACCCTGTTGCTGACTTTTTTCTATCGGCAAATGACCGAACTGGTGCGCTCCGGCAAAATCTACATCGCGCAACCGCCCCTTTACCAGATCAAGCGCAAGAAGCGCGAGGAATACGTCGAGGACGACGTTGAGCTGAACAAGATTTTGATCAAACTCGGCGCCGAAGACGTGCGCCTGAAGAACCTGGCCGATGACAAGGAGGTTACGGCGGCGCAACTCAAAGACATTCTCGAATCACTCGAGAAACTGGCAAAGCTGAGTGAGGCTATTCGCCGGCATGGAGGCGATTTCGAGAGTTTCCTGGCGGAACGTGAATCGAAAACGGGGAAGTTACCGAACTATCTCGTCAAGGTTCGCGAGGGAAATGATGAGAGTGTTCATTATTTCCACGATGAGAAAGCGGTTCGGCGTTTTCACCAGGAGAACACCGACCTCAATCTCTTCGATACCGACACGCAGCAGGAGCTTTTGCCGCTTGATGCACCGGCGAAGACGAACGGGACCGTCCGGCGACGCGGCAAGCTGGTTGAGCTGCACGAATCCACCACCATCCAGAAGATCATCGCCGAACTCGCCCGCAAAGGGCTGAAGGTGAATCATTACGCGGCAAGCGATCGTCCGATTTTTGAGTTGATCGAAGGCGAAGGAGATCGCGCGATTTCGTATCCGCTGTTTTCCATTCCAGAGATCCTGCAAAAGATCTTGGAGATTGGGCGTCGTGGCGTGCAGATCAAACGCTTCAAAGGTCTTGGCGAAATGAACGCCAAGGAATTGTTTGAGACGACAATGAATCCGGAGAAACGCAAATTGCTCAAGGTCGACCTCAACGAAGACAACGCGGTCGATGCCGATAAGATGTTTACGATTCTGATGGGCGACGTGGTAGAGCCACGCCGTCAATTCATCGAAGACAACGCCCTAAACGTGCGCAATCTCGATGTGTAAGGAATGCGCGCGTCCATTGCTGTCATCCCGAGCGCAGCGAGGGATCTCTCAGCAGCACTCTGAATATTCGAGAGAGGTTTGGCGGCGTTCAACACGACACGCATTGTGCCTGATTCATTTGAGTAATGTATAACGCCAACGAAAAAGTAGAGCCAATCAACGTCGCCGAGGAAGTCTCGAGGTCGTTCCTCGATTATTCGATGTCGGTCATCATTTCGCGCGCGCTGCCTGATGCGCGCGACGGGTTGAAGCCAAGTCAGCGCCGCATCCTCTACGCGATGCATGATCTCTCGCTCTTCCCGAATCGGCAGCATCGTAAATGCGCAAAGATTTGTGGTGACACCAGCGGTAACTATCATCCGCACGGCGAGGCGGTGATTTATCCGACGCTTGTGCACATGGCGCAGCCATGGGCCATGCGCGAGACGCTCATCAATGGCCAGGGAAATTTCGGTTCGGTCGAAGGCGATCCGCCGGCAGCGATGCGTTACACCGAAGCGCGCATGACGCATCTCGGTGCTGCGCTCATGGCCGACATGGAGAAGGACACGGTCGATTTCGTTCCCAACTACGACGAGACCCGTACCGAGCCGACCGTTTTCCCGAGCGCCTTTCCGAATCTTTTGGTGAATGGCGGCACCGGTATTGCCGTCGGCATGGCCACAAACATTCCGCCGCACAATCTTGGCGAAGTTATTGACGCCATCTGCGCGCAAATCGACGATCCCGATATCACGCTCGACGGTCTGATGGAGTTCGTGAAGGGCCCGGACTTTCCGACTGGCTGCGCCATCCTGGGCACAGCCGGGGTTCGCCAATATCTCGAGACTGGGCACGGCAGCATGAAAGTGCGCGGCAAGGCCGGGGTCGAAGAACTCAAAGGCAATCGTGAGCAGATCGTGATCACGGAAATTCCCTACAACGTCAATCGCGCGACGCTGGTCGAGCGCATCGCGCAACTGGTGAACGACAAAATTCTCTCTGACATCACTGCGATCCGTGACGAGTCGGACGAAAACACCCGGGTAGTAATCGAGCTAAAGCGCGACGGAAACCCGAAGGTTGTGATTAACAATCTTTACAAGCATACCGCGATGGAATCCTCCTTCGCGGGGCACATGCTGGCGATCGATCATGGCCGGCCAAAACTGTTGCCACTCAAAGTTGCTAACCAGGCGTATATCGAGCACCGGCGCGAGGTTGTTCTTCGCCGCACCCGTTTCGAATTGCGCAAAGCGGAAGAGCGCGCGGAAACGCTCGAAGGCTATCTGATCGCGTTGGCGAACCTGGATGAGTTCATTCGCATCATCCGCGGGTCGGCCAATCGCGAGGAAGCGCGCATTAAACTTCTTGCCTTCGATTTCACCAAACGACAAGTCGAACAGATCGGCATTCTCATTCGCAACGAAGCGCGGCTAACGGAAGGACGGTATGCCTTTAGCGAACATCAGGCCAACCAGATTCTGGAGCTTCGTTTGTATCAACTAACGGGACTTGAACGCGAAAAAATCGTCAACGAATACAAGGAGCTACTCGATACGATCAAGGATTTGCGCGACATCCTGGCAAAAGAGCAGCGCGTCTTTACCATCATCAAAAAAGAACTGCGCGACATTCGCGACAAGTACGCCAGCCCACGGCTGACTCAGTTGGTGCCGGATGAGGGCGAAATCGCGATGGAGGATTTGATCCGGAACGAGGGGTGCATCATCAGCATCACCCATGGCGGATTCATCAAACGGACCGCGGTGAGCGCCTTTCGCGCGCAGCGGCGCGGTGGCAAAGGTGTGATCGGAATGTCGACGCGTGAAGGCGCTACTCAGGAAGAGGAAGGCGATTTCGTGCAGCATCTCTTTACCGCTACAACGCACGATTTTCTGATGTTCTTTACCGAATCGGGACGCGCTTACGTTGAGAAAGTCTATGAAATCCCGGAGATGGGCCGCGCCGCCAAAGGCCGCTCCATTGCCAATATTCTCGAGTTGCGTGCGAACGAAAAAATCGCCGCAACCATCCGGGTCCAATCAAAGCGCGCCGGCATCGGCCCGAATGCAGCCGACAATACCTGGGACGAAAACTTGCATATTATTTTCGCGACTCGCTCCGGGATCGTAAAAAAATCGAACCTCTCCAATTACGCCAACGTGCGAAAAGGCGGAATCATCGCCATCCAAATTGAGCCGGACGATTGTTTGATCGACGCGAAACTTACTTCTGGAAACGACGAGCTCGTTCTCATCACCACAGAAGGAATGAGTTTGCGTTTTCACGAAGAACAGTTGCGTGACCAGGGACGAAACACCGTTGGCGTGTGGGGAATTCGACCGGAAAAAAATGATCACGTTGTTGCCAGCGCGATCGTAAATCCGACGGCCATGTTGCTGGTCGCGGGCGAGAACGGGATCGGCAAACGGACGCCATTTGACGATTATCGAAAACAATCCCGCGGCGGCAAAGGCATCATCACGATGAAGACGGGAGACAAGACCGGCAATGTCGTGGGCGCGCTCACGGTCACGGATGCTGATGAATTGATGTTGATCACGACCAAAGGTCAGCTCGTTCGCACGCCGGTAAAAGATATACGTGAGACCGGGCGCAATGCCATGGGAGTGAAGCTCCTCACTTTGCGCGAAGGCGAAAAATTGCAGGCGATCGCCCCCGTCGTCAGCCAGGCGGAAGAAGCGAAAGCCGAAATCGAGACTCCAGCGGAGTAAGAAAAGAGCGCGCAACCATTCGGCGCGCGCTCCTTATCGCCCTAAGACCGCGACTAGTAGCCGGAGCTGCGGGTAGTTGTTGTCTGCTGCGTCGTTGCCGGTTGTGCTACCGTGGTAGTCTCGTGAGTCGTGGTGGTCGTGACCGGCTCCTCGGCGCACGAACTCAAGCCAAGCATGACAGCCGCTGCGGTAAGAAGGATGAATATTTTCATAGTTTGAAGTTCCTTTGCTGAGAGTTCGGCGCAAATGCCGCGGGCAGATGTATTTCTCGCGAAATTTTTTTGATTACGTCACCGGAACTTCGCGCCCCAGTTCGCTCGAGGCGTAAATTCCATCGATGATCTCCATCAATTCAAATGCCTGCTCGGCATTGTTTATCGCCGGCGCCTGACCGCGGATGGCATCGGCAAAATTGCGCAGTTGCATTTCGAAACTGCTTTCGCTGTAGCGCGGTTCCAACGGCACAGTCACGAGCTTTCCGTTTTCGTCTACGAATAAGGTCAGTGGTTTTAATCGCAGAGTCCCTTTTGTTCCAAAAAGAACGCAATTATTTGATTCGCGATCGACCCATTCCGGACCGACCGGCGTATCGTCGGTCAGATTCGCGGCCCAGCTCGTCTCTAATTCCACGATCGCGTCGTTCGCGAAACGAATAAAAGCGTGGGCCTCGTCTTCGACGTCAAATATCGGCACCTCCACCAAGTGCGCGAAATTGCGAAACACCTTTGCACTGATTGAAACCGGGCGCGGTGTGCCCATTAAATACCAGGCGGTATCGAGTGCATGCACGCCAATGTCAATGAGCGCTCCACCGCCGGAGCGTTTCTTGTCGGTAAACCACAAACCAATTCCCGCGGGAATTCCGCGCGAACGGATCCAGGTGGCACGAGCGCGATAAATTTTGCCCAGGCGTCCTTCAGTGATGATGTCCCGGGCGGTGCGAACAGCGGCCGTAAATCGAAATTGGCGCCCAAAAAAATAAATCAATCCGCGTTTTTCCGCTTCATCACGCAGCACTTTCATTTCCGCGGCGTTCATCGTCGGGGGTTTCTCACAAAAGACGTGCTTACCCGCTTCCAGCGCAGCCAGGGACGTCGGGAAATGCAAAAAGTTCGGCAAACAAATTATCGCGGCGTCCAGATCGCGATCGCGTAATAATTCCTGATAATCCTCGAACGAACTTTGCAAGCGGTAAGTTTCGGCAAAACTTCGGAGCCGCTCCGAATTGGTGTCGGCACAAGAGTGCAATTGGACATCCGGAATTTCTGCCAGGGCAATGGCATGCTGCTGGCCCGGCCATCCCGTGCCGATGATGCCAAACTTTAGTTCTTCCATCCCAGGTGGATCGAGTAGTCCCTTGCTCGATATTAGAGTATTGCGCCTTCGGCGCCACTTTTTAGCATCGCTCGCGGAGCGACCGACGCACCCCACCTTCTTTCATGAAGCGAGATGCTCCGAGTCGCCTCCTGTTTCTTGTTACATCTCGATCTTGCCACGCTGCTTTTTCAATTCGCTGCGTTTTCGTTTCGATTCGAGGATTCGTTTTTTCAATTTAGCCGGACGCGGAGATTTTCTTCTCCGCTCTTTTTCGTGTAGAGCCCGTTTTGCGGCGCGATCTCTCGTGCGCTCCTGTTCTATCGCGGCTGCTAATCGCTCTCGTGCGATTCGACGATTGGTCGCTTGCGAACGCGAATCCTGCACCGTCACGCTCACACCGCTCGGCCGATGGCGCAGCGTAACCGCCGTTGAGACTTTATTAACGTGCTGCCCACCGGGGCCGGATGATCGCGCAAACGTTTCCTCCAAATCAGCTTCCTTAAGTCGAAAATCTCGATTCATTCGCCGGCTTGTCTTCCTTTTCCAATTTCGATTCGATAGAGCATCTCCTTTATGAAAGATCGACCGATTGCTGCACCGCTTGTCATTTTGTCTCTCTTAGTGTTCGCGCCCCTCGCCATTGCGCAAACTTCCCCCACCCCGGAGCCCGTCGCCAAGCCGAGTCCGTCGGTTCCTCCCGCTGATTATGATCTCCGCTGGGCAGTAAAGATTCCCATGCGCGACAAGGTGGAATTGAATGCCACCCTTTATCTTCCCAAGTCAGCGAACGCAACGACTGGCCGGACTCCAGTCATTTTCACCCTCACGCCTTACATCTCCGACAGTTACCATGCACGCGCCGCCTACTTCGCTTCACATGGCTATGCCTTTGCCTTGGTCGATGTGCGCGGACGGGGAAATTCAGCTGGCGACTTCGAGCCGTTCGCTAACGACGCGCGTGATGGTTATGACATAGTAGAGTGGTTCGCAAAACAGCCGTTTTGCGACGGTAAAGTCGCGATGTGGGGCGGTTCCTACGCCGGATTCGATCAATGGGCCACGGCCAAGGAATTGCCTCCTCACCTCGCCACGATTGTGCCGGCGGCAGCAGCCCATCCGGGATTAGATTTTCCGTTCACCAATAACGTTGGCATCCCCTATGACATGCAATGGTTCACCGACACCAGCGGTCGCGCCAGCCAGCAAAATTTATTTGCCGACTCGAAATTCTGGCGCACGAAATTTCTCGATGCTTACAAGCAATACATCCCCTTTAAAACCCTGGATAGTTTCATCGGTAATCCGTCGGCAAATTTTCAGCGCGTAATCGGTCATCCCATGGTCGATGCCTATTACGACGCGATGGTGCCCACGCGCGAGCAATTCGCAAAAATCACGCTCCCGATTCTCACCATCACTGGCCAGTATGATGGCGACGAACTAGGCGCGCTTACCTTCTATCGCGATCATCTGGCAAACGCATCCGCCGAAACACGGGCGAAACATTTTCTGATCATCGGGCCGTGGGACCATGCCGGCACTCGCACACCCACGGATGAAGTCGGCGGAGTGAAATTAGGCGGCGCCGCTGTCATCGATCTGAACGATCTGCATCGGCAATGGTACGACTGGACTATGAAATCCGGCACTAAACCGGACTTCCTTAAGGATCGCGTCGCCTATTATTTGTTGGCTCCCGGAAACAGCGGAGCAAACGGCGAATGGAAATATGCCGAGGACTTCGACAAGCTGACAGCAAACCATCACCCGCTTTATCTGGACGCCACCGATGGTGGAGGGAATGGCGTCTTTCACTCCGGGACTTTAAGCGAAAAACCGGCGGCGACGGGTGCGGACGAATACATCTACGACCCGTTAGATGTTCACCGCGGCGAAGAAGTGGAGAACGTGGACAACGAAAAGACCGCCGGGCTCGACCAGCGGCGTGCCCTTAACATCGGCAAAGACGGTCTCGTTTATCATAGCGAGGCGATTTCGAAGGAAACGACGTTGCTGGGTTGTCCAAACTTGACGCTGTGGATTTCCCCCGGCGTTCCGGACACCGATGTCACAGCCGAGCTTGATGAAATTCTGGCCGATGGAACCAGCATCGCGCTTTGGAGCGATGTCCGACGCTTGCGTTACCGCGAGTCGGTTCGACAACAAAAGCTGGTCAAAGCAGGCGAAATTGTGCGCTGCGATCTCAATCCCGGTCTGTTCATTGCCCGGCGAATGGCCAAAGGCAGCCGGCTCCGGTTGGTAATCAGCGCGCCCAACTCGATAAACTTCGAGAAAAATTATAACTCCGGTGCCGTGGTGGCGAACGAAACCGCGAAAGATGCGCGGACCGCGCATGTCCGAATTCTGCACGACGCTGAACACGCCAGCGTGCTCGATGTGCCAATCGTACCCGCCCCTTAAGTCAACACATGCACTTACACTTTAGTTTTCACCTGCACTGTAGCCGGACCTAGCCGGGATTAAACAAGGAGCGGCGACTCCAAATCGCCGTTTTGGTTGGTCGGCGGCTTGGCAGCCGTCGCTCCTAGTCGAGAAGCGCGCCTCAAGGAACGGCTGTCTCTGACTGCCGACCTATAAACATCGCTGGAAGCCGATGCCACTTTGGCGAAGAGCCCTAACCGGGCTGGGCGACTAGAACTTGTCCGCCGCGGCGAAAGTCGCCCAGCCAAACAGCCACCGGGATCACCGATCCCGGCTACAATTCACTTGATCTTTGCTGGTGAAATAATCGTACCGCTCGGACCGTAGAGCGCTAAATCGGCGCAACATTCTCCCGGCCGTGGCGCAACGCTCGCGCCATCCAAATCAATTCGTCGAGGAATTCCGCAGTCCGTCGGACAAATCTTTCATCAAGCAATTTGCCGTCTTCGCCAAAAATTTTGGCGGCATTTCCAAAATTAACGTCATTGAAAATGGTGACGAGCCCGAGCTCGCGCATGACCGGCAGAAGCGCCTCGATCACGCGCGCACCTCCGAAAGGACCCGCTGAAACGCCGCAGATCCCGACCGCTTTGTGAATGTACTCCTTTAGGTTCATATCGAGGGCATGCTTCAACAAACCGGGATAGCCGTGGTTATATTCCGGCACTACCAGGATCAATCCGTCCGCCCGCGTCACCAGATCGGAAAATGCTGCATCCTTCATCTGTTCTCCGGCGTCATCCAACCGCATCGGGATATTGCAGATGTCCACGAATTCCGTTTCCACCCCAGCCCGCTTCTTCGTTTCCTCGAAAACAAAACGAGCTGCGTTTTCGCTGCGCCGCCCTTTACGCGCGGTCCCGAGAATTACTGGAATAAATAGCGATGCCATCGCTTTAAGTTTCCGAAAAAATTCGGGGTAAAATCAAGTCACCTTGCGCACTAATTTTCGGAGCCGACGAGTAGTTTGCTCGCGATCAATTTTGCTGGACGCCACATCGAGGACGAGTCCTTCCCATTTTTCGCTATCGGCAGCGGGATCGAGTCCATTCAGACGAAGGAAAACAATCGCCGCTGCCATCGCCGTGCGCTTGTTCCCGTCAAGAAATGGATGATTCCGACAAAGATAAAAAAGGTAAGCCGCAGCGATATCGATGAGATCAACGTAAGGCGACTTCCCCCCGAAACTCGATTGCGGTGCAAATACTGCCGACGCCAAGAGCGCCTCATCGCGGATTCCGCGCAGACCGCCAAAAATTTTTACAGCTTCGTCATGAATCTCCCGAACAATTTGGATGGTCGGATGGAAGCAGTCCTCCGGCGTCGCCTTCACGCCAGCTTCCGCAATGTCCTGCGATAATCCTTCATCACTTTTTTGATGGCCCCTTTGACTTCCTTTTTCGAGGGCCCTTTCCGAATTGGCATCAACATGATTGCACCGCTATCGTTTATGATGGTGACGTCAAGTTGATCGCCCACTTTGACTCGCGCCAGATCCATCAAAGCCGTGTCAAAAATAATTCCCTGAGAATTGCCAATCTTGCAGATGGTCTTGGTCATGCCGTAATACTATGTTTTACGCGGAGACCAGGCAAGCCAAAACCGATGCGATCAAGCTTGCCGATGGCCGGACTCGAACCGGCACGGGCCGTTTAGGGCCCAACGGATTTTAAGTCCGTTGCGTCTGCCATTTCGCCACATCGGCGTGCGCGCGAATCTTACTCACGGGTCCACATAGACCAAGCGGTTTTCGCTTTACGACCAACTGCCGCAGCGGTCGCGAAACTTTTTTGATGGTTGGGAACTAACCGATGCAAAACAAAATTCAACTGGGAGGAAATTGTTACGGGCAAACTGGATGGCAGGAAAGTGGCGATTCTCGTCACAAATGGATTCGAGCAGGTGGAAATGACGAAACCGCGCCGAGCGTTGGAGGAAGCGGGCGCAGAAACAAAAATCGTTTCGCCTAAATCGGGACAAATTCAGGGAATGAATCACGCGGATAAAGGCGACAAGTTCGACGTC